>Ga0209415_10006078_pt1 | contig 21566 bp, 15 predicted proteins | sample PeaSoiSIISIP2007_FD_187696 | JGI IMG/M metagenome (GOLD analysis project Ga0209415, IMG submission 187696) | Peat soil microbial communities from Weissenstadt, Germany - SII-SIP-2007 (SPAdes) (version 2) | ecosystem: Environmental > Terrestrial > Soil > Wetlands > Peat | place: Germany... | reverse complement strand
GGGTACTGACGGCCCAGGTTGCTTGACACGGCGCTAAGAGCAGCCTGCGCGGCGGCCACCGAAATCGCGGGCTTGAGGCGAGCCACGACGTTGACCTGGTGGTCGCCGCGGTTGTGCAATTGCTCGCCGGGATAGGACGCGGCAGGCCTCGTCTTCGCGTTGCGTCCAAGCGCGGGCCTGTCGCAGGATCTGTCGAAACTTCATGGCCTATACCGTCTGAAGAACGCTTGCAATGGCCCGGCTGACTCGCGCGTAGCGATCCAGCTCGCGCGCGAGCTGCTTGCGGCCTTCGGTGGTGAGGTTGTAATATCGCGCACGTCGATTTTCTTCTGTCCGGCCCCATTCGCCAGTGATCCAGCCCTTCAAAAGCATTCGCTGAAGCGCGGGATACAGGGAGCCCTCCTCTACCTGCAGGACCCCGGTAGAAGTTTCCTGAATGAAGCCAGCGATCTCGAAGCCATGCATCGGCTTGCCGCGTCCCAGAGTACGCATGATCAACATCTCCAGCGTGCCCGGCGGGATATCTTCTCGTTTCGGTGGCATTACATAGATTCTCTATGTTAGAGATACGGCCCCGATGCAAAAAGGTTACGATGCTTGACCAAATTACTTTTGGCAGCTTGGAACGGCGGGCGTTGAGGCATGAATTCGGCCCTAAGCTCCCACCGGAAGACCGGCGGGCGTCAATTGGCTTACCTCAACCGCCGCACGCGCGCACTTTCCTACTGGATCGTAATTTTCACGCCAGCTTGGGTTTGGTCGACGATATAGGTCCCCGACAGCGGCATGTCACCGCTTGGGGTAGAGGGAGGGATGGTCACGTTCAGTTGATAAAGTCCCGGTGAAATGAGGCCCGAAAATCCTACGTTCGCGGGAGCGCTACCGATCGTGGCCCCCACAAAGCAGACTTTCTGCTCGAACCCGTTTTTGTTACGGAATGCATGAAGACACCTCGAAGTTTCGGAACCGCCTTTCGCCGGCGCGGCGTTCTTACACTAGCTATTACGCGATTCGGAATCTGAAACCGTCACGCAGACCTGATCAAAATGGCTGGCCTTCAGCGACCGGCCTATCGGCGTCGCATTCCGCGAGACGGTGTTCCGGCACCCCTGAGATACGAATGATAGCGGCCCTCGGCAGTTCGTTTGAGCATTGCCGACGCGGCCTCGATTTCAGCGACTTAGAAAAGGCGCGCCGCGGAAAGATAGTTCGTCCCCGGACGACGTGCTTCGTCCGATTCTATGGGGAGGTGTCTGCCTTCTTCCATCGCGCAAGCACACCATCCCGGTCGAATTTCGCCCCGTCAAGATACACACTTGAAATCTGGCGGGTGTTACGAATGTTCTCCAGCGGGTTCGCATCCAGCACCAGGAAACTCGCGCGCTTTCCCACCGCGAGTGTCCCCATGTCCTTTAGCCCCAACAATTCCGCCGGCCGCTGGGTTGCGGCCACGATCGCCTGCGAGGGCGTAAGCCCCAGTTGCACCCATCGTGCGAGTTCAAGATGCTCCCCCGAGCCAAACGTGTGGCCGGGATGAACACCAGTATCGGTACCGAGCACGACGCGGGCGCCGGCCGCAATCATTCTCGGAAAGTTGTAGGCAAGGATCGCCTCTCGTGCCGGCGCATTCGGAGAGGGCGGTCCACAGCTCGGCGCAAGCGGACGCCGCTCGGAGGTTGCGCGAATCGCGGCGATCACTTTGACAGGCAGAGCCTGCTCGAAGAAAGGATCGTGCTCGCACACCGCCGTCGGATCGCCGAGCCCGATTACGGTCGCCCAGTACGGTTTCTTTTCCCTCAGCAGCGCGAGGTACTCTTCATCGAGCTTTTCGTTCTGCACCAAATGCACCAACACGTCCGCTCCCGCCCGCGCGACAGCCTTCTGATCAGGCAGCGTCGTCGCATGAGCATGGACCAGGATGTGATGCTTATGCGCCTCGTCGATGATCGCCGAATATACGTCGGGGGTCATCTTCGGGTATGTGCCACGCCGGTCGTCCACCCAGATCTTGATGTTCTGGACCTTCTTGCCGGCGATCATTCGCACAACCCGACGGGCTTCCTGCGCCGTGGAGACTTCGTTCACGACGTGTAGGGCTTTGGTTGCCACCAATAGGACCGGATCTGGCCCGCCATTTGGCGGCGCCATTCCGGGAGCGAAGAAAAACTGCGCTGCCGCAGGGAATCTTCCGGTCTGCTGGTCGCGTTGAAACTGCAACGAAGCATCGAGCGGGCTGGTGCCGGCCGACAGGATCGCTGCTGTCCCATAAAATGCTTCGCGCTGCAGATGGTCAAGAACGTTCTGCGGCGTGTAATTCTGGGCGCCCCAGCTGGTGTATCCTTCGTAACCGATGTGTGTGTGCACGTTAATCATCGCAGGCATGACGGTCTTGCCGCTCAGATCCACGCGGGCTGCGCCGGCTGGCGCCTTGACCGCTCCTTCGTTGCCGATCGCAGTAATATGGCCATTCTCGACGACGAAGGCCCCACGCTCAATTGGTGTGCTCCCGTCGCCAGTGATCAACCGGCCGCCTTCGTAGAGAACCGCCCCGGACGGGTTGTGCGATTGCGAATACGCAGCCGCCGCCAACGAAGCTATGACAATCCAGAATCTCAGACGCTTCATCGCTCTCCTTCCGACGCCTGCTGCCGCTGATCTAACCGGCCGTGATCGTCGTAATAGCCATTGTATTGGCTGGGTGAAGAGGTCATCCTGGCCGATCTTGGTTGGCCTCGGTGATGGGAGCGCGTAAGAAATCTCTGCGTTTAAGAACGCTGGTGTTTGATCCTCGAGTGTGGCCTGTTCCGTAATCCTGCTGCGAGCGATCACGTCTAAGTAAGAAGATAAGGCTCCCAAGGAATTCTCTCGCGATTTTTTGTTATCCGTCAGCGAGAAGGTTTCTGAATGCCGGTGTTTTATCGATTAGGTCACCTGTGTGCTTTCCGCGTTCGATTTTCCTTGCCGGGCCTGTGCTGTTCGGCATAATTTCCTCGGTAGCGCAAACCAACGTGGCGAGCGCGAACTACGGAAATAGCCGCACCAACTCAAATCCGAACGAAACCGTTTTGACTCGCGCAGCCGTCGGAAGCACGGCTTTCGCAAAACTCGGCGCGTTCCCGTTGGACGGACAAACTTACGCGCAGCCGCTCTACATCGGCGGCTTGCAGATTCCAAATCAGGGAACAAAAAACGTCGTGTTTGTCGTGACCATGAACAATAGCGTCTATGCGCTTGATGCCGATAATCCATCCGCTGCGCCGCTGTGGCAGGTGAACCTGGGAACCGCGGTGCCTTCAGCATCCCTTCCGGATCTGGAAGATGTGAATCCTCAGGTTGGAATTCTTTCGACACCCGTCATCGACGTCAACGGTCTGGTGATTTACGTCGTCGCCGAGACCTGGGAGAGTGGCGCACCCGTGTTTCGTCTGCACGGCCTGTCCTTGCTCGACGGACACGAGATGGTCAACGGACCCGTGGCGATCGCCGCGTCCACATCAGGCACCGGAGCCGGCGGCGAGAACGGGGTTATTCAGTTCGACCCGTTCTGGCACTTGCAGCGTCCCGGTCTCGCGCTCGCCAATGGAGCGATCTACATTTGCTTCGGCTCGCATGGCGACGCGGGAAATTATCACGGATGGGTGATGGCATATAGCGCTTCGAACTTGCAGACGCAAACGGCCGTATTCAACACTACGCCGAATGGCATCGGCGGAGGGATCTGGCAGTCCGGTCACGCGCCGATGATCGACAGCGCTGGAAATGTTTACGTCGTTTCCGGTAATGGCGACTTTGACGGCGTCGCCAATTTCTCCGGCGCGGTGATCAGATTGTCCGGCTCCAATCTTTCGGTGCTGGATTGGTACACGCCCGCGCAGTGGCAATATCTGGACGAGAACGATCTCGACGTCGGGTCGACCGGTGCAATTCTGGCGGCGGGCGGAAATCAAGTACTTGCCGGCGACAAGGGTGGGCGTCTTATCAATCTTCAAAGCAGTCGGCTTGGCCACGTCGAAAGCAGTCCGGGGGCGAACGATTTCGCCGCCAGCTCGTACGGGATCTTCGATCTCGCTCTGTGGCAGACCACTCAGGGCGGGCTGCTGTTCGAGCATGATTGGAACGGATCTCTCAAATCCTACGCGGTGACCGATGCGGGTATCTCGCAAACTCCGGTATCCACGGGCACCTGGCGAGGAGATTCTTTGTACCAGGGGATGGCCGTCTCGTCGAACGGAACCGCGGACGGGATCGTTTGGGAAACCACCGGCGATCACTCGACGGCTGGTGTACCCGGCACGCTGCATGCCTGGAACGCATCGGATCTGACCGAAATCTGGGACAGTAACCAGCAGCCTGGCGATGTCCTCGGCGGATTCGTGAAATTCGTCGCTCCTCTGGTAGCCAACGGCCGGGTGTATGTGCCGACTTTCTCGAGTCAGTTGGTCGTCTACGGGCTACGATCTTCAAGCAGCGCGCCGTCCACCGTACCGGACGTCGCCTCTGTATTCAATGGCGCTAGCTTCATCCAGGACGCGCTGTCTCCGGGCGAGGTTCTCGCGCTTTTCGGCACGAATCTCGGACCGGGAACTCTACTCACCGCGCAGGCTGATGAGAGCGGAGTTATCCCGGCTGCGCTGGGTGGGACGCAGGTGCTTTTCGATGGGATTCCCGCGCCGCTGCTTTACACTTCGGCGAATCAAGTGGGAGTGGTGGTTCCCTTCGAGGTGGCGGGAACCACTCAAATGACCTTGCAAAGCGCCGAGGGGCAGTCGACCACCGCGTCGCTTCCCGTGGTGGCCGCAACGCCCGCTGTATTCACTACGTCAGGCATGGGAAACGGTCAGGCGGCGGCCCTGAACCAGGACGGAACTCTCAATTCGTCCACCAACCCCGCATCCACCGGCTCCATCGTCACTCTGTTCGCGACCGGCTTGGGACAGACCAACCCTCCGGGTGTCGATGGAGCGGTAACCGGCTCGGCTCCTGCGCTCCCGGTTCTTCCGGTATCGGTTTCCATCGGTGGACTCCCGGCGTATGTGCTTTATGCGGGCGCAGCACCGGGATTGGTCGAAGGTGTTTCCCAGATTAACGCTCGCATTCCTGCTCTTTCCGCTACCGGATCGAACATCCTGGTGGTGGTACAGGCGGGAAATTCAGTAAGTCAAACCGACGTCTGGATTGCCGTCCAGTAAATCAACAATTTGGGGTTTATCACGAATGTGTGGGCCATTAGGCGCATCGTGATTCGCGTGGCCTGATTCGTTCCCTTTTAGCCAAAACATCTTACGGCTGATAAAATCTCGGGATTCCAGTTGCAAGGCTGTACTTTCGTGGTTGAAGCTGCGTTTTTTCTCCGTCGGGCGCTGGTGGCGAGTCCGGCGCTGGTTCTTCTGATCGCGATCTCGCCGGCGAGTGCCGCGCCGGATCGTTTCGACACGTTATCGGGTATCGAATTATCGGTGGACGCCAGCGGGTCTTTCTCGGTCCGTTCGCGCGAGCCTGTATGGACCTTCGGCGGCACCGTGGACGCACCGGTCACGAGGATCGCCTTGAGCACCGGACGCGACGGCGTCGGCACGTATCACAAGATCGCGTTCAACTATTCGACCTCGAATGGAGTACCAGTCTCGGCGAGCATACGCGCGTATTACCAGCGATCCATCGTGATCTTTAGTTCCACGCTGCTCGCGGCTGCGAACAACGGACCGCTCTTCCCCACCATCAGTACCTATCCGCAGGGAATGTACAAGTTCGCATTTCAATTCACCTACCAATATGTGTATGGACCGTGGGGCGCGGGACCCGGCCAGCTCGTGGCCGCGAATTCGAGCTTCACCGATTCTGTAAATACCACCGGGTCCTATTACATCGTTGCGCCGGTGGGCGATTCTGGAATCGCGCCGAGCCTGTCTATATCAGTGAGCGGTGGCGTGGACCTGTAAGCCGCTTTTTTCTCAAATCTCCAGCGCGGAACGATCCCATTTCGCAAGACGCGCTCCCGCTTCGTAGGTGCTCTCGAAAAATTCAAGCAGCGCTAGCTCCGGCGATTCAGCGCGACGCACGTCGTCATACATCAGAATGAATTCCGAGAGCTGGGAGTTCCACTTCGCGCCATCAGGCCTGACAGGCGCCAGTTCGATGCCGGCGGGCTGCGGAACGATGTAGGAATAAAAAGCCGGTCCGTCCACAGCCCCGCCGCCGGGCCAGAAGCCCACGCTCGAAACTTCGTGGGAGTAAGCAGGACCGCTGATCACTCCCCGGCGCGGCGGCGCCCGGCGCCCGGAAAATCGCGAGCACGCGAGATCGAAACTGCCCCAGAAAAAATGAACCGGGCTGCATTTGCCGATGAACCGTCCGCGAAACTGTTCCATCACTTTGGCGGTGGAAACCAGGATGCGCCAGAACCGGTTCGCGTACTCGGCGTCATAAGAGCAGTTGGCGAAGTCGCGATCGAACGGGACGGCGTCGGCAATCTCCTGGGGCTTCGCGTTAATCCTCACAGCGATTCCCAGCGATGCCAAACATTCCCAAATGCCGGCGTAGAACCCGGCGACCGACTCCGCCTTGAGCGGGCGCGAGACGCAGCCCCCCTCACCCGTGCAAATCTCCAAGACATGCTTCTGAAAATCGAACTGGATTTCAAATATGCCCGGCCCGTACGGCACGGGTCCCGTAGTCAGGCCGCGGGAGTTGACGTAGAGGCTGACGTGCCACCAATGATTGAGCGGTGGGGACAGCGTCATGCGGATCTTACCCACGATCTGAGTCCACCGGTGAAGCGTGCGATAGGTGTCCTTCCATTCATTCAATGGCAGAGACGGCCAAGCTTCGAGGCTATTCATAGTTAACTCTGGTTCGCTGAATTACCTTGAACTCATCCGCGACACTTACTACTTGGGCTTGCGGGGCGACCCGGAGCGACGACGACCGTTTTTGCGGGTGACGAAGCGAAAAGCGCCGCGGAGCAAGTCCCGCAGCGCATCCGGCTCGATGCGCACCAAGCGAACCAGCACAGCCGCATAGCCCTGGTAGTGGTCCTTTATATAGTAGGTATCGGGCGCGGCCGCGAGCAGTTCCGCGCGGTCGTCAAAGTCGATGCGGACCGCCAGCGAGCCGGGCTCGGCCGATTTGTGCGTAGGAATACACGCGAGCAGCTTCCCGCCAACCTTGAAAGCCGGAGCGCCGTACGCTGTGCTCTCCTCGACTCCCGGCAGCTCGAGTGCGAGTTTGCGCACGGTATCGAGAGTGACGTGCTTTGGCATTCGGACTGTCGTCTCAAGCTCCGACGATCTGGACGTTGATTCCTTCCGGGTCCTTGATGTGAAACCCTGCATCCAGGTTGTTTTCGGGATTTATCCCGAGCGCCTTCAGTTCCCGCGTTACACTCTCCTGGTTGAAGTTTTCCACGCCGATCGCGAAGTGATCCACCATCCCTGTCGGATTCTTGTGGTGGAGAGAGACCGTCACTTTGCCCGCGCCCAGCCGCACGATTTCGTTGGGCTTGTCCTCGCTCACTACTGCGAATCCAAACATCTTCTTGTAGAAAGCAACCGAACGAGGCAGATCGCTGACCTGAATGCTGATGTGATCGATCCTAGTCCCTTTGAGGCCGGCATCCTGACCCTGCGCGGCGCCCGTCGTCACGGCCAGCATCGCCAGACCCTGAATCAATTCCCGTCGCGAGAGCGCACCTCGCTCAAAGCGGTTCACGAGACTTGCAATCATTTCCTCCATAAAACCTCCAAAAGGTCGCTACGCCCGCCTCAACTAAGCTTTCTTGAGCAGCCGGACTAAGAAGATCAGCAGCATCGCTCCAACCACGGCCGTGCAGATCGATCCAATCAGCCCATATGCGAAGATCCCCATCCACCCGAGCACATGTCCCCCGATCATTGCCCCAACCACGCCTAGGACGATGTCGCCTAGGACACCGTATCCGCTGCCCTTCATGATTTTGCCCGCCAGCCATCCGGCGATCAATCCGACAAACAACAAATAGATCAGGCTCATACCGTCGCCGTGTCCTCCGTCTGGGATTTTCGTACCCAGGATCGTATCATACTGATCTCGTCGCCATCGAGAGCGTTAGACGGCGACGCGGCCCATCACCGGATCGCTGAACCCGGCTTTCCCGGTCTCCACGCGCCCCGCGAAACGACGCAGAAATCGATCTGCGCCGGTGATGGTCACGCTGAAGTCGTACCAGTGATGGCTCCGCGCAAGAGGCATCGATAGGGTTCGTCTACCGCCCGGCTCAATCGACACAGTATGGTCGCCGATCTTGTACCCGTGGTCTTTCACTTGCACGGTCCAATTCCTTTCGGCGAGGTTACTCAAGCGAAGCTCGATATCTCCGGTACGCGCGTATTCGCATTCAATCTCCAAGCGCGGATCTTCGGCGTTGCCCGCAAATTCGCGCAGAAAGCCATTGGGACCGCAAACGCGGAGGTGGTAGGCTCGTTTCTCGAAACCTGCCAGTTCCCAGAAATCGGTCAACCGGTCACCCGCCGCGACGGCATAGGAGCGGGTGCGCAATTTCGCCTGTTCGCGGTACTTGCCCGGCGCGTATACGTGAAATGGCGCTCCCGAAGCCGCGCTTCCGAAGAGCGCGTTCCTGGCCTCGAGCACCAGCTCGAACCTCGTCTTATCGGCGCTGATCGCGCCACTCGCCTCTAATTCATACGGCAGAGACGTAGATGGCCGCACGCCGGGCTCCTGCCGCGGCAGTTTGTCAAACTGCGCGATCTCATCCGCCGTCAGCTTCCGGAAACTCGAAGGCATGCGCGTGAACTGCGCGCGATGCACCTGTTCAAAGAACGAGTCTCTCGACGGAAACCGCACCTCCGCCGAACCCTCCTCGAATGGACGGAACGCCGCCGTCAGATCACCACACACGGTTCGTCGCCATGCGGTGATGTTAGTCTCCCGAATCTCGCGTCCCGACCGCTGGCTCAACACGCGTTCGAGCAGCCGCAGCACTGAAGTATGATCGAACACCTGCGAACACACGTACCCGCCTCGGCTCCACGGCGACGCGATAATCATCGGCACGCGATAACCCAAACCGACAGGACCGCCACGCGCCTCTCTTGCTGGATAGCGCTTCAGATCCTGCGCCAGCGGCAGATACTCCAAGCTGGCGTCGATCCCGGGCGACGTCTTGCCAGACTCCGGATTCCCCGGTTCCGGCGCCACAAACGGCGGAACGTGGTCGAAGTACCCGTCGTTTTCGTCGTAAGTGAGGATGAAAATCGTCTTGCTCCACACCACCGGGTTTTTCGTCAGAATGTTCAGAGCTTCGGCGACGTACCAGGCGCCGTACCACGGCGAACCGGGATGATCCGAGAACCGCTCCGGCGCGACCAGCCAGGAAACTGTCGGCAATTTGCCGTCGTCGACGTCTTTGCGGAACTGATGGAGCGGATCGCCTTTCGGAATGTCCATTTCGCGCATCGCCGCGCCGTCGCGATAACGCAGTGTCGATAAATTCCGATAGCCGGGATCATTTTCATTCGTTGTAAATGCCTTCTGGTGGAGACTTAGCTCGCGCTCAGATAATCTGGCGAGCGCTTCCTTCGTCCACCGAGCCCGTTCCGTCGTAACATATCGGAGCAGCTTTTCCTTCGCCGCCAGTTCTTTTTGTGCGCCGTCTTTGCCACGCAACTTTTCGATTTCTGCCGGAAGCGTCGCCGCCATTCGCTCCAGATACTCGAGATGCGTTTTGCGAAATCCGACGTGATACTGATCGAACCACTCGAGCGGATTGTCGGTGAAATTCAGGAGCCACGCACTTGATTCGTCTTCGAGTCCAGACGCCACGCTCAGCTCATTCTGATAAACGCGCCACGAAACCCCCGTCGCCTCCAGCCGCTCCGGAAAAGTTTTCCAACTCACTGTGGATCCATAATCGACTTCGGAATTCCGCACGTTCGGAATGGAAGACGCATCCGGCTTCTCGCGATTCGTGCCCGTCCAGAGGTACAAACGGTTCGTGGTGGTTCCGGTCAGTGACGAACAGAAATTCTGATCGCAAATCGTGAACGCGTCCGCGAGAGCGTAGTAGAAGGGTAGGTCTTCGCGATCGTAATAACCCATGGTGAGCGGCATCCCGGCGCAGTCTTTGCGTCCGGAAATTTTCGCGTCCAACCAGCCATCGTGATTCCCGTGATTGCGCGCGTCGGTTTGATCGCGCCAGCCATGCGGCAGCGATCCCAGCCACGTCGCTCTGGTGTCCTTTAAGTCCAATCGGAAAGGCGCGTAAGTCTCTCCCGCGCCATTGGTCTGCAGCCACACCGGCTTTTGGTCCGGGAGCGTCACTGCCCGCGGATCGTTGAACCCCCGAACCCCGCGCAGCGTTCCGAAAGTGTGATCGAAAGATCGATTCTCCTGCATCAGGATCACGATATGTTCGGCATCGACGAACGTACTCCCCTGTTCAGGATCGATCCCCGAAGCCCGCGCAATCGAGGACAGCAGCGCGCTCATACTCCGCGCGCCGCCGGCGAAGGCGGCGGCCTGACGAAAGAAGTCCCTGCGTGTACTCATCTTCCGCGATTATTGCAGTTTCGAAACGCTAAAACTTGATTCGAGCGCCAGACTGCCGTGTACCGGAGCCGCCGAGGTCCGCCAGCCGCCGAAGTGATCCGCGAGATTCGTGATATTCACTACCAAGGTGATAACAGAACTAATTCGTTTGCGTTGCCCGCCTGAATTGCAGGATACGCGGTGAATCAGCCGGAGCCGATCTCCAGCTCGCGGGACAAGCGGGCGACCACGGCACTCGCGTCCTGCACCGTCATCAGTTGATTGCGGAACTCTTCGTCCATGAGTTTTCGGGCCAAGCTTGAAAAAAAACGCAGGTGTGTTCCATTTTTTTGAGACGAGCGCGTGGCAAGCAACAGGATCATCTGCACCGGCTTCCCGTCCAGAGATCCCCAATCGATAGGCCGCTCCAGCCGCATCACTCCGACCGAATCCGCTTTCACAGCGTCGGAGCTGCAATGCGGCACGGCAAATCCGTGACCCAGGCCCGTAGAGTAGATCGCCTCCCGGGCAGTTACGGCATGCTCCAGCAACTCCGGATCTTCCGTACGCCCCGCGGCATAGAATACTTCCGCCATGGCGCGAATCGCGTCGGCTTTGTTCTCACATGCCGAGTCAAGTATTACCAGTTCCGCATCCAGCAGCGGCGTCTCGGGCGATAGCAGAGCATCCACGTCGGAGGCCGATTCGCAGGCCAGGGCGTGATCGAGCAGCGCCTCACACTCAGACACCGAAAGTCCCCGGATCCTGGATTTCACAGCGGGAACAGCGTGCACCGTCACGCTGAGTTCGTCCAAGCCTAGCGCGAGCAGAAGCGGAATATTGCGAAGGTCGGCGGCCATCTCTCCGCAGGTGCCGATCCATTTGTCATGGGCCCGGCAGCGCGCGACGGTTTCCTTGAGGAACGCCAGGAACGCGGGATGGCGCACGCTGGCCAGGCGCGCCACGTTGGGGTTGCCGCGATCGGCCGCGAAAAAATACTGGCAAAGGTCGTTGGTGCCGATGCTGAAAAAGTCGACCTCCGCGGCCAGCCGATCGATCATGAACGCCGCGGCCGGGACCTCGATCATCACTCCCAAGCGGATTCCGCCGGCCAGACGCGCCTTGATCCAACGCACCTCTTCCACGGAGGAAACCATCGGGACCATCACCCACACGGGACCCAATGCCGAGGCGCGTGCGATCGCCCGGAGCTGCGTCTCCAGAAGCTCGCTGTGCGCGGCGTAAATGCGCGAACCGCGTAGCCCCAGAAACGGATTCGCTTCCGCGGGCAGCCTGAGATACGACAACGGCTTGTCGCCGCCGATGTCGATGGTGCGAATGATCACTGGTTTCCCGCCGGCACCGCAAACGGCGGCGCTGTACGCTGCAAACTGCTCGTCCTCGGACGGCGCCGATTCGCGTTCCAGGAAGAGCATCTCGGTGCGATAGAGCCCGATGCCATCCGCGCCTTTTTCGAATGCGGCGACCGCCTCTGCCGCCGAGGTGATGTTGGCTGCCACTTCCAGCACCCGGCCATCGCGAGTCATCGCAGGCATTTTCGCCCGCGCGGCCAGCGAAGCTTCGCGCCGGGTGACAGACTTTTGTTCACGCTCGTAAAATGCGCGGACCTCTGGTGCGGGCTCCAGGATCGCGAAGCCGCGCGTGCCGTCGACCAGAATTTCTTTACCGGGCGACGTCATCGTGCGGGCATCCTTGACGCCCGCGACCATCGGGACGCCCAGCGAGCGCGCCAGAATCGACAGGTGCGACGTCGTGCTCCCGGTCTCCAGCACTACGCCTTTGAGAAATATCCGGTTGAGAGCGAGAAACTGCTGCGGCGCGAGACTCTCGGCTATCACAACGGAAGCTTCGGCCAGTTCCGGTGCGGGCGTCAGCTTGGTTCCCTGGATCTGTTCGAGCAGCAAGAGGCAGATTTCTTCGACGTCGGCGGCGCGCTCCCGGATATATTCGTTTTCCGATTTCCGCAATACCGCGGCGAAAGATTCACCCGCTTCCGCGATGGCGCTGAAAGCGGAACGGCCTTGCTCGATCCGCGCTGCGATCTCGGTAGCCAGGGAAATGTCGCTGGCGATTGCCAGATGGGCGCTAAGGATCGCCGCCTCCGCGGCAGTCGCACCGGAGAGAGATTTCTCGATCGCCGCGCGGACGGCGCGCAGCGCAAGTTCGGCTCGCGGACGCTCCTCAACGGGATCCGCGGCACCGTCCGCACCATCGCGCGGAATCGCGATCATGCTCATTATCACAGCTGTGCCTTGCCCGACGCCGCTCGAGACTGGAGTCCCAAAATGCGCCCGTATCGCGCTGGCTTCTACGCCCGCCACATCGAAAGAAGTCGGCAGAGCGCCGGTGCGCGGCGCCAGGGCCACCGGCTTGTCCAACTTCGGCAGTTCCTGTTCGATAAACCGGCGCAGCGTGGACCCCGCAGCGTCTTCGTCCACTCCGTCGATCCGGACCGCGCAGCAGTCGCCGAAACTAATGCCGGCGGCGATGAGCGAGAGCACACTTTTCAGGTCCGCCCGCGCAGCCACACGAACGTTGGTGAGCATCCCGCGCGAAGCAAATCTCTGCGCCACGTCGGCAAGATGGCTCGCCGGGCGCGCGTGAAGACCGTTCGCGAGGGGACAAGTGAACTGGAATTCTAGGGCCACGGCTGGATCTTTTCGAAAACGCTTTTGGGGTTCCGGATCACTTCCTGAATCGGGACCTGGATGATCCGGGTGGAATGGAACCGTTCGCGCTTCTCCACTTCGATATCGATCGCGAGGATCACCACCTGCGCCTCACGTATATCCTTCTCCGACAGTTCGTTTTCCACTCCCATGGCGCCTTGCGTCTCCACTTTGATCTGATGCCCCAGCGCTTTGGCGGTCTTTTCGAGCTGCTCGGCCGCCATGTAGGTATGAGCGATGCCAGTGGCGCAGGCCGTCACGGCGACAATCTTCACCTTGCTTCCTTTACCGGCGTGGCCGACCACGCCTTCACGATATTGATCATCAATGCTGTTGTCAGCGTGCCGCACAGGATCGCGATCACGTATGCCAGACGATGGTCCACTACGGGCAGCACGATCGGCCCGCCATGCGGGGCATGATCCCCGACTCCGCCGATCATCGCGACCACCGAGGCGACCATGGACCCGCCGATCAGGCAAGGGATCACCCGCAACGGATCGGACGCGGCGAACGGGATTGCGCCTTCGGTGATGCCGATCAGTCCCATCGCCAAGCCGGCCAAGCCTGCGTCCCGCTCTTCCTCATTCCACAGCTTGCGCCGCAGCAACGTCGCCAGTCCCATTCCAAGCGGCGGCGTGCAGATGGCGGCCGCGCAAGCGCCCATGATGCGGTAGTCGCCGTCCTTAATCATCGCGGCTCCGAAGAAAAATGCCGTCTTATTGATCGGCCCTCCCATATCGAAAGCGATCATCGCGCCCAGCACCATCGCCAGCAGGATGCTGCTTCCGGTGCTCATGGTTTTGAGCAACGCGCCGGCCGCCGTCATCAGAGCGGCAATTGGAGGACCCAGCAGCATCACCATGGTCAGGCCGACGAATACTGATGAGACGATCGGTATCACCAGAATTGGCATGATCGGCTTAATGTATTTCGATACCGGCACCTTCTTAATCCAGTGCACCGCATATCCGGCCAGCAGGCCTGCCAGAATCGCGCCGAGAAATCCTGCTTTGACTTCGCCGGAGAGATATCCACCAATGAAGCCCGGCACCAACCCGGGCTTACCCGCGATCGAGTACGAAATGTAGCCGGCCAGCACCGGCAGCATCAACGAGAAGGCTGCTGAGCCGATGTCCAGAACGAACTTAAGGCGCGGCGCGATCGAAAAATCCGGGCCCGCAGCCGTCATCGGCGCGAACGCGATCGCGCCCGCGATCAGGATGCCGCCGCACGCGATGAACGGGATCGCATACGAAACTCCGGTCAGCAGGTGCTGCCGCAACTGCCTGAGCGTCTCAATCATCCCCAACCATTCTGCACGAAATCTTCCCGGCGGATGGGGTTCCGCCCGCCAGCCCTCAGAAGTAATACCGGAGCGAAAGCTGCAAGTTTCGGGAGAGACCGGTCTTGCTGGTCACTTTGCCGAAGGTCGATGAGGTTGGATTGAACATGGCTGCCGTGGTGGTCCAGTTCGGGTGATTGTTGACATCGAACGCTTCCGCGCGGAACTGAAGGCCATGTCGCTCACTGAAGGCGAATTGTTTGTACAGACCCAGATTCCAGTCCTCGAAACCGGGTCCATAGATCGCATCGCGAACGCCTTTCTGAAGCACGAAGGTGCCGGCAGCCGGCTGCGTGAAGATCGGCTGTCCGCCGGAGGTTGTCGTGGCGAAGTATTGAGTGGGGCTGCTGGTGCTGTTGGAGAACTGGCCGAGGGTCGCGGGAGTCTGGCTCATATTCCAGAACTCGCCGGCGGTATTGCCGCAGCCGAGGCTGCCCACTTCTCCCACCAGGGCATAATCCGTGCTGCCGAATGCGCTGCACGGCGTTCCCGTCTGATACTGATTCACACCGCTGATCTGCCAGCCTCCCAATAACTTTCCTGACATTTTGCTCTGGTCCTTGAAAAACGGCAGTGTGTACACGTAGTTGAACACCACTACGTGGCGCGAATCGAATTCCGACGGTCCCCACATGTTCGAAGCGTTGTAAGCGTCCGGAACGATGTCGCGATAGTTGGATCCACTGTCCATGCTCTTGGACAGCGTGTAGGACGAACCGAAGCTGAAGCCGTTGTTAAAGCGGCGATTCCAGGTGACCTGCAAGCCGTTGTAAGTGGAAGTCGCGACGCTTTCCTCCATCTGAATGGCGGCAAATCCGCGGTACGGGCGAACGTAATTGACGTTGGTGCCCGATACGACCGTTCCCGGTTGAGGCTGGTTGATGTCGTAAACTTGCGGCAAGTCGAGACCGCGGTGCCCGACATAGGCCACTTCGAGTACTGACTGGAACCACAACTGTCGCTGCACCGTGAAATTCCAGTTCCAAGCGGCCGGAGGTTTGATGTTGCGTGCGATGGTGGTCACGGTAATCGCCGCCTGTTCCCCGCCGCCGAGTGCGGCGGTCGGATTGTCGACAGACACGTTATTCACCGTCACGAACGGCTGGAACGGAGAGTTGGCGCCCGGGAAAATGTTGTCCCACAAACCCATACGGGTGAGATATCGGCCGATTCCCGCGCGAATCACGGTCTTGTCGTTCACCTGATACGCGACTCCCAAGCGCGGCTGGAATTGAGCCGTGACATTGGCGTAATAACTTGGCAGGTTCTGGAACAGGCTATTGTAGGAGGTCCCGCAAGCCGCGGTCACTCCATGCCCACAAGCGTCGCTGGGCCAACCGCTGCCGGGAATCACCATGCCATCGTAGGGATTACCGGTTCCGATGATCACGTTACCGGTGGTCTTGTCGACTTGCGGAGCCTGCGAGGCATTATAAAGCGCCGGATCGAAGAAGACCTGATTGCCCCACAGCGCTTTGTACGGGATATTGATGGTCTGTCGGACGCCATAGTTCACCGTCAGCCGCTGGCTCACCTTCCACGAATCCTGCGCAAACCACTCGTACAGAAATCCGCGATAGATCGTGTACGCGCGAGGCCCGATCTCCGTATAGCTATCCGCCAAGCCGAGGGCAAGGTTCGCAACACCAACGCCGGATGTGGCGCCGAGACCCGAACGGGCGTCGCTGAAGTTAAATGTACCGTTCTGGTTGTTGCTGCCTCCGGGAACGCTACTGACGTTGATCTGGTCGCCGTCGTTTTCGCCGGATCGCTCGAAGAAGAATCCGGCCTTGAACGTATGGTTCCGCCAGACTTTCGTCAACGTGTCCGACGCCGTGTAGATCGGGCCGGTGGAATGCGACGGATAGGGGCCGGCGCTGAAGCTGTACATATTCGGCACGTTCACCGACGGCACTTTGTTGGGCAAATCCTTGCCGACCGGGAAAATATACGGATAGTTGATGCCGAACTGCTGGCGGTTGAATCCCGCTGCGGTCGTAATCACCGGGATGTAGACGTCGTCCAGGCTTACCGTAGCCCGAGCTTCATTGAGCAAAGTTGGGGAGAAGGTGTGGGTCCAACTCACCGAACCGGCCTGATTGGGGCGGTTGAACTGCTTAGGGGTGAGATTGGTTCCCTGATCGAACGGATCCACCTCGAAGTAGGCCAGAGCCGTACGCCGGAATTGGATTTTGTCGTTCTGGGTGGGCAGGATGTCGGAGTTGATGGTTTCCTTGCGCTGGTTTTCAGGCTGCGACGCCGCCGCGATCCAATTCTGGTTGCCGCTGAGATATCCAGGCGTCGGCGCCGGATACATGCTCAGAATCGCCTTGCCGTTGGTACTCAGGCGGGTGATGGGGATAATGTTTCCCGAGAAAGGAACGCAGGTCGAGGCGCCTACCGACGGGCAACTCATAGGATCGTAGATCACCTTCGGCGTGCTGTAGTAGATGTTCGGCCCCAGCAGTTCGCTGAAGTTTCCCTGGCGCATCAGCAGGCTGGGGACCTCCTGAGTTTGCGTCTGCGCATTGCGGTACCGCGCCCACTCCTGGCCGAAGAAGAAGAACATTTTGCCCTTCGGAATCACGTGAGGGATGATCACTGGGCCGCCCAGGTTGAATCCAAACTGGTTGTAGCGGAACGGCGAGGCGAAGTTGGTGGTTACGCTCTGATTGCGTGACCAGGTGTTTGCGTTCATGGCCGAGTTGCGGAAATACTCGTAAGCCGAGCCATGAAATTGCTGGCTGCCGCCCTTGGTGACGATGCGGATCTGCCCGCCCGACGCGCGTCCGTATTCGGCATCGTAGTCGGCGGTCAGGATCTGGACCTCCTCGGTCGAATCGACATCGGCGACGCCGATACTGGTTCCGTTGGCGCGCGTTCGTTGTGCCGGCGCACCGTCAAAAGTGATGGTGGAATCCTGCGACCGCGCGCCGTTCACCGCGTAGCCGCCATTAGTGAGGCTGAACGTGAAGTCGCCGAGAGTGGTGCTGCTTCGCATCCCGGGTTGAAGCGAGGCCAGGAACAGCGGGTCCCGCCCGTTCAGCTCGAGAGAATCGATTTGCGATCGCGTGACCAGCTTCTCGACCGCGGCAGACTCGGTTTGCAGGGTCGCCGCGGAGGCTACCACTTCGACCGTATCCGTCGCCGAGCCGACCGTCAAGGACGCGTCGATCGATAGCGTCGAGTTCGGGTCCAGCTTGTTGGTGGTGGCGTCAAATTTCTTGAACCCGGTCGCCTCGGCCGTCATCGTGTAGAGGCCCGGCGGGAGATTAGGGACAACGTAATAGCCGGATTCGTTGGTGGTTGTCTGGCGTTCGACTCCGGTGGCCTCGTTTCGAATCGTTACTTTCGCTTTCGGTACCACCGCGCCGCTGGGATCTTTTACGAAGCCGACGACCGTGCCATTGTCGGATTGCGCCAATAGTGCGCTGGACATCATCACAAAAAGCGTCACGAACAGCAAAACCAGTCGTATGAAACAGCGTTGGTTCATATTTCCTCCCGGGCTGATTTTAGTTATCTCGCCTGACGATTTCTTTAAAGGACCCCAACCCAACCGAAAAAGCGCAAAGCAGACACAAGCCCCCGGCGCGAGACGGTATCCCGAACGTCCGACGCAGAGCCTTCCCGACTCCGAAACTATCTATAAGTATCTGCGATTTTCGGTAATCTTCAACCCGTAGACATGAGACATTCGTTGTAGTAATGTGACATTTTGCATATGCGTGTAACAATCGAGAATGCGCCCGATGAAGCTCGCCGCGCAGTGGTTCACGAGCTGGATTTATTTCTGCGCGGCCGGCATCTCCGGCGCGTCCATTTCGCCGATGGCAGCCTCGCGCCGCCTCCTCTCGCATATGTCACCAACTTCGCGCGCCTGTCGATTCCGCTCGAAGGATTTCACACCATGCAACTGGCCCGTAACGGAAAAACGGAATCGATCCGTCCGGTTCGTGGACATGCCGTTTTTGTTCCCGGACACTCCTGGAATCTGCCGGACTGGGCGCATCCGGTGAAAGTGTTGACATTCCTGTTTGGCAACAAACAGATCGGCGTCAGCCTGGTTCGGCACAAGGGGGGCAACGATCTCCCGTCGAGCGCTCTCAAGGCGAACGTTCACCGGTCGTACGACGGGTTGACGGAGAATCTGCTGAGCGCGCTAACCATCTTTTCCGCCGACCACTCGAAGGGGCCGCTGGCTCGATTGCTGACCGAGTCGCTGCTGTATTCCTGCCTGCGGCTGCTTAGCTCGGTGCAAGCCCAACGCCCGCGCAAGGGAATGCGGACCTATGAAAGCATTTGCCTGTATGTGCAGGAGAACTTTCGAGGTCCCATCAGCCGGGAAATCGTGGCCCAGCACTTTGGTCTCTCATCGACCCATGTGTCGCGCTTGTTTCGCCAGGAAGGCTTGATGCGTTACAGCGATTACGTGAACCTGGTACGCGTCAATCGGGCAAAATTTGTCCTGCGGAACTACAACATGACGCTCAAGGAGGTCGCCGCCAACTGCGGCTATTCCGACGCCGCGTACTTCTGCCAGGTCTTCAAAAAAATCAGCAAGGTTACGCCGGCACAGTACAAGGATCAGCGATTGAAAGGGATGGCGGTCCGGAGCGCCGTCGAAAACCCAAGTCATCGTGCGGCTGCAGCGGCGGCAAAGTAGACGCGCGGATTCCGGCCAGTTAAGGTGAATAGATGAATCGCCGCCGGTTTGTCTCGAATCTAGTCGGCGCCGCCGGGTGTGTCGCATTCGACCGCGGAACGCCAGCCCAAACCCAGTCGCCCGACGGCGACGTGAAACAAGTCCTGGTGATGTTCAAGTGTCATTTGGATGTCGGTTTTGTTGACACACAGCAGGCCATAATCAAGAAATATTTCGAAGAATATTTTCCCAAGGCGATCCAAATTGCCAATACACTCAGGCAGGCCGGCGTGGATCGTTACGTCTGGACCACCGGGTCCTGGTTGCTGTACGAATATCTCGAACAAGCCGGGACGGAACAACGTCAGCGGATGGAGCAAGCTATTGCACGCGGGGACATCGCGTGGCACGCGCTTCCGTTCACCTGGCAGACGGAACTGCTGAATCGATCTGCAATTACGGGCGCGATCGGATTCTCGAAATCGTTGGACCAGCGTTTTGGGCGCAAGACCACCGGCGCGAAAATGACCGATGTTCCCGGTCATTCCAGAGGAATCATCGGCCCGCTTGCGGAGAACGGTGTGACGTTCCTGGACATCGGCGTAAATTCGGCCAGCACTCCGCCCGATGTTCCTGCAGCCTTTGTGTGGAGGGACGCGGGTGGCGCATCCATCATCATGATGTATCACCGCCTGGCCTATGGCGGCGTGGTGCAGCTGCCCGAATCAGACTTAGCCGTTGCGGTAGAAGTTCGCGACGACAATTCAGGCCCGCACACGGTGGAGGAAATCCGCGGCATCTACTCGGATCTCAGGCAACAATTCCCGAATGCGGCGATTCGGGCTTCGAGCCTGACCGACATCGCCAACGCCGTGGAACCTCATAAGAGCGCCCTGCCGGTTGTGACCCAAGAAATCGGTGACACGTGGATCTATGGCGTGGCGAGCGACCCCGTAAAACTCGCGCGCTATCGCGAAATGCTCCGCTTGCGAACCGAATGGATTAGAGCGGGCAAGCTACACGCCGCGGATAAAGTGGATCTGGCATTTCTTGCAAAATTTGCCCTCGCAGCCGAACACACGTGGGGAACGGACACCAAGACCTGGCTTGATTTCGATCATTACACGCCTGACGATCTGGCGAAAGTGTTAGAGCAGCCTCATTACAAGACGGTTACCGGCAGTTGGGTGGAGAAGCGCGCGGACATCGATCAGGGGATCGCAACCCTTCCGCCAGCGCTTCAAGCCGAGGCCGTCAAGCGATTGAAGCAGCTAAAGCCAAATCCACCCGATACTTCCCATTGGAAAGCACATGGCGCTTCGACGATCATCGAAACTGTGCATTTCACGCTTGGCCTCGATCCCGTGACCGGATCCATCGTGCGCTTGCGCGGCAAAGCCGCTAACCGGGAGTGGTCGTCAAAGGAACATCCGCTGGCGGAGTTCAGCTACCAGACGCTCTCAAAGAGCGACTATGATCGATTCCTCGCCAGCTATATCACGGTTCAGACCGATTGGGCTCCCAAGGATTTCGGCAAGCCGAATATCGAAAAGTTCGGCGCGCAGAGCCGGGTCTGGAAAACCAAGCTGACCGGCTGCTGGACGGATGAGGACCAACACGCACTTCGAATCGTGGCTCATTTACAGATAGATGATGACGGCGGTCCGGCGTCCGCCGTCACCGCCTGGCCGGCTGAGCTGTACCTGGCTCTCGATCTTCCAAAATCGGAGCCGCTGATCCGTTGCAGCCTGAAATGGTTTCGGAAGCGCAAGAATCGGCTGCCGGAAGCGATGTGGTTAACGTTCAATCCCATCGCGCCGCAGACGGGGAACTGGGTCCTCTCCAAGGTGGAAGGCTCCGTGTCGCCCGCGGATGTGGTTCGCGGGGGAAATCGGCACATGCACGCGGTGTCGAGCGGACTCGACTATCGCGATGACCACGGCAGGTTTACCATTGAGAGCCTGGATGCACCGTTGGTGGTGCTCGGAGAGAAATCGCCCATCTATTTTTCGAACTCGCAGCCGGATCTTTCCAAGGGAATTCACTTCAGCCTTTTCAACAACGGTTGGGGAACCAATTATGTCCAGTGGTTCGACGACGACATGCAATTCAGATTCACAATCAAGGCATGACGCGGCAGCCGTCGACCACCAGGAGCGTGACGCGTCCCCGCTCGGCCAGTCCGTTATCGGCGGCGAGCGTGGACGAAAGGATCTTCCCGTCGGCCGATTAGGCGCGCTGGTCCGGCGGAACCAAGAGCGATGCAAACGCGACGAAGCACATCGAATTCCGCATTGCTGATATGATCCCAAGAAAGCATGCGCGGTGTCCGATGTCTTCCGATTTTGTGGCTAAAAAAAAAAAA
>Ga0209415_10006076_pt1 | contig 21575 bp, 21 predicted proteins | sample PeaSoiSIISIP2007_FD_187696 | JGI IMG/M metagenome (GOLD analysis project Ga0209415, IMG submission 187696) | Peat soil microbial communities from Weissenstadt, Germany - SII-SIP-2007 (SPAdes) (version 2) | ecosystem: Environmental > Terrestrial > Soil > Wetlands > Peat | place: Germany... | reverse complement strand
AATTGTACACTGGCGTGTTCCCAGTGTTGTTGCACTCACGGCGACGAACACGTTGGAGTGCTGCCTCTGGATTCGTTCTGCCAAATGGCACACGCGATACACCTTGCGCTACGTCGGCGTGGCCAGGTGCCGGGGTGAAGTAAACACTACCACAAAAGTTGGGTGCCCCATGTCTAACCAACCCAAAATGATTGAGTGTTCCACATCTCGATTTTGAGCCCAACTTTCCGCTGCAAGTTACGACAAGAATGAACCAGTCTCGATCAGCGGTATTCTTGATTTGGCTGAGGTTTGTGGAAGTAGGCCAGCTGCGCATTGGTGCTTTCGAGTCCGTTTAGGAGCATGGTCCCAGATTTTGTGATTGCAACATTGGTGACGCAAGCCGGAGCACTCGCGTGCCCGCACCAGATCGCGCAACGCCTCTGATCCCTCGTCGGGAACCCACACCGGAGTCAGATCGCCGGAGCGAAAACTGCGCGTCAGCCGCTCGACGTCGCGCCGATCCATCTTCACGCGATCGCCTGCTTTCATCGGAACCAGCGTCGGCGCAATCACCTCGCAAGCCACGCCGAGTTCGGCCAACTGCCAGTAGAGTACGTAGCTGGTCGGACCAGCTTCGTAACAGGCCTTCAGTTGCTCGATGGCCCCAGCTTTTTGACCATCTTGCGGATCGCATCCGCGCGGTTGGCAATGGTTCCCAGGCTGCGCACGCTGCCATCCGGCTCGGCAATGGCGACGGCTATCGTTTCGGCATGGACATCCAAGCCCAAAAATCGTACCTTCAAATTCATGACCGGTTCCTCTCCGCTTGCGGCTCTGAACTGTGCTTCTTGCTTGAATCACTGCTTAACCCACGGCCAGCGCAGTGGACCGGTCACTCCATTGTGACTAATGTTTTGCATTGCCACTTCTTTGCGAGATTCCTCGCGGTTGGTCTGAGTCTCTGTTAGCGGCGTCGATTCCGTTCCCGGCGTTGCGATGCCGTTTAGCTCGTAGTGAATGGAGTTGATCTTTGACCGGACACCGCTTTTGAGCGACTGCATATAAACTTCCGTGGTGGCGGCAAAGCTTACCTAGTGGTGTCCGCCACACAGATGGTTCATAACGAGTACGAACACCAGAGGCTGAGTGGGAATTGGTTGCGGCGAGCCAATCGCATTACACTTTCAGCATGACACTCAGACTCTTTGCCGCAACCACCAGCCAGGGCAAGCTGCGGGACTTCCGTACGGCCGCCATAACTCACTCGATCATCATTGATCCGCTGCCCGCGTTGGCAACCGTACCCGTGCCGGAGGAAGACGGGCTGACCTTTGCAGCCAATGCGGCGCTGAAGGCGGTCTACTATTCGCAATTTACGCCAGGGGAGCTGGTGCTGGCCGACGACTCGGGGCTGGAGGTAGACGCGCTCAATGGCGCGCCGGGGGTGCGTTCAGCGCGGTTTGCGGCGGATGCCGATGAAGTACAGGATGGCGAGGCGGGCACCGATGAGCGGAATAACCAACTGCTGCTGCGTCGGCTGGCGGGGGTTGCGGCGGAGCGGCGCACGGCGCGCTATCGCTGCGTTCTGGCGGCGGCGCGGGACGGGGTGGTGCTGCACTCCGCCGAGGGCACGGTGGAGGGGCGGATTCTGGACAAGCCGAGGGGAACGGGCGGATTTGGCTACGATCCACTGTTTTTCCTGCCAGAGTTGGCGCGGACCATGGCGGAACTGGATCTGGAGACCAAGCACGGGCTGAGTCACCGGGGACGTGCCATCGTGGCTTTGCTGGCGAAGATGGGGGCTTGATTCCCGTTTTTTCTTCGGAAACAATAATTCTCCTTCGTGTAGGTTGACTTAGGTGACGCAGCGCACCAATAATGCAATTGAATCCCCGAGACGCTTCCCCGTCTCACAACTCGAAATCGCCTCGACACTGTTTCCGGAATCCTGTTTTCCCGCCGTTTCCTCAAGGAGCCGTCCCCGTCATGGCAAGTGCGCAACAATCTGCTACTCCTACCGTTCGACCTGGGGTTCCGCCGCTGCGCGCGGCCCAGGGCAATGAATTTCTCTGGCGCAAGCTTCACTCGTTGCTGGGCATTGTGCCGATCGGCGCGTTCCTGATCGAGCATCTGCTCTCGAACTTCGAGGCGCTCAAGGGGCCGGTGGCCTATGGCGAGCAGGTCCGCTTCCTGAACAGCCTGCCCATGGTGCGGGGGATGGAGTGGGCCTTCATCTTCCTGCCAATTCTCTATCACGGCGGCTACGGGGTCTATATCTGGTTGCGCGGCAAGTCGAATCTCGTCTACTATCCCTGGTCGGGTAACTGGATGTATACCGCGCAACGGTATACGGGGCTGATTGCGATTCTGTATATCGGCCAGCACGTGCTGCGGCAGCGTTTTCTGGGCGTGAGTCTACCCGAGCATCCGATGGCGGCCTTCGCCAAGGTGCAGATGGAGCTGTCGAACCCATGGATGCTGGCGATTTATATGGTTGGAATGATCGCCATCTGCTGGCATTTCTCGTATGGAATTTGGCTGTTTGCGGCCAAGTGGGGCATTACTCCCGGCGTCAAGGCCCGCAAGCGCTTTGGCTACGTCTGTCTGGCCGTGGGAATCGCGTTGGCGGTGATGGGGCTGGCCAGCATCTGGGCTTTTGTGGGGCCTGCATACAGAGATCAGGGCGCGGTCACGCAGATCAGTCCTCAAGCACAGCCACAAGGCACTCTGAAACCGACCACTTACAACTGAACCCTGATCTCTGACCCCTGTTTTACGGAAAGGATTCGTACTTATGGCATCACCCAGAATTATCGTAGTGGGCGGAGGATTGGCCGGACTTGCGGCGGTCATCAAAATTGCCGAGGCTGGCGGAACGGTCGATCTGTTTTCGATTGTGCCGGTGAAGCGTTCGCACTCGGTGTGCGCGCAGGGCGGCATCAATGCGGCCAAGAATCTGAAGGGCGAGGGCGATACCCCAGCCCTGCACTTTGACGACACAATTTATGGCGGTGACTTCCTGGCCAATCAGACGCCGGTCAAGGCCATGTGCGAGGCTGCTCCGGCCATCATCGATCTGCTGGACCGCATGGGGGTGCCCTTCAATCGCACCCCGGAGGGGCTGCTGGACTTCCGCCGCTTTGGTGGTACGCTCTTCAACCGCACCGCCTTTGCCGGAGCCACGACGGGCCAGCAACTGCTGTATGCGCTGGACGAGCAGGTGCGCCGTCACGAGGCCGCCGGCAAGGTGAAGAAGTACGAGGGCTGGGAGTTTCTCTCCGCGGTGCTGGATGAGAAGGGCGTGGCGCGCGGCATCACGGCGCTCGATCTGCGCTCCATGGAACTGCGCTCGTTTGCGGCCGACGCGATCATTCTGGCCACCGGCGGCATCGGCGCGATCTTCGGCAAGAGCACCAACTCGGTGGTCTGCACTGGGTCGGCGCAATCGGCAATCTTTCAGCAGGGCGCGCATTACGCCAACGGCGAGTTCATTCAGGTGCATCCCACCTGCATTCCGGGCGAGGACAAACTGCGGTTGATGAGTGAGTCGGCGCGCGGCGAGGGTGGCCGGGTATGGGTTCCACGCAAGGCTGGCGATCCGCGACCGATCAAGCAGATTCCTGAGACCGAGCGCTGGTACTTCCTTGAAGAGTGGTATCCCAAGTACGGCAATCTCGTTCCCCGCGATGTGGCTACGCGCGCCATTCACAAGGTGGTCTACGAGCATAACCTGGGCATCGACGGCCAGCCGATGGTCTATCTGGATCTCACGCATATTGACCGTGCCACGCTGAATCGCAAGCTGGAAGGCATTCTCGAAATCTACGAGAAATTTGTCGGTGACGATCCGCGCGATGTGCCGATGAAGATCTTTCCGGGAATGCACTACACCATGGGCGGACTGTGGGTGGACTTCAATCAGATGACCAGCATTCCGGGCATCTTTGCGGCGGGCGAGTGCGAGTATCAGTACCATGGCGCGAATCGTTTGGGCGCGAATTCATTGGTCAGTTGCATCTTCGGCGGCTTCAAGGCCGGGCCGAATGCGCTTGCCTATGCGAAGAGCCTTGCTGCACCCGGGGGCGACGGTGGGCACGCGGCCGAGTTGACGCGGCAGAGCGAGATCAACGCCAAACTGCTCAAGAATGAAGGTTCGGAGAATCCCTTCAAGTTATGGCGCGAGTTAGGCCAGACCATGACCGAGCACGCTACGGTGATTCGCTATAACAAGGGATTGAAACTGGCCGATGAGAAGATCGTCGAGTTACAGGATCGCTTCAAGAAGGTGAACCTGAGCGACCGCAGTCAGTGGGCCAATACCAGCTTCGCGTTTGCGCGGCAGTTGAAGAATATGCTGGAGCTTTCGCGGGTGGTGGCGCTGGGCGCGCTCCATCGCGATGAGTCGCGCGGCGCGCATTACAAGCCGGATTTTCCGGAGCGCAACGACGAAAGATTCCTCAAGACCACCAAGGCCAGTTATACGGCCGAGGGTCCAAGCTTCGAGTATGAGGCGGTCGATACGCAATTCATCAAGCCGCGTCCGCGCCGCTACGATGCAACCGCTTAAGCAAAGGGAGACTGAGAATGGCAAACAAGACCGTGCAATTTGAAATCAAGCGCCAGGCCAGCCCCGACGAACCCGCAGTGTGGGAGAGCTTCGAACTGGAATGGCGTCCAGGTATGAACGTGGTTTCGGCGATGATGGAGATCGCCGCCAACCCAGTGACCGCCGACGGGCGCGCGACCACGCCGGTGACTTACGACTCGAACTGCCTGGAAGAGATCTGCGGCTCCTGCGCCATGCGCATCAACGGCAAGGCGCGCATGGCCTGCTCGGCGCTGGTGGATAACCTGGAGCAGCCGATTCGCGTCGAGCCGCTGTCGAAGTTTCCGCTGGTGCGTGATTTGCAGGTGGACCGCTCCGTCCTCTTCGAGAATCTGATGGCCGTCAAGGCATGGGTTCCGGTGGATGGAACCTACGACCTGGGTTCCGGCCCGCGCGTCTTTCCGCAACAGCAGGAGGCGAGTTATCCGCTCTCCAACTGCATCTCCTGCACCTGCTGCATGGAGGTCTGTCCGCAGTTCAACGAGGAGACGGGCTTTGTGGGCGCGGCAACCATCGCGCAGGTCAAGCTCTTCAACGACCATCCCACCGGCAAGGTCTTCAAAGAGGATCGTCTGCGCGCACTGGCCGGGGACGGCGGCATTCAGGAGTGCGGGTTCGCGCAGAACTGCGTCGAGGTCTGCCCCAAGGGCATTCCGCTGACCAGCGCCATCTCCGACGTAAGCCGCGACGTGATTGTGCAGAAGGCCAAGGACTTTCTACGCGGGTAGCGGCGCGCGCGGCGCGAATTTACGCCGCAGGGCGCAGCAGCGCCGCAACAACTTGGGGATCGCGGGCAATCACGGTGAGATAGGCGCGCGCAGGCGCATCGGGGTTCTTGCGGCGCTGCTCCCAGTCGCGCAGTGTGCCGATGGGAATGCGATAGAGCGTTGCGAATGCCTCCTGGGTGAGGCCTAGACGCTCGCGCAAACGCTTTACGTTGACCAAACGGTGCAGGCCAAGTTTTGCCAATTCCTCATCCGTGCCAAACGGAATCGGCTGCGAATCGGGATCGGCCAGAGCCGCCGCATGAAGCTGCTCATTGGTCAGAGAGTCCACGAACGCCCAATCGCTATGAGTCTCGATGGGGGGATCACCAGGGTTGTGTTCGACATAAATCATAGTTTGCGATTTCATCCTCCTCTGCCTTTCTGACCGAAATCAGTCAAATCAAGCTTTCATCCCACTCGGTTGAAACTACATAGAGAATTCCCTTAGCGCTCCTACCCAGGGTGACGATCCTTTCTTCTCCATAGTCAAAACGATCATCGATCCAGGAATCCCGGTTGGGGTCTTCGATGGCATCAATCCCCTCCGCCAGAGATAAGCCATGCTTGCGCTGGTTAAGGGCATCCTTTTCTGGATCCCACGTGTACCGCATGGGATGATGATACGGCTACGCCGTAGTTGCGTCAACGGCATAGCGCGTGATGTAGGAATGAGAATCCTGCAACGAGAGGACTATCGGTAAAAACTTTCTATCCAGTTTTGCAGCAGTGCCGGGAAAAGGCCGAGCAGCACAACCACAGCGCTGATGCCGACCAGCACGACCATGGTAACCGGGTGGGCCTTGATAGGCGTTTCGTCCACCGGCATCATCACGTAGGCGCGCTTGAGGACTTGCAGATAGTAGTAGAGCGAGACGGCGCTCATGGCTACGGCCAATGCGACCAGGGCGAAGGGAACCGGGCCAGAGCCGACGCTGAGCACGGCTGCGAAGAGGTTGAACTTGGCCCAGAAGCCGACCAGCGGAGGGATTCCAGCCAGAGAGAGGAAGAGAATCAGTAGAACGGCCGCCAACAGCGAATTGCGTTTGTGCAGGCCAAGAAAGGCATCCAGCCGGTCGCTGCCCGTGGCGCGCTCAACGACCGCCACCGCGCCAAAGGCTCCGATGGTAGTCAGGCCGTAGGTCAGGACGTAGTAAAGGATAGCGTTATTGACGTGAATTGCCGGAATACCCAAAGTCTCATACAAACTTCCGTGACCGGGATAGTCCGTGTGAGTCCCAATTCCCAGCAGCATATAACCCGCATGAGCGATTGCAGAATAGGCCAGCAGCCGTCGTACACTGACCTGTGCCAACGCTGCCAGGTTACCGACGATCATCGAAGCTGCGGCGAGAATCAGCAGAATCGCAGACAATCGAGCCGAGACGAGAAAATGCAGGCGGAGAAACTCAATAACAGAGTGCTTTTCGCCTTCAATGGGACCACCGGGCATTAACCAATACGTACTGATTGTGATAAATAATGCAAAACTGGCAACCTTCGAGACGGAAGCGATAAACGCAGCCGCTGGCGCAGGTGCGCCTTCGTAGGTATCCGGTGCCCAAAGATGAAATGGAACCACGGCGATCTTGAAGCAAAGTCCGACAACGACCAAAATCCAGGCAACATAAAGCAATGGATTTGTCCCATTCGTTGCAATTGAATTTCCGATGATCAAGAGCGAGGTACTGCCGCTCAATCCATAAAAATAACTGAACCCAAACAACAAAAACGCCGCCGACATTCCGCCGAACAGGTAATACTTCATGGCTGCTTCCGCGCTTTTCCCGGAGCTTTTGGCGAAGGCGGTCATGATGTAGAGGCAGAGACTCAATAACTCAAGCCCAACAAAGATCACCAGCAAATCCTGTGCCGAGGCGACCAGCAAGCCGCCCGAGGCAGCCATCAGCACAATGCCGACAAACTCGCCGATATGGCGCGTGAAGCCCTCGTCGATCAGCAGCAGAAGAGTGAGCGCGGTCAGCACCAGAATGCCCGTCTGAGCGATTGCGATAGTGCCGCCCTGGGCCAGAAGCTGTGCGCCATCAAAGCTGAATCCACCGCCTCCCGATGCGCCTAAGGCCCACAGCGCCGCGCCGCATCCAGCCACGCCCAGCAAGGCCGCACAATTGACGCGCAGTTTGAGCGAAGCTTTGCGCAGAAATGCCAGATCAATGACCAGAACCAGCAGCGCAGCCACTTCCAGGGCCGTCTCCGGCAATGTGACGCGAAACAGATCGGCGTAATTCATCCGCGCCCCTTATATTGCGATAAGTAAGTTACAGCGTTCAGAAAAAACCTCCGGTGAAGGCACGGGCAGAAGCAATCGAGCTTGCAAAGCGCAGGGGAATGAGATTGCACAGGCATGGACTTCTCCATCACGACCCTAGAATATCAGGCCTATGGGGAAAAGAGTTTACGAATCAGGCGTTTCAGCTACCGGCGAACATGGGGAAGAGCAGGGGAAGAACGCCGGTCCCAAAACGGTGCGAAATCGTTGCATCGAGTACCTCGACCCTCCAATTCTGCACAACAAAAACGCTGGCCCCACCGGTGGCTGGGTGCCCCAGGTCCCGATTCTGGGCCTGGGAAAGCACAAATCCAAACGGGCCACAGCTCTAGCTGCCCAGGTGCACCAACTGCTGCGCCTGTTCGCGGTCGCCCAGAATCGAGACGCGCGGAATGCGCCCACGAACCATCGAGACCTCGTCGCAACGGTGCAAGCGTGGGCAGTTCTGGCAATCCTTGAAGACCTTGTCCGGCAGGTCGGACTTGTCTTCCACTATGCGGAACCCGTACTTGAAAAAAAAGTCGGAGATGCGCGTAAACAGGCAGATTGACTGGATGCCGTGCTCCTCGGCTTCTTCAATCAGAGAGGCGAGAATGCGCCCGCCCGCGCCCTTGCCCTTGGCCTCGGGCTTCACCACAATCGAGCGCACCTCGCACAGATGCGGCCCGTAGAAGTGCAGCGCGCCGCAGCCCAGAAAGACGCCGCCATCGGACTCGGAAACGGTGAAATCGCGAATATTTTCGCAAATCTCTGCGAAGGAGCGCTTCAGCAGCGTTCCGTCGCCAGAGAGCGAATTGACCAGATCGTAGACGTTGGAGGCGTCACGCAGCAGGGCTTTACGCACCAGCATGAAAAGATTCCCCTGCATGTAGAGTAGCAAGCTGGGCGATACGTTGAGAAGCGGCCTCAAGCGCGTCATGCACCCGCTCCCGCGCGGTGCCGCCAATCACGTCGTGGCAATCCAGCGTGGCTGCAAGCGTGACGGCGGGGTAAAAGTCCTCGGCAAACTCCTCGCCAAAGGCGCGCAACTCGTCCAGTGACAGCTCGCCCAGTTCCTTGCCCTGCTCCAGCCCGTAGCGCACCGCGTTGCCGATCTTTTCATGCGCGGTGCGGAACGGCACGCCCTTGTGAACCAGGTAAGTCGCTGCGGCCATCGCGTTCAGGTAGCCGGAGTGCGCGGCTTCGGTCATGCGTTCGCGATTGAATTGCAACGCCGTGGTGAAACGCGCCACCAGAATAAGCATCTGCGGCACAAAGGCCACCGCAAAGGCCGGTTCCTGCGTCTCCTGCATATCCTTGTTGTAGGCCAGCGGCAGGCTCTTCAGTTGCAGCGTCACAGCCTGCGCCGCGCCGTGAATGCGGCCCACCTTGGCGCGGATCAGCTCCGTCAAATCAGGATTCTTCTTTTGCGGCATCGCGCTCGATCCGGTCGAGAATGCCTCCGGCAGCGTGACAAAGTTGAACTCGGCCGTGGCGAACAGCGTGATCTCCTCCGCAAAGCGGCTCAAATGCAGCCCAACGAAGGTCAGTGCCTGCAAATATTCCAGGATGAAGTCGCGATCACTGGTGGCGTCCATCGAATTGTTGGTGGGCGCTGTAAAACCCAGTTCCCGCGCGGCAATGGTACGGTCCAGCGCCAGGGTTGCCCCGGCCACAGCACCGGAACCCAGCGGGCAATAGTTGAGCCGCGCCGCGCAGTCGCGCAATCGCGCCGCATCGCGCAAGATCATCTCCGCGTAAGCCAGCAGCCAGTGAGACACCAGCACCGGCTCAGCGCGCTGCATGTGGGTATAGCTGGGCATCACGGCTTCACCAGCCGCGCGCGCCTTCTCCACCAGCGCATTGGCCCATGTGGCCAAAGCATCGACCACCAGGCCAATCTGCCCGCGCACGTACAGGCGCAGATCGGTGGCAATCTGCTCGTTGCGGCTGCGGCCTGTATGTAGCTTCAGGCCCAGCGAGCCGACGCGCTCCACCAGCTTCAGCTCGACAAAGTGATGAATATCCTCGGCCACCGCGTGATACCGCACCAGTGCCCTGCCCGCTTCGGAGGCGTGCTCGGTGGCAATGGCGTCCAGCGCCTCCCGCAGCTTTGCGCCTTCGTCCGCTGTCAGAATCTTCGCGGCAATCAGCGCGGAGGCGTGCGCCTTGCTGGCCGCAACCTCTTGTGCCAGCAGTCGCCAATCAAAGACAATCGACCGCTGCCACTGTTCAAACTCGCTGTCGAGCGGCTCGCGAAAGCGGCCTGACCACATCTTTCCGGATTGTTGTTCGTTGCTCATGATTCTTTATCCTTGACACCGCTCAGCATAGGCATTTCGCTGCCCGTGCTCAGGTTCAACAGGCCCGCCGCAGCATACGTCAGCAGCTTGGCGCGGGTATCGGTAATATCCAGATTGCGCATGGTCAGCTGGCCGATGCGGTCACGCGGGCTGAAGGTGGATTCGGTCTTCTCCATGCTCAGGCGCTCGGGTTGAAAGGTCAGGTTGGGCGACTCTGTATTGAGGATCGAGTAGTCGTTGCCACGGCGCAGTTCCACAGTCACTTCGCCGGTGATGGGCCGGGCCACCCAGCGCTGTGCCGATTCACGCAGCATGATGGATTGCGAGTCGAACCAGCGGCCCTGATACAGCAGGCGGCCCAGCTTGCGGCCATGGTCGCGGTACTGCTCGATGGTGTCCTCGTTGTGAATGCCGGTAATCAGCCGCTCGTAGGCGATGAACAGCAGAGCGAGTCCTGGTGCCTCGTAGATGCCGCGGCTCTTGGCCTCGATGATGCGGTTCTCGATCTGGTCGCTCATGCCCAGCCCGTGCCGTCCACCGATGCGATTGGCTTCCAGCAGCAGTTCGACGGGGTCACTGAACGAGCGGCCATTCAACGCCACAGGGAAGCCCTCTTCAAAGCGTACCGTGATCTCTTCGCGCTTGATCTCCACATCATCGCGCCAGAAGGCCGCGCCCATGATGGGAACAACAATCTTCACCGACGAGGACAGCAGTTCCAGGTCCTTGGCCTCATGCGTCGCGCCCAGCAGATTTGAGTCGGTCGAGTAGGCCTTCTCGGAAGACATTTTGTACCCGAAGCCGTGGCTCTGCATGTAAGCAGACATTTCGGCGCGGCCGCCCAGCTCATCAATGAAAGCCGCGTCCAGCCAGGGCTTGTAGATCTTCAAGTCAGGATTGACCAGCAGGCCGTAGCGATAGAAGCGCTCAATATCATTGCCCTTGAAGGTCGATCCGTCGCCCCAGATGTTGACCTCGTCCTCCTTCATCGCGGCCACCAGCATGGTGCCGGTCACGGCACGGCCAATGGGCGTGGTGTTGAAGTAGGGTACGCCAGCCGTGGTGATGTGGAACGCGCCAGCCTGTAGCGCAGCAATGCCTTCCCGCACCAACTGCGCGCGACAGTCAATCAGGCGAGCCTTTTCAGCCCCGTATTCCATCGCCTTGCGCGGAATCTCGTCGTAGTCGGTTTCATCGGGCTGGCCCAAATTGGCCGTGTAGGCGTAAGGGATCGCGCCCTTCTGCTTCATCCAATGCAGGGCGGCAGAGGTGTCAAGCCCACCGGAAAATGCAATGCCAACCTTCTGGCCAACGGGAAGTGATTCGAGAATAGCAGACATAGTTAAGAGCCTCTGATCAAGTCGTTGTTTTGAAAGGGCACGACTTCAGTCGTGCCGTATATGTTACAAAATGAGCCGGGCTTTAGCCCCTGAGGGATGTTCTTGGGCTTTCCGTGTCGAATGCTCGCTGGTGCACCCAAAACTGAGCTACTGAAAGCTCGCCGTATTCGATAAACCGTTGAGCAAGAGGAGCAACAACGCCTTCTGCGCATGCATACGATTTTCCGCCTGATCGAAAACAATCGACTGTGGTCCGTCGAGCACAGCGTCAGTCACTTCGGCATTGCGGCGCGCGGGCAGGCAATGCATGAAGACTGCGTTGGGCTTGGCTTTTTGCATCAGCGCATCGTTGACCTGGAAGGGGCGGAAGATGGGCGCGCGCTTGGTGGACTCGTGCTCCATGCCCATGCTGACGCAGACATCGGTATAGATGGCGTCGGCGTTTTCAGCGGCGGCCTGCGGGTCTTGCAGCAGGCGAATCTCGCTGCCATTCTTCTCCGCAATCTCACGGGCCAGCGTGACAATCTCAATGTCCGGCGAGTAGCCGCGCGGAGTGGCCACGGTCACATTCGCGCCCAATTGCGCGCCGGTCAGCATCAGCGAATGGCAAACGTTGTTGCCATCGCCGAGGTAAGTAAAGTTGATGCCCTGCACGGTGCCGAAGTGCTCTTCAACAGTCATGAAATCAGCCAGAGCCTGGCAGGGATGCTCGAAGTCGGAGAGCGCGTTAATGACGGGCACGCGGGAGTTGGCGGCCATCTCGGTGATGGTGTCGTGCGCGTACGTGCGCAGCACGATGATATCCACCCAGCGCTCCACGTTCTTGGCCACGTCAGCAATAGACTCGCGCTCGCCCAGCGGCGAGTTGGTCTGATCGACAAAGATGGCGTTGCCGCCCATGGTGTTGATGCCGGTCTCGAAGCTGAGGCGCGTGCGCAGGCTGGCCTTCTCAAACATCAGCACCATCTGCTTGCGGAAGAGGGCGTTGCTGTAGGCATTTGGATTGCGCTTCACATCGTGGCCCAGCTTGAGGATGGCGCGCACCTCTGCGCTGGAGAGATCGGCGATGGAGCAGAGATCCTCGCCTGCCAAACGTGCGGCGGCGGCGAGGATATCGGGGTCTTGGTGGACGGGAATGACAGATTCCCGCTGTTCGATGATTACTTTGCTAGCCACGGGTTTGTCCTCCCTATGAACAAGACGCTGTTGGGCTTTGAGGTATCCCACCCAAGCCGCGAAAAACAAGAACACGGCTTGGATGGGGCACCCAATATTGTGAGAATCTTATGCTTTGGCAAGCTCTGCGCTGAATGCGGTAAACACCTTGTCGAGCGCGGCGATGGTGGTATCGACGTGCTTGCGCTCGAAGATGTAAGGCGGCAGGAAGCGCAGCACCGTATCGCTGGTGCAGTTGATGACAATGTGATGCTTGAAGAGCATCTCGGTAACGGCGTGCTTGGCCAGATCGTTGGAGTTCAGCTCAACGGCAATCATCAGGCCCTTGCCACGCACTTCAGTGATGAAGCTGTGGCGCGTGGCCAGCTTGCGTAGCTCGGACTGAAAGTATTCGCCGACTTCGATGACGTGATCGATGAGGTTGGTGCTCTCCATGTGATCGATGACGGCGGTGGCAACGGCGCAGGCAAAGGGTCCGCCGCCGAAGGTGGTGCCGTGCATTCCGGCGTGGAAGGCGCGGGCCACTTCGTTGGTGCAGACGGTCGCGCCCATGGGGATGCCGCCGGCCAGCGGCTTGGCCAGTGTGGTGATATCGGGCTTGACGTTGAAGTGCTGATAGGCGCACCACTTTCCGGTGCGGCCCATGCCGGCCTGAATCTCATCGACAATGATCAGCGCGCCGGTGGAATCGGCCAGTTTGCGTGCCTCGGCGAAGAACTCGGGAGTCAGCGGACGTACGCCGCCCTCGCCCTGAATGGCCTCGAGAAGAATGCCGCAAACGTCACTGGAGAACTTGGCGCGCAGGTCTTCAATATCGTTGAACTTCACGAAATCAAAGCCGGGAACCACTGGCTCAAACGGAGCGCGATACTTTTCCTTGTAGGTGGCCGAAATGGCGCCAAAGGTGCGACCATGGAAGCTCTGTTCCAGCGCCAGAAACTTGGTGCCGATCTGCTTGCCTTCTTCACGCAGCAGGCCGGCATGAGCCCGGGCCAGCTTGAGAGCGGCTTCGATCGACTCGCAACCGGAGTTGGAGAAGTAGACGCGATCCAAGCCGGTGAGGCGCGTAACGCGCTCGGCCAAGCCCGCCATCTTGTCGTTGAAGTAATAATTCGAGGCGTTGATGAGCGTGCTGCTCTGCTTGGCAATAGCCTCTTCAATTACCTTGTTGCCGTAGCCCAGCGCGTTGACGCCAATGCCGCTGAGCAGATCGAGATAGCGGTCGCCATTCTCGTCGATCAGATGTACGTCTTCGCCGCCCACAAAGAGAACCGGAAAACGATCATAAGTGTGAATGAGCAACCGCGATTCGGCGGCTTGAATCTGTTCCAACTTGGACATTTCTTCTCCTTAGGCGACCATCACTTCGGTGCCGTATGCTACGCGGGAACTACACAGATCGGGCAAGGAACTGGCAGCCTCGGCGGGTAAGATGCGAACGCGTTTAACCCCATTCAGCAGAGCCTCGCGACAAGCGCCCAGCTTGGGCAACATGCCACCGGAGATGACGGCGCTCTTGGCCATCTCCGCAATTTGATCGATGGAAAGCCATCGCAAAACCTCACCATTCATGCCCTTCACCCCAGGCACATCGGTGAGAAAAACCAGTGCGTCAGCACGGCAGGCCATGGCGCAGGCCGCGGCCATCTCGTCGGCGTTGATGTTGTAATACTCGCCGTCAAATCCCAGAGCCATGGAGCAGAAGACAGGCACACAATTGATCGCCCAGATGGCCTCGATGGCGCGTGGATCGCTCGATGCGATCTCGCCCACAAAGCCCAGGTCAGGCTCGGTGCGCTTCTTGCGCGCGCGGAAGGTCAGTCCATCGCCGCCACTCAGTCCAATGGCTGGCTGACCGATAGCGCCCAGCGCGGCAACCAGCCCCTTGTTGACCTTGCCGGCAAAGACCATTAGCGCGGCATCGCGGGTCTCGGCGTCGGTGATGCGCAGGCCGTTGATGAACTCGCTCTGCTTGCCGAGAGCCTTCAGTGTACGCGTTAACTGCACACCGCCGCCATGCACCACGGCCACCTGATTGCCGGCGCGCACCAACTCGGCGATGGCGCGCATACTGCCTTCGAGCAGAGTAGGATTCTCCAGGCCCGCGCCGCCTAACTTGACGACATATTTCATTCCAACCCCTCCGCTGCTAATTTCATTCAAGACCTTCCGCTTCGGGCCATCCGTACACCACGTTCAAGTTCTGCACCGCCTGCCCGGAGGCGCCCTTCAGCAAGTTATCCAGGCAACTCACGATGATCGCGCGCTGGCCGTCCGGGGCAAGCTGGAAGCCAATATCCGCATAGTTGGTATGCGCAACGTACTGAATCTGCGGCAGAGATTTGTCATAGAGCCGAACCAGCGGACTGCCCGCAAAAAACTCGCTGTAGATGCGCGCAATCTGCTCACGGCTCTGGCGCTCCTTGAAGCGCAGATAGATCGAGGAGAGAATCCCGCGCGGAATTGGCAGCAGATGCGGCGAAAAGACGATCTGGTCAGCGCTGAGGCCAATCTGTTCGAGTAACTCGCCGGTATGTCGATGCGTAAAAGTGCCATAGGCAGAGAGGTTATCCGCAGCAGCGATATAGTGCGTCTTCGCCGTGGGTGCCTTGCCCGCGCCGCTGACGCCGCTCTTGGAGTCGGCCACAATGCCGTGCTCCAGATCGACGACTCCTGCAGCCACCAGCGGGCGAAGAGCCAGAATCACCGACGTGGCATAACAGCCGGGATTGGCCACCAGTTGCGCGCCCTTGATCTGCTGCCGATGCAACTCAGGCATCCCGTAGACGGCCTGCTTCTGAATCGCCGCAGCCTGCTCGGTGCCATCGTCCTCAAAGGCATAAATGGCGCGATTCGCGTCTTCCACCAACCGCCAGGCACCGCTGAGATCGATGATGCGAATGCCACGTTTCAGCGCTTCGGGAACCCACTCGCGAGACTGCTCGTGCGGGGTGGCCAGAAACAGCACCTGAACGCCGCGACTGGTCAACAGTTCCCAGGAAAACGGCTCCTGTTTAAGCGCGCCCCAGCCTTGGCTGCCCGCCAACTGGGGATGAATCTCGGCCAATGGAATGCCGCCCCGGGCCGCGTCCTTCTGGTCCACGCGACCAACAAAGACGGGAGGCTTGCCCTGTAGCCGGGGATGATGAAGCAGCAACCGCGCCAACTCCGCGCCCGCATACCCTGTAACTCCTATAACCGCTGTCTGCACTGTATCGCTCATGACTCCAACATTTTCCTCAGTCGGGCTTCAATTTCACCCGCCTTGCGCGTATCTGGACAGATTATCAGGACTGTATCGTCGCCGGCGACGGTGCCTACGACCTCGGTCCAACCTTCGTAATCGAGTGAAGCGGCCAGCGGCTGCGCGCCACCCTTCACGGTTTTTACAACCACCTGATTCATGGCCCGCCGAGCGCGCAGACCGAAGCTTTCAATCATCTCGGCCACGCTTGGAGGGCTGTCGTCCTCGACCGAATCCGCCGCGCCGTTGGCGTTGGGCAGCGAGTAACCGCCGGACCCTTTGGAGATGCGCATCTCGTTGATGTCGCGAGAGAGCGTGGCCTGGGTCACGTCGAAGCCACGTCGTCGCAGCTTGCGCCGCAGCTCGTCCTGGTTGGTCACCGGAGAAGCGGCGATCAGCTCGCGAATCGTATTTTGTCTTTCCTGCTTCATAAGAGACTCTTGCGGCGCGCCCAAACCGGGGGTTTCCGGAGGCTGATAGAACGGCCAGAATGAACTTGGCTGCGCATGCATAAATATACAACAATCATGCATAAGTATGCAATCCGGCGAGAACGTGAATGCTGAAAGTTTGATTCAGGCGAAAAAACAGTGAGACTTGTGCTTTTCAAGGTCTCAGGATCGAGACCGCCCCCCCCCCCACTTCTGCGGGATATTCTAGCCCGGCTCTTCGCGGGGCATCATGCGACCGAGCGCATCAAGCCGCACTGTATGGAGAGCTATTGCAAAATAAGAAATAAGCGACAAAAGTGAACGCCTTCAGGCGCGGGCCTTTTTTCGCGCAAACTGTTCGATGATCAAATTGAAAATTGCAATGAATCCGCCGCCGCCATAAACGAGTTAGCGCAGATGCGAATCTGCCAGGGGAGGCTCCTTTTTACGGATAGGCTCCTACCGAAATCGCGTCGAAGCAAAGGCCGATGAAAACGCCTCCTGCCAGCCATCAATGGGATTGCCCGCCGCATCCGTTTCAGGGATCGGCGCGCCGTTTGGCGGCACTTCTGTGGGAATTGGCAGCAACGGCGGTTCCGGAGCGTCAATCTGCAAATAATTTGAATGCTTGTAGTTCCAGTTTTTCGGAATCTCGAATGGTGCCTTGAAGTTCGTCGGCCAGGGCTTGGTTGGCCCGCAATGACCCAGCGCCGCGTGCCACCAGGGATGCCCCTCCGCGATGATCCCCGAGAAGAAATTCCCCAGTGGAAACATCTCCGACAGCACGGTATCCTTCTTCGATGCCAGTACCGAAATCGTCTGAATCTTGCCCGCCACCGCCGAAAATTCCTTATTCAGGCAGTTGTCGTCCACCGCCGGAGCCATCAAGGTGACCCGCCGAACCGGCCTCACCAGATGCGCGACCGTCGCCAGCACCACCCGCGCCCCCAGGCTATGCGATGCGAAGGATACGCTGGCCGCACTTTGAAAATTTTCATCGATAAATTCCGCGATCATCTTCCCAGCTTCATTCGCGATCTTCGGCTCTTCCGGGTAATCCAGCCCATGCGCCCAGGTCGAGTCTCCTGGCCACAATAGCCCAAAGAACGCGGCCGGCTCGGGCAACTGCAACAGGCTCTCCCAGTTCGATAAATCCGCAATCCCCGCGGCGCGCGCCACGTTGAAGCCGTGCGTCGCAATCAGCACGTGGCGACCCTGAATCATGGCGGGCAACTGGCAAGGGAAAAAGCCTGCATAAGCCCCGGCAGCATTGCTCTCATGCAGGCTCACAAAAGCAGCCAGCCCGCCGCCAATATCATCGAGACGAACGTCCAGAAATCGCGTCATGATCGCCTACTTCTTCAGTTGCTGCATGGTATTCACTGCGGTCGCCAAGGCCGTGGAAAGATCCTTGGCGATAGGCGCCAGTGGCGTAGCCAGCAGACCAACCAAGGCAAACAGCACCCAGTCCTTCCACACCAATGGATCAGGAGGCGGCATTCCCGGCCCGGCAGAGGTGGCTACAATCCATCCGCCCAGCAGCGCCAGCACCACGGAAATCCCAGCAGCCAAAGCTCTGGTCCGATTGCGATAAACCTGGTCCGCGTGCTGATAAGCCTCGTCCAGCAGCGCGGTCACTATCAGATCGAAGCGCGCATAAACGTTGCTCTCCGGCTGCGTCAGAGCGGTCTCCGGCCCAGCCTGCGCGGTAGAACTCCCGCTGGCGATCTTGACCGCCGCCGAACTCAGCAACTTGGCATCCACAAAGGTCCGCCTGGCCAGCGCCGTCGCGTTCTCTGCGTTCAAATGCAGCTTGATCAGCGTCTTGGCAATCGCCTTTTGCGCGCTCAGGTCGGTCCCGTTCACCCAGTTGGCGCAAATCGTCTTCAAAATCTGTTCTCGCGGAAGAGCGTTGTGCGAAGGGCTTGAGCCGCTCTCCTCTGTCGGCGTCTCCTCGACCGGCGTTTGCCTCTGCGCGTCCGGGGTCAGCTTTTTTACTGTTTCTTTGATGCCGGAAAGACCGATGATATTGATTCGTCCAGTCACCTTCAAAGCGTCCACCAGCCCGAAGGCTGCGGTTCCCAGTCCCCCGATGGCCATGATGATCTGCGGTAACTGCGAGGGTTGAATAACAAAACTCATGCGAATTGCCTCCAGCGTTCGTGCCAGCAACTTTACAGGCAAATTTTCAGCGAGTAAAGAGAAAATTCCTTGAAAGCGAGCTTCATGCTAAATTCATTCGGCAAAGAATCGTTTTGAAAATGCCATCTTGAATGAAAGGGCCGACTGCGGCGATGGAGGTTTTTTGCCTGCCTCACTGTTTATACTTCCCGGTATGTCCTATACATTTGGGGATCATGAAGAGGCGAGCCAGCGGGTCACCTCGCGCCGTCGGCGCAGTGGCTGTCAGCCCCGCGTTTCAGCGCGGGGTGGACAATACGGACAGACCATCCGGATTTGACACGGAACCGTGGTTGCGTGAATACTTCCAACAATGCAGAGTTCAGGAAATCACGGAATTGGGGTCATGGCCATGTGTATGTGCATGGCGTGCGGACCCGTCCGTGCGGCTCTTGAGCGGCAGATGCGCTAGACGCAACCGATCTTGAAGTCAGCGGCCCGGGTCCGAACAGGATGCGGGCCGTTTTTTGTTGTGCAGAAATGGAGAGTTGTAGTTTCCCAGGTCTCAGCCACCTGCGGTGGGGCCAACGTTTTGTCGTACTGAACTGTTGCGTCGATCAACTTTGAAAACCAACAATCCTGAAGGAGAAAAAATGTCCGAAGCCAAGCAGCATCTTGCCACTCTTGCCGTTCATGCCGGTCAGGTACCGGACCCCACCACGGGTTCGCGCGCCGTGCCCATCTACCAGACCACCTCCTATGTGTTCCAGGACGCGGATCACGCGGGGCGTCTGTTTGCGCTGAAGGAGTTTGGCAACATCTATACGCGCATCATGAACCCCACGACGGACGTGCTGGAGAAGCGCGTGGCGGCGTTGGAGGGAGGCGTGGCCGGGTTGGCCGTGGCCTCAGGGCAAGCGGCGGAGACACTGGTGGCCACGACGCTGGCTGGAGCAGGCGATGAGATCATCTCCACCACTTCACTCTACGGCGGCACGTATAACTTGTTTCATTACACGCTGCCCCGGCTGGGCATCACGGTGAAGTTTGTGGATGCCGATGACTTTGACGGCCTGCGCGCGCTGATCAACGACAAGACCCGCGCCGTCTATACCGAGACGCTGGGCAATCCCAAGCTGGACATTGCCGACATTGAGAAGCTGGCGGCGATTGCGCATGAGCACAAGCTGCCGCTGGTGATCGATAACACGTCGGCCTCGGCGGCGCTGGTGCGGCCCATCGAGTGGGGCGCGGATATTGTGCTCAACTCGGCCACCAAGTTTCTGGGCGGGCACGGCACCTCGATTGGCGGCGTGATAGTGGATGCGGGCAAGTTCGATTGGGCGGCCTCGGGGCGCTTCAAGGACTTCACCGAGCCGGACCCTTCGTATCACGGGCTGGTGTACACAGAGGCTTTTGGGCCGCTGGCTTTCATTCTGAAGGCGCGTGTGCAGGGGCTGCGGGATACCGGCGCGGCACTGTCGCCCTTCAACGCCTTCCAACTGCTGCAAGGCATTGAGACGCTGCATCTGCGGCTGGAACGGCACTCGCAGAATGCGTTGGCAGTGGCCAAGCATCTGGAGAAGCATCCGGGCGTGGAGTGGGTGAACTATCCCGGCCTGGAGTCCAGCCCCTTTTATGCACGGGCGCAGAAGTACCTGCCGGAGGGCAAGGGCGCTTTGGTCACCTTCGGCATTAAAGGCGGATACGATGCAGGCAAGACGGCGCTGAACTCGCTGAAGCTGTTCTCGCAACTGGCCAATATCGGCGATGCCAAGTCGCTGGCGATCCATCCGGCCTCGACGACGCACGCTCAGCTCACGGTGGCAGAGCAGGCTTCAACGGGCGTGACTCCCGAACTGATCCGGCTGAGCGTGGGCATCGAGGATATTCGCGATATTCTGGGCGATCTGGATCAGGCGATCAAGATTGCGAACGGACAATCACCGGCATGACGAGCCAAGATGGAGCGCCGTGTTGCACAATAAGTGTGATGACCGAAGCGAATGCCGAACCCTGGCCCGTCCCGCGAGGAACGAAAGGGGCTGCCGTGAATCCGACCTACGAAGGCGACTATGTGCTCGAAGGGCACTTGCCGCTGGAGTGCGGGCGCACGCTGGCCTCTCCCACGCTGCACTACGCGGTCTATGGCAAGCTGAACGCCAAGCGCGACAACGCCGTGCTGGTCTGCCATGCGCTGACCGGCTCGGCGCTGGTGGGTTCGTGGTGGCCAGAGGTATTCGCTCCGGGCGCGGTGCTCTCTCTGCAACACGATTTTGTGATCTGCATCAATATGTTGGGTTCCTGTTACGGATCGACGGGGCCAGGCTCCGTGAATCCGGAGACGGGCGAGATTTATGGGCCGGATTTTCCGCTGGTTTCGATTCGGGACAATGTGCGCGCCCAGGCCAAGTTGCTGGACTCGCTGGGTGTGCGCAAGCTGCGGCTGGTGATGGGCGGCTCGATCGGCGGAATGCAGTCGCTGGAATGGAGCATGGTCTTTCCCGAGCGGGTGCAGCGGGCGCTGGTGATTGGCGTTGCGCCGGTCACTGCGATGGGGCTGGCGCTCAACCACCTTCAGCGGCAGGCGATTCTGCACGACCCGGAGTGGTTGGGCGGGCGCTACCTGCAACAGCGGCAACCTCGGCGTGGGCTTTCGCTGGCGCGGCAGGTGGGCATGATGAGTTACAAATCCTCGGAACTGTTCGACGAGCGTTATGGGCGCAATCCCAACCGCAACGGCGAAGATCCGTGGAGCCAGGAAAGCCAGATCGAGGGGCAACCCAGCGGACTGGCGGGCGGGCGCTTCGATATTGCCGGCTACCTGGACTATCAGGGACAGCAGTTCGTCGAGCGCTTCGACGCCAACTCTTACCTAGCCATTCTGCGCACCATGGATACCTGGGACCCGCAGCGCGGCTACGGTTCGGCACACGAGGCCTACTGCCGCATCCAGGCGCAGATCTGCTTTGTGGGCATCAGTTCCGACTGGCTGTTTCCGGAAGTGACGGTGCGCCAGTTTGCCGAGACGGTGCGCGCGGCCGGCGTGGATGCGGATTATCGCCAGATGATCAGCGCCCACGGCCACGACGCATTTCTGGCCGAACAGGTCGAACTGGTACGGCTGCTGCAATGATCCGGCTGGGGCAAGTTGCTTTCGGGGGATCGAGGTTGCCCAGGTTCCAAATGTGCGATCTGGGACATTCCGGCCGTCGCAAGGTGGGGGCAGTTTCTCATGAGGAACTGTCCGAAAATGATCCAGGGAGCCTCTTGCAAAATTCAATTGTGAGGGGCAAGAAGCGTCAGGGCACGACTTCAGTCGTGCCGAAAGATCAGCAA
>Ga0209415_10006075_pt1 | contig 21575 bp, 16 predicted proteins | sample PeaSoiSIISIP2007_FD_187696 | JGI IMG/M metagenome (GOLD analysis project Ga0209415, IMG submission 187696) | Peat soil microbial communities from Weissenstadt, Germany - SII-SIP-2007 (SPAdes) (version 2) | ecosystem: Environmental > Terrestrial > Soil > Wetlands > Peat | place: Germany... | reverse complement strand
CGCGATGGCGCCCATCACGACGAGGTCAGCACGGCAATAAGCAGCAATGCGCGGAACATATTGCGCAGCCACACCCATGTTGACATGCAGGTTGCCTGCGGCGATACCGTACTCGTCGGTTAACTGCTTTATTTGAGCACGTCTGTGTTCCTGTTCGGCCGCGAGCGCGCGCACCGAGACATCCACCATCGGCGGCATGCCGCCCGGCCCCGCCAAGGCAATCGTGGACGGAAAATAAGCATGTATGGCATGCACCTGGGCATCGAATCGCTTTGCCAGGGTCACCGTAACGTCCAATAGGCGATGATCGAGTGCGGCAAGCGCATCGTTCGCATGTCCGGGATCGACGGCTGCGGCGAACACCGGCGGCGAGTTCCAACGCGCCGGTTTGGTCAGCAGCAGCGGCAGCGGACAGGCGCGTATCAGGTTCCAGTCCGTGTTGGTCATGAAGGTACGGTTGGCGACGGAGTGATGATGCGTGTCCTTAACGACCAGGTCCGCGGGGGAATTGCGCATCCACGCGAGGATGCTTTCATGCAGGGAATCTCCCGTGATGGCATGCGTCTCGACATGGATGCCGGCGGCGCGCAAAGGCGTCGCCCACCGAGTGAGCATCGCCGGCAAGGTATCGCCTGCGGGCGCACTGCCGGTCCGAGGCCACTGCGCCGCCATGCGCGTTTCCCGGGAATATTCGGTGTCGCATGCCAGAAGCTCGATACCGGCACCGAGCCGCTTTGCCAAAATATGGGCCTTGGCAATGGACGGCTGCTCCCCAGCCGCAATCGTAGGGTCCACGATGACCAAAATATCGTCTATTCGGTCCACGGTATGCGCCTCCGCCGGCCGCTATTTACATCAATCGACCACGGTGCCGTCATGGCGCATGGCTTTATGCACATTGGTCAAAGCCGGCAATCTCGACAAGTAATCGGCGGTCGCGCGAATCTCCTGATCGTCGAAACTACGCAAGAAGCGCACCAGATCCTCATCGACGTTATGCCGATTACCCTCGGCGAGTTTCTGGAGCTGAGCGACCAAATACGAAAAGTGTTGATTTCTGAGCGACGGAATGAAGCCCTCGGCATCGCCATGAGCGTCGGCACGATGGCAGGAGGCGCATTGCTCATGGAAGATGCCGCGACCCAGCCCTAGGTGTGCGCCGTCGCCCGTTTGCGCACGCCGGGTCATCGCCACGTTATTCAAATATGCGGCAATATCGACCCAGGTTTGCGGTTCCCGCAGCTCGTTCTGCGTGATGACGTGATGCATGGTAGCACTGTCGCGCTCGGCGCCCGCGAAGTTCGCCAATTGCCGCACGATGTATTTGAATCGTTGGCTCGCCAATGCCGGAATTGCGCGAGCTGCGTCGCCTTGAGCTTCGGTGCCGTGGCAGCGAGCGCAGGACTCCCGGAATACCGAGGCCCCGTGGTCCGGATGCGCATCCAATTCGAGCGCCTGCTGCGTTGTTCGGTCAACCGCCTCTTCCGATGCCGATGCAATAGAACTCTCGAGCGCGAAAAGTGCGCAGCAAATCACCGCGATCCGCCGGCCGCTCATCCCTGACATTACCTTGACTACCTCGACAACGGGCCGATTTTCGGGACCCAACATCGGCTAATATACCCCGGGGACGCATCCGGCATTACGCGTATTGGGTGAACGCCGGTGTAAAGCGGCATGGGGTGGCATTGCTCAGATAAGGGACGGGCGTAAGGTGCTTCGGAAAGCCACAGCTGAACGCTCTTGGCCTATCCGGCATACTGATTTTTGATATCCTGTGGCGGTTTTGTGACCATTGCCGTTTGACGGATATTTACTGCGTTCGGTGCAATTGGCGTTCGGTGCAATTGGCGGTCGTTGAAGGTTGATCGGAGCATACATGACGAAGCCTAGTGAGAAGGTCGCTGCGCCCACGATATACGTGGTCGACGACGATGACGGTATGCGCCGCGCCTTGGATATCTTGTTGAGCACCGTCGGCTATAAGACCGCGGTCTTTTCCCGCCCTACCGAGTTCTTGGCGCAATTCAACGCCGATGCGCCGGGCTGCCTGGTTCTGGATATACGCATGCCGGAAATGAGCGGCCTCGAGGTGCAGCAGCGGCTCAATCGCATGGGATCGATGCTTCCCGTTATCTTCATCACCGGGCATGGCGATGTACCGATGGCCGTACAGGCGATGAAGGAAGGCGCCTTCGAGTTCATTCAAAAACCGTTTCGCGATCAGGAATTGCTCGATCGCATCAATCATGCTTTGAAGCAAGACGCCGAATACCGCAGCACCGCGGCGCGCCGCTCCGAAGTGATGCACCGGCTCGAATCGCTGACGCCGCGCGAGCGGCAGGTGATGGACATGATCGTCGACGGCAGCGCGAACAAGGTGATCGCGATCGACCTCGGCTTGAGCGAGCGCACCGTGGAGATTCATCGCGCCAAAGTCATGGAAAAGATGGGCGCGCGTTCGGTGGCACACCTCGTGAAAATGCATTTGACCATGACGGACGAGGCATAGCCGCGCGGCACGCTCCGCGAGACCATGATCTGTTGCTACTCAACTATGTGGCGTTCGCTTTGGCGATCGCCCAGCGGACCCTATCGGCGGTCATCGGCAACCTGAATAGGCGCGCCCCGGTCGCATCGAAGACCGCATTGGCAATCACCGCTCCGGTCGTCGTGATGGGCGGTTCTCCCCCACCCTGCGGGGCAAGTTCGTCATTCTTGACCAGTACGGCCTCGATTTTCGGAACCCAAGAGAAGCGCGGGATCTCATAGGTGCCGAAATTTCGATCCAGTATGTCGCCGCCGCGGAATCGCAGTTCCTCGGACAGCGCGTAGCCGAGACCCATGGTAACCCCACCTTCAACTTGCATCTTCACGCCCTCGGGATTGACCACGATTCCCAAGTCCTGCGCGCAGACCACTCGCGTCACGTTGATGTGTCCGGTGGATGGATCCACTTTGACCTCGGCCATGGTCGCCACATAGGTCCCTGCGTCGATGTGGCATGCCAGGCCGACACCCCGCCGGCTCGGGTGCGCGGCAGATTGCCAACCGAAGGCGTCGGCTGCCGCTTGCAGGACGCGGCGCATCCGCGGATCGGTCAAATTGCGTAGCCGGAATGCCAGGGGATCCGCTCCAGCCGCCGCGGCCATCATGTCGATTTGCGATTCGGTGGCAAACGCATTCATGTTGCCGCCAGGAGCTCTCCACGGACCCACCGCAAACGGATGAAGAGCGGCCGGCGAATTGCCCGCGCCATAGGAAACCCCGCCGGTCGACCTGAAGCGCGCGTTCGGAATGTCGTAGCAGGATACGGCGCCGCGATCGCCCGCACAGTACACCGCATAGTCCCAAAGCGAGATCTTTCCGTCCGGCTGCATGCCCGATACGAGCTTGACGACGGAGGCGGGATCGAAGGTATCGTTGAAGAACTCCTCCTCGCGGGTCCAGGCCACGTGCACGGCTTTTCCGCTGATTTGCGCAAGAAGCGCGGCTTCGACCGCTTGGACATCGGCACTCTTACCGCCGAATCCGCCGCCGAGAAATGGAGTGATCACGCGAACGAGCATCGGTTCCAGCCCGAGGGCTTTGGCCACGCGGTCCCGCGTGGGAAACGGAGTCTGCGTCGACGCCCAGATCGTTGCTTTTCCCTCCTTGATCTCAGCCACGGCGGCGTGCGTCTCGAGGGCCGCGTGTGCGACGTAGCCTTTTTGGTAGGTCGCTTCGAATACATGCGCCGCGCCGCGCCGCGCTGCCGCCACATCGCCGCGCTCCTCGATCGTCTTCAGCGGTGCAGACTCGGCAACCAGATGATCATGAATGCTCTGCGGATCCACTTGCGGGTCGGGCACTTGCCACTCAGCCTTGATGGCTCCCAGGGCCTCCGCGGCTGCCTCTGGGTCGGCGTGCAACACCGCGGTCAAGCCGTCACGATTGACAAGCGTGACACCGGGAAGATGCTCGGCTGCGAAGCTGTCGAGATGCAGCAATTTGGCGCCATGCGCGGGCGGACGCAGAATACGCGCATAGAGCATACCGGGGATCCGGGTATCAGCCGCGTACTTCGCCGCCCCGGTGACTTTCTCGAGCCCGTCGAGCCGCGTCGGCGAATGGCCCATCACTTGGAATTGCGAAGCACTGCGCAATACCGCTTGGCCATCGATGGTCCGCGCGATTCTCGCACCTCTGGAGAGCTCTCCATAGGTCACACGGCGGCCGGGCTGTCCGGTGACCGAAACGACGCCGGCTTTCACCGACAGCTGCCCCGGCGCCGCTCGCAGCTTTTTGGCCGCTAGCGCCATCAGTTCGGCGCGCGCCTGGGCGGCGGCCGCGCGCAGCACCGGCCCGAACATGCGCGTCGTCAGCGAACCGAAGGTCCCCCTGTCCACGGGACATCGGTCGGTGTCGCCCAGCACCATGTCGATCGATGAAAGCGCAACGCCCAATTCTTCGGCGACCATCTGCGCCTGAGAGGTCAATACGCCTTGACCCATCTCGATTTTTCCGGAATAAACCGTGATGCGTCCATCGCGACCGATCACCAAATAGGCGTTGATGTCCTCGGGGGCGATGTAATCCGCATTTTGCGAGAAAACCGGCAATGGCCCGCAGCTCACCAAAATCACGACGCCGCCGCCCGCCCACTGCAGGAATCGGCGGCGGCTAAGTCCGGGCGAGGCGCTCACGATTGCCCGCCCGACTGGCCACTTGCGGATTGACCACTTGCGGATTGCACCGCTGCGACAATCCTTTGATGCGCTCCGCAGCGGCACAGGTTGCGCTCCAAGTGCGACACGACCGCATCGCGCGAGGGGCTTGGCGTCGCACGCAGCAGCGCCACCGCGCTCAAGAGCATTCCCGAGGTGCAGAAACCGCACTGAAACGCGCCATGATCGATAAATGCCTGCTGCAAGGGGTGCAATTTGCCGATGCGGGAAAGCCCCTCGATGGTGAGTACTTGTTTGCCCGCGACGTCCTTGAGCGGGGTCACGCAGGAGCGCACCGCCTCGCCATCGACGATTACGGTGCAGGCGCCGCAGGAGCCCTGGCCGCACCCGTACTTGGCGCCGGTCAGCGCAAAATCGGTGCGCAATACCCATAACAGCCTGCGCTGTTCGTCAGTGTGAAGACTGACTCGCCGCCCGTTGAGTTCAAATTGGATCGACCGTTGTTCCAATGGGATGCTCATATACCCAACATTAAGCCTAGGCCGACTGCGCGCCATGTTGAGCCCGCCGGCTCGAATTTACGATCCGCAAATGTACTTAGCTACCGCCCCTGGGATTACGCATATTAATGGCCGGCAGGAGCGATACAATTAAAAAAATTGGGTCGCCCAATTGGCGGCCGCCAACGGAGAAATATCATGAGCGGAAAAGCCGGTGTGTGGATTGATCATCGCGGCTCAGTGATCGTGGCGCTCACCGAGGATGGCGAGCACATCACACATATCGCATCGAATGTCGAAAAGCACTTGGCGCGGGGCGGAGACTCGCCCTTGAAAGGCGCCTACGAGCCCCTTCAAGTCCCTGCGGACGATAGCCGCCAGCGGGCGCTCACGGGCGAGCTCAACCATTATTATGATTCCGTAATAGCGGCCGTCCGCAATTACGATAGCTTGCTGCTGTTCGGTCCCGGGGAGGCCAAGGGCGAGCTGCACAAGCGCCTGGTCAAATCCAAGCTCAACGCGCGGATCGACGCGGTCGAGACCGCCGACAAAATGACCGATCCGCAAATTGCGGCCAAGGTGCGGGCGCATTTCGGCCTCCAGTCGGAACGAAACTAAAGCCCCGCTCGCCGCGCGGCGATCGCGCCTAGTCCCGCGAGCGCGAAATCCACCAGGTGGCGCGTAAGCTGCGGGGCCGCATCGGCATCGAGATTCAGGCCCGGCAGTATCCGCTTTAGCTTGCGGCGATTGACGAGCAGCAGCAGCGCGCACGGAGCGATAGTGCTCACACAGGCACGTGCAACCTGCGGGTCATTCGGCGGACGGCCGGTGAGCGCACCGACGATGGACTTCAACATCTTGGCTCGCGCCGCAAGCGCTCGGTCATGCGCGCTTCCATACACCGCGGACGGCATCACGAACTCCCGACCGAACAGCCGTCCCGCCCAGGTTTGCGATGCCGGACTGGTCAGCGCGCCCACGATCATTCCAAGGAAAGCCTCGAGCCGGCGCCGTGGATCCGTCTCGGCCTTAACCGCGGTCGCGATGGCTTCGGTGGTTACCAGCCGGCGGTTCGCTTCCACCAATACCGCGCGGTACAGACGCGCCATGCCGCCGAAGTGGTAGACGATCGCCGCCGTATGTACGCCGGCCCGGCGGCAGATATCCTGCCCGGTCGCACCGTCAAATCCGTGTTCCGAGAATATTTGTCCGGCAACCTCGATCAGTTGCGCTCGGGTGCGCAGGCTGCGGGCCGCGGTGCCGCGCGCGCCGCGCCGCGCCGGCCTACGCACCGCGGTTGCCGCCGCCACCTTGTCCCGCCGCGCGATGTTTCGTTGTTTCACTAGTCCGGCCCGCAGTACTCGGCCGCGCTCCGACTGGACGGCCACGTGAGCTACTACACCACTTCCGCGCCGCAGGTTCAAGATAATTTCAAATTCAAATTTGAATTTCACTTGACTCGTGAATGGTATTGATCTTAACTGCGCCGAAAGCAGGTGATCCCGATGCCAAGATTTATTCGAGTCGCTGTTCTGCTGGCCGGCGTCATGGTCATTGCGGCGCTATTGTGGTGGTCGTTCGTTGGCCGCCACAGTCCGACCGAGCTGGTCCTATTCGGCAACCTGGACCTTCGGCAGGTTGAGCTGCCGTTCAACGGCACCGAGCGCGTCGCCGCGGTCCTCGCGCAGGAGGGCGATCACGTCGCGAGCGGTCAGCTGCTCGCGCGACTGGACACCGATCGACTGGTGCCGCAGGTCGCCAAGGCAGAGGCCGATCTGGCCGCGCAGCAACAGGCGGTGGACCGGTTGCATAACGGCAACCGGCCGGAAGAGATCGCTCAGGCGCGCGCCAATGTCGATGCGGCGACGGCGGATGCGCAAAATGCGCGCGCGCAATACGCTCGGCTGACTGCCTTGTCCGACAGCTCGTCCGGCCGCGCCGTCAGTCGCCAGGACATGGATGCGGCGAAGGCCGCGCTCGATACCGCCGAGGCGCGCCTTGCGGTCAATCAGAAAGCGCTGGTGCTCGAACTGGCGGGGCCGCGCAAGGAAGACGTCGCGCAGGGTGAGGCGCTGTTGCGTGCCGATCAGGCGCAGCTTGCACTGCTGCAGCAACAGCTCAGGGATGCGGACCTTCGGGCGCCTCTCGATGCGGTAGTGCGCTCGCGCATCGTCGAACCCGGTGAAATGTCCTCGCCGCAAAAGTCGGCCTTTACACTCGCCATCGTCGACCCGAAATGGGTCCGGGCGTACGTAGCCGAGCCGGATCTGGGCAAAGTGCACGAAGGCATGCACGCCGCCGTGACGGTCGATGCATTCCCGAGCCGCAGGTTTCCGGCTTGGGTGGGCTTTATTTCTCCCGTCGCGGAATTCACGCCGAAGTCCGTGGAAACCACCGACTTGCGCTCCAGCCTGGTCTACGAGATACGGGTGTTCGTCCGCGACCCCGGCGATGAACTGCGCTTGGGAATGCCCGCCACCGTGCATCTGCCGCTCAAGGGCGGTAGCGGATGAGCGGCGCGGCGCAGCCAGCACCGGCGCTGGTGGCGCGCTCGCTGCGCAAGCTGTTCGCGCGCGAACGTGAAGCGCCGGTTTGCGCGCTCGATACCATATCGCTCGAAGCCAACGCTGGGGAGCTGACGGCGCTGGTGGGTCCGGACGGCGCCGGCAAGACCACGCTGATGCGGTTGGCTGCGGGCCTGCTGCGCCCGGATGCCGGGTCCTTGACGGTGCTCGGCGTCGACGTGGTTGCCGATCCGCAGCAGGTTCAGGATCGCATCAGCTACATGCCGCAGCGCTTCGGCCTCTATGAGGATCTCACGGTCGCAGAAAATCTTGATCTGTACGCCGATCTGCATGGCGTAAGCGCCGCGCAGCGGGCGCAGCGTTACCCGCAACTCATGGACATGACCGCGCTGGGACCCTTCAAAACGCGGCTTGCCGGCCGTTTGTCGGGCGGTATGAAGCAAAAGCTCGGGCTGGCATGCACGTTGGTGCGCTCCCCGGAACTGTTGCTGCTCGATGAACCCACGGTCGGCGTGGATCCCTTGTCGCGACGCGAGCTGTGGGAAATCGTGACGCACCTGGTGGCCGAACAGGGTCTCACGGTGCTGCTCAGCACCGCCTACTTGGATGAGGCCGAGCGTTGCGGCCGAGCGATCGTTTTGCATCAGGGCCGGGTGCTGTCGCAGGGGCCGCCGCGGGAGCTGGCCGACCGGGCCTCGGGAAGCAGCTTCGTGGCCAGCCCGTCGCCGGGGCAATCGGCGCAAAATCTGCAGGCGCACCTGCTTGATCAGCCGGGTATCGTAGATGCTGTACCGGATTGCGGTAAAGTCCGCTTCGTGCTCGATGCCGCCATCGCGAACACCGCGGGCGCGCAAAATATCGATACGCTGCATGACCTGCAAGTCGATTCGGTGCCGCCCCGGTTCGAGGATGGCTTCATGATGCTGCTGCAGTCCCGCGCCGTGCGTGAGCAACCGAAAAGCATCGCGATCGCGCACCCGCTCGTCCGCAAAGATGGTGAGGCGGCGGTTCGGGTACGGCAGCTGCTGAAGAAATTCGGCGCATTCACCGCGGTCGACCGCATCGACTTCGACGTGTACCGCGGTCAGATCTTCGGCCTGCTCGGTCCCAATGGCGCCGGCAAGACCACGACGTTTCGAATGTTGTGCGGTTTGCTTGCGCCGAGCGGCGGCGAATTGCATGTGGCGGGCGCGGACGTGCGCGACGCGCCGGCTTCCGCCCGCGCCCGGCTCGGCTATGTCGCGCAGAAATTCTCGCTCTACGGACCCTTAAGCGTGACCGAGAATCTGGAATTTTTCGCGAGCGCTTACGGCCTGCGCGGCGAACACAAGCGTGCACGCATCGGCTGGGCGATGGAGCAATTCGAACTCGGCGCGCACGCTAGCGCCACCAGCGCGCAGCTGCCCGGCGGTTACAAGCAGCGTCTCGCCATGGCCGCAGCGCTGTTGCATGAGCCGGAAATTCTATTCCTCGATGAGCCCACCAGCGGCGCCGATCCGCAGGCGCGCCGCGCATTCTGGCGCCGCATCACCGCACTGTCGGAACAGGGAGTGACGATCATCGTGACCACGCATTTCATGCAGGAGGCGGAGTACTGCGACCGCATCGCGATCATGGATTCCGGCCAAATATTGGCACAGGGTTCGCCCGCGCAAGTCCGCGAATTGGCGCGCACCGAGAACATGTCTGCGCCCAGCATGGACGATGCCTTCATCGCCGTGGTCGAGCAGGCTCGCGGGCGGCGCAACGGCGCGATAGCTGCGGCATGATGGCGCGGTACCCTTGACGATGACCACACCGACCGCACCTGCACCTGCCTCCAATGCCTGGGCCTCCAACGCCTGGCCGTCGAAGCTGCGGCGCATTCGCGCATTGGTGCTGAAGGAATCCCGCCAGATCATGCGCGATCCCTCGAGCATCGCGATCGGCGCCGTGCTGCCCCTGATCCTGATCTTGCTGTTCGGCTATGGCCTATCGCTCGACGTCAAGAACGTGCCTGTCGCGATCGTGATCGACTACCCCACGCCTGAGGCCATCGAGCTCGCGGCGGGCTTTCAGCTCTCGCCCTATTTTCACCCCTTGACGATGCACTCCATGCCGCCCGCGCAGCAACTGCTGCTCGAACATCGCGTGGACGGCATCGTCCGAATTCCCGCCGACTTCTCCCGTAGGTTCGCCGCCGGCGATGCCGAGGTGCAGCTGATCGTGCATGGCGGCGATGCGAACCGGGCTCGGATCATCGAGAGTTACGTGCAGGGCGTCGTCGGGATTTGGGCGGCGCGGCTCACGGCGCAGGGACAGGACGGCCCAATCCAGCTCGTCAACGTTCAATCGCGCCTGTGGTTCAACGAGGCCAATGACAGCAGCTACTTTTTGGTGCCGGGCCTCGTGGTGCTCGTGATGACGCTGATCGGCGGCTTGTTGACTGCCATGGTCATGGCGCGCGAATGGGAGCGCGGCACCCTCGAATCGCTCCTGGTCACCCCGGTACGCAGCGAGGAGATCCTGCTCGGCAAGACCTTGCCGTATTTCGTACTCGCCCTGTTTGGCTTCGTGCTCTGCGTGCTGTCCGCGAAATTTCTGTTTCATGTGCCGCTTCGCGGTTCGGTTTGGGTGCTGTTTGGCGCATCGATGCTCTACGTGCTGGTCGCACTCGGCATCGGACTGCTGATCTCATCCTGGGTGAAGAACCAGCTGGTCGCCAGCCAGCTCACGATGCTCGCCACATTCTTGCCCGCATTCATGCTGTCGGGTTTTCTATTCGATTTGCGCAGTATGCCGACCCTGGTGCGCATGATCACCTATGCCCTGCCGGCGCGCTACTATGTGGCGCTGCTGCAGAGCGTGTTTCTGGCCGGGGACGTCTGGTCTGTGATCATCCCGAACACGCTCATGCTGGCGGCGATGGCAGCCGTGTTGGCGCTCGCCAGCCGCGCCGTCTTGCACAAAACTCTCGCATGAACAACGTGCTGGGCTCGCTCTTGCGAATTCTCGCGCTGACGCGCAAGGAGCTGCTCGCGGTGCTGAAGGATCCTCGCAGCCGCATGAGTCTGCTCATTCCGCCGGTGGTACAGGCATTGATTTTCGGTTACGCCGCCACCTACGACCTCAACCACGTCACTTACGCGGCACTCGACCAGGATCATAGTGCCGCTTCGCGCCAACTGCTCGCGGGCCTGGACGGCTCGGGCGTATTTGAGCGGGTCGCGAACCTACCGCGCGCCAGCGACATCAAGTCCTTGATCGATGCGCGCCGCGCGTTGCTGATCGTACAGATCGACCAGCAGTTCGAGCGGCGCTTATTGTCGGGCCAAAGCGCCGACGTACAGCTCATCGCCGACGGCCGCAATTCCAACACCGCCGGCACCGCGATGACCTACGTCGCCAGCATCATCGATCAATTCAACTCCACCTGGGGCCACGACCATGGCGCGGTGCCGGCGCCGGTGCGGCTGGTGGCCCGCGCCTGGTACAACCCAAATCTCGAGACGCGTTGGTTCATGATTCCCGGCATGATCGGGACCTTGACGCTGATCCAGACCCTGATGCTCACCGCGATGTCGGTCTCGCGCGAGCGCGAGCAAGGCACTTTCGATCAGCTGCTGGTCACGCCGTTTCGGCCCTTTGAGATCATGGCCGGCAAAGCCCTGCCATCGATAGTGGTCGGCACCATCCAGGCGGGCGGGGTACTGCTGGTGGCTCAGCTATGGTTCCACATTCCCTTTGCCGGCTCGTATGTGACGCTTGCCATCGGCCTGCTGATGTTTCTGTCGGCGGCGATCGGCATCGGTTTGTTGGTCTCGGCCGTGGCCGCAACCATGCAGCAATCATTGCTGTACTCGATGCTGCTGATTATGCCTTTCTCGCTGCTTTCGGGACTGACGACCCCGCTCAGCAGCATGCCGCGCTTCTTACAGTATGTAACCGTCATCAATCCGCTGCGCTATGCGATCGATATCACGAGGCGCGTGTATCTCGAGGGAGCGGGATTGGACTTGCTGATTTCCGATCTGTGGCCCTTGGCGTTGCTCGCGGCGATCACACTGTGGGCGGCCTCTTGGATGTTCAGCAACCGCATGCAATGATTCCCATGACCAACAGCCATCACATGAGTCGATTGGCAGCCGCCAACGCTGCGCTATGGGTGGGGCTCCTCGCCGCCTGCACCGCGGGACCGAACTTCGTGCGCCCGACGCCGCAGGCGCCAGCTCACTGGTCGGCGCAGGCGACCGCGCCGAGTGCCGACCCGGCGCCGCACAGCAGCGTTACCGAGCAATCCGCGGATCTGCGCGCCTGGTGGAGCGCGTTTGATGATCCCAAGCTCGACTCGCTGATCGAGCGCGCGCTGAATTCCAATCTCGACCTGCGTGCCGCCGTATTGCGCATCGATGAAGCGCGCGCGCAGCGTTCGATTTCCGCGGCGGCATTCTGGCCCACGCTGTCCCTCGACGCCTCCTACACCCGGGAACGCTTCAGCGTCACGACGCCCACCGGCGCGCTTTTCAACGCGGTCGGCAGCGCACACGTTCCCGGCGGTGCGAACGCCACCGTACCAAATCCCTACAATCAATGGCAATTGAGCGCCGGCGCTTCCTGGGAGATCGATCTGTTCGGACGGGTACGCCGTTCGGTGGAGGCCGCCGACGCGACCGTGCAGGTCTCCGTCGAGGATCAGCGCGCGGTGCTGGTCTCCGTGCTCGCCGATGTCTCGCAGAGCTACATGGAACTTCGCGGTGCGCAGGCGCGCTTGGCAATTGCCAAGCAGAATCTGACGACCATCGACGAACTGCTGGATCTGACTCGCCAGCGGCGCGCAGCCGGCCTGACCACCGAAATCGATGTCAGCAATGCGCTCGCGCAGGACACGGCAACGCGCGCCGAACTGTCGGCCTTCGATTTGGAGATCACGCAAAGCATCAACCAACTCAGCCAGCTGCTGGGCCGCGAGCCGGAGGCGTTGCGGACCGAATTGGATGGCGCCGCCCCGGTTCCCGAGGCGCGCACCGACTTCGCGATCGGTCTGCCGGCTGACCTGGCGCGACGCCGGCCCGACATCCGCGAGGCGGAGGCCAATCTGCATGCCGCCACCGCGCAGATCGGCGTCGCGACGGCGAATCTGTTTCCCCGTCTGACGCTCGCCGCCAATGGAGGCTTTCAGTCCGAGACCGCCGGCAATTTGCTGGAGTGGGCCAGCCGCTTTGTATCGTTCGGACCCACTCTCGACCTGCCGATCTTCGATCAGGGCCGCTGGAGGACGGTGCGCCTATACGACGTGCGCGCGCAGGAAGCCGCCTTGGCATATCAGCGCACCGTCCTCAACGCGCTGCACGAAGTGGAGAACGCGCTGGCGGCCTACGGCGCCGATCAGCAACGGCGCGCGTGGCTCGATGCCACGGTTGCGCAGAATCGCGAGGCCTTGACCTTGTCGCGGCAGCGGTATGAGAGCGGGCTCACCACGTTCCTCGACGTGCTGGACGCCGAGCGAACCTTGCAACAAAACCAGCTGGCGCTCGCCGACAGCATCAGCGCCGTCAGCACCGATCTCGTTCGAGTCTACCGGACTCTCGGCGGCGGCTGGCAGCAAGCCTCGCTGGCGGCCAATTGAGACCGCCGGGCCTTCGGTCACACCGCGGCGAGCGCGCGATCCAAATCGGCAAGTAGATCCTTGATATCCTCGAGGCCGATCGACAACCGCACCGCGTCCTCGGGGACGCCCGCCTGCACCAGCTCCTCCGGCGAGAGCTGCCGATGCGTCGTCGATGCGGGATGGGTCGCGAGCGAGCGCACGTCGCCGATGTTGACCAGCCGAGTGAACAACCGCAACGCATCCAGAAACCGCGCGCCGCGCTCGCGCCCTTGGCCGGCCGAGCCTTTGAGCCCGAACGTCAGCAGGCCGGACGCCTTACCGGACAGGTATTTGCGAGCCAATGCGTAATCGGGATGGTCCTCGAGTCCCGCGTAGTTGACCCAGGCCACCTTGTCGTGCGCCTTCACGTGCCGTGCAACCTTGAGCGCGCTGTCGCTGATTCGTTCCATTCGAAGCGACAGGGTTTCGATGCCCTGCAAAATCAAGAACGCGTTGAACGGCGATATCGCCGCGCCCGTATTGCGCAGCGGCACCACACGTGCGCGTCCTATATAGGCTGCAGGTCCTAATGCCTCGGTATAGACCACGCCGTGATAACTCACGTCGGGTTCGTTGAGGCGTCGGAAGCGCTGTTTGTGGTCGGCCCACGGGAATTTCCCCGAGTCCACGATGGCGCCGCCGATGCTGGTGCCGTGGCCCCCAAGATACTTGGTCAGCGAGTGCACCACGATGTCGGCACCATGGTCGAAGGGCCGGCTCAAATAAGGTGTGGGGACCGTATTATCGACGATCAACGGTACGCCGTGGCGATGGGCGATGGCGGCGATGCGCGCGATGTCCGTGATGTTGCCCTGCGGATTGCCGAGCGACTCGACGAATATCGCCTTGGTTTTCGCGTCTATCAGCGCCTCGAACGTCTCCGGCCTTCGATAGTCGGCGAAGCGTGTTTGGATTCCGTACTGCGGAAGCGTATGGGCGAACAAATTGTACGTGCCGCCGTAGAGTGCGCTCGAGGCGACGATATTGTCCCCTGCCTCGGAAATCGTGAGAATCGAATAGGTCGTGGCTGCCTGCCCGGATGCCAGCGCCAACGCCGCCACCCCGCCTTCGAGCGCCGCCAAGCGCTGCTCCAAGACATCCTGTGTCGGGTTCATGATGCGGGTGTAGATGTTGCCCGGCACCTTGAGGTCAAAAAGATCGGCTCCGTGCTGCGCGTTGTCGAATGCGTAGGCGACGGTTTGATAAATCGGCACCGCCACGGATTTGGTGCTTGGATCCGGTGAATAACCGCCATGAACCGCGATGGTGTCGAAGTGCCAGCTTTCTCGGCCGTCAGGTTGAGCCATTGGAGTCGTCCCGATAGATAGAGGGGCCCGAGAGTAAAATAAGCTCAGGGCCGGTGCCCAATTAGAAATCGGCATGAGCTTATTCACAACGGCGAGAGCGGCCCGCATCGGCGCCTCGCCCTGCCGGTAATTGCAAGGGTAGTGCCTGGTGCTCTTCCGGTCAACGACATAAGCCGCCTCGACTTCGCCTACGACAGCAAATTGTTGCTGGATCTGCTCAAGGTGCGCAGAGCCGACATCGTCGGGCACTCGTTGGGCAGCATCATTCCACCGGCGCGGCATCGCGGACGCAACGGGTCGCTTAGGATTCCTCGAGCGCGTAGAAGGAAATTCCGGCCTCGGCCGCCAGCCAGCGGAACGGCTCGTTCGGCACGTAGTAAAGGCGATTGTTGACGAACGGATACTGTCTCCACGGCTCCTCCCGCCCCGCCTCCAGTTCGGCAATGATCCGCCCGAAAACGGACGTGAGATTCACACCATGCCCGCTGAAGCCAATTCCATAAAATACGTTCTTGTAACGCCCGGTGCAGCCCACGGACGGTGCGGCGTCGAGCGACCAGTCGATCACGCCATCCCAACTCTGTGCAAATTCGACACCCGACAGTTGAGGGTAGATGCGCGCGAGCTCGCGCCCGAGCTGCAGCAAGTGCGAAGCACTTTCGTCGGAGCCGCTCGTGCGGTTATTGAACGAGTAGCGGGGAGTTCCTCCGCCGATGTGTATGCGCTGGTCTTGCGTCAATCCGAGGTAATAGACCTCCATGCGGCTGTCATTGAAGGGAATCCGCAGGCGCCAGCCGATATCCTGCAACTCCTGCTCGCTGAAGGGCCGCGTCACCGCGACGTACTCCTTGAGAGGCAGTATCGAGTTTCGCAAGAACCCCAATCCTGGAGTAAATGCATTGGTCGCCAATACCAGCGACTTGGCCCGCACCGTGCGGCCGTCGCTCGTGCGCAGCACATGTTCGCGACCCTCTTCGATGCTCACCACCATGGTGTTCTCGTAAATCTTCGCGCCCGCGCCTTGCGCCGCGGCCTTGAACGCGTGCACGAGTTTCATGGGATGAACCTGTCCGCAGTTGGGGTCGAAAAATCCGCCCAAATAGACGTCGGTGCCGACTGCACCGGCGATGCGCCGCGGATCCCATAATTCAACAGGCATTCCCAAGGATCGCGCCTTTTCGACGTAATCCTTCGCCGCTTTCAGGTCCGCATCGCTATCGAATACCTGCAGCGAACCTTGGGTGACCAATTCACAGTCGATGCCGGTCGCGGCGCTGAGCTTCGACAAGAACCGAATGTTCTCGGCGGTCAAATCGTAGATTCGCTTGTCCATGGACGGATCGGAGCTGAAATTCATGAACCGGTCCGCGGTCATGGTCAGCACCATCGCGCCGTTTCTGCCCGAGGCGCCGTTCCCGCAGCCCCTGGCTTCCAAGACGGCGACACTTTTGTGCGGTGAGATGCTGCGCAGGAAATAGGCCGAAGACAACCCGGTGAAGCCCCCGCCGAGCACGGCGACATCGACGTTGAGATCCTCAGTCAACTTCGGATTTTCCGGCGGCTGACTGCCGGCCCAATAACTATGGTTCGGCTCGAGCGGCAGAGGATCCCGCCAAATCCGCGGCGACAACCGATCAAGGCCGATCGCGCCCAAAATTGCGGCCCCGCCCGCCCATGCGGAGCTTTTCAGAAAGTGCCGCCGGCTTGAATTCTCCAACAGGCCTGATTCCCTTGCTTAAGCGGACAAAGGCTCTTAACGGGGCGGCGCTACGCCGGCTCGGAGGTGGCCACGATCGTCGTCGGTCGGGTGGTACGCCATGCCAGCAGCATTGCCGTGAACAACAGCAGCGCCGCCAACAGGAAGGGCGCGCCCGGTAACCGTAAGTCTGCGCGCGTGCTGATGAACGCGGCGAATATCTGGGTGAACATCGTCGGTCCGATGAGACTCGCCAACCCCATGAGGCTTGCGAGCGCACCCTGCAAGCGCCCCTGCTCGGTCGCGTCCACCAATCTCGTCATGAGGGCTTGCAGCGAGGGCGTGGCGATGGCCCACAATGCCATTACCGGCACGCCGATGCAGAATATCGTTCCGGTAGGCGCGAGGCCATAGATGGCGAATCCCACGGTACCAAAAATCAAACCCAGCGCCATCGCGCGCCTTTCCTTGAGCAACCTGACCGCCGGTTTCACCAGAAGGCCCTGCACGATGAGCGATGACATGCCTACGCCGGCCAGTACCATGCCGACCGCACGCGATTCCCAACCGAAGCGGTAATTCATATACAGCACCGTTGTGCTGGGCAGAACCGCGTGCGCGAGACTTATGAGCAAATAGCTTCCCGCGAGACCCGTGAGCAGAGGATGAGAACGCAGCAGTTTGAGCGAACCGAGCGGATTGGCATTCTTCCAGGAGAACGGTACGCGCTTATCCTTGGGCAACGACTCCGGCAGCACGAACAGGCCCCAGCAGACATTGATCAAGGCCATGAAGGCCGCCGCCCAAAACGGCAGGCGCGGCGAGATGGCTCCGAGCATACCGCCCACGGCAGGTCCCAGCACGAACCCCACGCCGAAAGCGGCGCCGATGATACCGAAGCTCGCGGCTCGCTTCTCCGGCGGCGTCACATCCGAAATATAGGCACCCGCGGTGCTGAAACTCGCCGCGGCGATGCCGGAAATCACCCGGCCCAGCAGCAGCCACCAAAGATCCGGCGCCAGCGCCATGAGGATGAAATCCAAACCCAAACCGGTGCACGAGATCAGTATCACGGTGCGGCGGCCGAACCGATCCGACAGCGAACCCTGCACGGGCGAGAAGATGAACTGCATCAATGCCCAGGCAGTGCCGAACAGGCCATAGAATTCCGCGCCGCGCGCCGCGTCACCGCCCACGAAGTTCTGCACCAGCAAGGGCAGCACGGGAATGATCATGCCGAAAGCCAGCATGTCAATGAGCACAGTGACGAAAATGAACGCGAGGGCGGCTTTGCGGGGCGGCTGAATGGTGCTGATCATGGCCAGGCGTCGTGACGGTTGGCGATTGACTGCTGTTGGACGAGCATTCTAACCATTCATTGCAACGCGCGCCCGGACTCAATTCATCGAGGGGGATACCTCCGCACGATCCTCGGGCCTCTCTCGGTCTTCGTCGACCTGAAGCCGGTACCCTACACCAGCCTCCGTGATCAAGTATCGGGGTTGCCTTTGATCGGGCTCGAGCTTCTGCCGCAGCATCTTGATATAGGAGCGCAGACCACGGCTGTCACCGAGGCGATCGGGTCCCCATACTTCGCGTATCAGTTGGGCCTGAGTCACGATCATTCCGGCATTGCGCGCAAGAGAGTCCAAGACGCGAAATTCGAGCGGAGTCAGATGCACGTCGCCCTCTGGGCCGTTAGCGGTGCGCTTGGTCAGATCGACCGTCACATCTCCGAGCCGAAGCAATGGCAATTGATCGCCGTGGCGCGCGTTTCGGCGTAGCGCGGCCCGCACTCGCGCCAAAAGCTCCGGCGCACTGAATGGTTTGGCCACGTAGTCGTCGGCACCGGCGTCGAGTGCCGCGATCTTGTCCGTCTCCATGGTGCGTGCCGACAGTACGAGAATGGGCATCGCCGAGAAGCGGCGGATATCTCGAATCATGGACAAGCCGTCCCGGTCGGGCAGACCGAGATCAACGACGACGAGGTCTGGCCGATGGTTGCGCGCCTCGATGGTTCCACGTGCGGCGGTTTCGGCCTCCACCACACGATATTGCTGAGCCTCGAGAAGCATCCGCAGCACTCCCCGGATCCCTGCGTCGTCCTCGACGACCAAGATGAGGAACATGGCTTGGGTCACGCGGCAGCCTCCGCCGTCGGAAGAGTGAACACGAAGCGCGCACCGCCTCCCGGGCGCTGCATCCCGACGATGCGTCCCCCGTGCGCATTGATGACCGCTCTGCAGATCGCAAGCCCCAAACCGGCGCCGCCCACGTTGTTCTCTTCGCGGCCGCGTTGAAACTTCGCAAACAGCCGGTCCGGATCACCCGGCGGCAGCCCGGGTCCGGTGTCATCGACGCTGACTCGCACGGCGCCATCCTCGGGTGCGGCCGAAATGCGGATCCGCGTGCCCGGTGGCGTGTGCTTTATGGCGTTCTCCAGGAGATTGCCGAAAACCTGCGTTACGAGCGAAGCGTCGACGTGTACCGCCGGCAGGTCGGCCGGCAGATCCACGTCGATCGGGCGGTCGCCGAAACGCCCTTCGAGGCGCGTGAGCGCGGAACCCACGAGATCGTCGACGGTTTGCCAATCGCGTTGCAGGCGCACCTCACCGGCCTCGAAGCGCATGAGGTCGAGGACGTTCGAGATGAGATCGGACATCTCGTGCGCCTTCGCATCGATCGAGCGGGCAAGTTGCGCGCGCGCTTGGGCATCCAAGTTGAGACTGGGGTCGTTCAGGGCGCTGCTTGCGCCGGTGATCACCGCGAGCGGAGTGCGCAAGTCGTGCGAGATCGATGCGAGGAGCGTGTTGCGCAGACTTTCCGTCTCAACGGCAACGCGCGCGATCTCGGCCTCCTCGGCCAGTTGGGCCCGTTCGACCGCAAGGGCGATCTGTCCGGCGAAGGTTTCGAGCAGGTGGCGCTGTTCAGGCAATAGCAGACGGCGGCGCTGGTTTGGCCAGACCGCGAGTACGCCAAGCGTGCGACGAGTTCCCGTCAGCGGCAGGTATTGAGCGGGCGCGGCGGGAAGCGTGTCGGTGCCGAGACCCGCCGGCTGGTCATGATCGAACACCCACTGGGCGACCGACAGATCGGCGCCTCGGAGCGCTCCGGCCGGCGCCGGCCCTCGAGGGTGATGCAGGTGTCCGTTAGCGTCGGGCAGCAGCAGCACAGCTTGGCTCGCAAAGGTTTCGGCGACATGTTTGATGGCGACCTGCGCGAGAGGAGCGAAGCTGCGCGTGGCCGCGAGCTCGCGGCTCATCGCATAAAGCAATGATGTCCGTCGTTCGCGGGCGCCGGCGACCCGTGTTTGCGCCCGCACATCAGCAACCAGGCTGGCGATCACGAGCGCCACGACCAACATCACCGTGAACGTGATGATGTATTCGAAGTCGGTTACCGCGAAGCTAAACCGCGGCGGTACGAAGAAGAAATCGAATGCGACGACATTGGCGACCGAGGTGAGGCTCGCTGGGCCGCGTCCCAGCCGCAAACCGGCCACCGTTGCCCCGAGGAGGTACACCATGACGATATTCGTCAATTCGAAATACGGGTACATCAGCGCGGCGCCGCCGGTACAGAACGCGGTGATCAGGAGCGCCGCCCAGTAACGGTCCCAGCGAATCTGGGTGGCGCCGCTATCGGGCAGGTCGCGTCGCCGGGTTGGTTGCGCGTCGTGACGCGCAATCACGGAGACGTCGAAGCCGAGCCCTTGGCGCACGAGCGCGGTTGCCGTCGAGGGACGCAGCCACGCTCGCCAGCCGGTGCGCTTGACTTCGCCGACAACGACACGGGTGACATTGCGTAAGCGCGCGTATTCGATGAGAGCTTCGGCGGCCGATGGGCCATTGAGAGTGACCGTCTCTGCGCCGAGCGATTCGGCAAGACGCAGCACGTCGATGCGCCGGTTTCGTTCGCGCTCGGATAGCTTGAGGAGGGCCGGCGTCTCGACCGCCACCACGAGCCACTCCGCATCGAGCGCATCCGCAAAACGCTTGCCGAAGCGTACGAGCTGTTCGGCCTGATCGTCGGGAGCTACGGCAATCAGGAACCGGTCCCGCGCGAGCCACGGCCGCGAGACACGTTCCTTGAACTGATACTCTTGTGCGGCCGCATCGACTCGGTCGGCCGTACGGCGCAACGCAAGCTCGCGCAACGCCAGTAAATTGGGGGTGCGGAAGAACCGCTCCGTCGCAGTACCCACCTGGTCGGACACGTAGACCTTGCCTGCCTTTAGGCGGGCCAGCAAATCGTCCGGCGGCAAATCGATCAGCTCGACTTCATCCGCTTCGTCGAATATCCGATCGGGAAGAGTCTCCTGCTGACGAACGCCGGTGATACCCGCGACGACGTCGTTTAAACTTTCCAGGTGCTGAACATTGAGGGTCGTCCAAACATTGATCCCGGCATCGAGCAATTCCTCGACGTCCTGCCAGCGCTTGGCGTGCCTCGGCCGCGGCTCACCCTCGATGATATTGGAGTGCGCAAGCTCGTCGACAAGAACCGTCGCCGGCGCCCGACGCAGTGCGGCATCGAGATCGAATTCGCGCCGCGCGATGTTGCGGTAGCGAACCTCCAGAAGCGGCAGTTGCTCCAGCCCCTCCATCAAACGCTCCGTTTCGACGCGTCCGTGGGGTTCGACGTATCCGATGACGATGTCCGCGCCGCCAGCCCGCGCCGCGCGGGCCGCTTCCAGCATCGAGTAGGTCTTGCCCACTCCAGCCGAAGCGCCAAAGAAAACTCGCAGCCGTCCGCGCCGTGCTCGCGCGTCTTCCCGCTGAACGTCAGCTAGCAGTTCATCTGGATTGCGGCGCTCGGTCTCGACCATTGCCTATTCGCAGACTCCATCGCCTAGAGCGCGCGAAGCGCACGCTGCAATGTCACATGTCGATCCGCGTTCGTCAAACTCAAAACGTGACCAAAATGTCGGCGGCCAGCACGTATAGCAGCATCGGCGCCATCAGCGCAGGCGATCGAGCGCGAGATTCACGTCGAGGACGTTGATCCGCGGTTCGCCGATAAAGCCGAGCAAATGCCCCCGATCGTGCGCCCGAATCACTGCCTCGACCTGCGCGAGAGGGAGATTGCGGGCGCGAGCCACTCGGGCGGCCTGATATTGTGCAGCCGCGGGGCTGATCTCCGGGTCGAGACCGCTCGCCGATGCGGTCACGAGGTCGACCGGAATCGGCTGACGGTTGTCGGGGTCTGCGTCATGCAGGGCTTTGGCGTTTGCCTTGACCCCGTCGAGCAATGC
>Ga0209415_10006074_pt1 | contig 21577 bp, 19 predicted proteins | sample PeaSoiSIISIP2007_FD_187696 | JGI IMG/M metagenome (GOLD analysis project Ga0209415, IMG submission 187696) | Peat soil microbial communities from Weissenstadt, Germany - SII-SIP-2007 (SPAdes) (version 2) | ecosystem: Environmental > Terrestrial > Soil > Wetlands > Peat | place: Germany... | reverse complement strand
CGTCAGCCACTGCTGTCCTCCCACTGCACCGAGTCCCAGCGACGTGAGGACTTGAACCGCGGGAAGCCCGGGGTCTGTCCGGCCCGGCACCGCCGGTAGAAGGCAGCGAAGGCCCGGTCCAGGCGCTTGAGGGTCCCCCGAGACACCGTCACCCCGTGCTCCAAGACCTCAGGGCGCAGTTCTCGCAGTGTGGTGAGGGTCCGGCACTGGTCGATGTAGGAGACCGAGCGCCGTTCCCAGCTCCACGCCCCGCGGCGTTCCTCTAAGGCGGCGTTGTAGAGTTCGCACTGATTGCGAAGCAGCTGCTCGAGACGCCCGCGCTGGGAGACGGTGGGCTGAAGGAGGTAGCGATAAGTACGGCACCGACGCATCGCCTTCGAAGGTAGGACCAGGCTGTAATGGCGGACGGGGGCAGAGTTCGAAGAGCCCGCCGATGTCGGCGGTTTCGGTGTGGGACTGGCCGTCGAGGACTGGACGGGAGACGCCCGCTTCTACGAGTACAGCGTCGCCGTCGACCCCATCGGATCGGGGGCCACCCCGAAGGTCCCGGTGCGCCAGTTCCCGGCCCGGTGCCACGACACCGCCACCACCAGGACGGTGGCCCTGGACCTGTCCAACGTGCTCGGTACCCACGCCCCCGCCACCGGCCCCTCGGTGCTGGCCCGCTTCGTGTGCATCGCCGAGGGTGAGGCCGTCGACCTCTCCCCCAACGCCACCAGCGCGCTCTTCTACTGTCTGGAGGGACGGGGCCCGACCGAGCTCCAGGGACCGGGGGGCCGCGGGGACCATCCAGTGGCGGGCGGGGGACGTGGTCACCTTGCCGGGTCCGGTACGCGCCCGTCACTGCGCCCACCAGGGCGCGGTGCTCTACCACGTGGATGACTCCCCGCTGCTCGCCTATCTCGGCGTGGAGGCCGCCGAGCCCCGCTTCGCCCCCACCCGGTTCGACGGTGAGCTCGCCCGCCGACAACTCGCCGAGGTGGCGGCCGACCCCGACGCCGCCACCCGCAGTCGGGTGGCGGTGCTCCTCGGCAACGCCCGCAACACCCAGACCCTGACGGCCACCCATACCCTGTGGGCGATGCTGGGCGTCCTCCCCGCAGGCCACGTCCAGCGCCCCCATCGTCACCAGAGCATCGCCTTGGACTTGATCGTGGACTGCGACCCGGGGTGCTACTCGCTGGTGGGCACCGAGATCGGGCCGGACGGTGCCATTGCCGATCCGACGCGAGTGGACTGGGAGCCCGGAGGCGCCTTCGTGACCCCACCGGGGTTGTGGCACAGCCACCACAACGAGTCGGGATCTCCCGCCAACCTGCTACCGGTCCAGGACGCCGGCCTCCACACCTACCTGCGCACTCTCGACATCCGGTTCACCGCTCGCTGACGGGACGCCGATCACTCTGAGCACGTCGCTCACGCCGAGGTCGGGCTCTCGGGCCCCCGGCCGCGCTCTCCGGATTCGAGCAGGCGGGCGATCTCCGCAACCTCGTGGGCCACCGAGCGGGCGAACCACGAACGCGCCACGGCGTCATGGAGCATGCCCAGTGGCCCGTGGCCCAGGTCGAGCTCCTCGACATGGCGCACCCGCGTGCCCCCCTCGACGGCATCGATCTCGAACCACGCGTGCAGGGCGCGCGGCACCCCGTGTTCGAGGGTGACGTCGATGCTCGTGGGTCGCGTCCAGCGATACCGGGTCACGACCGAGCCCTTGAACACGCCGAGGAACTTGCCGTCCTCGCGCGCCAACATCCCCCCGGGGACGTCGGCGAGCTTCGTCACCCACACCATCTTGGTGTCGGCCTTGGTGTACTGCGCCGGGTCGAGCACGAAATCGAAGACCTCGTCGGGAGTGACACCCTTCACGACGGCGGTCCCTTCACCACGGATCACGGCGTTCCCCCCGAGGTCGCCCGGCTCCCGTGCCGGGCCCGGCCGACACTACCCAAGTACCCGAGGTCCCGACCGGTTCCCGCTCCGGACAACCGGCCTCCGGGTCACGGCGGACCCGGCCGCCCCCCACCGCCGCCCCCCCACCGCCGGCTCGGACTGGACCTCCCGGTCGGAGTTGGGCGATTGTTGGGAAGCGCGAGGGCCGGCGGTGAGGCTCGAGGATCACGGTGGGCCCAGACAGGCAGTGCGGTTCCGCCCGGCGGGGACGTGGGGCGAGGACGGTCGTCAGGGGGGGACGGGTATGGCTCACCGGTGCCACGACTACTGCTTCCGTTGCGACCTGCTCCAGTTCCTGCGCGACGTGCTGGCGCACACCGCCCGCAAGCCACCGTCACCCGCCTGAGCCACTTCCCCGTGCCGGCAGGCGCCGGCAGTGACCAAAGTCCCAATCTTGGGTCTGAAGACGATGTCTTCTCACCCCCCGGCGTGCCCCGGTCGATGAATGCACCAGAGGCCGTCACAGAGGTGCTGTCGCGACCTGTCGGCATCACCGACATCGCAACCCTTGGGGGGCACCATGGCGTTCACCAAACAGATGTGCGACGAGTCGGGCGTGTGGGCCGGCCGCTGCGGGCACGCCCAGGTCGTGGTCACCAAGGGCGACCGCTTCCCCGAGTGCTCGGGCTGCCACCGGGGAATCGACTGGCATCGCGTCGGCAGCGTGGGCGAAGCCCTGCGACTCGACCCCCGGCACAAGTTCGCCGACTCCGCCGACGAGGGGTGGTGGCCCGGCAAGGCCGCGTCGGCGTCCGCCTCCAACCACTGACGGCGGTGTCCCCCGTGAAGAGCACGCCGCTGGTGTGCGAGAACGCGATGGACAAGGTCCTCGTCGGGACGTCGTCAGAGCGTTGCCAGCGCCGCCTCGAGCGCCAGCCCGGCCGCCAGGAGCATCTCCTCGCTGTGGACCGGTCCGATGAGCTGGAGGCTCGCCGGTAGCGCGCCGGTACTCGGCACGGGCAGGGCGAGCGCGGGCACCCCGGCCAGGTTGACCGGGAGGGTGCAACGCGCCATGAGGAGCTCCTCGCCACCGTCGAGGGGCGGGGGAAAGACCGTCAGCGTGGGGGTGGCGATGACGTCGAAGCGTTGGAAGATCTCTTCCAGACTGGCGCCCCACTGCCGTTTGACGGCGTGCGCCGATTCCACCCCCCGGGCGTCGATGGCCGAGCCCAGGCGCAGGCGCCCGACGACATCGGCGCCGATCTCGTCGGGACGGCGCTCCACCAGGTCCCGGTCCGTCTCCCACGCCTCCACCACCAGCAGCACGCCGGCGGCGGCGGTGGCGTCGTGCCAGCGCGGTAGCTCGACGTCGGCGACCTCCCACCCCGACAGCGCCAGGGCCCGGTCGATGGCGGCGTCGATCAGCGGGTCGGCCTCCAGCCGCAGCCGCGCCACCCGCAGGGCGGCACCGTCGCCCACGACGAAGCCCGGTTCGAGCAGCTCCATGCCGACCACCAGTCCCGCCACGTCGCGGGCCATGGGGCCCACGGTGTCGAAGCTCGGGGAGAGCGGCCACACCCCGGCGAGCGGTATGCGGCCCCACGTGGTCTTGAGCCCGGCCGTGCCGCAGCACGCTGAGGGGATCCGCACCGAGCCACCGGTGTCACTGCCCAGCGCGACATCGGCTTCGAAGGTGGCCACCGCCACCGCCGACCCGCTCGACGACCCGCCGGGGACGAGTCGGGGATCGAGGGGGTTGACCGGTGTGCCGTACCACGGGTTCACACCCGTCACCCCGAGTGCCAACTCGTGGAGATTGGTGCGGCCCACGATCCGAGCACCGGCCGATCTCGCACCGGCCAGGCACTGGGCGTCGGCGGTGGCCGGGGTCGCCTCGTTGGCCACGGCCCGGCACCCGGCGGTGGTGGGTACCCCTTCCATGTCGATCAGATCCTTCACCGCCAGCCGGACACCGGTGCCCGCAGTGTCGAAGCGCGTGATGAAGGTCGACATCGCCAGTCCTCCTGCCGCCGGGCTCGTGCTGTAGGCGCTCTTACTGTTGCACGCCCCCCGGGGGCCGCCGCGGTTGAAGGCGCGGAAAGGCTATAAACGGTGGGCCAGCCATCGGGGGGAAGGTGGATCTCTCCGGCATGCGTGGCGGACCATCGCCGAGGAGAGCACACACATGGCCATCTTGAGCGCGCTGGAGATCTCGAGACGGGCCACGCTCGAGCCCATCGCCAAGATCGCCGCCGAGGCTGGCATCCCCGAGGGACTGCTCGAGCCCTACGGCGAGCACGTGGCCAAGGTGAGCCTGGACGCCATCGAAGCCCTCGCCGATCGACCGCGCGCCCGGTACGTCGTCGTCACGGCCATCACCCCCACCCCGCTGGGCGAGGGCAAGACCACGACCACCCTCGGGCTCGGCCAGGCCATGCGCCACATCTCCAAGCGGGCCACCATCGCCATCCGCCAGGCTTCGATGGGCCCCACGTTCGGGATCAAGGGAGGGGCCGCCGGCGGCGGGTACAGCCAGGCCGTGCCCTTCGAAGCCCTCAACCTCCATCTCACCGGCGACATGCACGCCGTGACCGCCGCCCACAACATCTTGTCGTCGATGCTCGACAACCACCTTCATCACGGCAACGAGCTCGGGATCGACATCCACAACGTGACGTGGCGTCGTGTCCTCGACGTGAACGACCGGGCCCTGCGCAATCTCGTGATCGGCCTGGGTACGGCCGAGGACGGGATCCCCCGGCAGTCGGGGTTCGACATCACCGCCGCCTCCGAGGTCATGGCGGTGCTGGCGTTGTCCCGATCGCTGCGGGACATGCGCACCCGGCTGGGTCGGATCGTGGTCGGGTACACCCGAGCCGGTGCGCCCGTCACCGCCGAGGAGCTGCGCGCCGCCGGAGCCATGACGGTGATGATGCGCGACGCCATCAAGCCGAACCTGCTGCAGACGCTCGAGAACACCCCCGTGTTGGTGCACGCCGGGCCCTTCGGCAACATCGCCCACGGGAACTCGTCGGTGATCGCCGATCTCATCGGGATCCACACCGGGGACTTCCTGATCACCGAGGCGGGATTCGGCGCCGACATGGGAGCCGAGCGATTCTTCAACATCAAGTGCCGCACCTCGGGCCTGGCGCCCGATGTCGCCGTCGTGGTGGTCACGGTCAGGGCCTTGAAGGCGCACGCCGGCGTCCATCACGTGGTGGCCGGGAAGGCCCTACCCCCGAACATGCTCGAGGAGCGGCCCGACGAGGTGGTGGTCGGGGGCGCGAACCTTCGCAAACAGCTCGAGAACGTGCGCTTGCACGGGGTGACTCCCGTGGTGGCCATCAACGCCTTCCCCGAGGACTTCGCCTCCGAGCACGCCGCCATCCGCGAGATCGCCGAGGAGGTGGGAGTGCGCTCGGCGGTGTGCACCCACTTCACCGACGGCGGCCGAGGTGCCGTGGAGCTCGCCGAAGCCGTGGTCCACGCGGCCGAGGAGCCGTCGGAATTCCGGCTCCTGTACCCCAGCGAGGCTCCGCTGCGCACCAAGATCGAGACCATCGCCACCAGGGTCTACGGCGCCGACGGGGTGGACTACTCGCCCACCGCGGCCCGCCAGCTCGACACCTACGAGGACAACGGGTTCGGAGGCCTGCCCATCTGCATCGCCAAGACCCATCTGTCCATCTCCTCGGACCCCAACCTCAAAGGAGCGCCCACGGGCTGGCGGCTCCCGGTCCGTGAGGTGCGGGCCTCGGTGGGAGCGGGATTCGTCTACCCCATCTGCGGCGACATGCGGACCATGCCCGGCCTCCCGTCCCACCCGGCGGCCGAGCGCATCGACATCGACGAGAACGGCGACGTGGTCGGACTGATCTGAGCCGGTCCGAGCGGGGCCCGAGACCCGCCGGCCACGGGCGGCCTCTAACGCGCCACGAAGCGCCCGGCGTCGATCACGGTCTCGCCACGCTGGTTGACGGTGCGGAACCGCACCTCGTCCCCGTCGTCCCAGATCGCTACCGTCAGGGTGTCGCCGGGATAGGTGGGTCGCGAGAACCGCCCGGCCATGGTGCCGAAACGGGCCGGGTCCGAGCCGCACACGGCGTGGAGCAAGGCCCGGCCCGTGAACCCGTAGGTGCACAGGCCGTGCAGGATGGGCCGGTCGAACCCGGCCCGCTTGGCGAACACCGGATCGGAGTGCAAGGGATTGCGGTCACCCGACAACCGGTACAGCAGGGCCTGGTCGGTCCGCGTCGGGTAGGTCACCACCTCGTCGGGCTCACGCTCGGGCATCGGGACCGTCGACGACGGGCCCCGCTCGCCTCCGAACCCACCCTCGCCCCGGATGAACAGCGATGTCGTGGTGGAGAAGCACGGCTGGCCGCTGCCGGCATCGACAGAGGTGGACTCGCTCACCACCACGGCGCCCGAGCCCTTGTCGTAGATCCCGGTCACCACGCTTGTCGTGCGCACCGTGGCCTCGGTGGGCATCGGCCCGGCCAGCTCGATCGACTGCTCCCCGTGGACCAACATGGCCAGGTCGAACGAGCCCAGGCTGGACCTCGGCGGGCCGCCCCCGCCCACCACCGCCGCGAACGTGGGGAGGACCTTCTGGGGGCGGTCGGTGGAGTTCTCGGTGGTGTACTCGAGCTCGAAGTCCCCGTCGTCCACCGACCCCGCACCGACGCCGAGCGCATAGAGCAGGCAGTCCGACGACGACCACGATCGTTCGACGGGGGCCGAGGTGGCTCCGACGGCGTCCGGGTTGATCGGCATGGCGGTCCTCCTCCCGAGCCCGTCAGGGCGTGCCCGGCCCTCTGATATGTAACATCAAATTATGTTACGATCAAGGGGTGCCTTCCCGACGGGCCCCGAAAACCTCTCCGGCTGACCGCCGGCCCGGGGGCCTGACCGTCGACGAGCTGGCCCGGGCGGCGGGGACCACCACGCGCCAGGTGCGGGCCCTGCAGACCCGCGGGGTGCTCCCCGGTCCCGCCCTGGTCGGTCGCACCGGCTACTACGACGCCGCCCACCTCGACCGGCTCCGGGCCATCGTGCGCCTGCAGGATGAGGGCTTCTCGTTGGCCGCGCTGGCGACGCTGCTCGGGGCGTGGGAGGCGAACCGAAGCCTCGGCGACGTGCTCGGCCTGCGCCCCCCGGCAGATCCCGTGGGCCAAGACGAGCCCGACGTCTTCGGCGACGCCGCACTGGCTCTGGTCTCGTTGTCGCCCCGGCGCGGACGGCTCCTGTCGTTGGTGCCCTCGACGATCCTCGAACAGCCCGCCGCGTCGTAACCTCGGACGAGCGGCCCGACCTGCAAGCATGACGTCGTGCACACCCGCGACGTGTTCGGACAGGTCGGCCTGCCTGCTCCGATCTCGGAGCTGGCGGCGCGCCTCTGGGACGTGGTGGTGGTCGGTGGCGGCCACAACGGCCTGACGGCGGCGGCCTATCTGGCGCGCGCCGGGCACAGCGTGCTCGTCCTCGAACGCCGCAGCCGCCTCGGCGGGGCGTGCACCCTCGAGCAACCGTTCCCCGACCCGCGCTGGCTCGTGAGCCCGTGTGCCTACTCGGTCGGCCTCTTGCACCCCGTGGTGGTGGACGAGCTCGGCCTGCGCGACCGCGGCTATCGGGTCCAACTCGTGGACCCCCACATGTGGTGCCCGTTCGAGGACGGCACCTCCATCGCGCTGTGGGACGACACCGATCGCAGCGCCGCCGCGGTGGCCAAGCTCTCCCCCGGCGACGTCGAGGGGTACCTGGCCTACGACGAGCTGTTCGAGCGGATCCGCCGGGCCCTGCGCCACGGTCCACGCGACACCTGGGTCGGCGACGCCCCCGACCGAGCCGAGATCGAGGACCTCCTGGCCGGCGACGGCGAGGCCGTGGAAACCGTGTTCGAGGCGTCCATCGCCGATGTCGTGGAGCGCCACGTCCACGACGAGCGCCTGCGCACCGCCCTGCACGGCCAGGGGATCATCGGCACCTCCGCCGGTCCCCGCGACCCCGGGACGGCGGGAGTCCACCTCATGCACGCGTCGGGCACCATCGAAGGCCGCCCCGGTGCCTGGGGCTACGTCGACGGGGGCATGGGGCAGGTGTCGTTCGCCCTGGCCGACGCGGCCACCGACGCGGGGGCGGCGCTGGCCGCCGGGGTCCCGGTGGCGTCGGTGCTCCCCGGTGAGGGCGTGCGCCTGGCGGGCGGCGAGATGATCAGGGCCCGAGCCGTCGTCTCCAATGCCGACCCCAAGCGCACCGTCGCCCTGTGCGAGCACGGGGTCCCCGAGCCCTTCCGTGCCCGGGTGGCGGCGTGGCGCAGCGAGAGCCCGGTCCTGAAGATCAACTGTGGCCTGAGCCGGCTCCCGAAGTTTCCCTCGGCCCGTGCCGACGTGGACCCCCACCGGGCCATGGTGACCATAAGCACCGGCATCGACGACACCCAGGCGGCCTTCGTGTCGAGCAAACGAGGCGAAGCGGCCCCGGCCTGGTGCGAGCTCTACTTCCAGAGCGCCTACGACCCGTCCGTCGTCCCCGAGGGCGGCCACGTCATGAGCGTGTTCGCCCAGTACGTCCCCTACGCCCTGGCGCGCGGGTCGTGGGCGGACCGACGCGACGAGATCGGTGACCTCGCCATCGCGGCGATCGGCCGCTTCGCCCCCGATGTGGCCGACGTGGTCGTGCACCGCGAGGTCCTCGGACCCCCCGACGTCGAAGAACGCATCGGGCTCACCGGCGGCCACATCTTTCAAGGCGAATGCCTCCCCGACCAGATGTGGCACAAACGGTTCGGGCCCCGGACCCCCATCGCCGGCGTCTACCTGTGCGGGGCGTCCACCCATCCGGGAGGAAGTGTCATGGCCATCAACGGGCGCAACGCGGCGATGGCCGTGGACCGCGACCTCGTGGCCGGGGCGTGACGGCCGGCAACCGGCGCCGGGACCCTACAATTGGTGTCCACGTGACCCCTGCCGGCGGCGGGGGGCGTCCGGAAGGGGGGCTCCGGCAGTGACACGGCTGTGGCTGGAACCCGACTCGGGGCACGCCCAGGTCATCACGTCGTCGACGTCGTCGACGCCACCCTCCGGCCCCGGGGCGCGTCGCATCCCGGCACTGACCATGGTGGTGCTGTACGTCGGCGCCCTGGGCGCGTTCGTGGGGATCGTGGCCCTGCGGGGTGGTCCGTCGCTGGGAGACGCCTACGCCGTGACCCAGCCCGCCACCGCCGTCGCCGACGGCCAGCTCACCGAAGCCGCCCAGAAGTCGGTGCTGCCCCAACCCCCGGGCTACGCCCTGCTCAGCTCGCCCTTCGTCCTCGCCCTTCGTCCTCTGATCGGCTCCCCCACGTGGTGTGATGGCCGCGTCGGCCCCGTCACCCGCGTGTTCCTGAAGCAGTGCGCGCCCGATCAGCTGGCCACCCACCGGTGGTACCGGTCCCAAGCGGTGCTCGGGATCCTGGCGTGGGTGGTCCTGGCCTTCGGCGCCGTCCGGCTCCTGCGGGCGGCCGGGGCCGGGGGTGGAGCAGCCGAGATCCTGCTGGTGACGGTGCTCGTCGCCATGCCCGCCGCCAGCGACGGCCTCGTCGAGACCTTCCACCCCCAGGACCTGGTGTGCGTGGGGCTCGCCTGCGCGGGGCTCGCCGAGGCGCTGCACCGACGATGGGCGCTCACCGGTGTGGCCTTCGCCGTGGCCTTCCTGTGCAAGCAGTTCGCCCTCCTCCCGCTCGTGGCGGTGCTGGTCGCCGTGCCCGGGTGGCGAGAGCGGGCCCGGGTCGTGGTCCCCTTCGCCGTGGTGGTGGGCTGCGCCGTCCTCCCCTTCGCGGTGGTGGACCCGACGGGGACGTGGAGGACGCTCAGCGCCACCAACTCCGGCGGGGTGACGAAGCTCACCACCGGCACGCTGCTGGGCATGACCAGCCTGGCCGAGTCGACCAAGCTCCTGGTCGCCCGGGACGGCCCCGTCGTCCTGGCCCTGGCCATGGCCCTGTGGGCCCGGTGGCGGGCCGGAGACCGCTTGCTGTCACCGGTTCCCCTGGTCGGGCTCGCCACCGCCTGTTGCGCCGGACGGCTGGTGGCCGAGGTGTGGTTCGCGAGCTACTACCTGTTGGCCGTGAGCGTGGGGCTCGTGCTCCTCGACCTGGCCGCCAAGCGCCTGCCGGTGCTCTCGTTCGCCTGGATCGCGCTGACCGGGGTGATGGTCGAGCAGGCCGGAGGACTGCCCACCACCGAGCTCGCCGCCCTCCTGGCCTTCGTCGCGGCCGTCGGCGCCGTGGTCATCGGACTGCGCGCCGTCCCGGCCCGGGGCGGCGCGCTCCCGGCCGCCGTGATGGCCGCGTAGGCGACGGGGAACCACCGTTTTCGCCCCCCGCATCACTAGCGTGACGCCCGGAGTTGTGGCGAGCGAGGCGGAGCCTGGGGGTATGGCCGAAGATCGGTATTGGCCGTCGCTCGACGGCGTCCGCGGCGTCGCCATCGCGGCGGTGGTCGCCTTCCATCTCGGGTTCCTCGGCGGAGGCTGGCTCGGCGTCGACGTCTTCTTCGTCCTCTCGGGGTTCCTCATCACCAATCTGTTGTTCAGCGAACAGGCCCGGTGCGGCGAGATCCGGGTGGGCGCCTTCTGGGCGCGCCGGGCCCGACGGCTCGTGCCGGGACTGCTCCTGCTCCTCGTGGCGCTGGCCGTCTACACGTTGGCCGGAGGGCCCGCCGTGGTGCCCGCCCAGCTGCGCAGTCCCGCCATGGCGACGCTGCTGTACTTCGCCAACTGGCAGCAGATCGCCGCCGGACACAGTTATTTCGCCCAGTTCCAGGCGGTCAACCCCCTGCAGCACACCTGGTCCCTGGCCATCGAGGAGCAGTACTACCTGGTGTGGCCGCTGCTGTGCATGGGATTGCTGGCGCTCGGGCGCCGTCGGTCGCTGCGGACGCTCGTGATCAGCACCGCCGTGTTGGCAACGAGCTCGGCGCTGTGGATGGGGATCGCGGCGCACATCTTGGGGCCCAACCGCGCCTACCTCGGGACCGACACTCGCATGTGGGAGCTGCTGCTGGGGGGCCTCGGCGCCATGGCTCTGCGCGCCGCGGGGCCGTTGCGTCGACCCGGGCTGTGGCGGTGGGCCACGGTGGTGGGCGCCTTCGGTGTCGCCGTGGGCACGGCACTGGGCACCGGTCCCCCCGGTTGGATGTGGGACGGAGGTCTCGTCGTCATTGCCATGGGCGTCGTGGTCGTGGTGGTGGGGTCGGTGCGCGACCCCGGCGGTCCGGTGGCCCGGCTGCTCGCTCTCGGCCCGCTGCGGTGGCTCGGCCGCATCAGCTATTCGCTCTATCTCTGGCACTGGCCCGTCATCGTGCTGCTCAACACCAAGAGCACGGGATGGTCGGGTTCCTCCCTCCTGATCGGCCGATTGGCGACCATGCTCGGCGCCGCCTGCGTGAGCTACTACGCCGTGGAACGACCGTTGCGCCGGGCCGATTGGAACAGGATGTGGCGGCGCGCCCTCATCCCCGCCGCCATCATCGGGGTGGTGGGTGTCGTGCTGGGGGCGACGGTCCCACCCGTCGAGGCCTCGACAGGGAGGCTGAGCCTGCCCCCGGCGACCCGCCCGGCACAAAGCGCGGCGGCGATCGCGCTGCCACCCGGCAGGGTGGTGAGCCCCGCCGACCCCCTACGGGCCTGGATCGTGGGTGACAGTGTCATGGACGACAGCGCACCCGGGGTCACCGCCGCCCTCGAGTCCACCGGCGATGTCGACGTCGTGGCCAACAGCGCCTTCGGAGGATGGGGACTGAGCACCGACCACACCTGGCCGACCGACGTGTCACGCATCATCAGCCAGTACCACCCCGAAATCGTCCTGGGGACGTGGTCGTGGGACGACCAGCTCGCTCAGCAGCACCCGCACGCCTATCTGGTGGAAATGCTCCAGGCCCTGCGCACCATCCTGGCCCCCGGCGACGGCGTCGACCTGGTGGTGCTCTTGCAGTTCCCCCAGGTGGGCCCGATCCCCTACATCTTCGACCCCCTGACCCAAGCCGCCGAGTGGACCGCCGCCAACGCCCGCCAGATCGCCTGGAACGACATCGCCAGCGAGGCCGTGCAGTTCTTCCCCGGTCGAGCGCTGTACCTGAGCACCGCCCAGCTCTTTGCCCCCGGTGACCGCTTCTTCGCCTGGGACCGGACCCCCTCGGGGACCTGGATCCGGGCCCGAAAGATCGACGACACCCACATGTGCCCCTACGGCGCTGCCGAGCTGGGGGCCCTTGTGGTCAACGACCTGACCCCCGTGCTCGGCCTGTCCCCGATGGCGCCGGGGTGGCAGCTCGGGAGCTGGGTGCAGGACCCGAATTTCAACGACCCCCCGGGGGCGTGTCCCGCCGATCAACCACCGCCGCACTACGACGGCGTGCCCGTCCCGGGCCCAGCGTCGTAGAAACGGCGCGTCGCCACGTGCACATCGACATGGAACCCCTGGGCACCGTGGTGGGCGGTCGACGCCGACCGGAAGACGACCATTGGGGCGCCGTGGAGGCGACGATCACCCTCGACCCCGAGCGCGTCGGGCCCGAGGCCACGGTCGGCCTGGACGAGTTCTCGCATCTCGAGGTGGTGTTCGTGTTCCACCAGGTGCGGGCCGACGACGTCACGTGGGGCACCCGGCACCCGCGCGGCCGGGCCGACTGGCCGGCCGTCGGGATCCTCGCCCAACGGGCCAAGAGCCGTCCCAATCGCATCGGCGTGACGGTGTGCGAGCTCCTCGCCGTGGACGGTCTCGTGTTGCGAGTCCGGGGGCTCGACGCCGTCGAGGGGACACCCGTGCTCGACGTCAAGCCCTACATGCCGGCCTTCGGGCCCCGCGGCGAGGTTCGCCAGCCGCCGTGGGCCGAGGAGCTCATGCGCGACTACTGGTGAGCAGCGACAGCTCTAGGCGCACACCGGAGGCCGGCGATCGCCCCACGGGACGGCCTCCTCGAGCTGGGCGGCCACCCGCAGGAGCACGTCCTCGCGGCCGTAGGGCGCCACCAACTGCACGCCGATGGGAAGGCCGTCGCCGTTCCAGTGCAACGGAAGGGAGAGCGCCGGCTGCCCCGACACGTTGAACGGCGGGGTGAAGGGAACGAGGGCGGCGGCCCGCAACAGGCCGTGCAGCGGGTTGTCGGGCGGTGAGTCGAATTCCCCGAGCAACGGCGGTGGCTCGGCCAGTGTCGGTGTGAGCAGGAGGTCGAACCCGCCCTCGTACCACTCGGCCACGCGTCGCGATATCGCCTGCAGCTTCTCCCGGGCGTCGAGGAACTCCGACGCACTGGCGGCTCGTGCCGTCTCCACCAGCGCCCACGTGAGGGGCTCGACCTCGTCCTGTCGGATCGCCCGGCCGAGCTGGCCGGACCAGAAGTGGTCGACGTCGTAGCCGATGCCCGCCGACCACACCAGGACGAAGGCGTCCACGAATTCGGGGGCATCGAGAGCGGCGAGGTGGGCCGGCTCGACGGCGTGGCCCAGCGACCCCAGCACCGCCGCCGCCTCTTCGGCGGCGGTCACGCAATCGGGGTGCGTCGTCACGGTCCCCCCGAAGGCGACGCTCTGCACCCCGATGCGCAGACGCCCGGGGTCGGCGCCGACCTCGTCGAGAAACGGGCGGGCCGGCGTCGGCGCCGCGTAGGGGTCTCCGGGGGCGGGCCCCGCCACGGCGTCGAGCACCGCGGCGGTGTCGCGCACGGTGCGGGTCAGGGCCAGTTCGCACACCAGGCCGGCGAACACGTCGCCCCATTGGGGCCCGCTCGACACACGACCCCGCGACGGCTTGAGCCCCACCAGCCCGCACTCACTGGCGGGGATGCGGATCGATCCACCCCCGTCGCCGCCGTGGCCCAGGGGCACCATGCCCGACGCCACCGCCGCGGCCGAGCCTCCACTGGACCCGCCCGTGGAGCGGGTGGTGTCCCACGGGTTGCGCGTGGGCCCGTAGGCGAGGGGCTCGGTCGTGGGGACGATGCCGAGCTCGGGGGTATTGGTCCGCCCCACCACGACGAACCCCGCAGCGCGGAACCGTCGAGCCAGCTCCTGGTCGCGCGGCGCGACGTAGCGCGCCTCTTTGAGGGCGCGCATGCCCTCGTGGATCTCCTCGCCGGCCACGAAACACATCAGGTCCTTGAGGACGATGGGCACCCCTCGGAACGGTCCGTCGGGGAGCTCGGCGTCCGCTTCGTCCCGTGCCTCGGTGAAGCGCTCACGGATGACGGCATTGAGCTCGGGATTGAGCTTCTGGATCCGCTCGATGGCGTCGTCGACGAGCTCGCGCGGCGAGGCGTCGCCGTCGCGGACGAGCGTGGCCAGGGCACAGGCATCGAGGAAAGGCTGGGGCATGGCGCCAACCTAGTGGTCGCCACCGCGGCCCGGTCCAGTCTTGCCCTCGCGCCGCGGACGTAAAGTGGCGCCGTGTCGCTCGACCTCCGATCTCTGCCGTGGAGGGCGGCGCCGGGCGCAGCACCGCCGTTGCCCGCGGTGCCGGCGGACTCCATGAGCCTCTGAATCCGACGAGGAGCCGGCGCTGAGGCACACGAGATGGGCGGGCGCCGGTGTCGGCGGATGGGCGTTGGCGGCGGTGGGTGCCCTCGGGGCCACGGTGGCGAGCGCGCTCGACGGAGGTGACGCCCGCTCGGCGGCGACGCAGGACTGGCCCCCGTTCGTGCTCGTGTCCGGCCTTCTCCTCGTGGGCCTGGTGGCCCACGACACCGGCCTGTTCGCCCTGGCCGGCCGAGGGCTGGCCCGAATGCCGGGTGGCGCCGGAGTCCTGTTCGGGGGGGCGGTCGTGCTCGTGGCGAGCGTCACGAGCATCCTCAATCTCGACACGTCGGTGGCGTTCGTGACACCGGTGCTCGTGTACGCCGCTCGCAGTCGGGGCGGGGGTGAGGCACCGCTGCTCTACGGTTGCCTGCTTCTTTCGAACGCCGCCTCGCTGCTTCTTCCCGGCTCCAACCTGACGAACCTCATCGTCCTCGGTCATCTCCATCTGTCGGGAGGCCGGTTCCTGGGCCGAGTCGCGCCCGCATGGGTGGCATCGGTCGTCATCACCGCCGCGGTCGTCGCCGTGGTGGAGCGCCGTTCGATGACGAAGAACACTGACGCCGTCGCGTCCCGAACGACCGCGCCTGGCGGAGACCGGCCAGGAATGGCCATCGCCGCGGCGGCGGTGACGGCGGTGACCGTGTGCGTGCTGATCCTCCCGACGCCGGCCCTGGCGGTCGCCGCGGTGGGACTCGTCGCCACCGGAGCCCGGGTTGTGCGCGGACACGCCTCGTCGGACAGGGTCCTCGAGGTTCTCGGGCTCCCCCTGCTCGTCGGCTTGTTCGGAGTCGCCGTGGCTCTGGGGACGCTCGGCCGCGCCTGGTCGGCTCCGGCCACGGCGCTCGCCCACCTCGACTCGTGGGCCACCGCCGCCGTGGCTGCCGCGGCCAGTGTGCTCGTCAACAACCTCCCGGCGGCGTCCTTGCTCGCCGCCCGGGTCCCCCACCGGCCCGTCGCGCTCCTCGTGGGGCTCGACATCGGGCCGAACCTGTTCGTGACCGGGTCACTGGCCTGGATCCTGTGGGTGCGGGCAGCCGCCAGCGCCGGGGCCGCACCCTCGATCGCCAAGGCCACCCGGCTGGGCCTGATGGCGGCGCCCCTGGCCATGGTGGGCGCCCTGGGCGTGCTCACCCTGGCCGGCACTCGCTGACCGGGCCCGCTCGCCGGTATCCGCCTCGCGCCGCTCGTCGGCCCGAGGCGCTGGTTCCTGAGAATCCCCAAGTTTTCCGCTTGTTCTCCCCAGGCCGGACCAGCGAAGGTGGTGGCGGTGGGGGATCGCCTGGTCTCCAGTGCGTGTGCGTTCGAGCACCCCACTGCAGAGCTGGGTGTGGCGACCGTACGGCGGTGGTGTGTGGCCCGGGCTTGGCCCGGTGCCGTTCGCACCGGCGGGCATCGTCGGGTCCGGCTCGGTGGGTTGCCGCTCCGTGTGGCCTTCGGCCCCCCCGGGGTCACGTGGGCGGCGCCCTCCATCGCCTCGAGGACCTGGCACCTTGGCGGACGCACACTGCGGGGCGCGCGCCGGTGCTCAGTACCATCGAGATGTGCTCGACCACTTGTCGATCCAGTGCGCCGACGTGGCGTCGAGCTCGGAATTCTACGACGCCGTGCTGGCGTGCCTGGGGGGTGGGCGAGTCCTGGACTTCGGCCCGGTCATCGGGTACGGCGTGGCCGGGCAGGCCTCGTTCTGGCTGAGCCCGGTGGCCGACGGCTCGACCAACCGTGAGCTCCACATCGCCTTTCAGGCCACGAGCCGAGCGGTGGTGCGGGAGTTCTTCGACGCCGCGCTGAGGGCGGGCGCCGTCGTTCTGCACGAACCGCGGCTGTGGCCCCAGTACGACCCCGACTACTACGCGGCGTTCGTGCGGGATCCCGACGGGAACAACGTCGAGGCCGTCTGCCGCCTCGCTCCGTAGCCACGGGCCCGACGCCGGAGGAGTCCGCTCCAGCCGAGGCCGGGTACCGTGAACACGTGGACCTGTGTCCGACCTGCGCCGCTCCCAACCCCGCCGGGTACCTCTTCTGCGGCCAGTGCGGAGCCACCCTGCCCGTGGGTGGGTGCCCTGCGTGCGGAGCCACCGTCACCGACGGACAGCGATTCTGCGGCCAGTGCGGGGCGACCCTGCACGGGATGGCGGCCAGGGCGCCGGCGATCCCCGTGGAAGAGCGCAAGCTGGCGACGGTCCTCTTCGCCGACGTCGTGGGCTTCACCTCCCTCGCCGAGCGGACCGACCCCGAGGTGGTGGCCCGGTTGGTCGACACCGCCTTTCGCGAGCTGGGCGACATCGTCGCCGAGCACGGTGGCACCGTGGACAAGTACATGGGGGACTCGGTGATGGCGGTGTTCGGAGTCCCGCTGTCGCACGACGACGACGCCGAGAGGGCGGTGGCGGCGGCCATGGCCATGCGGCACCTCGGCGGCGACCTGGTCTTCTCCATCGGGGTGAACTCGGGCGAGGTGATGGCGACGGCCATGGGCGGTGGCGGGGGCATCACCGTCATCGGCGACACCGTCAACGTGGCGGCCCGTCTGGAGAAGGCCGCCGGACCGGGAGAGGTGTTGTGTGGCCGTCTCACCACCGAGTTGGCCGGAGGGCGGATCGCGTTCCGGTCCCGCCAGCCCATCCTCCTCAAAGGCAAGCAGGAGCCGGTCGAGGTGTTCGAGGCCGTCTCGCTGCAGCCCCTCGGCCTCGAGCCCAACGGGGCCGCACCGCCGCTGGTCGGCCGCGACGACGAGCTGGCCTTCCTCGAGGCCCAGTGGCGCCGGGTCCGGCGCGACGGGCAAGCCCACGTCGTGTTGGTGTGCGGTGACGCCGGGTCGGGCAAGACCAGGCTGATCGCCGAGCTGGGCCGGGTGGCCGAACACGACGGAGCCGTCATCCGCTCCACCTACCCCGCCTACGGGGCCATGGGCGGGGCCCGGGTGGCCGCCGAGGTGATCCGACAGCTCGGTCCCGTGGCCGACGACGAGGTCACGGCACGGGTGCGGTCGCTCGCAGGCGAACTGGACCAATCGCTGCAGTCCATCGACCCCGCCGGGATGCACCAGGAACAGCTGTGGGCACTGGGACGATTGCTGCAGGAGAAGGGCTCGGACCAACCGCTGTTGATCATGATCGACGACATGCACCGCAGCGGGGACCAGATGCTGAAGGTCCTCGGCGAGCTGTCCGGGCGCGTCAACAACGTGGCCCTGCTCACGGTGTTGGCCGGGCGTACCGACCCCGGCGAATGGCTCAGCTCGTTCCCGGCCGCCACCACCGTTCGACTGGGACCGCTCAGCCGGCCCGACGCCATCACGCTGGCCGGCGGGTTCGCATGCGACAAGCCCCTCGCCCGGGAGGCGGCCGACTTCCTCGTCGAGCGAGCCGGAGGCAACCCCCTGTACCTGCGGGAGCTGGTGTCCATGGCGCGCGCCCAGGGCCTGCTGATCGACGACGGCGACCGGTACCAGCTGGCCGCCCACCGGGCCATCCCCGCCACCTTGCAGGCACTGCTCGCCGCCCGACTCGACTCGCTGGAGCCCGAGCAGAAGGTCGTGCTCCAACACGCGGCCGTCATGGGCGGGGCCACGGCCGATCATCTCGTGGCCCTGGGATCGCCCCACGCGTCGACCGCATTGCGGGCCCTCGTCGAGAACGGGCTCATGCGTGAGACCTCCGACAGCCGCTACGACACCGTGGACCCCCTCTTGCGAGAGGTGGCGTACGAGACGCTGCCGCGCAACGTCCGGGGTGAGCTGCACCGCCGGGCCGCCACTTTCGTGGACGCCCCCGAGGAGCGGGCCCGACACCTCGATCGCGCCGCCGGGTACCTCCTCGACGACCAGGCCGTCGTGGACGAGGCCGCCGAAGCCCTCGCCCGCATCGGGCACGATCTCTTCCTGGCGGCGCGCCACCTCGACGCGCTGCGCCTGCTCGAGCGGGCGGTGGCGCTGGGATGTCGGAGCTCTTCGGCGCTCCTCGACCTCGCCAAGGTCCAGTCCCTGTGCCGCAAGCCGGAGGACGTGTTCCACACGCTCGCCATGGTCGAGGACGACCCCGACGACCCGACCGTCGCCGTGGAGCGGGACCATACGGCGGCCAACGCCAGCGCGTTCAGCGACCCCGCCCTGGCCGTGGCGCAACTGGAGGCGGTGACGGCGCGCTGGCACCAGCTCGGGGTCATCGACAAAGAGGCGTGGGGACACGCCAACCTGGGCGTCGCCTACTTCAACCTGACCCGGATGGACGAAGCCGGGTCCGAACTGGAGCTGAGCCTCGAGCAGTTCGAGCAGATCGGGGACCGGGCCGGTGCGGTGGCCGCCTCGTCGTTTTTGTGCCTGGCCCGACCGATCGACCGGCGCGTCCCGGACTGGCTGGCAGCGGCGCTCGAGTTCGCCGACGCCGCCGGGGACCGCTCCCGGCAACTGGGAACGCTCATCACGGTGGCCTGGCACCACTTCGTGCGGTCGCTGTGGGGGAACGCCGGTGACACCGCCCAGGCCGAAGGCTTCGCCCTCCGGTTGGCGGAGCTGGGCGAAGAGCTCGGCGCCATCGACATGGCGGTGCACGGCCGGAGCCTGTTGGCCATCATGGCGCGCTTCGGTGGGCGCCTCGACGAGGCCGCCCTCCACGCCGAGGCCCTCCTGCGTCTGAGCGCCGGGGCCGACGACGACAGTTACCCCTGGCTCGGGTGGGCCGCCACCTTCGTGGTGAGCTCCGCTCGAGGTGCGACCGGCGAAGCACCGCCGGCTCCTCCCGAAGGCTCTTCCGATCCGGTCGTGGGGATGGCGCTGTTGATCATCGAAGCGGAGCTAACTCTGGCCGGCCGGATCGAAGAGGTGACAGCCCGCATCGAGATGGGCGACCGGCCCGGCCTCGGTCCTTTCGGCGACCTGGCCGGCGTGCTCGACGGGCTGGCGCTGGTGCTGGCCGACCGGGGAACCGAAGCCCTGTCCTGGGTGCAACGCGCCGCCGAGTCGGCCCGGGCGCTGGACGCACCCCCCACCGCCGGCGTGGCGGCTGCTCTGCAGGCCGAGATCGCCGGCCTCGACAGCGGCCTGGCGCCGGCACCGACCTCGGCGACCAGCGTCAGCGAAGCGATCCTGCTGCGCGCCTACGCCCGGCGCGGTGACACCACCGCCGCCGACGCCCTGCGCCGCGGCGCCCGGGAGCTCGCCATGCCCGGCCTCCTGCTCGGGCTGTAGAACCCACCAGCCTGGAGGTCGTGGCGGGAGCTTTCAGCCGGCGGTCGTCACCTCGGGTCCGAGGAAAGAGTCCATGTCACTGTGGCGGATGGGGAACGAGCCCCCGCAGTGCGGACAGCGAACGTACACGTGCTGTTGCGTCACCTCGACGTCCCCGGGCGCGAGGTCGATGGACCTCCAGCACAGTCGGCATTCGGGCCGCAGGCGCGGTGGCCCTGTCCGGAACCGTCGCTCACGCAGCCTGGCGTCGGTCATGAGCCCCCCTCATTCCACCTGGCCAGTGTTAGTGCAACTCCTTCAATGATGCTCCTCCCCAGAGTCCTGGGCATCGTCAAAATTTGGGAGCAGCGACCGTAAGCTTGGCCGGTGGTATGGGGGAAGCCGTTGCCCGACGCCCCAGCCCGGGAGTGGGCTGCGGAGGCGGGGCCCGTGCCCGTTTCCCGGACCCGGGTCCTGGCCGGCTTGGCCCTGGTGGCCGTAGTGAGCTGGGTGCTGGTGGCGGCGGCCGGCCTCGGGCCGAGTTGGGAAGTGGCCCTGGTGGCGGGGCTCGGTTCGGCCGGGGCCGTCCGTTTCGCCCGTGGCACCCGGCGTGTAGCCGCCATCACCTTCGTGGTGGTGGCGGTGGCTGGCTTCGGATGGATCGAGATGGTCAACACCGTGCAGTACGGCACGCTCTCGTTGTCCGGCGCTCCGCCTCTGGTCCGTTGGTGCGGCGCCACCTACAAGCCTGACGGGGTCATCACGGCCAGCACGTCGACGGGCGCGGGACCTTCGTACTCGAAGATCCTGCGCACGCCGTCGGGAGACGATGTGTTCGGCGTGGCCTTGCGCGGCCGGGGCTCGTGTGGAACGAGCGGACCCCTCTTCGTGGGTGTCGGGCCCGGGCGGTACGCGGCCTACGACCCGTGAGCGCCGTCGCGGCGCGCCCGGCTCCGTTGGCGGCCCCGGACGGACTGATCGAGGATGACCTTGCGCAACCGGACCGAGTGGGGCGAGACCTCGACGCATTCGTCCTCGCCGATGAATTCCAAGGCTTGTTCCAATGAGAGCTGGAGATGCGGGGTCAGGCGCTCGAGCTCATCGGCGGTCGAGGACCGCACGTTGGTCAGCTTCTTCTCCTTGGCCGGATTGACGTCCATTTCGTCGGCCCTGGAGTTCTCGCCCACGATCATCCCTTCGTAGACCTCGACCCCGGGGCCCACCAGCATGGTGCCGCGCTGTTCCAACGCCATGAGGGCGTACGTGGTGGTGATGCCCCGGCGATCGGCCACCATCGACCCGTTGCGCTTGACCCCCAACTCGCCGTGCCACGGCTCCCAGCCGTCGAAGACGTGGTGGAGGATCCCCGTGCCCCGGGTCTCGATGACGAACTCGGTCCGAAAGCCCACCAGCCCACGCGCCGGGACCCGGTAGTCCATGCGCACCCAGCCCGTCCCGTGGTTCACCATCTCCTCGAGGCGACCGAAACGAAGGGCCAGCAACTGGGTGACCACACCCAGGTAGTCCGAGGGGACGTCGACGGCGAGACGCTCCATGGGCTCATGGAGCTTCCCATCGATGATGCGGGTCACCACCTGGGGCTTACCCACCGTGAGCTCGAAGCCCTCGCGCCGCATCGTCTCGACCAACACCGCCAGCTGGAGCTCACCCCGGCCTTGGACCTCCCAGGCGTCGGGTCGGTCCGTGGGCAGCACGCGCAGCGACACGTTGCCCACCAGCTCGGCGTCGAGCCGGCTCTTGATGAGCCGGGCAGTGACCTTGGTCCCGTCTGAGCCCGCCAGCGGCGACGTGTTGATCCCGATGGTCATGGCCAGGCTCGGCTCGTCCACCAAGATGGCGGGGAGCGGGCGGGGGTCGTCGGGGTCGGCCAGAGTCTCGCCGATGGTGACATCGGCGAACCCGGCCACCGCCACGATCTCGCCCGGGCCGGCTTCGTCGGTGTCG
>Ga0209415_10006073_pt1 | contig 21582 bp, 18 predicted proteins | sample PeaSoiSIISIP2007_FD_187696 | JGI IMG/M metagenome (GOLD analysis project Ga0209415, IMG submission 187696) | Peat soil microbial communities from Weissenstadt, Germany - SII-SIP-2007 (SPAdes) (version 2) | ecosystem: Environmental > Terrestrial > Soil > Wetlands > Peat | place: Germany... | reverse complement strand
GGAAGCATCCGGGGCTGGACTTGGCGGAAGAGACTCGCGATGGGATCCGCCGCGTGCTGGGCTTCCGCATCGGCGAGGATCCGGTCGATCCGTTCGCCGTTTTGGCGGCACCGGGGGCGCGGTTTGCCGCCGCCGCGACCGGGCCGCCCTGAACGTTGCGTCCCGACTGTCCGAGGCTGACCAACGGGGCCAGGTCATGGCTGGCCCCGGTGTTCCGATTCGGTGGTTCGGCCGTTCCGCGTGGGGGTGGGGTGTCGGGGCTGGTGTTCCGGGGCGTGCCGGTGGATGTCGCACGGGGGTCGCTGCTTGGTAGGAAACGAACTCCCCCCTCGCCTTGTGAGCTTGGGCCGGGAAGCGGACCAAGGTTGGGGGAGGGGCCGGTGCGAGGCTCGCAAGAACCCCTCCCCCCACCCCCTCCCACAAGGGGAGGGGGAGCTTTCTTCGTCCCGCGGCCGTCTCACAGCGAACGAAATGAGACGCAGGTGAGACTCGTTGGCCGGTTCCCGCCAAAGCCGACGAAGCCAGTCTCGCCGCCACGGGGTATCGAGATCCAGGCCCACGCCGATGGATGGCTGCGCATGTCTCACGCCATGCGTCACCGCCACCCATGCGGAACTGCGAGACGAATACGGGACTGTGAGACGCCGATGAGACGCGGCCGGTCGTCAACCGCGTCGCGGCCGGACCATGGCGGTTCCGGTCTGGGTGAACGCGCTCTAGCTCGCCGCCCTACCGGGATCGTGCGTGCTCCGCCCGCGCCTGCCCCGCCGGTGCGCCGGACCCTGCGTGCTCTCCAGGTTCAGCGCCGTATTGATCAGCGCCAAGTGTGAGAACGCCTGCGGGAAATTGCCGAGCAATCGCCGCGCCGCGGGATCGTATTCCTCGGCGAGCAGACCGACGTCGTTGCACAGGGCCAGCAGCTTCTCGAACAGTGCGCGCGCCTCGTCACGGCGGCCCAGCAGCGTCAGGCAGTCGGCGTACCAGAAGCTGCAAGCCAGGAAGACGCCCTCGCCCGGGGGGAGTCCGTCCACGCCCTGTTGGGTGCGATAGCGCTGCACCAGGCCGTCCGGCATCAGCTCCCGGCCGATCGCCTCGATGGTGCCGCGCATGCGCGGGTCGTCGGCCGGCAGGAAGCCGACCAGCGGCAGCAGCAGCAGGCTCGCGTCCAGCTCGTCGGCGCCGTAGTACTGCACGAAGGCGCCCTTCGCGGCGTTGAAGCCCTGACGGCACACCGCGTCATGGATGCGGATCCGCAGCGCCCGCCAGGTTTCGAGCGGCGCGTGCAGCCCGAACTCCTCCGCGGTGCGGATCGCCCGGTCCATCGCCACCCAGGCCATGGCCTTGGAGAAGGTGAACTGCCGCGCCCCGCCGCGCACCTCCCAGATCCCCTCGTCCGGTTGCTCCCAGATTTCCGCCAGATGGCCGATCAGGGCGGTCTGCAGGTCCCAGTTCGCCTGCGGTCGCATCAGGCCGGCGTGCGCCTCCTGGTACAGCGCGTCGAGCAATTCGCCGTAGACGTCGAGCTGGACCTGCGTGCTGGCGGCGTTGCCGACGCGCACCGGGCGCGCGCCCTGGTAGCCGCGCAGCCAGGGCACCTCGCGCTCCGCGATCCAGCGCTCGCCGGCGAGGCCATACAGCGTCTGCACCTGCGAGGGCGTGCCGGCGACGCTGCGGCGCAACCAGGCTCCCCAGGCGCGCGCCTCATCCTGGTACCCGGCATGCATCAGCGCCATCAGGGTGAAGGTGGCGTCGCGCAGCCAGCAGAAGCGATAGTCCCAGTTGCGCTGGCCGCCCAATTGCTCCGGCAGCGAGGTGGTGGGCGCGGCGACGATGCCGCCGGTCGGCGCATAGCTCAGCGCCTTCAGCGTGATCAGCGAGCGCAGCACTGTAGCGCGCCAGGTGCCGTGATAGGTGCAGCGGGCGGACCAGCCGGTCCAGAACGCTTCCGCTTCGGCCAGTGCGGCGTCGGCGTCGGGCGGTTGCGGGTGGGGCTGGTACGAGAGGCCATGCGTCAGCACGAAGCGCACGCGCTGGCCGGCCGCCACGTCGAACGCGGCGACGTGGGCCAGGTTGCGGCCGTGCAGGGGCACGTCGCTGTGCAGCACCACCTGGTCCGGCCCGGCGATGGCGCGGAAGCCGTGCCCGTGCGGCAGCCGCGTCACCCAGGGGATCGCCGAGCCGTAGGCGAAGCGTAGCGCCATATCGAGCCGCATGGCGACGCTGCCCGATCGGCCTTCGACGATGCGCACCACGGAGTCGCGTCCCGGCACCATGCAGTCGATCAGCGCGACGCTGCCCTGCGCTGTGTCGAACACGGTTTCCAGGATCAGCGTGCCGGGTCGGTAGTGGCGCGACACGCTTGTGCCCTCGGCGTGCGGGGCGATGCGCCAGCGTCCGTTGGCTGGCGTGCCGAGCAGGGCGGCAAAGGCGGCGGGGCTGTCGAAGCGTGGCCAGCAGAGCCAGTCGATCGAGCCGGCGCGGCTGACCAGGGCCGCGGTCCGGCAGTCGCCGATCAGCGCGTAGTCCTCGATGGCCGGGGTTGGCTCCGGGGGCGCGGCTGACTCGGGCCGGTCGGCGGGGTCGCGGGCGGGCGGCGATCCGGTCAGTTCGCGTGGCCCCAAACATGGGTGCCGCCGTTGCCGAGGCAGTAGCAGGCTGCGCCGGATGCCACGGGCTGGTCCATCGGGCAGGTGTAGGCACCGGCGTAGCAGGTCTGGCCGGCGGCGCTGGGAGCCGAGCTGGCCGGCGGCGGGGCGTAGGACACAGGCGGCGGCGCGTAATAGGCCGGTGGCGGCGGGTAGTAGGCCGGCGGCGGATAGTACACCGGCGGCGGGTAGTAGTAGGCCGGCGGCCCGACATAGATCCCGGGGAACCCGAACCCGACCCACACGCGGGCAGACGCGGGCCCGGTGGCGGCAAAGTAGCCGATCAGCGCGGCGACCAGTGGGACCGTGCCGATCGAGCGACGCAGAAACTGTGAGCGGGTGCAGATCATGGACCGCATCATGCCAGCGGAGTGTATCCGAATTGTGTCAAGGCCTGAGATCGGCGCGCCAGTAGCCGTGCGCCAATCACACCTCGGTCATAGTCCGCGCTACGTCACAGGGAAGCAAGGGTGTTGCCGCCGGCCGCCTGGCTCGCGCCATAGGCCTGTATTGCCTGGAGAATGTCGGCCGCCAGCGTGTTCGCCACGGATTGGATCGACGTGGCGGTCGTGCTGCCGTCGGTCGAGGCGGCAGCGGTCGTGGTGGTGGCGGTGGTGCTGCCCGCCGCGCCCGCATTCGCCTGCGTCGCCTGGCCGATTTCGGCCACCAGGGTGTTGGCGACCGATTGGATCGACGTGGCGGTCGCGCTGCCGTCGGTCGAGGCGGCGGCAGTCGTGGTGGTGGCGGTGGTGCTGCCCGCCGCAGCCGCATTCGCCTGCGTGGCCTGGGCGATTTCCGCCACCAGCGTGTTGGCGACCGATTGCAGCGACGCATCGCTGCTGCTGCCGGAGGCGCCGGTGGCGCTGGTCCCGGACCCGTTCCCGCCCAATGCGTCGGCGATGTCGCTGACCAGGCTGGACAGGGTGGACTGGATCGAACTTCGGCCGCTCTGGCTCCCGCCGCTCTGCTGGCTGCTGCCGCTCTGCTGGGTGCCATCCGCCTCGTGGTGATGATGGTGGTGGTGATGCCGCACGCCGTCGGTGGTCGGCTGGTCGGGCTGGGTCTCGGTCGAGGCCGTGGTCGTGGTCGTCGTCTGCGTGGGGGCGGCGGTGCTGGCCTGCCACTGCATCAGGTCCGCCTGGAACGTGTTGGCGCCGGTTTGCGGGGCATTCGCCGATGATGACGGATCCACGTGGTGTGCCCAGGACCAGGGGGGCGTGGTGGCGGCGGCGCTGATCGACATGGGACGGTTTCCTTTCGCGGGCTGTTCTGATCGCACGAGCAAGCGCCGTGCCGTTCGCCTCGGTCGCGCGAGGGGCGAGGTCGAGGTTCGCGAGCGACGACGGCGTGTTTGCTGCGGGGCGACCCGACCACCCTCACCCTCGACGCTTACGCGTCTCAACCTCTCCCGCCGCGCGGGCGAGGAGTACTTTGCCCGGCAATTCCTGCCGCCGCGGCAGGAATTGCCGGGTGCGTTACCCGCTATGCTCCGGCGTCGGGAACAGCAGCGGGAACGCGCTGTGCGCGTGCGGCGGGAACACCGGCGGCGCGCCGACATGCAGGAAGCCGGGGTTCAGCTCGGCCAGGCTGCGCGCGCCGGACAGCGCCATCGCCACCCCCAGCTCGTGCTCCAGCAGCCGCAGCATCGTGCCGACACCGGCCGCGCCGCCGGCGGCCAGCGCGTAGCAATACATCCGCCCCATCGCCACCGCGTCGGCCCCCAGCGCGATCGCCTTCACGATGTCGGTGCCGCGGCAAAAGCTGCCGTCGATCATCACCTTGGCCCGCCCGCGCACTGCGGCCAGCACCTCCGGGAGCACGTCCATCGCGCCGCGGCCGTGGTCGAGCTGCCGCCCGCCGTGGTTGGAGACATAGACGCAATCGACGCCGTGCTCTGCGGCCAGCGCGGCGTCCTCGGCGGTGGCGATGCCCTTCAGGATCAGCGGAATACTGTGGTGGTCCTTGAAGTGCTTGACGTTGTCCCAGGTGAAGCTGGCCTGGAAATTGTGCCCGGTGGCGGCGGTGCGCCACGGCTTGACGAAGCGGCCGGCGATGTCGCGCTCGCGCCGCGAATAGGCGGCGGTGTCGACGGTGATGGCGAAGGCGTCGTAGCCGGCGGCCACCGCGCGCTTCGCCACGTCGTCGCACCAGGCGTCGTCGCCGCGCACATAGAGCTGGAAGATTTTCGGCCCGGGCGCGGCGGCGGCGGTCTCCTCCAGCCCGGGATGGGTCACCGAGCTGACAATGATCGGGATGCCGAATTCCGAAGCCGCGCTGCCAGCGGTTGCAGCACCCCCGGGGTGGAACGATTCCAACGAGCCGACCGGCGCCAGCGCCACCGGCATGCGCCACTTGCGGCCGAACAGCGTGGTGGCGGTGTCGATCCGCGACACGTCGCGGCAGACCCGCGGGCGCAGCGCGATGCTGTCGAGCGCGTGGCGGTTGCGCCGCATGGTCGTTTCGCTCTCGGCGGCGCCGACCAGGTAGCCCCAGATGTGGTTCGAGAGTTTCGCCCGTGCGGCGGGGATGAATTCGTGCAGGCACTGGTAGGCGCCGCCGGGCTCATGCAGGTGGCTGGCTTCGTCGGGCATTTTTCTCCGTCCCCTCAGGCTGGTTGGTGCGGCATGAGGCGTCAGGCGGGAGGGGAGTGCAAGGGGAGGGCGGAGAGGTAGGTCTGGAGGTTGGTCTTAATGTCGGGTCTCGACCAAAATGCGGACCCGAGAACCTTGGCGGACAAATTTGGGGGCAACCTCGCTGCAATCAGCGCCGGTCCGGCGGCAACTCCCAGACGATCTCATTGTCTCCTTTGACCAGTCCTGACGCCGCAAGCCGCTCACGCACCCGTGCCAGGACCTCATCATCCAGTCGCGTGGGGGAGACGCGCACCAGGCTCGTGCTGTCCTCGCCGATCAGGCGAATGCCCTTGGCGCGCAGGCTATCGAGCAAGAGCAGGGCGCGCGGGAAGTCCTGAGCCATCAGGATCAGCTTCACGCCTTCCTCGATATCGAACCACACCTCGCCCCATGGCAGACGGAGCAACAATGCCCAGTCCGGGTCGCCCTTCCACCAGGGATCGGCAATCTGCCCCTCGATGCGGCGCTTGTAGCCGCCGTCCGCGCGCACGCGTTCCCAGTAGGCCGGGTCCTCGTTGTCGGCATCCGGCAGCTCGATATCGATGCCGAGCGCGTGCGCGATCTTGGTGGGCTCGTCGAAGAGGCTCACCACGATGCGGTCGCCTCGTCCAATCAGGCTCGAACCCGGAGCAATGCCGTTGCTCATGTGGTCTCCGTTCTATGGTGTGACCCCGAGCCGCCGACGGCGTTGAAGTTCACCACCTTGATCGCGGAATTGTCGCCGTTGATCGGATAGTCACTCGGCCGCTTGCGGATGTTCGAGCTGGCGGCGTAGTCGCTGAACACCCGCTCCCCATGGTCGCGTCAGTTGGACGGATAGTCGGACTGCTTCATCCGGTCGCCCTGCTCGAGGCAGAGGATTCTCATTCGTGTCTCGGCCAGGCTCCAGGCCACCGCGGCGCCAGAGGCGCCGGAGCCGATGACGAGAACGTCGACCTTGTCCTTCCTGCCTTGTCCGCTCAGCTCCGTGCAACGAGGAACTGCTTGTTGACGCAGTTCTCAAGCCGCCCGTCGCGCAGGAAACGCGCCGCCGTGCGGGACGAGAAGGCGCGATTGTCGCGCATGCTCTCGGGTGTGTAGAAGGCCGAGTGCGGCGTCAGCACCAGACGGTGGCGGATCCAGTCCTCATTGCGCTGCCAGGCGGCAATCAGGCGCGACTGTGGATTGGCCGGCTCTTCCGGCAGCACGTCGAGCCCGGCGGCGAGCACGGTGTTGTCCTTCAGCGCGTCATAGAGCGCATCGATGTCGACGATCGGACCGCGGGCCGTATTGATCAGGATCATCCCACGTTTCGCAGCGGCTAAGGCGTCCGCCCCGATCAGATTGCGCGTCTCCGCGCTGAGCGGCGTGTGGATGCTGACGAAATCGCATTGGCCCATAAGCTCGGCCAACGAGTCGGCGCGGCGAACGCCGATCGCGAGCTCATAGCCGTTCGGCTGGTAGGGGTCATAGAAGACGACGTCCATGTCGAAGGCCTTGGCCCGCCGGGCCGCGGCGGTGCCGATACGACCCATGCCGACCACGCCGAAAGTGCAAACCGACAGCCGATGGCCAAACGGGTTGTGTGCGGGGCGCCAGTTGGCCCTGAGATCGGCGCGCAACTGGGCGTCGTGATATGCGATGCTCTTGGCCAGCGTCATCATCAGAGCAATGGCGTGGTCGGCGACCTCACGCGTGCCGTAGTCCGGCGTGTTGCAGACGGCGATGCCCATCTTGCCGAAGCGCTCGAGGTCGACGTCGTCGTAGCCGACCCCCAGCTTCACGAAAATGCGGCACTTGCGCAGCTTGTCGATATACTGGGGCGGCGGGCAAGAGCCGACGATGGCGTCTGCGTTGGCCCATTGCTCGTCTGTCACATCCGAGAAGTTGGCACAGAATTCGGTCTCGAAACCCGGGCCGACCGCATCGCGGACGACCGGCACGAATTCGGCTGGAATGTTTGGCCAGAGAATGCGCATCGCCATCTCGTTTCCTCGTTGCTTGCTGTTGCGCCTCATTGTGCCACCATGTCGCGCGGCCGCATATGCACCCTGGACGCCGGCATGGCGGTCCGTTGACCTGCCAATCCCCTGGCGCGCGCTTCCAGGCTGCCGAGATGGACATGCGTTGCGATCCCGCTTCACGCCAGGCTGGCAAAATCGAGGGTTGGAAGATGACCGAAGAGACCGGCAAAGACCGCATCCGAATGACGGTTGCCGAAGCGCGGGCACTCGGTGAGGCGGCGATGCGTGGCGCCGGATTTGACGACGACGACGCGCGCATCCTGACGGATCATGTGTTGGACGCGGCACTGTGTGGCTACGAGTATTCCGGCCTTCCGAAGCTTCTGAATGTCGTCGACTACCCGGAATTCCGGCTGCCGCGGCGGTCCGTCACCGTGGTGCGGGAGACGGGAGCGACGGCCTTGCTCGATGGCGGCAACACGACGGGCATGATCGCGGCCTACCGTGCGGCCGAGGCGACAATCCTGCGCGCGCAAGCAAATGGCCTCGCCATCGTTTGCCTCGGCAACACCTGGATGACCGGGCGCAGCGCCTACTACTGCGAAATGATCGCCAGCGCCGGCCTGGTCGTGATCCACACGGTGGCGTCGCCGGCGGCGGTGGCACCGTTTGGCGGTGCGCGGCCGGCGCTTGGCACGAACCCGATCGCCTTCGGTTTTCCGACCGACGGTGATCCTCTTGTCATCGACATGGGGACGTCGGCATTCATGGCTACCGACCTGCAGTTCCGGGCCCGTCTCGGCACGCCGATTCCTGAAGGCGTCGCGCTCGGGCCCGACGGCCGGCCGACAACGGACGCAACCGCCGCCCAGCAAGGCGCGCTGCTTCCCTTCGGTGGACCGGAGGGTGGTTACAAGGGCTTCGGGCTTGCCTTGGCCATGGACGCACTCGGCGCCTTGACCGCCGGGACGCGGCCGACGGACGCGATGAGCGGCTATGTGTTCATCGCTTTCAAGCCGGACCTGTTTCTGCCGCCTGACGCGTATCGGCGCGAAGTCAGCAGGCGGATCGAAATGATCAAAGCCACGCCGCGACAGACGGGAACTACGGAGATCCGCATTCCGGGAGAGCGCAGCTACGCGACACGCGCGCGTCTGGTGCGCGAAGGAATTGCGATAGATCGGAAGATCTACACTGCACTCGGACGCCTTGCCGAAGGAGGACTCGATCACGGCGGTTGAAGGCAACCCGCCGCCTGATCGGTCGATGCGGAATCGCCTTGCATCCGCTCGTGGCAGTCCGGAATCTGGTGCGGCGGTGCTGTCTGTGTTTGATCGCGTGGTTGCCTTGACGCCCACCTTCTTTCGGGCACACTCCGGGCCTCGCGGAGAGAGGAAACATATGCGCAGGTCGAAGCAATTTCACCGATGATGAAGCTGTTCCACACGCCGGCATCGCCTTTCGTCCGCAAATGCACGGTCACCATCAAGGAGCTTGGCCTCGAGGACCGGGTGGAAATCATCCCGACAAAATGGCCGCATTCCTGGGGCACCGAGACGGTGCCTTATCGTGAGGACTTCCTCGCCGCGACGCCGATCGCCCGCATCCCCGCGCTGGTAACCGAGGATGGCGAACGCCTCACCGAATCGTCACTGATCTGCGAGTACCTGAACGACGAGCTTGGCAATTATCGCCTGTGCCCGCAGAGCGGTGGCGAGCGGTGGCACATCCTCTCCATTGTGTCGGTGGCGACCAGCGGCATCCTGGAATCGCTGGTGGCGCGCCGCGCCGAGCTGTTGCGCAAGCGCGACGCATCGCAGAACAAGCAGGAATTTTCAGCGAGCTTCGTCCGCAAGATGATGGAGCGGATAGACCGCTGCTATCAGCGTCTGGACGAGCTGTCGCACGATTTTCGCGCCGACGTCGATCTCGGCCAGATCGCCGCGGGATGCGCCTGCGGCAATACCGATTTCCGCTACCCCGAGGATGACTGGCGCGCCATCGCCCCCAACCTCGCGCGCTGGTACGAGAGGTTCCGTCGGCGACCATCCATGCGTGCGACCGAGCCCGGCGAGACTCCATTCGACAGCGACGACACGCATGCGGCCGCCGGCCACGCGACGTGATCAAGGAGCAACTGGTGGATAAGGAGCAATACTACTATCTGATATACTTGGAACCGAGCTCAAATCTCTGGCGCTGGTCGTTCTACAACCCGCTCGGTCGGATAGCCGCCCAGAACGTCGAGAAATACTACAACAAAGAGGACTGTCTCGCCGCCATCAACGCCGTCAAATCGTCAGGCTCCGCCCCGGTCCGGGAGCGATAGGACCAGGGCCCTGCGAACGCGTCCGCCATCACTCTCTCTTTGCGCAGGATAACAGGCGAAAAGGGCTGTTATTGCGTGCGCCGCTGGTGATGGAGGAGGGTGTCCCCGTCCCACCCATTGCAGTCTGGGAGGTGGGCCGATGGGATGTCCACTCTGGAGGAAGCAGGGCAACTCGGCTGAGCGACAACTATGCTTGCCCGGTCGGGCGAATGGCCGAGGGACGCGGCGGAGTTCTTGACCGCCCGGATGTAGCCGGCTTGAGTCTTTGGCCCAAGCTCGCGGATGGTCATTTCTTCGATCATGTGCCGGCGCAGCGGGCTGATGGCCGTGTCGGTCATTGGCGGCTCCTGTCTTGGGTGAGGTTGTGAAGCCCCTCCATCCCAAGACAGGACGCTGCCTTCCGGCTACCGTGCAGCGGTACTTTGCGGCGTGTGCTTACCGCGACGGCGATTTAGTCCTTCGACCCTTCGCAGACATTCATCCCGTCGTCTGACCGCTGCGAGCACGGTGGAAAACCCGTCGTCCGCGCCGAAATCGAGCGCTCCGGGCAGTCGCTCTATGGGGCACGATCCGCGCGCCTGGCCGTCGCGCATCGCCGCCATGCAATTGCACGCGAAACCCGCGGCTGCATCAACGCCTTGGCAACTTATTGCCCAGGGCAATCGCACCTGGCCGGACCCCGGACCCTGCCGCCGTAGCCCAGGGCGGGTCAGTAATTGTGACCACGGAAGTTAGTATAGCGAACTCCCATTTGCATCCAGATTCTTATCGCCGGGAGCCGCATCGCATGTTCAACCTGCCCAACCTGCCACCGACCATCGCACGCGAGGTCTTCGCCGATCTCTGCGCTACCCCGCCACCGCCGGCCACCGACACCGCCGAGGCGCGCGAGAGCCGCGACATCCTCGCCATGGCCGCGGTCGCCGCCCTGCGCCCGGCCGACGCGTTCGAGGCGTTGCTCGCGGCCGAGGCCGTCACCGCCGACGCTCTCGCGGAGGACTGCCTCCGCCTTGCCACCGAGCATCGGGACGATTTCGCGAAGACCGTCCGCTGCCGCGCCCAGGCCTGCGCCATGATGCGGCAGGGCCGGCAGGCGCTGCGCACGCTGGAGCAGATGCGGGCGGCGCGGGGGACGGCCGCTCCGGCGCCGGGGGCCAGCGCCGGCCGGCGCCCGTAGCAGGCGGTGCCGCATCCCGAGCAATCCTGGGCCGCAAGCGATCCCGCGCCGCCCACCCCAGCGCCGCAACCCGGTGCGATTGCCCTGCCGCACTGCCAGGCAAAAATAGAAACCGCACTCGATCCCCGCCATAATCCTCCAGCCAAAGAGCAGGGGATCGCACATGCTGCATAACAACCGGATCGCGGCGATCACGCCCGAGGTCGTGGCCTGGCGTCATGCCATCCATGCCAACCCGGAACTCGGCTTCCACGAGCACCGGACCGCCGAGTTTGTCGCCCAACAGCTTCGCTCGTTCGGGCTGGAGGTGCACGAGGGCATTGGAGGCGCCGGCGTCGTCGGCACCCTGCGCAGCGGCTCCGGCAACCGCGCCATCGGTCTGCGCGCCGAACTCGACGCCCTGCCGATCACCGAGCGTTCGGGCAAGCCCTATGCCTCCCGCAACCCCGGTGTCATGCACGCCTGTGGCCACGATGGCCACGCCGCTTCCCTGCTCGGCGCCGCGAAGCTGCTGAGTGAACAGCCCGGTTTCGATGGCACCGTTCACTTCGTCTTCCAGCCGGCGGAGGAAAACGAGGGCGGCGGCACGCGCATGATCGAGGCAGGCCTGTTCGACCGTTTCCCCGTCGAGGCGATCTACGCCGTGCACAACTGGCCGGGACTGCCGCTCGGCACGATTGCCACCCGCGTCGGCCCGATGATGGCCGCCGTCGATAACTTCGAATTGCGCTTCATCGGCACCGGCGCCCACGCGGCGATGCCGCATCTCGGCGACGACCCGATCCTGGCCGCCGGCGCGTTCGTCGGCTCGGTGCAGCGCATCGTCAGCCGTGCGGTCGATCCGCAGACGCCGCTCGTCGTCAGCATCACCCAGATCCACGGTGGCAACGTCGGCAACGTCGTGCCGGGCGAGGTCTGGTTGCAGGGCACCTGCCGCTTCTTCGAACCGACCCTGTCGGGTGTTTGCGAGCGACTCATCGGGGACATCGCCAAAGGCATAGCGGCGGCACACGGCGTCGCGGGGAAACTCGACTACAAGCGCGGCTACCCGCCGGTGATCAACACGGCAGGAGCGGTGGCCTGCGCGGTCGAGGCCGCCGCCTCCGTCGTCGGACGCGACCAGGTCCGGACCGAGTTCGCCCCCAGCATGGGCTGCGAGGACTTCGCCTACATGATCCGCACCGCGAGCGGTGCCTACACCTGGATCGGCGCCGGTGAGGCCGGTCCCGGCGAAGGGCTGCATGGCGACCGCTACGACTTCAACGATGCCATCGTGCCAATTGCGCTGGAGTATTGGGTCAACCTTGTTCAGCAGGTCCTGCCGGCGACGCCTGCGCGGGCAATCGCATGAGCGTGGCCGCCGCGCCGCCGCCCCCTTCTCGCGTCATGCCCCCTCGCGTCATGGCCGGCGCAGGCCGGCCATCCACGTCTTTGCTGCGGGCACAAAGGAAAGACATGGATGGCCGGCCTGCGCCGGCCATGACGCGTGGGGCGCCTATGGGGGTTCGCCTCCCATTGCCAGCGCATGACATTCCACTCCCGCACACGCCACCCTTGACCCACATCAACGCCCGCGCGCCCGCAACGCGCTTCACTCCCACCCGTCACGCCGGAGGGACCGATGAAAGCTGAGGTGCTGGCCGCGATCGGCGAAACCGGGCTCAGCCGCTCGGCCGCCGTCAACGCCGCCCTGTCAGCCAATGACCGGGTCAAATACTTGCTCTCCCTGTTGCAGATGGCCGCCGCCCACGCCGACCAGCCGGACCAGCCGCCCGCCAGCCTGAAACGCGAGCGGATCGCCTGCGGCATCGACGAGCCATCGCTCGACGCGTTCACCGCCGCCACCCGCCGCCAGGGCGCCGCCTACCACATGCCGGGTGCCGACAAGCTGCTCGCGCGCATCGCGCAGGACCTCAAGACGATGGCGGCGCCGGTGCTCGACGCCGGGATCGCCGGCTTCGCCGCCCGGCTGGCCGCCGCGCTGGCCGCCATTCCACAGGCCACCGGCGACATGCTGGACGCCGCGGCGCTGGCCGCCATGAGCACGGCCACCCCGCCGCCCGGCACCGACAGCTTGCATCGGCTGGTCATGGACCTGCACAAGCAGCTCAACATGTTGCAGGCCGGGCTCGCCGAGGAGACCATCGACGGCGCCGCCGCCTATGGCCTGGCCGAGGAAGACCGCCCGCGCGTGGCCGCCTTCATGGCCGGCCTTAACCGCACGGCGGGGCTGAAATTCGACCACCCCGGCCTCGGCACCACCGCCACGCGCTCCGGGGGGAAATTGGTGCTGCAGAACGACATCGGCACCACCGACGCGCATGTTGTGGTGATCCATGTCGAGGGCCTGTTGCTGCAAGTCACCTACACGGACGTGCATGAGCCGCGGCTGCGGTTTTTCCAGGAGATGCTGGCGAGTAAGGCGCCGGTTTGGGATACCACGCGGCCGGGACAAATCGCTGGCGGCATCGCGTTCCAGCTCACCACCGGCCGCATCGACGCGGCGGACGAGGCCGCGCTGCACGACGCACTGCAATTCCTCGGCTCGCGGCTGGTGTTCCTGATCGACTGGAACCGCGCCCGCAAGCAGCTTCGCGCCTTCCTGCCCGGCCCGGCGCGCATCGCCCTGCTGCACTGGGCGGCGGCGCAGGAGGTCGGACATCGCGGCTTCCTCGAACTGGGCGGCGCGCGGCTGGTCAACCAGGCGATCGAGGCGGCCAACGGCTCGGCGGTGCATTTCGGCGACCGGCTGTGCGACCTGCTCGGCGTGGCCGAGACCGAGCAATTCCTGCGCTTCGTGCTGCGCGGCGCCACCGACTGCCTGACCGCACACCGCTCGCCGTCACTGCTGCGCGACCGCATCCGGGCCGAACTGGGGCGGCATTTCAGCAACGAGCGGCTCCGGCTGCTGCGGCTGGCCGCCGACCATGCGGGACTGATCTTCGAACTGGCCAGCCTGGCACGCGACGGCGTGCTGGCCTTGGCCGCGCCGGATGCGGGCCGCCACATGCAGAAGCGTGCGCGCGGCTTCGAACATGACGCCGACCGGCTGGTGGCCCAGGTATTCGAGTCGGTACGCCGCCGCCCCGACTACGCGGTGTTCGGCCCATTGCTGCACACCGCCGACGACGCCGCCGACGAACTGGAGGACGCCGTCTTCCTGTTGGTGCTGCTGGCGGAGGTCGGCCCCGCTGCACCGGTGGCAGATAAATTGGACGCCCTGGCCGCGCTGGCGCTGGAGGCGACGCAGGAATGGCTGAAAGCGCTGCTGGATGCGGGGCATGCCGAGGACCGCGGCTCTGCCGAGGACGCCGACGATTTCCTGGTGGCGATCGACCGCATCGCCGCCCTGGAGCATGCGGCGGACGATGCCGAACGCGCGCTGACCGCGACTGCCGTGCGGCAGGTGGCGGATTTCCGTCAGTTGCACCTCTACACCGCGGTTGCCGACAAGCTGGAGGGCGCGACCGACGCGTTGCAACACGCCGGCCGGATGCTACGCGACCATCTGCTGGGCGAGGTGTTGGGTGGCTGACACCGACATCCGCTTCATCCTGCCCAACGAGGCGCTGCCGGAGGGTGGCGCGGAGGCGTTCGGCAACAAGGCGTGGAACCTGATGCGGCTGGCGCAGGCGGGATTGCCGGTGCCGCCGGGCTTCGTGCTGCCGACCGCCTGGTGCCACGCTGCGCGTGATCCCGGCACGGTCCGCGCGGCGCTGGCGGCCGGCATCGCCCGGCTGGAAGCCGCGACCGGGCTGGGGTTCGGCTCGGCACGCCGGCCGCTGCTGGTTTCCGTGCGCTCCGGCGCAGCCGTGTCGATGCCGGGCATGATGGAGACCGTGCTGGATGTCGGCCTGAACGCAAGCAGCGTCGAGGGGCTGATGCGGCTCACCGGCAACCCGCGCCTAGCCTGGGACAGCGACCGCCGGCTGGTGCAAGGTTACGCCGAAGTGGTGATCGGGCTGCCGACGGAGCCGTTCGAGGCGTTGTTGCGCGCGGCGGTGGCGGGCGAGGGGGTAGAGACCGAGCGTGAGCTCGACTACCGCGCCTTGCGCTCGCTCGCCGAGGCGATGCGGCAACGCTACGAGGCGCTGGCCGGCGCGGCGTTTCCCGCCGATCCGCTGGACCAGTTAGCCGGCGCGGCGGAGGCGGTGTTTCGCTCGTGGGACGCGCCGAAAGCAGTGTCCTACCGCCGGCTGAACGGGCTGGATAATGCGGCCGGCACCGCGGTGACCGTCCAGGCCATGGTGTTCGGTAACGCCGGTGGCACCTCCGGCGCCGGCGTCGGCTTCACCCGCGATCCGGCTACCGGCGCGGCGGAGCTGTATTTCGATTTCTGCTTCAATGGCCAGGGCGAGGACGTGGTGGCCGGCCGCCGCACCCTGGCCGACGACGATCGGCTGCGCTCGCTGCTGCCGGATGCGTTCCACGACCTGGAAGCGGTTTCCGCCAAGCTGGAGGCGCTGTTCCACGACGCCCAGGACTTCGAATTCACCGTGCAGGACGGCAGACTGTTCATACTGCAGACGCGCCGTGCCAAACGTACGCCGCTGGCGGCGCTGCGCATGGCGGTGGACATGGTGAAGGAGGCGCTGATCACGCCCGAGGAAGCGTTGCACCGACTGGATGGCGTGGATTTGGCGTCGCTCGGCCGCACGCGCTTCGCGCCGCCGTTGCCGGAACCTCTGGCGCGGGCGGTGGTGGCGGGGGCCGGGGTGGCGAGCGGGCCGGTGGCGTTGGACGCAGCCGCGGTGGAGCGCTTTGCCGCCGGCGGCACGCCGCCGGTCCTGGTGCGTCCGGAGACGCTGACCGCCGACATTGCCGGCTTGGCCGGTGCTGCCGGATTGCTTACAGCCGCCGGCAGCCGCACCGCGCACGCGGCGGTGGTGGCGCGCCAGCTTGGCAAGGTGTGCCTGGTGGGTTGTCCAGGGTTGCAGATCGATATGGCGCGGCGGGTCTGCAAAATCGGCGGGGTCACGCTGGCCGAAGGCGATGCGATCAGTGTGGATGGCAACACCGGCGCGATCTATTCCGGCGCGTTGGCGGTGCTCACCGAGCGCCCTCAGCGCGAGCTTGCCGTGGTGGCGAATTGGAAATCAACCGCGCCGTACACGGCAGAGGTGCAATAAGCGGCCCCGCGTGCCGACCTGCCCTTCTACTGTGCCCTCGCCGACGGGTTCACGATCTGCGACGGCTATCAAACATTCGAACTGACCCGCCACCGCATGATTGGGACTATCGCGTGAAGTGAGAGAAGGCCAAGGGCTCCGCCCTTGACCGTCCTTCGTCCAGGCGACTGCCCCCGATCACGCAGCCAACCTGACCGATTCCGATGTCTGCCCGAGCGGCGCATCACGTACTTCGACCATCCGCGCGCGATCGAAGCCATTGAACGCGGTGCGCAGGCAGCCGCCATAGGCGCCGAGCTGGCCGATCTCGATCCAGTCGCCCTCCGCAACGTCGGCGGGCAGCAGAAACGGGCCGCGCATCACATCGGCGCTGTCGCAGGTCGGCCCGAACAGCGAGAAGCCAATCGATGCATCGACCGGCGCAGGACCATCCGGCCGGATCAGCCGCACGGGATAGCGAAAGCCAAGTGCGCCGGCATCTGCCAGGCTGCCGTAGACGCCATCGTTGACGTACAGCGCGTTGCCGCGGCGCTGCAGCACCTGCACGACCACCGAGGTTCCGCCGGCCGCCAGCGCCCGCCCCGGCTCCGCCCACAGCAATGCGTCCGGCAGGCCCAGCGCCTCGAAGCCGGCCTCGATCTCGGCAAGGAAGGCGCCGAGCGGCGGCGGTTCCACGTCCGGATAGGCAACCGGAAATCCGCCGCCCACATCGACAATGTCCACCGCCACGCCGGAAGCGCGGATCACCGCGCCGGCCAGCGCCAGCGCGTCGCGCCACGCCAGCGGATCGAGGCACTGCGAGCCGACATGAAACGACACGCCAAGCCGCGCGGTGTGCTGACGCGCCTCGCGCAGCAGCGCAACGGCTGCCTCCGGCGCGGCGCCGAATTTTCCCGAGAGATCCAGCACGGCGCCGCCCTTCGGCAGCGCCAGGCGCACGATCAGCCCGAGCGCGCCGTCCACGCCGGGGGAAGTGGTCTCGTGCCGAATCTTCGCCAGTTCGTCGGCGCCATCCAGCACGAAGTCGCGCACGCCGTGGCGCGCCCAGGCCTCGCGGATCGCACCGCGTGCCTTGACCGGATGCATGAAATGGATCGCGGCGTCGGCGAACATCTGCCGCACCAGCGCCACTTCGGCAATCGAGGCGCAATCGAAATGCGCGATACCGCCGACGTGCAGCGCGCGCAGCATTGCCGGCCCCGGATTGCACTTCACCGCATACAACACGACGCCGGGAAAGGCGTCGACGAAGCCGCGCGCGGTGGCGGTCACCGTCACCGGCCGCAGGCAGTGCATCGGCTCTTCCGGCCGCTGCTCCGCGACCAGATGATCGACCGTGGGCAGCGCCACGAGGAATGCCGGAAAGCGGCGGCGCAGCGGCGAAACGGCGGTACGAACACGCAGGTTGTTCATCTCGGGAAGCCTCGCGAGCACACGCGGACGCGCTTGCGACGCGCCCGGCGACCAGGACAAAACGGGGGAGAAAACCGTCGCCACGCGCAAACGCGCCGCGGCGACGGGAACTCAGCCGATGCTGCGAGGACTTCGCATCGCGGCAAACCGATCAGCCAACATAGGCGGCTCCCTAACGACCCCGGCCCACGATTGGCCGGCCCGACCGAAAAGGACGCGTTACGTCGTTGCTGTGCCCCCAAGGGTTTCGTCGAGGGGCTCGCGGCACGTGCGATGCGTCAAGATCGCTGTGTCCTGCCAGGGACGCAGCGGGGAGGCGCGTATAGGGGCAATGACCGGCGAGGTGTTATGCGTTTTCGGAGTGCAAGGTAGACTCAATCGACATGCTCGGTGTCGCCTAACAGGGCCAGGTACTCCCACACCACGGTGGCGGCAGCCAGCGCGGTGATTTCCGCCACGTCGTAGGCCGGCGCGACTTCCACCACGTCCATGCCGGCGAACGCGACGCCGCTCAGCCGTCGCAACATCGCCTGGACCTGCCAGGAGGTCAGGCCGCCGATTTCCGGCGTACCGGTGCCGGGGGCAAAGGCCGGATCGAGCGCGTCTACGTCGAAGCTCAAGTACGCCGGGGCATCGCCCACCACGTCGCGGATTTTTTGCGCGACCGTGTCAGGGCTGTTGGCATGGACGTCCTGCGCGGTCAGCACCGTCACGCCGCGATCCAGCGTCCAGTCCCACACCTCGCGCTGCACCGGCGAGCGGATGCCGATCTGGATCATTTGCCGCGGATCAACCAGGCCCTCCTCGATGGCGTGATAGAACACCGAGCCATGGGCGTAGGGCTGGCCGAAATTGGTCGGCCAGGTATCGACATGCGCGTCGAAATGCACCAGAGCGAGCGGCCCGCCGATCCGCCGCGCCAGGGCGCGCAGCAGCGGCAGGGTGATGCCATGCTCGCCCCCAAGCGCCAGCAGGTGTTTAATACCCGCCGCCTGCTGCTCGATGCGTTGCAAGCTGGTCGGGATGTCGCCGAGCGCGGGCAGAAAATCGCCGATATCGGCCAGGTCGAGCGCCGCCGGCTCGATCCAGAACGTCGGATGGGCGCCATCGGTCAACATGCGGCTGGCGCGCCGGATCGCATGCGGCCCATCGCGTGCTCCGGCGCGGTTGGTCGTGCCGATGTCCAGCGGGATGCCGGCGACAACATACGCGGCATCCCGGTCCGTGCGGGTGACGGCAAGAAAGTTCGAGGATGTGGCAAAGGTCGGTATGTCGGTCATGGGGGAAGCTCCGTTGCCGGACAAAACCTCGCCCGCGCTGCGGGCGAGAGAGGTCGGCGCGAAGCGCCCGGTCAGGGTGATCTTGTCGCCCCGAAGCAAAGGCTGCGTGCCGACCCGATCTCCCTCACCCTCGACGCTTCGCGTCTTGACCTCTCCCGCACGCAGAGCGGGTGAGTTTTTATCTGACTATCACATTCCTGAATTGCCACGGATCGCTGGTGTCGATGTCCTCGGGGAACAATCCGCTGCGGCCCTCCAGTGGCGTCCAGTCGGTATAGGCGCCGTTCACCGGGCCGAGATACGGCTCCATAATGCCGAGGACACGCTCGTGATCGAGCTCATCGGCTTCCGTCACACCGCGTCGCGGGTTCTCCAGTGCCCAGACCATCCCCGCCAGCACCGCGGCGGTCACCTGCAGGCCGGTCGCATTCTGGTAGGGCACCAGCTTGCGGGTTTCCTCGATCGACAACTGCGAGCCATACCAATAGGCGTTCTTGGCATGGCCGTAGAGCAATACGCCGAGCTCGTCGATACCATCGACGATCTCGTTGTTCATCAGGCGCCAGCGCGTCTGCGGGCGGAACGCGTTGCCCTGCAACTCGTGCAATGAGAGGACCGCGTCGTCGCAGGGGTGATAGGCGTAGTGGCAGGTCGGCCGATACGTGACCCGATCGCCGTCGCGCAGCGTCAAATAGTCGGCGATGCTGATCGATTCGTTATGGGTGATGAGATATCCCTGGATCGGGCCGGCCAAGGGTGTCCAGCTTCGCACCCGCGTGCCGGCGCCGGGGCGGTTGAGATAGATCGCCGCGTCGCAGCCGAACCTGTGCCGCGCGCCGTCCGGCGGCAGGTGTTTTTCATGCGTGCCCCAGCCGAGCTCCGACGGTTGCAGACCCTCGGACAGGAAACCATCGATCGACCAGGTGTTGACGAACTCGCCCTTCTGTTTGGGGATGGTTGCCTGTTGTGTGTCGCGCTCGGCGATGTGGATGCCTGTCACGCCGATATCGCGCGCGAGTTGCCCCCATTCCTCGCGCGCCCTGGGTTTGGCCTGGTGGTCAAGATCGCGCGCCAGGTGCAGCAGGGCGCGCTTGACCAGATGGCTGACCATGCCCGGATTGGCGCCGTGCGCAACAATGGCGGTGGGATCGGGACCGGCGCGGCGCAGCGCCAGCGCGGATTCCCGCAACGCGTAATTGGACCGCTCGGACATGGACTTGGTCGGGTCGGTGTAGCCGCCGGGCGGCGCCTCGATGCAGGTATCCAGATAGAGCACGCCATGCTCGCGGCACAGTTCGATCAGCGCCACCGAGGAGACGCCGACCGACAGGTTGACCAGGAAGCCGCCGGGCGCCAGCAGCGGCGACAGGATGTCCCGCAGCGTCTCCGGCAGCAACGCCACCTTCTCGAACCGGATGCCGGCGAAGTCGGCGATGGCGCGGGCCGAATCGTCCGGGTCGATGATTACCATGCGGTCGCGCTCCACATCGATGTGGCGCAGGATCAGCGGCAGGGTGCCCTTGCCGATCGAGCCAAAGCCGACCATCACGAGGGGGCCATCGATGCGGGCGTGAATGGCGGAATCGGTCATGTCTCGATAACTCCCGGGTACGCGTAGGCCGGTTGCATACGGGCCGGGGTCGCGCCGGTCCACTGTGCAACAGAAATGTCGCAATTCTCCCCGGTCAGTTCCGCACCAGCGGGATCACCGCGAGCACGACCTCGATGACGATCAGCACCACGATCAGCAGTTCCATCAGCTCCGCCCGCCTGGCGGAGCCCTCGTCGTGCAGCGCGATGTATGTGTCGCGAATGATCGCCAGCTTGCGGTCCACCGCGGCGCTGACCGATCGCACACGGAACAGCTCGAGCGCCGCGCTGTAGATGCGGGCGAGGTAGACGTCCTCGGTGACCTGCAGCGCGTTGTCGACGCGCTCGGTCAGCTCGGTCACCTCGGCGACCAGGGTGTAAAGCCGGCGTGCCAGCCCGGCGAATCGGCGGGAGGCGAGCAGGCTCGCGGCGCGGCGGGCACTCGCCACGAGTTCGTACATGCGCGGCAATTCGTCGTCCAGCAGCTCGTCGTAGTAGCGCATTTCCAACAACTGGGCGTTGGCGACTTCCAGCACGTCCATCACGTCGGAATCGCCACGCGGTTCGTAGATGAAGGCGCGGTCCCAGGTCAGCACGACGAGGTCGTCGGTATAGTAGGAGAACCGCTGGCGCAGCACATCCTGCCTGGCACTGTCCGACAACGCGCGCTGCTCGCCCGACAGCAGCGGCACCAGGTCGACGCGTTCCTGCAGCGCGGTGGCGGAGAGGGCCTGGTCGAACGCCTGGACCTGCCCGATGAGGTAGTCTTCCTCGATGGCCGACGATTCCGGGCGGACCAGTGCCGGCGTGAGTGGCGCCCGCACCTGCTCCAGCAGTTTTGCCCATGGCTCGGCCTGGGTGCTGCTACCCAGTATGCGGTCGACCTCGTTCAGCCGGGTGACGAAGCCGGACCAGCCCATGCCGGCGACGGGAACGCGCAAGGCAATGGAGATGGCACCGAAATCATACAGCCGCGCGGTCACGCCGACCTGCACCGGCTCCCCGTCGAGTTCCAGCGTCACCGGGTCCAGCGTGAGGGCGAGGGGTGGGACGCCGAAGGCCATGGCCTTCGGCGGCGTAGCGGTGAGGCGCAGCCGGCTCGACGCGCGCGCCTGCGCCGCCCACAGCGTTTCTGCGCGGGCGAGATCGATCGCGTAGGCGACGTCGAACAGCCGCAGCGCGACGACGGCGCCCGCACTGACGATTAGCTCGGTCTCGCTCATGCGGCAGGGCGTGCGGTGCGGCGCGGTATCCGTCAAGCCGGGAGGAGGCGTGGGCGGTGGCTGCATCGGCGCGTTGGACTGTCGCGGTAAGGTGGCGGCAGGATGCGGGCCGACTGCGGGTGGCGGCGAGTGGGAGACCGGACAACGACCCGGGCGGAAACTCGTTGCGGCTGCTTCCTTCCGGACCTGACCGGGTTGGCGAGGCGCCCGTCCGCCGCCG
>Ga0209415_10006071_pt1 | contig 21588 bp, 18 predicted proteins | sample PeaSoiSIISIP2007_FD_187696 | JGI IMG/M metagenome (GOLD analysis project Ga0209415, IMG submission 187696) | Peat soil microbial communities from Weissenstadt, Germany - SII-SIP-2007 (SPAdes) (version 2) | ecosystem: Environmental > Terrestrial > Soil > Wetlands > Peat | place: Germany... | reverse complement strand
ACGAGAGGACCGGGACGGACGTAGCTCTCGTGTGCCAGTTGTCCTGCCAAGGGCACGGCTGGTTTGCGACCTACGGAAGGGATAAGCGCTGAAAGCATCTAAGCGCGAAGCTCGTTCCAAGATGAGATCTCCCACAGGGTTAACCTGGTAAGGCCCGTGGTCAGACCACCACGTTGATAGGCCGGAGGTGTAAGCACGGCAACGTGTTCAGCCGACCGGTACTAATCGGCCGAGGGCTTGGACTCTCGCTCGTGCTCGCTATGGAAGGCTCACAGGGACGCGCTATCGCGCTCCTGTGTGACTGCGCCCGGGAGTTGTGTCGCTCTTCGGGGGCGCGGTCGCAGAGCTCAGGTTTCCGGTGGCCATGGCGGCGGGGCAACACCCGTTCCCATCTCGAACACGGCAGTTAAGCCCGCCCGCGCCGATGGTACTTGGGGGGCGACTCCCTGGGAGAGTAGGTCGCTGCCGGAATACTTCTCCGACGAAGCCCCTGCGCACCACCGTTCACGGTGCTGTGCAGGGGCTTCGTCGCGCCCGGGGGTCAGTCTCGGGTCCCGGCCCCGACGACTTGACCCGGGCCGTCCGCCGTCCCTAAGTTTGGTGACTGAACGAAATCAACCTGATGCCGAGAGGGCTCGTCGCAGGGACGGCTGTCCCGGCAGCGAGGAGGTCGACGATGGCACCGCAGCCGACACGTGAGGACCACTTCTCCTTCGGGTTGTGGACGGTCGGGTGGCAGGCCCGCGACCCGTTCGGTGACCCGACCCGACCGCCGCTCGATCCGGTGGAGTCGGTCCATCGACTCTCGGAGCTCGGCGCGTGGGGCGTCACGTTCCACGACGACGACCTGATCCCCTTCGGCTCGGACGATTCGACACGCGAAGCGCTGATCAAGCGGTTCCGCGACGCGCTCGACGAGACGGGCATCGTCGTTCCGATGATGACGACGAATCTGTTCACGCACCCGATGTTCAAGGACGGCGCCTTCACTGCCAACGACCGGGGAGTCCGGCGGTACGCGTTGCGCAAGGTGATGCGCAACCTCGACCTGGCCGCGGAGCTCGGCGCGACGACGTACGTGTTCTGGGGTGGCAGGGAGGGTGCCGAGACCGACTCGGCGAAGGACGTGCGGGCGGCGCTCGACCGCTACCGGGAGGGGATCGACCTCCTGGCGTCGTACGTCGTCGACCGCGGCTACGGGATCCGGTTCGCCCTCGAACCGAAGCCCAACGAGCCGCGCGGCGACATCTTCCTCCCCACGGTCGGCAGCGCTCTCGCGTTCATCTCGACGCTCGAGCACCACGAGATGGTGGGCGTGAACCCCGAGGTGGGCCACGAACAGATGGCGGGGATGAACTTCGTCCACAGCATCTCCCAGGCGCTCTGGCACGGGAAGCTGTTCCACATCGACCTCAACGGCCAGCGTGGAGCGAAGTACGACCAGGACCTCATCTTCGGCCACGGCGACCTGCTCAACGCCTTCTTCCTCGTCGACTTGCTCGAGAACGGGGGACCAGGTGGCACCCCCGCTTACGACGGTCCCCGGCACTTCGACTACAAGCCGCTGCGCACCGAGGACATCGCCGGCGTCTGGGCGTCGGCGTCGTCGAACATGGCGACCTACCTGCTCTTGAAGGAGCGGGCGAAGGCGTTCCGGGCCGACCCGGAGGTGCAGGCCGCGCTCGAGGCGAGCCAGGTGCCGGAGCTCGCCGTGCCGACGCTGGCCGAGGGCGAGACGTACCAGGAGCTGCTCCGGGACCGGGGCGCGTTCGAGCGGTTCGACATCGACGCGGCCGCCACTCACGGTTACGGCTACGCCCACCTCGATCACCTGGCCGTCGAGCACGCCCTCGGCGCCCGCTGATCAGGCCGGCACGCCCACCGTCTGGCGCCCGTGACCCTCGTCGCCGGGATCGACTCGTCGACCCAGTCCTGCAAGGTCGTCGTCCGCGACGCCACCGACGGGAGGCTGGTGCGCGAGGGCCGCGCGCCGCATCCCGACGGCACCGAGGTCGACCCGGAGGCGTGGTGGTCGGCGCTCGGGAAGGCCGCGGCGGCCGCCGGCGGGCTGGACGACGTCGCCGCGGTGTCGGTCGGCGCCCAGCAGCACGGGATGGTCTGCCTCGACGAGAGGGCCCAGGTCGTGCGGCCTGCGCTCCTGTGGAACGACACGCGTTCGGCGGCTGACGCCGAGGCGCTGGTCGAGGAGCTCGGGCCCGGGGTGGCAGGTGCCCGGTCCTGGGCCGAGGCGGTCGGCAGCGTGCCCCTGGCGGCATTCACGGTGACGAAGCTTCGCTGGCTGGCGCGCCACGAGCCGGAGCGCGCCCGGGCGACCGCCGCGGTCTGCCTGCCGCACGACTGGCTGACCTGGCGCCTCGGCGCGGCCCGCCCGGCGGACGCATCGGCCGCCCGGCCGCCGTTCGACGCGCTCACCACCGATCGCGGGGACGCGAGCGGCACCGGCTACTGGTCGCCCTTCACCGGCGAGTACCGCCTCGACCTGTTCGAGCGAGCCCTCGGGCACGTGGCGCGCGTGCCCCGAGTCCTCGGCGCGTCGGAGCCGGCCGGGCATACGCTGTCCGGCGCGCTGCTGGGCCCGGGTACCGGCGACAACGCCGCGGCGGCGCTCGGCGTCGGAGCCGGGCCGGGCGACGTCGTCGTCTCCATCGGGACCTCGGGCACCGTCTTCGCCGTATGCGAGTCGCCCGTCGCCGACCCGTCGGGCATCGTCGCCGGATTTGCCGACGCGACAGGGCGGTTCCTGCCGCTCGTCTGTACGTTGAACGCGGCCCGGGTGCTCGACGCCATGGCCGCCGTCCTCGGGGTCGGACCCGACGAGCTCTCCCGTCTCGCGCTCTCGGCGCCACCTGGCGCCGACGGCCTGGTCCTCGTCCCGTACCTGGAGGGCGAGCGCACGCCCAATCGTCCCGACGCGACCGGGGCGGTGCATGGCCTCCGCCTCGCCAGCGCGACGCCGGCGTGTTTCGCTCGCGCGGCCGTCGAGGGCCTGCTGTGCGGTCTCGCCGACGGGCTCGACGCCCTCCGCCAGCAGGGCGTGCGCATCGATCGCGTGCTGCTCGTCGGTGGGGGCAGCCGCTCCGAGGCGGTGCGGCGGATCGCTCCGGCGGTGCTCGGCCATCCGGTGCTCGTGCCACCGCCCGGCGAGTACGTGGCCGACGGCGCTGCCAAGCAGGCGGCCTGGGTCGCGCTCGGCGGCGCGGCGCCGCCGCGCTGGCCGGTCGAGGGCGAGCAGCTCTTCGAGGCCGAGCCGACGCCGGAGGTCCGCGAGCGCTATGCGGAGGTGCGCGACCTCACCGCGAGACGTCATGACCGCTGAGCTCTGGGCTGAGCAGGCCGGCGCCCCGATCCCCGCATCGCCGCCGGCTCGCCCTGACGCGGGCGGGCAGCGCCAGCCGGCCCGCCAGTCCTCGCTGAAGCGTCACAACCTCGCGCTCGTGCTCGGCGAGCTGACCGGGGGGTCGCGGCTGTCCCGTGCGCAGGTCGCCGTGCGGACGGGCCTCACCAAGGCGACGGTCTCCAGCCTGGTCGACGCCTTGCTCGACGCCGGGCTCGTCGTCGAGGAGGCGCCGGAGCGCGGTGCCGTCGGGCGTCCGGCGAGCCCGCTCAGCCTGAACCGGTGCGGGCCGGCAGGGCTCGGCGTCGAGGTCAACGTGGACTACGTCGCCGCGTCGGTCGTCGACCTGACCGGCGAGATCCGCGCGCACGAGGTCGCCGGCGGCGACGACCGCTCGGTGCCGCCCGAGCACGCGCTCCGCCGTGCCGCCGCGCTGGCCCGCCGGGTCGAGCGCGCTGCTGGTGCGGACGGGCTCGCGGTCGCTGGGGTTGGCGTCGCGCTGCCCGGGATCGTCGACGCCGATGGACGGCTCCGGGTGGCGCCGAACCTGCCGGGCTGGCGCGACTTCCCTGTCGTGGAGTGCCTCGGTGGGCTGCTCGGGCGCGAGTTGCCGCCGACCGCGGCCGGCAACGAGGCCAACCTCGCCGCGATGGCGGAGCTCTGGTACGGGGGCCGACCCGAACTGCGCGACTTCGTCTACGTGTCCGGGGAGATCGGCATCGGGGCCGGGATCGTGGTCGACGGCCGATTGTTCCGGGGGGTCCGGCGCTCCGCCGGCGAGCTCGGGCACGTCATGGTCGACTCCTCCGGCCCGCTGTGCGGCTGTGGGGCGTACGGCTGCGTCGAGCAGTTCGCTGGGCAGGAGGCGCTGCTGCGCTCGGCCGGCGTGCCCGCCGAGGCGGGCAGCGCGCTCGCCAACCCCACCGGAGCCGTCGCGGAGCTGCTCGGCCGGGCGCGGGGCGGCGACCCCCGGACCCTCGAGGCCCTGCGGCGGGCGGGCACGGCGCTCGGCATCGCGGTGTCGGCGCTCGTCAACCTGGTCGACGTGCCGACCGTCGTCCTCGGCGGCCTCCACGCGCAGCTCGCGCCCTATGTAGCGTCCGCAGTGGCACGCGAGCTCACGGATCGGGTCGTCGGTGCCGAGTCCTGGCCCGTCCGCCTCGAGGTTTCGTCGCTCGGTCCCGGCGCGGCCGTCCGGGGTGCAGCGGGCTCGGTCGTCCGAGACATCCTGGACGACCCCGGCGCATGGCTGCTCGGGGTGCTCGTGGGCGCGTGAGGGCCGCTCCGGAGCCGGTGGCGCGTGCGGCTGGGGACGGGGAAGAACGCGGGCCCTGCAACCCCCGGCCCGGAGACCGCGCGGAGCGTGACGCGTCGGCGGCTAGCGTCTCCGGCCGTGCCTAGACCGACTCCCCGCCCTTCTGCTGACCCTTCCGGGTCCGACGATTCGCGGGCGGGCGGTCGGGTGCGGCCCGCCGCGAAGCCGCGCGCCGAGCCTCGTGTCGGGGGCGGTTCCGGCGGCACCGGCAAGCGGAGCGCTGTCGCCCGGAAGCAGTCGGGTGCTGTCCGCTACGAGGGCGGTGCGGCGCGCAAGCCCGCCGGCGCAGTGCGCAAGTCCCCCGGTGGCGGCGGTGGTAGTGGTGGTGGTGGTGGTGGTGCCGGCGGCAAGCAGTCCTCCTACGCCAGGCCGCCACGCGAGGGTGCAGGATCCGGTCGCTCGGGTGCGTTCTCGTCCCGGAGCGCGCCGCCCGGTGACCGACGCGCGCCTCGCGCGGGCGGGCGCGAGATCGCTCGGACCGGCGAGCCGCGATCGCCTCGGGCCGGCGACAAGCGCGCTGGGCCCCGCGAGCGTGCGGGGGCGCCGATGCGCACCAGCGCAGCGCGCACGGGCGAGGCGCGACTCGCGCGCGGGCCTCGAACTTCGAGCGCGCGAGGTGGCGCAGCGCGCAGCGGAGGCGCCCCGCGCAGCGCTGCCCCGTACCCACGCGAGCCGCGGGGCGAGGGCTGGACCAGAGCGCCGAGGAAGCCGAGTGCGCCCCGGCCATCAGACGCCGCCCGGGCGTCGGGAGGACCCCGTCCGTCTGGCGCGACCGGTAGGGCTGGAGCGCCGAGGACCGCCGGTACGGCCGGCCGAGGTGGAGCACCGGGTCGCACCGGCACGCCCTCGAGGGCTGGAGCGCCGAGGACCGCCGGTACGGCCGGCCGGGGCGGAGCACCGGGTCGCACCGGCACGCCCTCGAGGGCTGGAGCGCCGAGGACCGCCGGTACGGCCGGCCGCGGCGGAGCTCCGAGGGGCGCCGGTGTCGGCGGGCCCCGTACTGCGGCTCCCCGCGCAGGTGCGTGGCGCGATCGCGAGGGCAGTGCTCCGGATGCGGGGCTCCGCCGGGCCGCGGCGGGGGCCGTCGGCCGACAGGGCGGGCCGAGGCGCCGCACGGAGGGTCCCGCGCGCGAGCAGCCGCGGGATCGCGCGACGGAGGACTTCAAGCGCGCCGGCACCGCCGGCTGGGGCGGGGTCGCTCGGCGCGGCGCCATCGGTGTGCGCGCTTCGGGGCCGCCGGTCCGGCCCGGCACCGGGGGTGGCACATCTGCTCGGGGCGGGCGTCCGGTCCGCCGCGGTCCTACCGAGGGCGGTGGCCGGAGCTTCAAGGAGCGCCGCACGACCGAAGGCGAACGCCCGGCGGCGACAGGCCGCGGCGCGGGGGGAGACCGGGCGACTCACGGCGCGCCCGTCGGCGAGGGGGAGGCGCCGACCCGTCCGGTTCGTCCTGCCACGAGGTACGAGGTCAAGGGGGAAGGGAAGGGCCTCGACGGGACCGCCCGCGAGCTCGCGGCGGCGACCGCGAGCAAGGCCGCCCGTACCCGCCGCAGACGGCCCGTCCCCGCCGACGTCGTCACGGAGCTGCGCGCCGCCGGGACGCCGCGGGAGGTGGCACGCCTCGAGCTGCGCCTGGCCGACGCCTCACGTGCCTACGAGCGTGACCGGTACACCGAAGCACTCTCGATCCTTCGCGAGCTCGCCCGGGCGGTGCCAGGAGTGGTTGCCGTTCGCGAGCTGTACGGCCTCACCCTCTACCGCCTCGGCCGCTGGAAGGAGGCCATCCGCGAGCTGCGCGCGTTCGCCGAGCTGTCGGGTTCGGTCGACCAGCACCCGGTGATCGCCGACAGCGAGCGCGCGCTCGGCCGGCACGACCGGGTCGCGGAGCTCTGGGCCGAGCTGCGGAGCGCAGGCGCCGGGAGCGACGTCCTCGCTGAGGGCCGACTCGTGATGGCCGGCTCGCTCGCGGATCGCGGGCGGATCGCGGACGCGATCGAGCTACTGGCTCCCGCAGCGACCCGCGAGGTGCGCAAGCCGCTCGAGCGCCACGTCCGCCAGTGGTACGCGCTCGCCGATCTGTACGAGCGCAGCGGCGACGTCCCGAGAGCGCGCGAGCTCTTCCGCAAGGTCGTCGCGGCTGATCCCGAGCTGTCGGACGCGCCGGAGCGGCTCGCCGCCCTACGCTGAGGCGGGCGCCGACATCGGTGGCCCCCGGCGGGACCAGGCGAAATCCCCCGCCCTACAGGCGGGGTAGCTTGTGATATCTGCGCGCTTGTCTGCGCACGGGACCAGCGACTGGAGGACCGCGGTGGGAGTCGACGTCCGTGAACTGCTCGGAGACGAGGCCGACAGCCTCCTGAAGCACGAATCGCGCACCATCGAGCGCGACAAGCTCGTCCTCCCGGGGCCCGACTTCATCGACCGGGTGTTCACCGCGAGCGATCGGCCGATCCCGGTGCTTCGCAACCTGGAGGCGATGTACCGCCACGGCAGGCTCGGCGGGACCGGCTACCTGTCGATCTTCCCGGTCGACCAGGGGATCGAGCACTCCGCCGCGGCGAGCTTCGCGAAGAATCCCATCTACTTCGATCCGGCGGCGATCGTCGAGCTCGCCATCGCGGCGCAGTGCAACGCCGTCGCCACCACGCTCGGCGTCCTCGGTATCGTCGCCAGGCGCTACGCGCACAAGATCCCCTTCATCTTGAAGCTCAACCACAACGAGCTGCTCACCTACCCCGCGAAGCCGGACCAGGTGCCCTTCGCCCAGGTGCGCCAGGCGGTCGACCTCGGCGCTACCGGCGTCGGCGCCACGATCTACTTCGGCTCGGAGGAGTCGACCCGCCAGCTCCGGGAAGTGAGCGAGATGTTCGCCGAGGCGCACCGCTACGGCTTGTTCACCGTGCTCTGGTGCTACCTGCGCAATCCCGCCTTCAAGACGCCGGAGGCCGACTACCACCTAGCGGCGGACCTCACCGGGCAGGCGAACCACCTCGGCGTGACGATCGAGGCCGACATCATCAAGCAGAAGCAGCCGGAGAACAACGGCGGCTACACGGCGGTGGGCTTCGGGCGCACCGACCCCCTCGTGTACTCCAAGCTGACGACGGACAACCCGATCGACCTCACCCGCTGGCAGGTCGTCAACTGCTACATGGGGCGCATCGGGCTCATCAACTCCGGCGGCGAGTCCAAGGGCGAGGGCGACCTCGGCCAGGTCGTGAGGACGGCGGTCATCAACAAGCGTGCCGGCGGCACCGGCCTGATCGCCGGGCGCAAGGCCTTCCAGCGGCCCTTCGACGAAGGCGTCGCGCTGATCAACGCGATCCAGGACGTCTACCTCGATCCCTCGATCACCATCGCCTGACGAAACGTCACCTGCAGCTCGCGACGGGACCGCGTCGCACCGCGACCGGGGTCCGAGGCCGACACGAGATCCCCGCAGCGCCGGCGAGGCTGCCTCGGCGCGGACCCGATCACCTGGACGGGCGCGCCGGTCTCCGGACCGCCGATGGCCAGGTCGGGAAGCCTCGGCCGGGTAGAATGGCTTTTCAATCTCGCTCAAGGGGAACTCTCTGATGAGCAGCACTCTCGACCGGCCCCGCGACTCGAAGGTCGCTCTGATCCGGGGCGTCGTCGTCCGCTTCGCCGGTGACTCCGGCGACGGCATGCAGGTGACGGGGGACCGCTTCACCACCGGAAGCGCCCTGTTCGGCAATGACCTCGCGACGCTGCCGAGCTTCCCCGCGGAGATCCGCGCCCCTGCCGGGACGCTCGCCGGGGTATCGGCCTTCCAGGTCCACATCGCCGACCACGACATCCTCACGCCCGGCGACGCGCCGAGCGTGCTCGTCGCGATGAACCCCGCGGCCCTCCGGGCGAACGTCGGTGACCTCGCCACCGGCGGGACCGTGATACTGAACGCCGACGCCTTCGACGAGCGGGCGCTCGAGAAGGCCGGCTATACGACCGATCCTCGCTCCGACGGGAGCCTTGCGTCGTTCCTCGTCTACGAGGTGCCGATGACGTCGCTCACGCTCGAGGCGTGCAAGCCGACGGGCGCGAAACCCCGCGAGGCCGAGCGGAGCAAGAACTTCCTCGCCCTCGGCCTCGTCTCCTGGCTGTACCACCGACCGGTCGACGTCACGCTCGACTGGATCGCCGAGCGCTACGCCAAGAACCCGACGGTGGTCGCGGCGAACTCGCTCGCTTTTCGCGCCGGGTACAACTTCGGCGAGACGGCGGAGCTCTTCGAGTCGTCCTACGAGATCCCGGCATCGCACCTCGAGCCCGGGACGTACACCAACGTCACCGGCAACACCGCCCTCGCCTGGGGGCTGGTCGCCGCCTCGCAGCGCTCGGGCCTGCCGCTCTTCCTCGGGTCGTACCCGATCACCCCGGCGTCGGATCTGCTCCACGAGCTGGCGAAGCAGAAGCACTTCGGCGTGCGCACCTTCCAGGCAGAGGATGAGATCGCCGGCGTGGGCGCGGCCCTCGGCGCGGCCTTCGGCGGCTCGCTCGGCGTCACGACCACGAGTGGACCCGGGCTCGATCTCAAGTCCGAGACGATCGGGCTCGCGGTCTCCCTCGAGCTGCCGCTGCTCGTCATCGACGTCCAGCGCGGCGGCCCCTCGACGGGACTGCCGACGAAGACCGAGCAGTCGGACCTGCTCCACGCGATGTTCGGCCGGCACGGCGAAGCGCCGGTGCCGATCGTCGCGGCGAGGACCCCGTCGCACTGCTTCGAGGCGGCGATGGAGGCCGTCCGCATCGCGGTGCGTTACCGGACACCGGTGATCCTGCTCAGCGACGGCTACCTGGCGAACGGCTCGGAGCCGTGGCGGCTCCCCGATGTCGACACCCTGCCGACGATCGACCCCGGATTCGCCGTCGAGACCAACTACACCGACGCCGAGGGGAACCCGCTGTTCTGGCCGTATCTGCGCGACGCCGAGACGCTGGCGCGCCCCTGGGCGGTGCCCGGCACCCCTGGCCTCGAGCACCGGGTCGGGGGCCTCGAGAAGGCCGACGGCACCGGCAACGTCTCGTACGACCCGGCCAACCACGAGCAGATGGTGCGGCTGCGCGCCGCGAAGATCGCCGGCATCGCGAAGGACATCCCGCCCGTCGAGGTCGACGACCCGGACGGCGCGCGGGTGCTCGTGCTCGGCTGGGGATCGACCTACGGCGCGATCACCGCCGCGGTGCGCCGGGTGCGTGCCGCGGGGCTGCGGGTGGCTCAGGCGCACCTCGTGCATCTCAACCCCTTCCCGGCGAACCTCGGCGAGGTGCTCGCCGGCTACGACCGGGTCCTTGTGCCCGAGGCGAACCTCGGGCACCTCTCGAAGCTGGTGCGCGCCGACTTCCTGGTCGATGCCGTCGCCCTCTCGAAGGTGCAGGGGACACCGTTCAAGGTGGCCGAGATCGAGCAGGCCATCGCGGACCTGATCGCCCTGGACGAGCACGTCGAACCCATCGTCGCGTCCGGCGAGGAGGAGCTCGTATGACCGATGTCGCTTCGCCGACGACCACCCGCAAGGACTGGGCGAGCGATCAGGAGGTCCGCTGGTGCCCGGGCTGCGGGGACTACTCGATCCTCGCCGCGGTCCAGTTCCTCCTGCCCGAGCTCGACGTGAAGCGGGAGAACACCGTCTTCGTCTCCGGGATCGGCTGCGCGGCGCGCTTCCCGTACTACATGAACACCTACGGCATGCACTCGATCCACGGGCGGGCCCCGGCGATCGCGTCGGGGCTGGCCCTCAGCCGGCCGGATCTCGACGTCTGGATCGTGACCGGTGACGGCGATGCCCTCTCCATCGGGGGCAACCACCTGATCCACGCGCTGCGCCGGAACGTGAACCTCACGATCCTGCTCTTCAACAACCAGATCTACGGCCTGACGAAGGGGCAGTTCTCGCCGACCTCGGAGAGCGGCAAGGTGACGAAGTCGACGCCCTTCGGCTCGCTCGACCACCCCTTCAACCCGCTGTCGGTGGCGCTCGGGGCCGAGGCGACGTTCGTCGCCCGCACCCACGACATGGACCGCAAGCACATGATGGAGACGTTCCGGCGGGCCCACGCCCATCGCGGCGCCGCGTTCGTCGAGATCTACCAGAACTGCAACGTCTTCAACGATGGCGCCTTCGAGCAGATCACCGGGCGGGACCAGCGCGCCGACATGCTGATCCAGCTCGAGCATGGCCGGCCGATCCGCTTCGGCAAGGACGCCGAGAAGGGGGTCGTGCTCGATCCTGACGGGACGCTGCGGGTCGTCGAGGTGGCCGAGGTGGGGGAGGACGCGATCCTCGTCCACGACGAGCGACGTGAGAACCCGAGCCTGGCGTTCATGCTCTCCCGGCTGGCGAACGGCCCCTACGAGCCCACGCCGGTCGGCGTGTTCCGCGCCGTCGAGCGCCCCGACTACGGGAGCCTCGTCGACGCCCAGCTTGCCGAGGTGCGCGAGCGGAAGGGCAGCGGCGACCTCGAGGCCCTGCTGCGCTCGGGGACGACCTGGACGGTCACCTGAGCTCGAGCGCGGGGCTCTGACCTCGGCGGGGCCTCCCCCGATCTGCACGTGTCCGGGCGGCGCCGCGTCGGAAGCTCAGCCGGCGATGGTGCGGAAGACCATGCCGGTGCGCGGCTTCGGGTGGAAGAAGGTGGTCTTCGGCGGCATGCGCCGGCCGCTCGACGCGGTCTCGGCGATCTGCTGCACCGTGGCCGGCCGCAGGAGGAACGCTGCCTGTGCCCTGCCGCGCTCGACGGCGCGCGCCGCCAGATTGGCGCCGTGCTGGTAGGTGACCTCGTGTGCCGGCAGCCCCGCGAGCGCCGCATCGAGGCGGCTCGAGTCGAGGTCCGCCTCGGCGGCCTCGTCGAGCTCAGGGCGCGGCACGAGCAGGTAGTTGCCCTTGGTCGACACCAGGCCGAGCGCACCGACCTCGGACATCGCCGCGACGAGCGCCGGCGTCTCGGCCGGCCCCGGCTGCACCTCGACCAGTCCGGCCAGCGCGCCGGCGAAGTCGAAGCCCTCGGGCATTCCCGACACCAGCCGATGGATCGGCCGGACGAAGAGCTCCTCCTCGCTGAGCTCGACGATCAGGGCCATGACGAGGTCGTAGTCGCCCGGCTGGTCGCCGTTCGCGGCGCGCCGCTCGGCGCGGTAGAAGGTCGCCGTCTCGTAGCGGTGGTGGCCGTCGGCGATGACGACCGGCGTGGTGGCGACCAGGCCGGTGATCTCGGCGATCGCCTCGGGGTCCACGACCGGCCAGAGCTCGTGGACGATCCCCTCGTCGTCGGTCGCGCTCATCGGCGCGGCTACGTCACCGATCGCCCGGATGCACGCCTGCGCGAGGCCGTCGGCGAGCGAGAGCGCCCAGATCGGGGAGAGGTTGGCCCGGCAGGCCCGCAGCAGGTCGAGGCGATCGCCCTTCGGCTTCGGCATGGTCCGCTCGTGCGGCAGCACCTCCGAGCCCCCGGCGGCGTCGAGGCCCAGCGCGCCGATCACGCCGGTCGAGGAGAGCTCCCTGCCGTCCTCGGCGGTGAAGCGCATGCGGTAGACGTAGAGCGAGGGGACGTCGTCACGGCGCAGGGCACCTTCCCGCTCCCAGGTCTCGAGCAGTGCCGCGGCGTGCGCGTAGCGGTCCTGGCCGTGTGCGGTGTCGTCCGTCGGCAGCTCGATGTGGATGGCGTTGTACGGGCTGCGCGCTGCCAGCTTCTCCCGGTCCTGCTCGTCGACGACGTCGTAGGGAGGAGCGACGACGTCTGCCAGGCGCGCGGCGTCATCGTCGTAACGCAGGCCGGGGAAGGCCTCAAAGCGGGGCATCTCTCCTGCGTAGCACATCGGAGCGTTGCCCTGTCCCGCCCGGAGCGGTGACGGCCGCCGGGCGGCCGGCGGCCTCGGGCTACTGGCGAGGTGCGCCGCCAAGCGTGCCGGAGATGCGAGGATGGGCCGGTGGCGCCTCCCTGCTGGCTCGTCGACCTCGACGGCGTCGTCTGGCTCGCCGACCAGCCGATCCCGGGGGCGGACCGGGCGGTCGCGGCGCTGCGCGAGCGCGGGGTTCGCGTCGCCTTCTTCACCAACAACTCCTTCCCGGCGCACGCGCACCACCTCGAAAAGCTCCGCCGCTTCGGGATCGAGGTCCCCCCGGAGGACCTCCTCAGCTCCGCCCAGGCGGCAGCCGCGCTGGTGGCCCCCGGCGAGCGCGCGCTCGTGCTCGGCGGAGCGGGGATCGTCGAGGCGCTCGAGGCGCGCGGGGTCGAGGTGCAGACCGCCGGCGCCCCCGGCGAGGACGCCCGGAGCGCCTTCGACGCCGTCGTGGTCGGGATCGATCCCGGGCTCGACTACCGCCGGCTGGCTCGCGCCGTCACCGCCGTCCTCGGCGGTGCCCGCCTGATCGGCACGAACGAGGACGCGACCTTCCCCTCCCCGTCCGGTCCGCTGCCCGGCGCCGGCTCGGTGCTCGCGGCCGTCGCCTGCGCGTCGGGCGCAGAACCCGTCGTCGCCGGCAAGCCGCACGACCCGGCGGTGGCGCTCGTACAGGAGCGGCTCGGCGCGGTCGAGACGGTGGTGGGGGACCGTCCGTCCACCGACGGGGCGCTGGCCCGGCGCCTCGGCGCCCGCTTTGCCCTCGTGCTGAGCGGGGTGACCCCGGCGGGCCACGGCGCACTCGACCCGGCGCCGGACATCGAGGCCGAGGACTTGGGCGCGCTCGCCACGCAGGTCTGAGCCAGCGCGTCCAGCTCGGGCGGCGCGCTCGCGGCACGTGGGTGTTCGTGTTGCGCGCCAGCCCCGACCTCGGCCCTCGGGGCTCGCGGGGACGGTGCGGCGGAAAGGCCGGTACGCTGGTCGGGTGCCCATACCGGGTGGTGAAGGATTCAAGGATGCACTTCGGCGCTACGTCGAGGCAGGGGCTTCCCTGTCAGGCATGAAGCCCGACGAGGTGGACGAGCTCGTACGCCAGCTCCTCGGCGACAACACCGAGCGCCGCTCCAAGGCGGAGGACCTGCTCGAGGAGCTGATGGTCCGGTCCCGCCGCGGTGCCGAGATGATCAGCGCGCTGGTGCGCGCCGAGATCCGCAGGGAGCTCGAGGCGCGCGCCGCCCGCTCGCGTGAGGAGCTCGCCGACCTGTTCGAACGCATGGCCGGCCTCGTTGGGGAGCACTTCGCCACGGGGCACTTGTCTGACTGGGCGCGTCGCTGGCGGGAGTCGGACGAGGGCGCCGCTACGGCGGAGCCGACCGACGGGCCGCCGGCCGGCGAGCGCCGCCCGGAAAAGGCCGCGGCGAAGAAGGCCGCGGCGAAGAAGGCCGCGGCGAAGGAGGCCGCCGCCGGCGCTCCAGCGAAGAAGGCGGCCAAGAAGGCCGCGGCGAAGAAGGCGGGAGCGAAGAAGGCCGGTGGTTCCACCCTCGCGGGGAAGAAGGGGGCGGCGCCGAGCGCTGCCAAGAAGTCCCCGGCCAAGAAGGCCGCCAAGAAGGCTCCGGGCTGATCGCGCCCCTCGGGACAGAGCGCCGACTGTGCTCGGCGGTCGGCCCCGGTGAGGCGGGCGGGCGCTGTCCCGGCGGAGATCGCCGCCGTCGGCGCCCTTCGGGGCCTGTCCGGAGGCCCTCCGGACCAGCCGTGCGCACCACGGCGTTGCCCGGCGCGCAGCCGGCCGCGAGGATGGCGGGGTGGCATCGACCGTGACCGGACGCATAGCCCTGATCGTGCATCCCACGCGAGCGGCCGCGAAGCAGCTCGCCGAGCAGGCCAGCACGTGGTGGGAGGGCCACGGCTACCAGGTCGTCGAGGTGACGCCGGTCGACGGCGCAGTCGTGCCGGAGGTCGCCAATGGCGATCTGGCGTTCGCGGTCAGCCTCGGCGGCGACGGGACGATGCTGCGGACCGTCCAGCTGACGGTGGGGCGTGGCGTGCCCGTGCTCGGCGTGAACCTTGGCAACCTCGGCTTCCTGACGCAGGTGGAGCCGGCCGGGATGGAGGGGGCGTTCGAGCGCCTGCTCGCCGGCGACTACGAGGTCGAGGAGCGCATGACGCTCGACATCGCGGTGCGCACCGGCGGCGGCCGGTCGTCCCGTCCGCTGCTCGCGCTGAACGAGGCGGCGCTCGAGAAGACGGGCCCGGGGCACACGATCCGGGTCGGCGTCTCGATCGACCACCGTCCGTTCCTGACGTACGCGGTCGACGGGATCCTCGTCGCCTCGCCGACCGGCTCGACGGCGTACAACTTCTCCGCACGCGGCCCGATCCTCTCGCCGCACCTGCGCGCGATGGTCCTCACGCCGGTCTCGCCGCACATGCTCTTCGACCGCTCCCTCGTGCTGGAGCCCGACGAGAGCATCGACCTGCAGCTCCTCGACGACCGTCCGGCAGCGCTCGTGGTGGACGGCTCGACGGTCGCGATGCTCGAGGCGGGTGACACCGTGGAGGTCTCGGCAGGACCGAGGCCGGCACGCGTCGTGTGCTTCGGCCGGCGGGACTTCCACGCCGTGCTGCGGGCGAAGTTCGGCCTCACCGACAGGTAGGGCGCGTGCTGACCGAGCTGCGCGTCCGCGAGCTGGGGGTCATCGCCGACGTCGACATCGTGCTCGGCCCGGGGCTCACCGCGCTCACGGGGGAGACCGGCGCCGGCAAGACGCTCATCGTCGAGGCGCTCGAGCTGCTGCTCGGCGGGCGCGCCGACCCGACGCTCGTCCGCTCCGGCGCGGACGAGGCGCTCGTCGAAGCGCGGTTCCTCGTGAGCGGGCGGGCCGGCGCCGAGGACGGCTCCGGTGATGACGACGGCGTCGGCCTGGCCTCGGACGGCCCCGACGGCGATCCCGTCGGCACGGGCGACCGCGCGGACGTGGAGGTGGTGCTCGGGCGCGCCGTACCGCGCAGCGGGCGCTCGAGGGCCTTCGTCGGCGGCCGCATGGCGCCGCTCGCGATGCTGGAGGAGGCCGGCCGCGACCTCGTCGACCTCTACGGCCAGCACGCCCACCAGTCGCTGCTGCGCCCGTCGACACAGCGCGCCGCGCTGGACCGCTTCGCCGGCATCGACCTGGCACCGGTCGTCGGGATGCGGCGGCGCATCGCCGAGCTCGACCGTCGCATCGCCGAGCTCGGGGGTGACGGGCGCGCCCGGGCGCGTGAGCTGGACCTGCTCCGCTACGAGCTCGCCGAGATCGAGGCGGCCGGGATCACCTCGCCCGACGAGGACGAGCTGTTGGCCGCCGAGGAGGAGACCCTCGCCAACGCAGCAGCGCTGCGCGACGCGGTCGAGGTCGCGCACGCACGGCTCGAGGGCGACCGGGCGTCCGGAGCGATCGACCTCGTCGGCGAGGCGGTCGAGGCGCTGGCGCACCACCCGGCCCTCTCCGAGCACGAGGCCCGCCTGCGCTCCGTGGCGGCCGAGCTCAACGACGCCACCACCGAGCTGCGCCTGGCGGCCGAGCGCTTCGAGGAGGACCCGGAGCGCCTCGTCGCCGTGCGCGAGCGCCGCCAGCTCCTCCGGGGCCTCGTCCGCAAGCACGGCGACCACCTCGCCGACGTGCTGGCTTTCGCCACCGCCACCCGGGCACGGATCGCCGAGCTGGAGTCCGGCGACGAGGTGCGCGCGGCGCTGGAGGCCGAGCGCGCAGCACGTGCGGCCGAGCTCGCCGCCGCCGAGGAGGCGGTCGGTGACCAGCGCCGAGCCGCCGCGCCCGCCCTCGCCCGCGAGGTGGAGGCGCACCTCCATGAGCTGGCGCTCGGTGCCGCCCGCATCGAGGTCAACCTGCCCGCGGCCGGGATCGCCGACGAGGTGGAGCTGCTCCTCGGCGCCAACCCCGGCGAGCCCGCCCTCCCACTCGCGAAGGTGGCGTCCGGTGGCGAGCTGGCCCGGTCGATGCTCGCGCTGCGCCTCGTGCTGACGAGCGCGCCGCCCACCCTCGTCTTCGACGAAGTGGACGCCGGCATCGGCGGCGAGGCGGCGCTCGCGGTCGGCCGCGCGCTGGCGGCGCTCGCCGAGGAGCACCAGGTCCTCGTCGTGACCCACCTTCCCCAGGTCGCCGCGCTCGCGACCCGCCAGTTCGTCGTCACCAAGCGCGAGGAGGGCGGCCGGACGATCGCCCACGTCGCGCCGGTCGAGGGGGAGGAGCGCGTCGCCGAGCTCTCGCGGATGCTCGGCGGTCGGCGCGACAGCGAGGCGGCCCGCCGGCACGCCGCCGAGCTGCTCGAGCACGGCGCGAAGCGCTGAGCCGCGGCAGGCGTCCGGTCGCGCGGGCGTCGCCGGTGGCGCCCCTGTGCAGGGAGGACGCGCGTGCCGCGCGCAGGTCCGCCAGATCGGCACAGCCGACCTGTAGTTTGGTTGGGGCCGATCAGCGGAGGAACCGTGGCGAAGTTCGTGTTCGTGACCGGAGGCGTGTCTAGCTCGCTGGGCAAGGGATTGACCGCTTCGTCGCTCGGGCGCCTGCTCAAGTCGCGCGGGCTGCGCGTGACGATGTGCAAGCTCGACCCGTACATCAACTTCGACCCCGGGACGATGAACCCCTTCGAGCACGGCGAGGTCTTCGTCACCTACGACGGTGGCGAGACCGACCTCGACCTCGGGCACTACGAGCGCTTCATCGACGAGGACCTGCCGCGCGCTTCGAACGCCACGACGGGCCAGATCTACTCCTCGGTCATCCAGAAGGAGCGCCGGGGTGACTACCTCGGCAAGACGGTCCAGGTGATCCCCCACATCACCGACGAGATCAAAGACCGCGTCCGGCGGCTCGCGACCGACGACGTCGACGTCGTCATCACCGAGGTCGGCGGGACCGTCGGCGACATCGAGATCGTGCCGTTCCTGGAGGCGATCCGGCAGTTCCGCCGGGACGTCGGGCGCGACAACGTCTGCTACGTCCACCTGACCCTCGTGCCCTACCTCGGCCCGTCGGGCGAGCAGAAGACCAAGCCCACCCAGCACTCGGTGACCGAGCTGCGCAGCCGCGGCATCCAGCCCGACGTGATCGTCTGCCGGAGCGACCAGCCGATCTCCGACGCGCTGAAGCGGAAGATCTCGCTCCTCTGCGACGTCCCGATCGAGGCCGTGGTCTCGGCCATCGACGCCTCGAGCATCTATGAGATCCCGATCCTCCTCCACGAGGAGGGGCTCGACGACACGGTGTGCCAGATCCTCCGCCTGGACGGGCCGGGACGCGAGCTCGACCTGTCGACCTGGGAGCGCGTCCTGGAACGCGTAACGAACGCCACCGAGACCGTTCGAATCGGCGTGGTCGGCAAGTACGTCAACCTGCCGGACGCCTACCTCTCGGTCGTGGAGGCGCTGCGCCACGCCGGCTTCCACTACGGCGCCAAGGTCGAGATCGAGTGGATCCAGGCCGAAGACGTCGTCGAGTCCTCCCAGGCGAGCTGGCTCGGCGGCCTGGATGGGATCGTCGTGCCGGGGGGCTTCGGCGAGCGCGGGGTCGAGGGGAAGATCGCGGCCGTCCACTACGCCCGCACCCACGACATCCCGACGCTCGGCCTCTGCCTCGGCCTGCAGGTGATGGTCGTCGAGTACGCCCGCTCGGTGGCGGGCCTGAAGGACGCGAACTCGCGCGAGTTCGACCCGGGCACGCCGTACCCGGTGATCGACCTGATGGACGAGCAGCACGACGTGGTCGACCTCGGCGGGACGATGCGCCTCGGCGTCTACGTCGCCTGCCTGAAGCCCGGCTCGCAGGTGGCCGAGGTCTACGGCGAGACCACGGTCACCGAGCGCCACCGGCACCGCTACGAGGTGAACCCGCGCTTCCGCCAGCGCCTGGAGGAGGCCGGGCTCGTCTGCTCCGGCACCTCCCCGGACGGGCGGCTGGTCGAGTACATCGAGCTGCCGACGCACCGGTACTGGGTCGGCACGCAGGCGCACCCGGAGTTCAAGAGCCGCCCCGACCGGCCGCACCCGTTGTTCCGCGAGCTCGTCGGGGCGGCGATCGAGCGCGCCCGGGCGCGCAACCCGCACCTGTTCGAGCTCGGGCTGGACGCAGCATCTTGAGCGCGGCTTCCAGCCGCCCGGCGATCGCGCCCGATGCCGAATCCTGAGGGGGAGTTCCGCCGGATCGGCGAGCGCGAGCGGCTTCCCGGCCACTTCATCCGCCTCGTGACCGGCACGTTCGTTGACCCGGACGGGTTCGCCTTCGAGCGCGAGATCGTCCGTCACCTCGGCGCGGTCTGCGTGGTCGCGCTGGAGGACGACGGGGAGCACATCCTCTGCGTCCGCCAGTACCGGGCGCCGCTCGACGCGAGGATCCTCGAGCTTCCGGCCGGGAAGATGGACGTCCCCGGCGAGGACGCCGAGCTCTGCGCCCGCCGCGAGCTCGTGGAGGAGGTCGGGCGGGAGGGAGCGACCTTCACAGAGCTCGTGCGCTTCTACAACTCGCCCGGCTTCACCGACGAGCTCACGATCTGCTACCTGGCCGAGGGCCTCGTGCCGGTCGCGCGCGCCGCGCACGGGATCGAGGAGCAGCACATGACGGTCGAGCGCGTCGCCTTGAGCGAGTTCTGGGACCTCGTCGCCTCGAGGGAGATCGTCGACGCGAAGACGATCATCGGCGTCAGCCTGGCCGAGCGCGTGCTGGGCTCCCGCCGGGCGTCGGGCTAGCAGGCCCCGTGCGCAGCGGCGCACGCCGCCCGTCGGCCTGAGGACCGGGGGCCGGGACGACGACGACCCCGCTCAGCCGGGACGCCGAGGAGTTCCTCTCGTACCTCGTCGTCGAGAAGGGCCGCGCCCCGAACTCTGTCCAGGCGTACCGGCGCGACCTCACCGCCTACGAGGAGTTCCTTCGCGCCCGGGGGCTCGAGGTGGGCGAGGTGAGCCCAGCGGTCGTGGAGGACTACCTCGCCTTCCTCCGCGCGAGCGGCCTCGCCGCCTCCTCGAGGGCCCGTGCACTCGTGGCCGTGCGCGGCTTCCACGGCTTCTGCCACGACGAGCGCGGCGCCCCGTCGGACCCCACCGAGGACGTCGAGACGCCCCGGGTGCCCCAGGGCGTCCCGAAGGCGCTCAGCGAGGCCGAGGTGGAGGCGCTGCTCGGGGCGGTCACCGGGGACGACCCCCGTGCGGTCAGGGACCGAGCGATGCTCGAGCTGCTCTACGCGACGGGACTGCGCATCTCCGAGCTCGTCGGCCTCTCCCTCGGCGACGTCGACCTGCGCGGTGCGCTGGTGCGCGCCTTCGGCAAGGGCTCGAAGGAGCGCCTCGTGCCGATCGGCCGCCACGCGGTCGCGGCGCTCGGGGTCTGGCTCGGGCCCGGCGGCCGCCCGGCGATCCTCGCCGGGCGCACGCTCCGGCGCAGCGACGCCGAGGCGCTGTTCGTGTCCACGCGGGGTCGGCGGATGTCCCGCCAGGCGGCCTGGGCGGTCGTGCACGAGGCGGCGGGCCGTGCGGGGCTCGCCGAGAAGGTGACGCCGCACGTGCTGCGCCACAGCTTCGCCACGCACCTGCTCGACCACGGGGCCGACATCCGGGTCGTCCAGGAGCTGCTCGGCCACGCGTCGATCACGACGACGCAGGTGTACACGAAGGTCTCTCAGGAGCACCTCCGGCGCTCCTATCTGGCCGCGCACCCCCGCGCGCGGGGCCCAGGGGAGGCGGCGGGGCGCCTCGGGGCTGGCGAGAAAGTAGTCTGATTGTCGTGGCAAACGATGCACCACCCGTCGACTACCGGGCCTTCCTCGAGGAGGAGCGCGCGTCCCTTGGCGCGAAGCTCGCAGAGCTCGGTTTCGGCCAAGTCGGTGGCAACGGGCTCAACTACGATCCGAACTTCGCCGACTCGAGCCAGGTGACAGCCGAGCGCGGCGAGGCGGAGACGCTCGCGGGCGAGCTGCGCAACGCGCTCGGCGACGTCGAGCGGGCCCTCGAGAAGATCGCGAAGGGCACCTACGGCACCTGCGAGCGGTGCGGGAGACCGATCGCGCCGGCTCGCCTCGAAGCCAAGCCGGCGGTGAAGACCTGCATCGAGTGCGCCTCCGCGCAGCGTTGACCCGCTGACGTGGCTCCCGGCAGCAGGCCGCTGGCCACGCGCCTCCACCAGTACGGCCCCTGGATCCTCGGCGGGGCCGCCGTCGTCGCGGCGATCGCCTACGAGGCGGCCAAGCACCACGTGCTGCATCGCGAGGAGACCATCTTCTTCCTGGCGATCGTGCCCTCGATCATCTTGCACGAGGTCTCCCACGGCCTCGTGGCGTACTGGTGCGGCGACGACACGGCGAAGAACGCCGGCCGCCTCTCGCTGAACCCGATCCGCCACATCAGCATCCTCGGGACGATCCTTGTGCCGATCCTGCTCATCCTCACGACGGGCTACGCGTTCGGCTGGGCGAAGCCCGTCCCGATCTCGATCGGCAAGCTGCGCCACCCGCGCAACCAGGCGGTCCTGGTCGGCCTCGCCGGGCCCGCGGTGAACATCGTCATCGCCCTCGTGGCCGGCTTCGCCTTCCGCTTCGCCACGCACGGCGGCTACGTCCCGTACGGCGGACCGGACGCCTGGCCGCTCGGCGACGAGATCCTGTTCCTGATCGGCTACGCGAACGTCATCATCGCGGTGTTCAACCTGATCCCGATCCCGCCCCTCGACGGCTCGGCCGTCGTCGAGCGCCTGATCCCTACCTCGGCGCTCCCCGGCTACTATCGCCTCCGCTCGGCGGCGATGATCCTCGTGCTGCTCCTCGTCTTCGCGGCGCCGGGGGCCCTCGACAGCCTCTTCTCGCACGCGCTCGGTTACTGGGAGGACATCATCCTTTGAGGAGCGTCGCGGGACCGAGGCGCGAAGCGCCGGCGCGCCACGCACGTGCCCGCCGGGCGACCGGCGCAGCAGCAGCAGCTGTCCCGGCCGGGTAGCCGCCCGGAGGATCCTCCGGGCGCGGTCCCCCCGACCCGGCGCGACCCGCGTCCACTGCGCTCAGCGCCGCGTCCACTGTGCTCAGCGCCGC
>Ga0209415_10006070_pt1 | contig 21588 bp, 20 predicted proteins | sample PeaSoiSIISIP2007_FD_187696 | JGI IMG/M metagenome (GOLD analysis project Ga0209415, IMG submission 187696) | Peat soil microbial communities from Weissenstadt, Germany - SII-SIP-2007 (SPAdes) (version 2) | ecosystem: Environmental > Terrestrial > Soil > Wetlands > Peat | place: Germany... | reverse complement strand
TGGCGGTATCCGAACCTGGGATTGCCCGAGGAAACCCGCGAGGGTGTGTTCCGGGTGCTGGGGTTCCCGATCGGCGAGCCGCCGGTGGATCCGTTCCGTCCAGCCCCGGCGGGCGGCGTCATGGCGGCGGCACCCTGGATGCCTGTCGCGGCGGTTGCCACCGGGCCGCCCTGAACGCTTCACCCGCACGATCACAGCCTGACGCACGGGGCCAGAGCATGGCTGGCCCCGCCGTTCCGATTCGTGCCGTTGCCGCGCCGCTCCCCTTGTGGGCTTGGGCCGCGAAGCGGACCAAGGATCGGGGGAGGGGTCGAAGCATACTGTCCTTTCGACCCCTCCCCCCATCCTTGGTCCGCTTCGCGGCCCAAGCCCACAAGGGGAGGGGGGGACCTTTGTCGCCCTGCACGGCGGCGTCTCGCTGGACGCCAGATGAGACGATCGCGAGACGGAAGGCGCTTCGGTCTCATTTTCCATGGCTGAATCTCGTGTGGTTCCTAACGAGACGGTGGCGAGACACGCGCCTGCTGCTTCCGCGCGGCCGCCAGCCGAAGCCGCGTCCGCTGCGACTGGGCCACGCCTGGAATGCCGGCCGCGCCGGCTCCATCCGCCCCTCGGGCCAACGGCGATTGCCCCGGCATCCCGGGCCTTCCCCCTCGCCCATCGCGCTGCCCGCAGTCAGGATCAGCGCATGACCCCACCGCGCGCCTCCGGGGTGCTCGACGCGCGCGATGCCGTGGCCGAGCCTGCCCCCGCCGCGCCGGGCAGCCACGTTGCCGGTCAGGGTGAAAACTGCTCTACCGCAGCCCCAGCCGGGACAGACGCGGCAGCACCTCCTGGGCGAAGAACGGCAATTCATCCAGGTAGTTCACGAACGACAGCGCGATCCCGCGCGCTCCGGCCGCGGCGAGTTGCGCCAGTTCGTGCGCCACGTGATCCGGATCGCCAACGATCGGCATGCCGCCCATGCCGTTCGCCTGGTGCAGCCGGCGCTGTTCGAAATCGTCGGGAAACGCCTGCCGCGTGACGCCGCGCATTGCCATGATGCGGTCCACCGCCGCCCAGTCGGCGTGGTCGATGACGCAATGCCGGTAGTATTCCTCCGCCTCACGCGTCGTCGGGCGGCAGGTGATGACGCCGACGGTGTACACGTCCAACTCCCGCCCGCCGGCGCGGGCCAGCGCCTTCACCTTCGCCACGTGCGCGGCGAACTCATCCAGCTTTCCCCGCGGCGTCATGGAGAACAGCGCGTCGCAATTGCGGATCGCGAACGCCTGGCCGGCCGCCGAGACAGCGGCATTCATCACGATCGGCCGCCCGCCGCCGAACGGCTTCGGCTTCGCCCGCACCTGGCGCAGCTTGATGAACTGCCCGGGAAAATCGAACTCTCCCGCATCCGACCAGGCCAGCTTGATCGCGTCCAGCCATTCCTGCGCGTACTCGTACCGCGCATCGTGCGCGCGCAGCTCCGCGCCGAACATGTCGAACTCGTCCTCGTTCCAGCCGCAGACCACGTTCAGCCCGAAGCGGCCCTCGCCGATGTGGTCGGCGGTGACGAACTGCTTGGCGGCGATCACCGGATGGATCAGCGGCGCGTGCACGGTGCCGAACACCGTCATCCGCTGCGTCGCCGCCAGCAACCCGGCCGCCCAGGTGACGGTTTCCAGCGTCTCGCCCTGGTAGTCGGTGTCGCCGCCATAGCCCTTCCAGCGGCCCACCGGCAGCATGAACTCGATCCCCACCGCGTCGGCCAGGCGCGCGAGGCGCAGGCAGTCGGGCCAGCTTCCGCTCCAGCGCTCCGGCACCATGGTGACCGCGCGGCCGGACGAACAATTGGCGCCGAACAGGCCGAGCTTCAGTGTATTGCGGCTATACAGCGCGAACCGGCCCGGGGCGGCGCTCACTGCAGCAGGCCCGCGCCGGACAGCCCGCCGAACACGCCCAACGCGCAGGTCAGCACCGCCACCGCTAGCACCAGACACAGATACGGCCCACGCAGCCGATGCGCCCGCGGCAGCGCCCGCATCGCCAGCGCGATCAGGAAACCCAGCACGATCGGCAGCATCAGCGCGTTCATCACCTGCACGCCGACATTCAGCGACACCAGGTCGGGCCACACCGCCACCACCGCCGCGCCCGCCACCACGCAGACGGTGTAGACGCCATAGAACCAGCGCGCCTCCAGCGGCCGGTATTCCAACGAGCGCCGATAGCCGGCCACCTCGCCCAACCCCCAGGCGAAAGCCAGCGAACAAACGATCGCCGCCACCATTCCGGCGCCGAGCACGCCGAGGCCGAATACCAGGTTGCCGACGGCGGTGCCCAGGAACGGCGTCAGCGCCTGGCTCATGTCGCCGACCGAGGCCAGCGACGCGTTCGGGTTGCCGCGCCCGATCGTGGCCGCGCAGGCGATCAGCACCGCCGCCATGACAAGCTGGGTGAGCACCGCCCCCACCGCGGTGTCGCAGCGCGCCGCGGTCAAATGCTCCGGCCGCAGCTTCTTATCGGCGATCGCCGACTGCTGGTAGAAGATCATCCAGGGCATCACCACGGCGCCGATATTCGCCGCCGCCAGATAAAGATAGTCCTTGTTGGCGTATGGGATGTCCAGCGAACCGGAGAGCATTGCACCGGGGTCGGGATGGGCCGCGAAGGCGACGAAGAAGAAGGCCAGCTCGAACAACCCGACCGCAATCGCCGCCCGCTCCACCCGCCGGTACGAGCCAGTGATCACCACAGACAGCAAGGCGAGCGCGGCGATGGGAAGGGTGGCGATTCGGGGCAAGCCGTACAGTTCGCCCACGCCGGCCACGCCGGAGAACTCGGTCAGCAATGCCCCGGTCGTGGCGACGCCGAGCCCGGTCGCCGACACCCAGCCCCAGAACGGGCCGAACGTGTCGCGGATCAGCTCGCCGTGACCACGCCCGGTGAACACGCCCAGCCGGACGGTGAGTTCCTGCACCATGTACAGGATCGGTATCAGAATAAACTGCAGCAGCAGCAGGCGATAGCCCCATTGCACGCCGCTCTGTCCGGCGGTGATGACGCTGCCGACATCGGTGTCGGCCAGCATGACCACCAGCCCCGGCCCGAAGACCGCGAGGAACCGCGCCACGCGCGCCTTCCCCACTGCTCCGCCCGGCGCCTGCACTTGTTCTCCCGCCATCACGGCCGACATCCTTCAGCCGGCCGGGCCGGCACGCATTGCGAATCATTCTCAACTATTGCGCGTAGCCCGCGTGGGCGCGGCATGTCAACCGCTGCGCATTGATTTGTCGGGGGGTTTGGCGGAGAAAGCGCCCCTTCGCCGCGGGACCGCCCAAGGGGCCATCATGCACACGCTCACCCTGCACAACAGCCTGAGCCGCCGGAAGGAGCGGTTCGAGCCGCTCGATCCCCAGCATGTGCGGATGTACGTGTGCGGCGCCACGGTCTACGACCTGGTGCATGTCGGCAACGCACGGCCGGAGGTGGTGTACGACGTGCTGGCGCGGCTGCTGCGGCGGCTGTATCCGCGCCTCACCTATGTGCGCAACATCACCGACGTCGAGGACAAGATCAATGCGCGGGCGCACGAACTGGGTGAGCCAATCTCGGCGCTGACCGCGCGCACCATCGCCGATTACCATGCCGACCTGGCGGCGCTCGGCTCGTTCCCGCCGGATGTGGAACCGCGGGCGACGCAGCACATCCCCGAGATGATCGCGATGATCGAGAAGCTAATCGCGTCCGGCCACGCCTATGCGGCGGAAGGCCACGTGCTGTTCGCGGTGAAGACCTATCCGGCCTACGGCCATCTGTCGGGCCGCAGCCCGGACGAATTGCTGGCCGGTGCGCGGGTGGACGTCGCGCCGTACAAGCGCGACCCCGGGGATTTCGTGCTGTGGAAGCCCTCGGGCCCAGAACTGCCCGGCTGGGAGTCACCGTGGGGCCGCGGCCGGCCCGGCTGGCACATCGAATGCAGCGCGATGTCGTGGCGCTATCTCGGCGAGACCTTCGACATCCATGGCGGCGGCACCGACCTGATCTTTCCGCACCACGAGAACGAGGCGGCGCAGAGCGTGTGCGCCTTTCCCGGCAGCCATTTTGCCCGCTACTGGGTGCATAACGGCATGCTGTTGGTGAATGGCGAGAAGATGTCGAAGAGCCTCGGCAACTTCACCACGCTGCGCGACGCGCTGGCGAGGGGGCCGGGCGAGGCGATCCGGCTGCTGTTGCTGCGCACGCATTACCGCTCGACCCCGGACTTCAACGACGCGGCGCTGGCCGAAGCGAAGCGCGAGCTTGACCGGTTCTATCGCGCGCTGGAACGCTACCCGGCGCTGGATGGTGCCGAGGTTCCGGCGGCGGTGACCGAGGCGCTGTGCGACGACCTGAACACGCCGCTGGCGCTGTCGGAGATGCACGCGCTGGCGGACCGCGCGCTGGCCGGCGATTTCGATGCGGCGCGTGGCCTGCGGGCGGCGGGTGGCGCGCTGGGGCTGCTGTCGGCCGATCCGGCGGAGTGGTTCCGCGGCGGGACGGACGATGTGGCGGAGATCGAGGCGGCGATCGCCGAGCGCGTTGCGGCGCGCAAGTCACGCGATTTCGCGCGCGCGGATGCGATCCGGGCCGAGCTGGCGGCGAAGGGAATTGCCCTGGAGGACGGACCGCAGGGCACCACCTGGCGGCGTGGGTCATGAACGGAGCGTGTCACTCCGCCACCTGTCATTGCGATGAGCGAAGCGACGCGGCAATCCCCCGCCTGAAGAGCAGGACCGGCTTCTCTGGCGGGAGATTGCCGCGTCGCTTCGCCCCCCTCGATGACAGACTACACCGTCGCCGATGACCGGCCGTGAACACGGTGCCGCGCTGGTACCGCTCGGCAACACGCCGGTAGTGGTGCTGGTACGCCCGCAACTCGCGGACAATATCGGCGCCTGCGCGCGCGCCATGGCGAATGGCGGGCTGTTCCATCTGCGCCTGGTCGCCCCGCGCGAGGGCTGGCCGCAGCCGAAGGCCTGGCGCAACTCGTCGGGCGCGCATCGCATCCTCGACGAAGTGACGGTGTTTGCCAGCGTGGCCGATGCGGTGGCCGATCTGCAGCACGTCTTCGCCACCTGTCCACGCCCGCGCCACATTATCAAGCCGGTGCTGACCGCGCGCGGCGCGGCGGCTGAACTGCGCGAGATCTGCGGCCGCGGGTTGCGCGCGGGGCTGCTGTTCGGACCGGAGCGCGCCGGGCTGGACAACGACGACATGGCGCACGCCGACGCGCTGGTGCGCTATCCGCTGAACCCCGCGTTCATGTCGCTGAACCTGGCGCAGGCAGCGATGGTGATGGCGTATGAGTGGTGGATGGCCGACGAAACCACCCCGCCGCGCGAACTGATGACCAACGAGACTCATGTCGCCACCAAGGCGGAGCTGGAGAACTTCCTCACCCATTTAGTCGATCAGTTGGATGCGTGCGGGTTTCTGCGCAATGTGGAGAAGCGGCCGGGCATGGTGCGCAACCTCCGGCATTTCTTTCAGCGCGGCGAGGTGACAGAGCAAGAGCTGCGCACGCTGCATGGAGTGGTGACGGAGCTGGCGGTGGGGCGGCGGCGGCGCGGGCGGCTGGAGCCGGACGAGTAGGCGGACATCCTGTGGGCGGCGCAGTGCGATCGGGGGTGGCACGCTTCTGGCAGCGCGGACCGTGCGCGATACAAGCGGGTCCGCCGTCGGCGAGCGAAGGTCGCCGGGCCAGGGGGCCTCGAAACGTCCGGATCGCGAGCGGCGACCGTCCGCCACAACCCGCCGGCCACAACCCCGCCCGCCGCAAATCTGACCGCCCCCCGGGCCAGGCGCACGAATGGGCACAAATTTCGGGTATCTCACCCGCCCGAAATACAGCGATCTCTTGGCCGACCCCGTCCGCTTCGGGCACACTACCCACCGACCCAGGCACCAGAATGAACCGTCGCACCAGCCTCCTTGTCGCCACCGCGTTCGTCGCCGGCGCCGTCGCCACTGCGCCGGCGACGAGTCTGCTGCTGCCCCGGCTCACGCCCAATACCGCCTTCGCCGACACCGTCGCCTACAAGGACGACAAGGCAGAGGCGCTCGCCTTGTTCGGCCAGGTGCTGGAGCGCGTGCGCGCCGACTATGTCGATCCGGTCAGCACCAGCACGCTGATCCATCACGCGCTTAACGGCATGCTTAGCGGCCTCGATCCGCATAGCGGCTACATGGATGCCAAGCAGTGGCACGAGATGCAGCTTGAGACGCAGGGCCATTTCGGTGGTCTCGGCATGACGGTCACCGGCGAGGGCGGGCTGCTGAAGGTCATAGCGCCGATCGACGGCACGCCCGCCGCGCGCGCCGGCATCAGGTCGGGCGACCTGATCACCTCGGTGGACGGCAAGACCATCGAAGGCCTCACCCTGCAGGAGGCGGTCGACAAGCTGCGCGGCCCGCCCGATACGCAGGTCAGGCTGACCATCAAACGCTCCGGCGACGCGACGCCGATCATGCTCACGCTGACGCGCGAGATCATCCACATGCAGGTGGTCAAGAGCAGACGCGACGGCGATATCGGCTATGTCCGGCTGACGGTGTTCAATGATGATACCGATCGCGACATGCGAGCGGCGCTGGCCGGGTTCCGCAAATCCGGCGGCAAGATCGCCGGCCTGGTGCTCGACCTGCGCAACAATCCCGGCGGCCTGCTGGATCAGGCGATCGCGGTGTCGGACGATTTCCTCAACAGCGGCGAGATCGTCTCGACGCGTGGGCGGCAGTCGGACGACGACCACGCGTGGTACGCCAAACCCGGTGACCTCAGCGCCGGCCTGCCGATCGTCGTGCTGATCAACAATGGCTCCGCCTCGGCAAGCGAGATCGTCGCCGGCGCCTTGCAGGACGATCATCGCGCCGTGCTGCTGGGCACGCGCAGCTTCGGCAAGGGTTCGGTGCAGACGCTGTATCCGCTGGACAATGGGGGCGCGATCCGGCTGACCACCGCGCGCTACTATACGCCCGACGGCCGTTCCATCCAGGGCGAGGGGATCATCCCGGATGTGGTGGTGCTCGAATCCGCCACGCCGGCGCCAAGCTTCATGCCGGAGCATGAATCGGACCTGAACAACACGCTGGGCATTGCGCCTGGTCAGGGCGAGAAAATGACTCGGCCGCCGCTGCCGATCGCCGCCGGGCTGGCCGACAAGCCGCCCAACGACTGGCCGAAATTCGATGCGGACAAGCCCGACACGGATTTCCAGTTGCATCAGGCGATCGTGCTGCTGCATCGGATGGCAGCAGCACCGGCTAACGTGGTGCCGACCGGACAGAAGGCGCCGCGGCAAACGGTATTGCGAAGCCCGGCTTGACCTGCCCGCCGCTTCCTCCCGACCGTTGCGCCGGGAACCAGCGGGGGGCGGCGATGGCGGAACGCGATGCGCAGCGGCAGAAGCTGTGGGACGACTTCATCGCGGCGCGCGGCGACTCGTGCCCGCTGTTGGACAGCCTGCCGGAGCTGTCGCCGGAGTTCTTAGCGGCGCACGGCGCGTTTCCGGACTGACATCCTGCACCTGCGAATCAGCAAGCGTCGCCCGGTCGCTCTCCCACACTCTATCCAGGCGGATCAGCAGCTTCACTGATCGTCTCCGCCGGGGCTATCACGACACGTTGTCATGGACAAACTGTAATGGACTTGATACCCTTTTTGGTGTCGTATATAAGTAACAAACTCGGCCGGCTTATACAGCCGCGTCGGCCGGGTTTTCCGCAAGCATGGGGGGACCGGATCATGCAATGGGGTCAGATGCGCTGGAGAGGCGAGCGCCGCAACTGTTTGTTTGTCTATTTGGCAGGTTCAGCGTTTGGCCTCCTTGCGCTCGGCGCGCTGCCCGCCAATGCGATGGTGATCGATCCCATTTTCGGCAGCAGCATCACGTCCTTATCGAGCGCCTCTACTGTCGAGAGTGCTTTCGACCTGGTAGCCAGAGACATCGCGGATTCGTTCAGTAGCAATGCTACAATTGATGTATCGGTAAGTTGGGGTTCGGTCGACGGTTATGCGCTGCCAACCTATGCGGTCGGCGCCAGCGTCGACCCTCTCTATGGTTACTACAGCTACAGCCAGATCCGGTCCTTGCTGATCGGTGAGTCACTGGCCAACCCAAGCGGTACGGCATTGGCGACAGCGGTGGCGCACCTGGCGAGGAGCACGCCGAGCGGGGTGAGCAGGTATGTCGTGCCCTCGGCCGAGGCGAAGACTCTGGGTATCATCCCCGGCAATGCGGCCGATATAGATGGATATATCGGTTTCGCCGGCACTACCTCCAACTACACGTTCAATACCACGGGTGGGGCTGTGGCGATCAAGTCCGGGACGTTTGACTTCGATGCGGTCGCGGCGCACGAGCTGGAGGAGGTGCTTGGCCGGATCAGCGGTATCTACTCGAACACGACGCCACCGTATCGGACCGTATTCGACCTGTTCCGCTATACCTCGCCTGGCGTGCTCAACGATTCCTATACGACCCCGGCGTATTTTTCGATCAACGGCGGGCAGACCAATTTGGGGAATTTCAATAACTCCAGTGCGGGGGGAGACCGAGGGGACTGGGAAACGCTGACTTCATCGAGCGATATTCAGGACGCGTTCATCAGCCCCGGCGAGCACTTGAATCTGACGGCGGTCGATCTGACGGGATTGGATGTGCTGGGCTATGGCGGTTCCAACCTGGGCGACACCGGCGCTGGCACGCCAACACGGATTGCTTATGCTCTGCAAGACGTCCCGGAGCCAGGCAGCCTTGGTTTGCTTGGTGCCGGCTTGCTGGGCTTGACGCTGCTCGCGCGCCGGCGGTCCTCCACGCGCTGATCGCCGCCGCTTCCCCGACACCATCGTTGGGGGAGCGGAGTGTCCCCTTGTCGCCGAAGCGTGAGCAACGCATCCTGACACGGGCATAATGCGTTGCTGCCGCCGCACGGCGATCCTAACATCCGGAGTTTAGTCCTCGGTAAGAGGCAGACGCGCGGTGCCAGTCCTGCGGCATTCCTATTGGGACGATGGCGAGATCCGGCTTGCCGAACTGTCAACGCGGCTGCGGATGGTCCGTGCGGACGGCGCGGTCCAAATAATTTCTCACAAAGGCAGCACGCAAGTACCACGAAGCGCACGAAGCAGTATTTTATGCGCTGCGCGCGAAGCGCATGTACCTCTCGTGTTTGTGAACTTTGTGGTCCTTGCCTGCTGCCTTCGTGAAACATCTTACCGCAAGTACGGCAAGCACGGACCCTGCGGCCGACCGAGGCACATACAGTGCGGTCCCGTCTTATGATCTGGCTGCGTTGTGTACGTGACAAGCACGGACCTCCCCGGGTCACGCGGACGTGATCATTTCGCCCCGGAGACGCCATGATCGCGTGGCGTGATTGTCGTCACTGCAAGGAGATTTGCCATGCGTGCGCTTCGCGCCAATTCCGTCGGCTTCGTCGCCGCCGCCGCGATCGGCGTCGGCGTTTTCGCCACCCCGGCACATGCGGATTGGGGCGGTTGGCATCATCGTTGGTACCATCACGGCTGGTATCGTCCGTGGCGACCGCCGGTCGTCATCGTCGCGCCACGGCCGTACTACTACGCGCCGCCTCCCGTGGTGTACGTACCGCCACCAGCGTATTATGCCCCCGGCGTTTCATTCGGTCTCACGGTTCGCTGAACGGCGGATCGACAACAGGGGAGCGGACAACATGCGACGTCATCTGGTTTCGTGTGCGGCGGTGCTTGGCATAGCGCTTGGGCTCTCGGCCTGCACCGATCCGTATGATCCTGGCCAGCGCGCGGTCGGCGGCGGACTGCTTGGCGCGGGCGCCGGCGCGGCGATCGGCGGCATAGCGGGCGGTGGGCGCGGGGCCGTCACCGGCGCCTTGATCGGCGGTGCGGTCGGCGCCGTGGGTGGCGCAGCGACCACGCCGCAGCGGCCACCGCCGCCGCCGGGCTATTATCCGCCGCCACCGCCCCCCGGCTACGCGCCGCAGCCTGCGCCTTCAAGCACCTACTGAGGCGGTTCAGACGTCGGCGAACAATCCGACCGGCGCACCCTCCGCCGGGGCGCCGGCACGGAACAGGCCACCCAGCGTGGGGAAGCGTTGCAGCACCTCCGGCGCCTTGCCCTCGCGCAATGACGTCACGAACAGGTGGCGTTCGGCGAAGCAGGGCATGGTTGGGCCGGGAACCGGGAACGGGATCCGCTCGATCAGGGCGCCGGTGGGCGAGAACTGGTTGATGCAGCCGGCGGACGGGCCGGCCGACCAGTAGTTGCCGTCGGCGTCGGTCGCCGCGCCGTCGGGCCGGCCCTCCTCGCTGGTCAGCGTGGCGAGGCGGCGGTGATGGCTCATGCCGCCGGACGTCGGGTCGAAATCCCAGGCCTCGATGACGCCCGCGGTCGAATCGGAATGGTATATCGTGCGACCGTCGGGCGACCAGGCGAGGCCGTTCGATACCGCGTAGCCCTCCGTCTTGCGTTCGATGCGGCCGTCCGGGGTAACGCGATACAGCGCGCCGGTGGGCTGGCGCGGGGTATTTTCATCCATGCTGCCGACCCAGAAGGCGCCGTCCGGTCCCACCTTGCCGTCGTTCATGCGGTTGGTCGCCGGCTCGACCACGGCGCTGGTGAGATCTTCAATCTGCCGCGAGCGCGGATCGAACAGCACGACGCGGTGCCGCAGCGCGACCACCAGCCTGCCGGACCGGCACAGTCCGAAGCTGCCGACCACGTCCGGCAGGTCGTAGGTTTCTCGCGCGCCGTCATCGACCGACAGCGCGTTGATGCGCTTGCCCTGGATGTCGCAGAACAGCAGGCGGCGATTGGCCGCGTCCCACACCGGGGATTCGGCGACGCCACAACGGGAATCCCAGACGAGTTCAAAGTTGGTCATGCGGCCCGCACCTTCGGGGTTGCGTGTACCACCAAAAAACAAAGGCGCAAATACACCTCGCCCGCGAAGCGGGAGAGGTCGAGACGCGCAAGCGGCGAGAACGAGGGTGTAGCGGCGCGATGAAAGCAAGGGAGCAGCGTGCCGACCCGATCACCCTCAACGTCGGCGCTCTCGCGTCTTGACCTCTGCCGCGCGCAGCGCGGGAGAGGTGTGCTCAACGCCTACGCAGCTTTGACCGCGGCGATGAACTCCCCCACATCGGCGCGCATCCGCTCCGCCTGGTTTGATAATTCGCCGGCGGCTTCCAGCACCTGTGAGGCGGCGGCACCGGTTTCCTGCGCGCCCCGGCTCACACCCACGATATTGGTGCTCACCTCCTGGGTGCCGGCGGCGGCCTCCTGCACGTTGCGGGCGATCTCCTGGGTCGCCGCCCCCTGCTCTTCGACCGATGCGGCGATCGACGCCGCGATGCGACTGAGCTCGTCAATCGTCTGGGCGATGGTCTCGATCGCCTGCACCGCCTCGGACGTTGCGGTCTGGATTTCGGCAATCTGCGCACTAATGTCGCCGGTTGCCTTCGCCGTCTGGTTGGCGAGGTTCTTCACCTCCGACGCCACGACCGCGAAGCCCTTGCCGGCATCTCCGGCACGCGCCGCCTCGATGGTCGCATTGAGCGCCAGCAGGTTGGTCTGCCCGGCAATGCTGCTGATCAGCCCGACCACGTCGCCGATCTTCTGTGCGCCGCCGGCCAATGTCTTGACGATGGCATCGGTGCGCCTGGCATCCTCGACCGCCTTGCTGGCCATGGCCGAGGACTGCGCCACCTGCCGTGAAATCTCGGTGATCGAGCTGGACAATTCCTCGGCGGCCGAGGCGACCGTCTGCACGTTGACACTCGCCTCCTCCACGGCGGCGGCGACGCCCGAAGCCTGTGCGGTGGTCTGATCCGTGGTGCTCGAGAGCGACTGCGCGGTCGCCCGCAGTTCCGTGGCCGCCGAGGCGACGGTGCCGACCAGCGTGCCGGTGCTTGACTCGAAGCCCCGCAACAGGACATCGACCTTGTCACCGCGCTGTTGCCGCTCGATCAGCAGGGCCTCCTGATACACCGAGATGGCAATGTCCATGTCGAGCATGATCCTGGCCGTGACGGCTGCCATCACGGCGCGCAGCTTGCCCGGCGACCAGCGATAGGCGCCGATGGCGAGGTCGCCAAGGCGGTTCAGGACGTAATTGTAACCGCCGATGTACCAGCGCGGCTCCAGCCCGATCCTGTGATGCATCAGGCCGATGCCGTGCACACTATCGTAATAGCCGGCGTCGAGGCTGCCGGTGAACAATCGCTGCCAATGCACCGTCTGGGCCCGCTTGAGCTGGGGGACTTTGGCGCCCACCAGTCCCTGCAGGCGTGGCTCCGACGTCACGTGCTGATAGAAGCCGTCCAGAACAGCGGGAAGCTTCGGCTCAACGATCTGCCAGAAGTCGCGCAGCAGACTGGCATCATCCGCGCTGATGCGCATGAACCGCATTCTGGTGCCCAGGTCGCCATCAGCAGCCGAGACCATTTCACTATCCTCCATTATCGAAGCGATGCATTGCGGCAGAGCCGACAGAGCGCCGGGTTCAGGCAACCTGGGCCCGAAGTATCAATATTCAGTAAACCTCGCCGGCCCGGCAGGCTGCGTGTCCCAGGCGGCGCGTGCGACATGCTGGCGCGTCGGCGGTGAGGGGGTTGGCGCCCGGCGCCTCGTCGGCCGGCAGGGCTCGTGGCAGCAAAACGCTGCTGTCGGCGACAAAATTCAAAAAAAAGCGCGTTTGTGCCGCAAAAACAACCGTTAATTAACAATTTCGCCGCAATAGGGAGAGGCAGCCCGCCGGCCTCAGGGCTTCAGTCTATGCCAGTTCATCGTTTCTGGCAACGTCCAAAAGGAGTGCGAGCTATGAAACGCCTGCTGATTGCCGCGACTGCTCTCATTGGCGTCGCGGGTGCGCAGAATGCCTCGGCCCAGTCATCTGCCCAGACGACAACCACCACCATCGCAGTCACCGCCAGCGTGGCCCCCACGTGCAGCGTGATCGCTAGTCCGCTGGCGTTCCTCACGGTGCCCGTCTCCACAATCGTGGACTCCACTGCCCTCCTTAACGTCACTTGCACCAACGGTGCAACATATGAAGTGGGGCTGGACTTCGGTGCGAACGCTAGCGGCGGCGGAACCCAGCGTAACCTCAAAATCACCGGCGGCGCCACCCTTCTGCCTTACAACCTGTACCAAGATGCCGGCCATAGCATACCCTGGGGCAACACCATTGGCCCGGGCCTGCCCAACCCGATTACCGTCTTGGGTTCCGGAAACGGAGCCGCACAAGCCCTGACGGTTTATGGCGAGATCCCCAGCCAAGGGTCTGTGACCACTGGCGTCTACACCGACTCGGTCACGGTCACCGTCTACTACTGAGTCTATTGTCACCACGGGGTTCGCAAAATGCGACCGACACTGGCCTTGGCAGCCCTGATGCTGCTTGCCTACCCGTTCGCCCGCGAGGTCCGGGCGGCCTCGCTAGAGATCACCCCGGTCCTCATCACTCTTGCTGCCGGGCAAACCGCCACCACGATCGTGGTGGCAAATCACGGCGGAGCACCCACCGCGGTGCAAGCCCGTGTCTATCGTTGGACCCAGGCGGGAGACGACGACGCCCTGGCGCCAACCCAGGACGTCATTGTATCGCCGCCGATTTTCACCGTGCCCGGCGGCGGGTCGCAGACCATGCGGTTGTTGTTGCGCGGCGGCGGGATTGCAGCCGGCGGCGAACGCACCTACCGCCTGCTGCTGGACGAAGTGCCGCCGGCGAACTCGCCGAACCGGCAAGTCACACTCACGCTGCGCGTGTCGCTGCCGGTGTTTCTGGGCGCGGCTTCATCGGGGCGCCCGAAGCTGGAATGGCGAGCGGAACGCAGCCCCAGCGGGCAAACCGTACTGACAGCCAGCAATTCCGGTTCAGCCTACGATAAGCTGACTGCGATCGACGTGACGCTGGCCGACGGCAGCCACCCGAAAGTGGCTTCTCGTAGTACGAATTCGTACATCCTGGCCGGCGCCGAGCGTCACTGGGTCATGCAAGACCGTGGCAGCGGGCCAGGAGGTCCGCTGCACCTGAGCATTACGAGCCTGACGGGAATGAGTGAGCTGACTTTGACCCCGTGAGTCAACGCTGTCTGGGTGCTGCCGCACTTCTGGCAGCGATGTTGGCCGCCGCAGTCGCGTCGGCATCTGAACGCAATCTGGCGCTCGAGGTGGTTATGAACGGCCGTCCTACCGGCCGGGTGGGCGAGTTCATCGATCGGGACGGCAAGCTTTACGCCACGCCGGCCGAATTGACCGATCTCGGTTTCGCGCTGCCGCGTGACAGTGCCGCCGGCACCGACCCGATCCCGCTTGCCTCGCTTCCAAATATCCATGCGCAGGTGGACGAGGCCACGCAGACGCTGGTCGTCGAGGCGAGCGACGCAGCACTGCTGCCGACCGAACTTCGCGGCGGAATGTCAGCGGTCCCCTTGGCACCGCTATCGCCGTCCGGCTACGGCGCCCTGCTCAACTACGACCTCCTCGGCACCTACAGCGACCAGCAAACCGGCGGCGGAAGCCAGCAGAAAACCGGCGGCGCGCTGCTCGACCTACGCGCCTTCAGCCCCTATGGCGTGTTGGAGAACACCGGCCTGGTCAACATCACGCCCTATGCCGGACAAGCGACAACGGTTCGCCTGGGCACCACGTTTGATTACGCCGAACCCGATGAGCTGCGCATCTGGCGCGCTGGCGACGTGGTCACCGGGGCGCTGTCCTGGAGCCGCGCGGTGCGCCTGGGCGGCGCACAGGTGAGCAGTGATTTCGCCTTGCGCCCCGACCTGATCACCTATCCGCTGCCAGTGATCAGTTCCTCGGCCGCGGTGCCCTCGACCGTCGACGTGATGGTCAACGGCATCCGCGAATTCAGCGAACCGGTGCAGCCCGGTCCGTTCGCCGTGCGGACGCTGCCGGTGGTGACCGGCGCTGGCGAGATCGCGGTGACGGTGTTGGATGCGCTCGGCCGTCAGACCCTGGTTACACTGCCATTTTACGCCAGCTCGGCACTGCTGAAACCCGGGCTCGCCAGCTATTCGCTGGAAGCGGGCACGGTGCGGCAGAACTACGGGCTGATCGACGACCGGTATTCGGGCACGGCGATGAGCGGCTCCCTGCGCTACGGCCTGACCGATTGGCTAACCCTGGAAAACCATGCAGAAGCGACCGACACGCTGATGTTGCTTGGTGGCGGGGTGGTAATGAAGGTCGGCTCGTTCGGCGTCGTCAACGCCGCGGTGTCCGGCAGCAGCGCGCGCGGTGCCGTACCGAGGGGCATGGGCGGCAATTCGGGCGGTCTGGCTTCCGCCGGCTTCCAGCGGATTTCGAGCGATCTGAGTTTCAGCGTGAACGGCACCTACGCCACCGAGGGCTATCACGACATCGCCGCGTTGTACGGTAGCCCGGTGCCGAAATCGACGCTGAACGCCAGCCTCGGCTACCAGCTTGGCAGATGGGGAAGCGCTGGAGTTGGCTATGTCAACCAGCTCTCGAGAATCGGGCCATCTAGCCCGTTCACTAGCCGGTCGCCGTACGACCTCATCATCGGCGAGCAGGTCTCGCTGGCCACCGTGAGCTACAGTATCCCGATTGGCCACGCCGCCACGTTCTATGCCACCGGGTTCAAGGATCTCCACGACAATCACAGTTACGGAGTGGCATTCGGCATCAGCTTTGCGCTCGGCCCATCCACCTCGGCCTCGGTCGGAGGCTCGCTGGACAGCGGACGCGCCAGCTCATCGCTGAATGTCGCCAAACCCGCGCTGATGGACTACGACTACGGTTACCGGGTGCAGGATTCGGAAGGCGTCGCGCCACAGCGTTTGGCGCAAGTCGAATACCTCAGCCCCTGGGGCCGCGTGACCGGCGGCGTCGAGCAATCGTCAGGTCAGCGCGCAGTGCAGGGCGGCGCGAGCGGCGCGCTCATCTGGACGGACGGCCACCCGTTTGCCGGCAATCAGATCAACGACAGTTTCGCTGTGGTAACCACCGGCGGCGTCGCGGGCGTACCGGTGCTGTATGAGAATCGGCTGGTGGGCACGACCGACTCAAGTGGGCATCTTCTGGTGCCGTCGCTGTTGTCATACGAGAACAACCGGCTGGCGGTGGATACCACGCGGCTGCCGCCGGACGTCGATGTCGGACAGACCTCGGCTCTGGTGCGCCCGCCGGACCGGTCGGGCGTCGTGGTCGATTTCCACATCCGCAAAGTGCACGCCGCCCTGCTGACGCTTCAGGACAGCAGCGGCAAGCCGATTCCAATCGGCTCCGTAGCCAAGGTCCCGGGCGCCCAGGATCAGCCGGTAGGCTATGACGGCCAAGCCTACGTGACCGGATTGCAGCCGACCAACCGGGTGCAGGTGGCGCTGCCGAATGGCGCGAGCTGTAGCGTGCAATTCGACTACAAGCCGGCGAACGACGACATCCCGTTGATCGGCCCGTTGCGGTGCCAATGAAGCCGCGGCGCCATACCGGGCAGAGTCGGCCTGGCATTCTGTTGGCTGCAACATTGCTCAAAGCGCTGGCCGCGGCGCCGGCCTATGCCAGCGGGGCCGTCAGTTGCAGCCTCGTCGCCACGCCGCTCGTCTTCGGCATTTACGTGCCGTTCTCGACCTCGCCCGATGACGTTACTGCCACGATAACCGTGACCTGCACTGCGACCGGCTCCACGACCGTCCCGCTCGCGGGGGCCATCAGCCTGACCAGCGTCAGCACGTCCCACGGTCGCCAGCTTGCCGACGGGACCTACACCCTGCGATATCAGACCTTTCTCGATTCTGCGAGGACCATGTTCTGGGGGAACGGTAGTGGGCGTGGTAGCATGGTACCTGTTGTCGGTTCGGTTAGCCCGGGCGTCCCATTCCAACAGGTTTCCATCGTGTATGGACGCATCCTGGCGCGGCAGTCCGGCGCGAGCGTCGGCAGCTACACCGACCTGATCACCGCTACTCTGAACTACTGACCCCGTGTTGGCCGTCCGCCGAATGGTGCGGCAATTCGGCGCGGCCACATCGTTGCGTCAGGCGGAATGCCGGATCGGTGCGCCTCAACGTCGCCAGAGCCACGCGACCAGCGTCAGCACCAGCGACAGGACGATCGAGATCAGCAGGCTACTGCCGATTGGGGCGTAGAAGCGGAATCCAGGGCGCTCCACGGTGATGTCGCCTGGCAGCTTGCCGAGGCCCAGCCGCATGAGCCAGGGCCAGACCAGCCCCAGGACGAGCAACAGCACACCGGCAATGATCAGGATCCGCCGCATGGAGGACCATATGGTCATTGCGAGGCCGTCCGCCACATCAAGCCCCGATCATTCATTGCCTTGTGGGTCGCGGGCCGGATGGGGGCATCGCGCGGCAACCCACAGCACGCGACCACCCCCAGCACCGCCGCACGCACCGCTTCAGTCGACGGCCGCTCATTGGGCAGCGCGGAGACGAGCGGCCAGCAATGAAAGTGGCAGCAAGCGAAGACTGGCTTGATTTCCGTCACCTGTTACGTTACACTTATCAAGAGATGATCAAGTGGGTCTGGGGCGATTCTTCTGGGACGGGAATGCAAGGGGCATCAACGCGCAACATGCGACCTGGCTCGGCGTGGTGCTGACCACCCTCAATGCCGCGACGAGATCCGAGCAGATGAACCTGCCGGGCGCTCGGCTTCACCAACTATAGGTGACCCCAAGGGACAATGGGCGGTGTCGGCATCAGGCAATTGGCCGCCGGCGTTCGATTTCGATGCCGAGGACGCCACCCATGTCGATCTGATCGACGACCACTGACCGCCGGAAAGGAGAGGCGACATGGATACGCATAACCCAGCGCACCCCGGCGAGGTCATTCGAGAGGCTTGCCTCAAGCCGCTCGGCGTGACCGTGACTGCGGCGGCCGAGGCGCTCGGGGTGACGCGCAAGGCGCTGTCCGACCTGTTGAACGGGCATAGTGGCATCTCGCCTGACATGGCGATCCGTCTGGAGAAGGTCGGTTGGAGCACGGCCGACCATTGGATGCGGATGCAATTGCAGCGAGATCTTTGGGAAGCACGGCAGCGGACAGACAGCATCAAGGTCACCAGGCGGTTTGCCGAATCGGCGCCGGCGTGAGGCGGCGAGACATGCAAAGCAGCCATCAGGACCACAGGGTTCCCGGTACCGAACGTGCCGGTTCAGGCCTAAGCGGAACCAACACCCGTCCTACGTCTTCACGCGGGAGTTCACGATGGACAAGCCTGTCAACCCGCCTGGTATCGCGCCGCGCATGACCGGACGCGCCGGCGGCCCAGCCGCCCAGCTCCCGCCCGGCCTCGACGCCCGGTCCGCGGCGGTGCTGCGGGAGATCGTCGAGCAATATGTCGAGACCGGGGACCCGGTCGGCAGCCGTACGCTGTCCCGCCTGCTGCCGATGAATCTGTCGCCGGCGACGATCCGCAACGTGATGGCAGACCTGACCGAGGCCGGCCTTCTGTTTGCGCCTCACACCTCGGCCGGCCGGCTGCCGACCGACCAGGGGCTGCGGCTGTTCGTCGACGGGCTGCTGCATTTCGGCGACCTGTCGGAGGAGGAGCGGGAGAGGATTTCCGCCGCGCTGGCCGCCTCCGGACGCAGCCTGGAGGACACGCTGGCTGAGGCGAGTTTGATGCTCTCCGGCCTGTCCGCGGCCGCCGGGCTGGTGCTAGCGCCGAAATCGGAAGGCGCCTTGCGGCATATCGAGTTCGTCCCGCTCGGACCGGGCCGGGCGTTGGTGATCCTGGTGAGCGCCGAGGGGCAGGTGGAAAACCGGGTGATCGAGACGCCGCCGGGCACACCGCCCTCGGCGCTGCAGCAGGCCAGCAACTACCTGAATGCGCGGCTGTCGGGCCGCCCGCTGGCAGAGCTCCGCCGTATCGTGGCGGAAGAGCTGGCGCTCGACCGAACGGAACTGGATGCGCTGACGTCGCAGGTGGTGGAGGCGGGGCTGGCCACCTGGACGGGCGCGGGGCCGCGCGGCGCCAGCCTGATCATCCGCGGCCAGGGCCGGCTGCTGTCGGACGTGACGCAGATCGAGCGGCTGGCCGCAATTCAGGCACTGTTCGAGCGGCTGGAGGCGCAGGAGACGATGCTGCGCCTGCTCGAATTGGCCGAGCGCTCGGAGGGAGTGCGGATCTTCATCGGCGCCGAAAGCGGGCTGTTCGGCAATGCCGGCCTGTCCATGGTGGTGGCGCCGGCCCGCAGCGAGGGCGGGCGGATCGTCGGCGCGATCGGGATCATCGGGCCGACCCGGATCAATTACGGGCGCATCATCCCGGTGGTGGACTACACGGCTCGGGTCATCGGACGGCTGCTGGGGTAAAGGAAACCTCTCCCGCCCAGGCGGGAGAGGTTTGTCCGGCCGTAAACTGAATCTTCATGATTGGGGCATACGATGGCGGGGCATCCCGTCACCCCCCCCCTGGGAAACCCGCTTCCGAAACCCGCTTGTCCCGAACCAGTATCCACCCTAACTGAACGCCCATGAGCAACGAACACGAGAAAATGGACGATACGCCACAGCCACCGCGGCCCGATGCACGTCCCGCTTCAGGGACAGGTCAGGCCGCCACCGATGCCGCTAACCAGAACGCGCCCTTGTCGCAGGAGGCCATCATGCAGGCCGCCACGGCCCGCATCGCCGAGCTTGAGGCGCAGGCGGCGGAGCTGAAGGACCGCTGGATGCGCTCCGAGGCGGAGATCGCCAACGTCCGCGCCCGGGCGCGGCGCGAGGTGGACGAGACCAGGCAATACGCAGTTCAGAAGTTCGCCACCGACGTGGTCGAGGCGGCGGAGAACCTGCGGCGCGGCCTGGACAGCCTGCCGCCGCCCGAGCCGGACCAGCCGGAGATCGTCGGCAAGCTGCGCGAAGGTCTGGAAGGGGTGCAACGCAACTTCCTGGCGGTCATGGAGCGCAACGGCATCAAGTGCGAGGATCCCACCGGCGCGCCGTTCGACCCCAATCTGCACCAGGCCATGGCGGAGCAGGAGAGCGAGGCGCACCAGCCGGGGACCGTGATGCATGCCTGGACCCCGGCCTGGACGCTGAATGGCCGGCTGCTGCGGCCGGCGATGGTGGTCGTCGCCAAGGCGCCGCCGGCGGAACTGGCCACAACACTGCCCACTGGGGCCGGCCGGCGTGCGAATCTGGACAGAACGGCTTGAGGCGCCGCGGCAGACTGCCCAACCGGCCGGAAACCGTGCCGGGGGTGAATGAAAAACGCGGGGGCGACCCTTGCCCGGACCGGGGCACCCCCATACATCGGTTTAACATTACCCACCAAGGGACTCGCGCGGTGCTTCGGGCCGCCCCGGTCCGCTGAAAGGAGCCTGATCAATGTCCAAAGTCATCGGTATCGACCTCGGCACCACGAACTCCTGCGTTGCCATCATGGAAGGCAAGGATGTTCGGGTGATCGAGAACAGCGAGGGCGCGCGCACGACACCCAGCATGGTCGCCTTCACCGACTCAGGTGAGCGCCTGGTCGGCCAGTCCGCCAAGCGTCAGGCGGTGACCAACCCGACCAATACCCTGTACGCCATCAAGCGCCTGATCGGCCGCCGCTACGACGACCCGATGGTCGCCAAGGACAAGGGCCTAGTGCCCTACAGCATCGTCCGTGCCGACAATGGCGATGCCGTGGTTGAGGCGAGGGGCGAGAAATACTCACCAAGCCAGGTCAGCGCCTTCATCCTCGGCAAGATGAAGGAAACCGCCGAGGCCTATCTTGGCGAGCCGGTCAGCCAGGCGGTGATTACCGTGCCGGCCTACTTCAACGACAGCCAGCGCCAAGCCACCAAGGACGCCGGCCGCATCGCCGGGCTGGAAGTGCTGCGCATCATCAACGAGCCAACGGCCGCCGCGCTGGCCTACGGCATGGACAAGAAGCACAGCGGCACGATCGCGGTCTATGACCTCGGCGGCGGCACGTTCGACATCTCGGTGCTGGAGATCGGCGACGGCGTGTTCGAGGTGAAGTCCACCAACGGCGACACCTTCCTGGGCGGCGAGGATTTTGATGCGCGCGTGATCGACTATTTCGCCGACGAGTTCCGCAAGGAGCAGGGCATCGACCTGCGCCGCGACAAGCTGGCGCTGCAGCGGCTGAAGGAAGCCGCCGAGAAGGCCAAGATCGAGCTGTCGTCGTCGAAGGAGACCGAGATCAACCTGCCGTTCATCACTGCGGACGCCTCCGGGCCGAAGCATCTTGTGATGAAGCTGACCCGGGCGAAGCTGGAATCGCTGGTCGACGACCTGATCGCCAAGACGCTCGACCCCTGCCGGGCCGCGCTGAAGGATGCCGGTGTGACCGCGGGCGAAATCGGCGAGGTGATCCTGGTCGGCGGCATGACCCGCATGCCCAAGGTCATCGACACGGTCAAGCAGTTCTTCGGCAAGGAACCGGCGCGCAACGTCAACCCCGACGAGGTGGTGGCGATCGGTGCGGCCATCCAGGGCGCGGTGCTGAAGGGCGACGTCAAGGACGTGCTACTGCTCGACGTGACGCCGCTGTCGCTCGGCATCGAGACGCTGGGCGGCGTGTTCACCCGGCTGATCGAGCGCAACAC
>Ga0209415_10006069_pt1 | contig 21593 bp, 20 predicted proteins | sample PeaSoiSIISIP2007_FD_187696 | JGI IMG/M metagenome (GOLD analysis project Ga0209415, IMG submission 187696) | Peat soil microbial communities from Weissenstadt, Germany - SII-SIP-2007 (SPAdes) (version 2) | ecosystem: Environmental > Terrestrial > Soil > Wetlands > Peat | place: Germany... | reverse complement strand
GTTCATATAAGTTGACTCTGGCCGGCTCCAGACTCACCGTGCTCATGGATCCGGGGTTTCGTTGCAAGCTTGCGAATGCCGACTGGCCAACGATGAAGCTCCAGTTCCGCGTTTACGCCATTAAATGAGCGTTGTGCCGCCCCGTCCGGCAGAACGTGAAACCCGGTGCATATTCGTTGATGCAGACGAGGCGACAAGGCCATCCTCGGAGAACTTTTGATGAAATATTTGTTTCGCTACATTTTGGTTATATTTGCGTTATCGGCAACTCATGCCGCCGCCCAGCCGCTCAAGATCGGTTACGTGAACGGTCTCCGCATAGAGAGGGAATCGGCGATAACGCTGCAGGCGCTCGAACAGGCGAAAAAGGAATTCGCGCCGCGCGAGCAGCAGATACTTGACCTGCAGAAACAGGGCCAGGCACTGCAGAGCGAGCTCGAAAAAGAAGGACTGACTATGTCGGCTGCCGACAAGCAGGCCAAGGAGAAACGCCTGGCGGCGCTCTCGCAGCAGTTTGACCAGATGCAGCGCAGTTACAACGAGGACTGGGAGCTGCGCAGACGCGAAGTGCATGCGCGTCTTGTGACGGAGGTCAACGCCGTCATAAAAGGCATTGCCGAGGCAGGCAAGTTCGACTTGATCGTCCAGCAGGCAATTTTCAACAGCCCGCAAATTGATATCACCGAGCAAGTGCTGAAGGAGCTGGCGAAACGCGCGGAGTCAACAGCAAATCCCGGCAAGTAACACGCTCCGAAGTCAAATTGCAGCGGGATTATCAAGCATTGCCAACCCGCGGACAAAAATGCGTTCGGCCGGTGGCCGCCGACGCGCTTGATTTTGTTTATGCTGTCCGGATCGGAACCGCCGCGCCCGTGATTCCAGCCCTTCCCCTGTAGCACCCATCATGGCAACGTTCAAGGCCGCCTGCGTGCAGCTCAACTCGGGTAACGACATGGCGGCCAATCTGCGCGCTGCAGGCGATGGTGTGCGCACAGCGGCACAGCAGGGCGCGCAGCTCATCATGTTGCCCGAATACGCAGCACTGCTCGACGGCAGCGGCCGCGTGATGCGCGAAAACTCCTATCCCGAAGGCGGCCATCCCGCGCTGCCCGCATTCCAGGCGCTGGCCAGGGAAACACGGGCTTGGCTGCTGATCGGCTCGCTCACGGTCAATTTCGACGACCAGCGCATGGCTAACCGCTCGTACCTGCTGTCGGCCGATGGCGCGATCGTCGCGCGTTACGACAAGATCCACATGTTCGATGTGACATTGCCGGGCGGCAAAGTGATCCGCAAATCGAGCGCCTATCACGCCGGCGATCGGGCGGTGGTCGCGCCGACGCCGTGGGGCCCGCTCGGCATGACCGTGTGCTACGACCTGCGGTTTCCGTATCTTTACCGCACGCTCGCGAAGACCGGCGCGGTGTTCCTGGCGGTGCCATCCTCGTTCCAGCGCGAAACCGGCGGTGCGCACTGGCATGCTTTGCTGCGCGCGCGCGCGATCGAAAATCTGAGCTATGTGTTTGCGCCGGCGATGTGCGGCGATCATCCCGGCAACCGCATGACATACGGTCACTCGTTGATCATCGATCCCTGGGGCAGGATACTGGCCGAGCTTGGCGACGAGCCGGGTGTGGCGATCGCCGACATCAACGCCGAGGAAGTTGCGCGCGTGCGCGGGATGCTGCCTTCGCTTGAACATGACCGCGAATTTTCGGGCCCGAATACCAATTCTGGCGAACACGCCTGAGTTTTACGATGGTTGCAGCCGGATATCCGAGCATCGCGGTTTTCACCAAGAACAACACTAATCCGGCATACGCCGCGGCGCGCCTCGGCGCCGACCGCACGGCGCAGCGGCTGGGTGCTCACACCATGCACTACGTTCCGAGCAAGCCAGACGATATAGACGAGCAGATCGCGCTGATCGACGATGCGCTCGCTCAGCGCCCCGATGCGGTGGCAATGGTTCCGGTTCATCCGACTGCGATTAACGCCTCGATCCGCAAGATCAATGCTGCCGGCATCCCGGTCGTGAGTTACCTCAATCGGCTTACCGGCGCTGGAAGTGTCGCGTTCATCGGCTCCGAGGACTACCCGCTGGCGGTCGGAATCGCAGCGTATCTGTTCGACAGGCTCGGGGGCGGAGGGGACGTTGTCATAGTCGAGGGGCCGCGCGAATCGATCACCAGCCGCGAGCGAGTGCGCGGGTATCGCGATGCGCTGAAGGGTTTTCCCGACGTGCGCATAATCGCGTCGGTGTGCGGCGAGTACCAGCGTGAGCCGGCGCGGCGCGTGTTCGACGAATTGCTGAAAACGACGGCCCGGATCGACGGCGTGCTGGCGGCTAACGATATCATGGCGCTCGGTATTATTGAATCGCTCGAGGCCGCCGGACACAAGTGCGCGATCGTCGGTGTCAATGCGATTCCCGAAGCGATCTTGGCGATCAAGTGCGGCAAGATGCTGGCGACTGCCGATTTCAATGCGATGAAAATGGGCTGCCTCGCGGTCGAGGCGGCAATACGGCATCTGCGTGGCGAGGCGCTGCCGAAGGAAATCATCCTGCCGGTGCAGATCGTCGATCGCGCCAACTTTGCGGATTGGGACAGGCCGTTCGAGTTGCGCGAGTGCCCGCGCTGGGAAGATGCGGTGAAGTGATTCCCGGCCCCGTTCGTCGGCAGCGTTTTTTGCCCGGCACTGGCGCTCGCAGGCGAAACTTGCAACAATCTGCTGCCGGAGTAATCGGTCAGGAGGACATGATGGGCTACACGCTGCATGACTTCGCCGCAGACACGCGCAGTGCGCTCAAGGCCAACGCAGGCCGCAAAGGTCTTGCGAAGGTCAAGGCAATGATGGAGCGACTGGTCAAGGATGAGCATTTCGTCAGAGAGTATTTTCACGATGGAATGAATCGCGGGCTGCGCAAGATCTACACCGATCCGGATCTCGGCTTCGAACTCATGACATATCGTTGGGAAGAGGCGCGCGGTTCGCAGCCGCACGATCATGGTGACTCGTGGGCTATCTATGCACAGGTTCGCGAGTATACGGATATGACCGAATACGAACGTACCGACGACGGCCAGGATCGCGCTCGCGCCGCTTTGAAGGTCAAGAGCCAGTACCGGCTGAATCCGGGCCAGGCTGGAATCTACTTCGGGCGCGAGTTGCACTCGACGTCGACCCCGGCCGGTGCGCGTTATCTGCGCATCACCGGCACCGACCTCGAGAACATCGAACGCCTGCGAATCGACGCCGCTACCGGCAAGATCGAGCGCATTCACGGCCGGCAGGTGTCGCAAACCAGCGCTTAGGAAGGATTATCGTGACGCCCGCTCAATAGGATTTCGGCAGGCCGAGCACCTTCTCGGCGATGAAGCAAAGGATCAGCTGCGGGCTTACCGGCACGATGCGCGGGATCAACGACTCGCGCAGGTATCGCTCTACATGGTATTCCTTAGCGTAACCCATGCCGCCGTGCGTCATCACCGCCGTCTCGCACGCCCTGAATCCCGCCTCGCCGGCCAGGTATTTCGCGGCATTTGCTTCGGCGCCGCATGGTTTGCCGCTGTCGTATAGCGACGCGGCCTTGAACACCAGCAGGCTCGCCGCTTCAAGCTCGATCCAGCGTTGCGCGAGCGGATGCTGGATCGCCTGGTTCTGCCCGATCGGCCGATCGAATACGATGCGCTCCTTTGCATAATCAGCGGCACGCTTGAGCGCGACTTTGCCGAGACCGACCGCCTCAGCGGCGATCAGGATGCGCTCCGGATTGAGTCCGTGCAGAATGTACTCGAAACCTTTGCCTTCATCGCCGATGCGGTCCGCGGTCGGTACTTTGAGGCCATCGATGAATACCTGATTCGAATCGACCGCCTTGCGCCCCATTTTCGGAATCACTCGCGCTTCGACAAACCTGCGGTCGACGTCGGTGTAGAACAGGCTCAGACCGTGCGTCGGCTTCTTGACCTCGTCGAGTGGGGTTGTGCGCGCGAGCAGCAGCATTTTATTCGTGACCTGCGCGGTCGAAATCCAGATTTTCTGGCCCGAGACGACGTAATGGTCGCCATGTTTGACCGCCTTGGTTTTGAGCCGGGTGGTGTTGAGTCCCGCGTCGGGTTCCGTGACGCAAAAACATGCCTTGTCGCGGCCGGCGATCAAAGGGGGCAGCCAGCGGCTCTTTTGTTCGTCGCTGCCGAACACGACGACCGGATTCAATCCGAAGATGTTCATATGCACGGCCGATGCGCCCGACATACCGGCACCGGACTCGGCGATCGTCTGCATCATGAGCGCGGCCTCGGTGATGCCGAGGCCGGCGCCGCCGTATTGCTCCGGCATCGCGATGCCGAGCCAGCCGTCGCGCGCGAACGCCTTATGAAAATCGTCGGGGAAGCCGCCGTCGCCGTCTTTTTTGAGCCAGTATTCGGCGTCGAATCCGGCGCATATCTTCTCGATCGCGGCGCGGATGGCAACTTGTTCTTCGGACAGTGTGAAATCCATGGTCGGTCAGGCCGGAGTCAGCGTAACGCAACTGGCAATCATCGCATCGATTTCGCTGTCGGCATATCCCGCTTCACGCAGGATCTCGACGCTATGCTCGCCCAGGCGCGGTGCCGGGCGCAGGGGGTGTGGCGGCGCGTCCGCCCAGCGCGTCGGCGTCATCATGGTGTGCAGCGCGCCTTCGGTCGGGTGCTGTACTTCGGCATAGAATCCGCTCGCGTGCAGGTGCGGATCGGCCAGCAGATCGTCGAGCGAGTGCATGGGCATCGCGGGAATATCGGCATCAATCAATGCGGCGAGCCATTCGGCGCTGGTGCGCGTTTTTATCTGCCCGGCGACGAACGCATAGACTTCAGCTATGTTGCGCGAACGCGCCTCCTGGCTGGAAAAGCGCGAGTCATCGTCGAACATCTGCTCGCGGCCGATGAGTCGGAAAAACGCGCGCCATTGCTTGTCGTTGTAGATTAGCAGGCAGATGTGGCCGTCGCGCGTCGCGTACGGTGCCCGATGCGGCGCCAGCATGCGGCCGTATCCGGTGGGCGTCAGCGGCGGTTCGAAGGTCCTGCCGCCCATGTGATCACTCAACACCAGTTGCGCGAGTGTCTCGAACATCGGCACTTCGATGGCCTGGCCACGGCCGGTTTTCTCGCGGCAGTAGAGTGCCGCGGTGACCGCGTTTACCGCGGCAAGACCGGTGATGCGGTTCGCAATCGCACACGGCACGAAGCGTGGCTGCTCGGCGCCGGCGTCGACGAGAAGGGCAGGCAGCGCCACGATGCCCTGAATCAGATCGTCGTAGGCCGGTTTGGCGGCATAGGGGCCGCGTTGGCTGAAACCGTAGGCGCCGACGTAAATCAGGCGCGGATTCCCGGCCGACACGTCCTTGTAGGTGAGCCGCAGGCGCTGCATCGCCTGCGGGCGCACGTTGTAGATCATGACGTCGGCGTTCTTCACGAGTCGGAGCAGCGCGTCGCGGCCGGCCGGTTGCTTCAGGTCGAGCACCAGCGAGCGCTTGTTGCGGTTGTGATGCAGATAGATGTGCCCCATACCGGGATGTTTGAGCGGTGCCGCATAGCGAATCACGTCGCCCTCGGGCGGCTCGACCTTGATAATGTCGGCGCCGAGGTCGGCGAGGATCTGGGTCGCGAACGGACCCATCACCACGGTGGTGAGGTCGACGACACGCACGCCGGCGAGCGGGCCGGCGGCGGTGCCGGCTCCGGCTGGATGCCGGCCGCTTTGACTAGCTTCGCCCATTGCGGCTGGTGGCCTGCAGTTCGCGCACGCGCATCGTCGCCAGCGAGCTCGGCGATGGTTTGATACGGTCCATGCGTGGTGCGATGAAACTCATGGTCCACTTCCCCGAAGGCTAACCACGGAAGTCACGGAGAACAACGGAAAACATGCAGGCAGCGCTGGCAACAACCAATATGCTAGCATCAAACGCTGCCGTTTAATGCCTCATTAAGCCGTCCGGCGTGCGCGGCGTGTTATACTTTTTGCCGGTAACTTTGCAGTGACTATCAATTATTCCCCGTGCCATGGCGCGTGATACGTGGCGGCCGAGAAGTCCGCGGCGCAGGCTCTTTCATGACGCGACGTTCGGTTCCGACCCATGCATATCCTGCTGAGTAACGACGACGGTTACTTTGCCCCGGGCCTTTCGATTTTGGCCGAAATTCTCGCCCCCCTCGCCAAAGTTACAGTGGTCGCGCCGGAGCGCGACCGCAGCGGCGCCAGCAATTCGCTGACGCTCGACCGGCCGCTCGCGGTGCGCCGCGCGAGCAACGGCTTTTTCTACGTCAACGGCACGCCCACCGATTGCGTGCATCTTGCGGTGACAGGCCTGCTGGCAAATCTTCCCGATGTGGTGATTTCAGGCGTCAATCACGGCGCCAACATGGGCGATGACACCATCTATTCCGGCACGGTGGCCGCCGCGACCGAGGGCTTTCTGCTCGGCATTCCGTCGCTTGCGGTATCGCTGGTGGCGGACGGCAGCGATCATTTTGCGGCCGCGGCGCGGGTGGCGGCTGATCTGGTGCAGCGCTTCACGCGCAACTCACCCGGCGAGCCGGTGCTGCTCAATGTCAACGTGCCGGACGTTCCGTACGAAAAACTGCGCGGGTTCGAGGTGACGCGCCTCGGCAAGCGCCACAAGGCCGAGCCGGTCGTGAAGTCGGAGACGCCGCGCGGCGAAACGATGTACTGGATCGGTGCCGCCGGCGGCGCGCAGGACGCCGGCGAGGGCACCGACTTCAACGCGGTTGCCCGCACCGTGGTGTCGGTGACGCCGTTGCGGATCGATCTCACGCATTATTCGCAACTGCAGACGATCAAGGACTGGATCGCATGAGCTCGCGCCTGTCCGGCATCGGCATGACCTCGCAGCGCACCCGCATGCGCATGATCGAACGTTTGCGCGAACAAGGGGTCGTCGACGAGGCCGTACTCAATGTGATGTACGAAATCCCGCGTCATATTTTCGTCGAGGAAGCGCTCGCGAGCCGTGCCTACGAGGACTTTGCATTGCCCCTCGGTTTCGGGCAAACGATTTCACAACCTTACATCGTCGCACGCATGACGGAACTGCTGACCGCCGGCAGGCCGCTCGGCAAAGTGCTCGAAATCGGCACCGGCTGCGGTTATCAGACGGCGATACTCGCCAGGCTCGCAAGCGAAGTCTATTCGGTCGAGCGCTTGCTGCCGCTGCTTGCCAGGGCGCGCAAGAACCTGCGCGAGCTGCGCATCACCAACATCCGGCTCAAGCATGCCGACGGCCATATCGGCATCCCGGAAGGCGCGCCGTTCGATGCCATTCTGGTCACGGCGGCGGCGACGCACGTGCCTGAAGCACTGAAAGAGCAGCTCGCGGTGGGTGCTACAATGGTAGTACCGATGGGCACGCGCGAGCAGCATCTGTGCGTAATCGAGCGCACCGCCCGCGGTTTTTCCCAGTCCAAGCTCGATGCGGTCAAATTCGTGCCGATGCTGTCGGGATTGAGTTGATGCCGAATCCCATGCAATGCCGTAACCCAGCGGCGGCAACTGTAGCGGCCGTGGCAGTACTGATGATGTACGGCTGCGCTTCGACGAATTATCCTGCACCGGTCAGCGAGCGCACGCCGGCCGCCACTAAACCCTCGGCCGTGCCGGCGTCGAAAGCCGCGGCGCGTGAGCCCGACACGCGTCCCGAGTATTACACGGTCAAGAAGGGCGATACGCTATATACGATCGCGCTCGACCACGGTCTCGATTACAAGGACCTCGCCGAGTGGAATGGCATCGATAATCCGAACGTTATTCACAGCGGTCAGCAATTGCGGGTAAAGGCTCCCGCATCCACTGTGGTTACGGCGCCACTCAAGGCTGCGCCGGCAATCGAGGGCAGGCCGCTCGGCAGCGCGCCGCCGTCGGCGGCAGGCGAGGCGGTCAAGTCGCAGCCCAAGGCGGTCAAGGTTCCGTATTCGGATCAGGCGTTCGCGCAATTGTCGGGGCAACCGCCGGCGAAGCCCGCTGTGCCGGCGATCGTCAAAGTCGAGCCGCGTCCCGACGAAAAACCCGCGGCAGGCGACGATGACGACGAAAAAGTCGACTGGGGCTGGCCGGCAGGCGGCAAGTTGCTCAGTGCTTTCAACGAGAATACCAACCTCAAGGGCATTAACATCACCGGTAAACTCGGACAACCTGTATTCGCCAGCGCCGCGGGCAAAGTGATCTACAGCGGCACCAGCATACGAGGGTTGGGTAAATTCATCATTATCAAGCACAGTAAGACTTATCTTTCCGTGTACGCCAACAACAGCGAGCTGCTGGTGAAATACGGGCAAGTGGTGGTGAAGGGTGAAAAAATCGCAGAGATGGGCAATACCGATTCCGATCAGGTCGGCCTGCACTTCGAAATCCGGCGCTTCGGCAAGCCGGTCGATCCGCTCAAGCTGCTGCCGCCCGACCACCCGGTATAACGAGTTTCCGCTGAGGTTAGGGCGTCAAGCTCTGAATGCCTCAACCTCGTTCTGCAGCCGGGCTGCGTCCTCCGTGCGCACGACGTTGCCATAGCGCAGGCGTATGTAGAGCTCGCTGATAGTGCCGATCGGCTGCGCGAGTTCGGGGCGCGCGGCGGCTGCACGCTTGCGAAACGCGTCCGGTCCTTCGCTCGGGTGGCGTGCCAGACCGCGGCGCGCGAGGCGTTCGCAAAAGCGCGCGTAGGCGGCAGCGACCGGGTCCGGGCGCATGGCGTGCAGCTTGCGCAGCATCACCGCCGCCAGTGCGAGCGTGATGGCGCCGGTCACAACGAACATCGCCGTCACGAGGCTTTGCCACGTCGCATCATCGATACCGACGCGCTGCATGAGCTGACGCTGGCGGTCGAGCGTGTAGCCGAGCACGATCTGGTTCCATGAATTCGCCAGCGAGTCCCACGTGAGGCGTGCACGGTGCAGCCAGCGGTATTCGCCGCGCAGCAGCCGCGTTTCGCCTTGCGGCACCGCCGTTGCGACACCGGCTTCCACGCGCGCCGGCGAGACTGCGGCGGTCGGGTCGACCCGCACCCAGCCCTCGTCCTTGAGCCAGACCTCGACCCAGGCATGCGCATCGGCCTGGCGGACTATCATGTAATTGCCGACGGTATTGAGTTCACCGCCCTGGTAACCGGTGACGATGCGCGCCGGAACCCCGGCAGCGCGCATCAGCATTGCGAACGACGATGCGTAATGCTCGCAAAATCCGGCGCGCGATGTAAACAGAAATTCATCGACCGCGTTATTCGTGTCCAGGTTCGGCGGCGTCGTGGTGTAGTAGAAATTCTGGTTGCGGAACATGCTCAGCACCGCATCGATGTAGGCGCGGTCGTCCGCCGCCTGCTTGCGCATGCTGCGCGCCAACTCGCGGGCGCGTGGATTGGCGCGCCCCGGCAGTTGCAAAGCGCGCTGCAATTCGTAGCGCGGCGGCTCGCTGTTATTGCGGTATCTGAGGTGCGACGCCATGTCGTAGCGCACGCGGTTCACGACGGCAGTCTGAAATAACAGCTGGAAGTCGCTGGTCATCACGCTGCGCGGCGGCGTCTTCGCCGGCAGATCGAGCGCAAACAGCCAGCGTTTGCCGTGCGGCTCGACGGTCACCGTATACTCGACGACGCTGTCAAGAGCCTCGTATTGCCGCTGGCTCAGGTACGGCACCCTGGGGGCGCTCCAGGTGTAGCCATCGAAATCCCACAGGACGGGACCGCGCCAGTATAACTGCTGGGTGGGAGGCGGAAGCTGCGATTCGAAGGTGACGCGGAACGCCACCGCATCGGACAGGATCAGATTGCTGACGCTGCCGGGCGTCATTTCGTCCGACAGCCCGGTGACGCCGCCGGCATAAGCGTCCTGCGGCAAGCCCCAGAGCGGTCCCTGCACGCGCGGAAACAGCACGAACAGAGCCAGCATCAGCGGTGCCGACTGCAGCAGCATGATCCCGGCCGTGCGCAGCTGATATCGATAGCCCGGCTGCAGGGTGCGGAACTGGAAGCCGACCATGGTTGCGGTAATGAGCCAGACCACGCCCAGCATGTAGATCGTGGTCGGGATGGATTGCGAGTACAGAAAATTCGTGATCACGAGGAAGTAGGCGATGAAGATCAAGACCATGGCGTCGCGCAACGTCGCCATTTCCATCAGCTTCAACGCCAGCAGCACGACCAGCAGCGTGACTCCGGAGTCGCGGCCGAGAATTCTGCCGTAGCTGATGTAGATGCCTCCCAGCGCGCCCGCCACGATCGCGAGCAGCAGCCATTTGCGCGGTAGCTTCAGTCCGTAGAGAGCGAGGTAAATGCGCCAGGTGAACAGCGTGACGGCAAGCAACGTGACCCACCATGGCAAGCGTTCGACATGCGGTGCGGTAACCAGTACCAACGACAGCATGAGCCAGCCGATATGGCGCAAATGAAATCTGTCCGCGGCAGCCGTCATGATGCATCGTTCTGAAACAGGGCAAGCGTTTCCAGGCAGCGCTCGCGCTGCGCGTTGCCGGGGGCGGGCGGCAGAGTGACGCCCGGCACGCGCAAGCCGAAACTCAACGCGGCGGCATGGGCGTCGATCACCCAGCGCGCGAGCTGCGACAATCTGCCTTCGACACCCAGCGTGTCGGGCGTTGCTTGCCAGTCGAGCCACAATTCGGTGTCGGCACGGCCGCTGAATTGCTTGGTAAGCAAGCCCTGGCCGCGCGCGGCGGCTTTCCACGCGATATGCCGCGGCGAATCGCCGGGATGATAGGAACGCAGGCCGGAAAAATCCTCCTGGCCCGAGCCGTGGGCAATGCCGGTGCCGGCCTGCGCGGCGGGCAGCGGCAGCGGCACGCGCGCCGCTTCCGGCCGCGGATAGACGATGCATCGCATGTCAAGCTCGGCGTAAGCCCAGGCATAGCACAGGCCGAGCGGAAAATTCGTATAAAGCGTCAGTCGCCCGGGGCGCAGTATGCCGCGTTGCGACGCCGGTACCGGCACGGTGACCGTGGCGGACTGGCGCGCGAGCACGTCGGTATATACCGTGTCACGCTTGTCGCGGGTGACGCCGATCGCATAGCGGTCTAGTGCGGTGGGATTATCGATGATCAATGCGAAATGCGCGATGTCGCCGGCGAACACCGGCTGCACCCTGCCGGCCGCGATCCTGAGCCGGGCGAGATTGCGAAAAGTATGGAGTATCGAATTAATTCCAAGCGCGGCGAGCAGAAACGTGAGTATGAAGCCGAGGCTCAGGTTGTAATTGATCGACCCGGTCAGCATCATGGTCAAGGCGCCGACATAAGTCATGCCGTGGCGCGAGGGCAGTATGAAAATGCGCCGCTGCACCAGCACGATGTGGCCTGCTTCGGGGCCGCGCCACTGGAAGAGCCAGGTCGTGAAGCGGTTTCTGAGTGCTAGTAACATCCGGGGGAATGGGGAACAGGGAGTGGTAAATCGTGAAGGACGAACAGCGGCAAGGTTCTACCATTTCCCATTTACTATTTACCGCTTCACGGAATCGGTACCGCCTCGATCAATTGCTCAGCGACGTCGGCGCCGTTGATGCGCGTGTTGTCGCGCGCGACGTAAAGCCGGTGGCCGACCACGCCAGGCACGATCGCCTGGACATCCTCCGGCAGTACCTGGCTGCGGCCGTCCATCATCGCCCAGGCGCGCGCCGCGTTGAGCAGCGCAAGGGCGGCGCGCGGCGACAGCCCGTTGACGTAATCGGGCGACTTGCGGCTGTAATCGACGAGCGCCTGCAGATAATCGAGCAATGCGCCGGAAGCATGCACTGCGCGTGCGGTGCGTTGCAGCGCGACCAGGTCCGCAGGCTGCATGCAGGGTGCCAGCCGCGGCAGCAGGTCGCGGCGGTCGACTCCCTGCAGCAGCGCGCGTTCGGCGTCGGTATCGGGATAGCCGAGCTCGATGCGCATCAGAAAGCGGTCGAGCTGCGATTCCGGCAGCGGGAACGTGCCGATCTGGTGCGACGGGTTCTGGGTCGCAATCACGAAAAACGGCTCGGGTAGCGGTCGCGTTTCGCCTTCCGCAGTGACCTGGTGTTCCTCCATCGCTTCGAGCAGCGCGCTCTGGGTCTTGGGCGTGGCGCGGTTGACTTCGTCGGCCAGTATCACCTGCGCGAAGATCGGGCCCGGATGGAAGCGGAACGCGCTCGCTTCGCGATCGAAGATCGACACGCCGAGGATATCGGCGGGCAACAGGTCGCTGGTGAACTGGATGCGCTGGAACTGCAGGCCCAGTGACGTCGCCAACGCATGCGCGAGCGTGGTCTTGCCGACGCCCGGAATGTCCTCGATCAGCAGGTGGCCGCGCGCCATCATGCAGGCGATCGCCAGCCGGATCTGGTGTTCCTTGCCGAGGATGACCTGGCCAACCTGGCGTACGACGCTGTCGATTTGCCGATCCATAATTCCGGTAATTGTAACTTGGAATATGCTGTTCAGCGCTTACAAGTCTTTCGTGACTCGCATCTGAGTCGGGTCTTTGGCGTCCATTTCGGCATGAAATCCGAGGCGGGAGACGAAGTGCAGCATCTTGTGGTTGCTCGCCAGCACGTCGCCGATCATTTTCCTCAGCCCGCGCCGGCGCGCCGCCTCGATCAGCAATTGCATTAACGCGGTCGCGATTCCTTTTCTCTGCCAGTCATCGCCGACCACGATTGCGAATTCGCACTTCTCGCCGCCCGGGAAAACCACGTAGCGGCCTACCGCAATTTCGGATTCCCTGCCGGCGTGCCTGGTGACGGCGATCAGCGCCATCTGGTCGTGGTAATCGATGTCCGTCAGTTGCTTTAGCAACTGCGGCGACAGTTCGCGCAGCATGTCCATGAAGCGGTAGTAGCGCGATTCATCGGACAGGCCGCGCACGAATGCCTGCTCGATGCCGGCGTCCTCCGCGCGGATCGGACGGATCGTGATCCGGGTGCCGTCGCCGAGGTGTATCGTCTTGATCAGGTGGTCGGGATAAGGTTGCATCAACCAGGATCGGATTCAACCGACTTCAGATTTTAACCCGGCGCCCAACGGGCGGGGTGCGAGTGCTGATTAGACAATACCACGTACCACGGATAAGATGATTTTGCCGCCGGCCCCGGGCGGCGGAGAACACGCTTGAGCACCGCATTCATTACGCATCCCGATTGCCTGCTGCATAACATGGGCGCCTGGCATCCCGAGTGCCCGGCGCGCTTGCAGGCGGTCGATGACCAGTTGATTGCCTCCGGTCTCAGCAACTTTCTGCTGCATGCTGAAGCGCCTCAGGCAAACCGCGCGCACCTCGAGCGCGTGCACGATCCGCGCTACATCGAGGCGATCGAAAGCACAGTGCCGCACAACGGATTGGTACATCTGGATCCTGACACCGCGATGTGTCCGCACACGCTCAAAGCGGCGTTGCGCGCGGCGGGCGCGGCGGTGATGGCGGTGGATATGGTAATGAGCGGTGAAGCCGAGACTGCATTCTGCAATATCAGGCCACCCGGCCATCATGCCGAGCGTGGCCGCGCGATGGGATTCTGCATATTCAACAACGTTGCGATCGCCGCGGCGCACGCACTCGGGCACCATGGGCTCAAGCGCGTTGCGATTGCCGATTTCGACGTGCATCACGGCAACGGCACCGAGAATATCTTCAGCACCGACGAGCGGGTGCTGATGGTATCGACGTTCCAGCACCCGTTCTATCCCTACAGCGGCGTCGAGGGGCGTTCCGAACGCATGGTCAACATTCCGCTAGCCGCTTACAGCTCGGGCAAGGAGTTTCGCGCGGCGGTACAGGAGCATTGGCTGCCGGCGCTCGAGCGGTTCAAGCCCGAAATGCTGTTCATTTCCGCCGGGTTCGACGCGCACCGCGACGACGACATGGCGATGCTGCAGCTGATCGAGTCCGACTACGCGTGGGTCACCCAGCAGCTCAAGACGGTTGCCGATAAATACGCGCAGGGGCGGATCGTCTCACTGCTCGAGGGCGGCTACGAGCTGCATGCGCTCGGGCGCAGCGTCGCAACTCACCTGAAAGTGCTGGCCGGGCTTTAGGCCGGCTGGCGCAGGCGGATTCAGTTCAGCAGAATGGCCGCCACCACGTTACGGCTTTCGGCCACCAGAATGTTGTAGGTGCGGCAGGCGGCGGGGGTATCCATCACTTCCAGCCCGATGCGCGCTTGCACCAGACAGCGCGACAGGGCGGGCGGCGGGAATCGCAGCGTCCTGCCGGTACCGAGCAGCACGATTTCCGGTTCGAGAGTGAGCAGGAACTCGAAGTGGCCCGCGTTTAAATCGTCCGAGCATGCGACCGGCCAGTTCTCGATGACGCGCTCCGGCGTCACCACCAGGCTGCGTTCGTGGCGCACGTTGTTGACCGCCACGTAGCCCGCGCCATGACCCGTGAACAGGTTCAGGCCGGGCGTATTCTGAAGTTGGAATTTCACGCAAATCAGATTTGCCGCGAAGGTGCGGCTCAGCGTAAAATTATACGCTTTTTCACGCTCTTAGCTGCGTTTCGACTATTGCCATGGAAGAATTTGCCCGCATCAAGCGCCTGCCGCCGTACGTGTTTAACATCACGGGGGAACTGAAGGCCGCTGCGCGCAAGCGCGGCGAGGACGTGATCGACCTGAGCATGGGCAATCCCGACCAGCCGACGCCGCGCCACATTGTCGACAAGCTGATCGAAAGCGTGCAGCGCCCGGATACGCATCGCTACTCGGTGTCGAAAGGCATCCCGCGGCTGCGGCGCGCGATCTGCCACTGGTACCGCATGCGCTTCAACGTCGAGTTCGACCCGGACTCCGAGGCGATCGTCACCATCGGCTCGAAGGAAGGCATCGCGCATCTCGCGCTGGCGACACTCGATCGCGGAGACATCGTGCTGGTGCCGAACCCGAGTTATCCGATCCACATCTACGGCCCGGTGATCGCCGGCGCCGACATCAGGCACGTGCCGATGGTGGCGGGGGTCGACTTCTTCGAAATGCTGGAGCGCGCGATCCGCGAATCGTACCCGAAACCGAAGATGCTGATCGTCAATTTTCCAAGCAACCCGACCACGCAGTGCGTCGAGCTGCCGTTTTTCGAGCGCCTGATCGCGATCGCGCGCGAGCACCACGTTTACGTCGTGCACGATCTCGCGTATGCCGACATCGTGTTCGACGGCTACCGCGCGCCGTCCATCATGGAGGTGCCCGGCGCGCGCGACATCGCGGTCGAATTCTTCACGTTGTCGAAAAGCTACAACATGGCGGGCTGGCGCGTCGGCTTCATGGTCGGCAATCGCGAGCTGGTCACGGCGCTCGCGCGCATGAAGAGTTACCATGATTACGGCACCTTTACGCCGATTCAGGTCGCCTCGATCATCGCGCTCGAAGGACCGCAAGAGTGTGTCGAGGAAGTGCGCCTGATTTATCAGAAACGCCGCGACGTGATGTGCGCGGGACTGGAGGCTGCGGGGTGGCACGTTGAGAGGCCGCGCGCGACGATGTACATATGGGCGAAGATCCCGGAGCAATACCAAAAGATGGGGTCGCTCGAGTTTTCGAAAAAACTGCTCGCGGAGGCCAGGGTTGCCGTGTCGCCCGGCGTCGGTTTTGGCGAATATGGCGACGACCACGTGCGATTTGCATTGATAGAGAATGAGGCTCGTACGCGACAGGCGCTGCGGGGCATCAAGGACATGTTCCGCAAGGACGGTTTGTTATGAAACCCATCCATGTAGGCCTGCTCGGCATCGGCACGGTCGGCAGCGGCACGTTCGAAGTGCTGGCGCGCAACCAGGAAGAGATCATGCGCCGTGCCGGCCGCGGCATCGTGATCAAGATGGTCGCCGACAAGGAAGTGGAAAAGGCGCGCAAGCTCGTCGGCCAAGCGGCGGCCGTGACGGCCGACGCGTTCGCGGTCGTCAGTAACCCGGATATCGACATCGTGATCGAGCTGATCGGCGGCACGACGGTCGCGCAGCAATTGATTCTGAAGGCGATCGAAAACGGCAAGCATGTCGTCACCGCCAACAAGGCGTTGCTGGCCACGCATGGCAACGAGATTTTCGCCGCGGCGCGCCAGCACGGCGTGATGGTCGCGTTCGAGGCGGCAGTCGCGGGCGGCATCCCGATCATCAAGGCATTGCGCGAGGGACTGACCGCGAACCGCATCGAATGGATCGCCGGCATCATCAACGGCACGAGCAATTTCATCCTTTCCGAGATGCGCGAGAAAGGCTCGAGCTTCGAGACCGTGCTCAAGGACGCGCAGCGGCTCGGTTACGCCGAAGCCGATCCGACCTTCGACATCGAGGGCATCGACGCCGCGCACAAGCTCACCATCATGGCGGCGATTTCGTTCGGCATCCCGATGCGTTTCAAGGACGCGTATACCGAGGGCATATCGAAGCTGACCGCGGCGGACATCCGCTATGCGGAAGAGCTCGGCTATCGCATCAAGCTGCTCGGCATCACCAAGCGCACGCCGAAGGGCATCGAGTTGCGCGTGCATCCGACGCTGATCCCGACGCGCCGCCTGATCGCCAACGTCGAGGGAGTGATGAACGCCATCCTGGTCAAAGGCGATGCGGTCGGCGCGACGATGTACTACGGCGCGGGAGCAGGCGCCTATCCGACCGCATCGTCGGTGATCGCCGACCTGGTCGACGTCACCCGCATGCATACCGCCGATCCCGAGCATCGCGTGCCGCATCTCGCGTTCCAGCCGGATCAGCTGTCCAGCGTGCCGATCCTGCCTATCACCGAGGTCGAGACCTCGTACTACCTGCGCATGCGGGTATACGACCGGCCGGGGGTGCTCGCCGACATCACCCGCGTGCTCGCCGACAGCGGCATTTCGATCGACGCCATGATGCAGAAGGAGCCGTCGGCGGGCGAGGAGCAGGTCGACATCATCATGCTCACGCACCTGACGGTCGAGAAGAGCGTCAATGCCGCTATCGCCAGGATCGAGAAGCTGCCGGTGGTGGTCGGCAAGGTCACGCGCATCCGCATGGAACAGCTGGGTGCGCATTAACCGCTGGTGCGTATGCGCTACGTAAGCACCCGCGGCGGCGCTGCCGCCGCCAGCTTTTCCGAAATACTGCTCGGCGGGCTGATGGATGACGGCGGTCTTGCCGTGCCGGAAGCCTGCCCGCAGATCGCGGACGCCGAGCTTGCCGCCTGGCGCCAGCTCGGTTACCGCGAACTCGCCTGCGAAATCATGCGCCGCTACGCCGACGACATCCCGCCGGCCGACCTCAAGCGCATCGTGGATCGCACTTATACCGCCGCGGTGTTCCGCGCGGACGAAATAACGCCGGTGCGGCAACTGGAGCGCGGCGTCTACATTCTCGGTTTGTCGCACGGGCCGACGCTCGCGTTCAAGGATATCGCAATGCAGTTGCTCGGCAATCTGTTCGAGCACGCTCTCGCCAAGAGCGGGGCCGAGCTCAATATCCTGGGTGCGACTTCCGGCGATACCGGTCCGGCGGCGGAATACGCGATGCGGGGAAAACGCGGCATTCGCGTGTTCATGCTGTCGCCGCACCAGAAGATGAGCCCGTTTCAGACCGCGCAGATGTTCACGCTGCAGGACGCAAACATCTTCAATATCGCAATCCGCGGCGTGTTCGACGACTGCCAGGACATCGTAAAGAGCGTCAGCAACGACCTCCAGTTCAAGGCCCGGCACCGGATAGGCACCGTCAACTCGATCAATTGGGCGCGCGTGGTGGCGCAGGTGGTTTACTACTTCAAGGCCTACCTTGCTGTTACCAGAACAAACGGGGAGCAGGTATCGTTCGCGGTACCGTCGGGCAATTTCGGCAACGTCTGCGCCGGACACATCGCGCGCTCGATGGGGTTGCCGATCAGGAAACTGATAGTTGCGACCAATGAGAACGACGTGCTGGATGAATTTTTCCGCACCGGTGTCTACCGCGTGCGCCCCGGCGGCGAGGTCCGGCACACGAGCAGCCCATCGATGGACATCTCGAAGGCGTCCAACTTCGAGCGCTTCGTCTACGATCTGACCGGCAAGGATGCCGCGCTGGTGAAGCGGTTGTGGCAGCAGATCGAGCGCGATGGCAAGTTCGACTTGTCGCGCACGCCGCATTTCGCGCGCATCGCCGATTTCGGCTTCATCTCCGGTTCGAGTTCGCACCGGAACAGGCTCGACACCATCCGCCGTGTTTATCGCGACTACGGCCAGATCATCGACACCCACACCGCCGACGGCGTCAAAGTGGGGCTCGAGCATCGCGAAGAGGGCGTGCCGCTGGTATGCCTGGAGACTGCGCTGCCGGTCAAATTCGCGGCGGCGATTCAAGAAGCGCTCGGGCGCAATCCCGAGATGCCGGCCGGCCTGGAAAATCTGGAACGCCTGCCGCAGCGCTTCACTGTGCTCGATCCCGACGTCATCGCGGTCGAGGACTTCATCGTCCGCAACAGCGGCGGCCGATAAAGGCGCGCATTAGCGTTCGAATCGCATCGACAGGTCGACGGCCTTGATGTCCTTGGTCAGGCTGCCGATCGAAATGCGATCGACGCCGGTCTCCGCAATCGCGCGCACGTTGTCGAGCGTGATCCCGCCCGATGCTTCCAGCTCGGCGCGCCCGGCGGCGACCGTGACCGCCTCGCGCATCTGCTTGAGCGGCATGTTGTCGAGCAGTATCATCCTGGCGCCGGCAGCCAGTGCTTCACGCAGCTGCGGCAGGTTTTCGACTTCGATCTGAATCCATACTCCCGGCGGAGCTATGCGTTGTGCCTCGCGCAGCGCGCCGGCGACACTGCCAGCGGCCGCAAGGTGATTTTCCTTGATCAGGATTGCGTCGTAAAGCCCGCTACGGTGATTGACGCCGCCGCCGATCCGCACCGCGTATTTTTCGGCGATGCGCAGTCCGGGCAGCGTCTTGCGCGTATCGACGATCTTTGCTTTAGTACCCGCAACGGCGGCGACGTAACAATGCGTCGCGGTGGCGACCGCGGACAACAGCTGCAGGAAATTAAGCGCGGTGCGCTCGGCGGTGAGCAGCGCGCGCGCCGCGCCGCGCACCGTGCACAGTTTCTGGCCGGTGCCGATTTTGACGCCGTCACTGACCAGCCAGTCGATTTCGACCTCGGGATCGAGTCTGTTGAAACAGGCGTCGAACCATGGCGTACCGCAAACGACCGCGCTCTCGCGGCTGATTACGCTGGCCGTGGCACCGGCAGTTGTTGCGATCAGCCGAGCGGTCCAGTCGCCGCCGCCGATATCTTCAGCCAGCGCGGCGGCAACATTGCTCTCGATAACGGATGCCAAATCGTTCAATTTGCACTATATTGGTTATCAACTACAACATTGGATTCTACCCGATAGGTGGCTGATATGACCGGAATCATGGGCGTGATTTCCTATGGCATCGGCACGATCGTCGGCATGGTGATCGTCGGCACGCTGGTGTTCTGGTTCATACAGGACATCACCCAAAAGAAGCACACCGTATTGCGCAACTACCCGGTGATCGGGCGGCTGCGCTTTTTCTTCGAGGAGATGGGCGAGTACTTCCGGCAGTATTTCTTTGCCGGCGATCGCGAGGAAATGCCGTTCAACCGCGCCACCCGCGGCTGGATTTACCGCGAAGCGAAGGGCGAAGGCGGCATCATCGGTTTCGGCTCGACCAACGATTTGCGCGAGCCGGGGTCGATCATTTTTGTCAATCACCCATATCCGGTGCTGGAGGAGGACCGCCTGCCGACGCCATCGCTGGTGATAGGCGAGGGCTACTGCCGTTATCCGTTCGAGGCGAAGTCGATTGTCAACATCTCGGGCATGAGTTACGGCGCGATCTCGGCGCCCGCAGTGCGCTCGTTGTCGCGCGGCGCCGGCCTGGCCGGCTGCTGGATGGACACCGGCGAGGGCGGGCTCGCACCGTATCATCTCGAAGGCCATTGCGACGTCATCATGCAGATCGGCACCGCCAAATACGGCATACGCGATCTCGATGGCAGTTTCTCAGCGGACAAAGCCAAAGAGCTTGCGCGCGTGGTAAAGGCATTCGAGATCAAGCTGTCGCAGGGCGCGAAGCCGGGCAAAGGCGGGGTGCTGCCGGGCGCCAAGGTCAGCGAGGAGATCGCGCGCATCCGCGGCATACCGGAAGGGCAGGATTCGATCAGCCCGAACCGGCATTACGACATCGCCAACGTCGATCAATTGCTCGACAAGATTGCTTACGTCCGCGACCTCACAGGCCGGCCGGTCGGCGTCAAGACCGCGATCGGCGGGTGGAGTTTCATCAACGATTTGTGCAATGCCGTGTTACGGCGCGGCATGGAATACGCGCCCGATTTTCTGGCGATCGACGGCGGCGAAGGCGGCAGCGGCGCCGCACCGCAGACGCTGATGGATCATATGAGCCTGCCGATTGCCGAGGCGCTGCCGCGGGTGGTCGATTCGCTGCTGCAATCGGATCTCAAAAGCCGTGTCCGGGTGATCGCCGCCGGCAAGCTCGTGACCTCGGCGCGCGCGGCGTGGGCGCTATGCGTCGGCGCCGATTTCATCAACACCGCGCGCGGCTTCATGTTCGCGCTCGGCTGCATCCAGGCGTTGCGCTGCCACACCAACACCTGTCCGACCGGCGTCACCACGCACAACAAGCGGCTGCAGCGCGGTCTGGTGGTCGAGGAGAAATACCAGCGCGTCGCCAATTACGTGAAGAACATCAACAAGGAAATCGACATGATCGCGCACTCGTGCGGCTGCCGCCACGCGCGCGAGCTGAAGCGCGAGCACGTGCGGATCGTGCAATCGGCGAACCACAGCATCGCGCTCAATATGCTTTACCCGTATCCGACCGCGGGTTCCCGCACCGCAGCAAAGGCGGTTCCGACTGCTTCGGCCGCAGCTTGAGACCCTGCTGATCCCGATTCGGGTTGCAAACGGCGGCGAGGGTATTACAATCGTGCAGGCAACATATTTCCAGAAAGGCGAACCGTAATCGAGAAATCACGGAGCAAGCACAAGAACAACGAGAGCTTATAGTGGTATGACAGCTGCACAAAACCAAAGGAGAGGGTCATGCAACCAACTAATCAAGGCATCAGCGAAGACTGGCTATCGGTCTGGATCGGCCTGCTGGTGTTTGTACTGTCGTTCGGGCTGCTGGCCGGCACGGACGTACTAGGGTGGGTGGTCACCACCAGCGTCTGGACCGATCTGGGCAAGGCGCTGGCGCCAGCCACCAAGGCGTACGCGTCGCTGGGCGGCGTCGGTTCGCTGATTGCCACGTTCGTCGCGATGCTGGTGGTAATGACCGTGGGCGCGATGGCGTTGAAAGCCGACGTCTGGAAGTTCGCGCTTGGTTTCACCGCTGTGTTCTGGCTCAGTTATCTTGCCTGGATCATCGGCAGCTGGGCCCACTTCGCGGTCAATACGCCGGCCGACATGCAGAAGTTCGGAATCGGCTGGTCCCTCAAGCTTACGGCGGAAGGCGGGTTTGTCGTGGCGCTGCTCGTCGGGCTCTTCATCGGCAATTTCATGCCGGGTCTCGTCGAGTGGATGAAGGAGGCCGTCCGGCCCGAGCTCTACATCAAGACTGCCATCGTGATACTCGGCGGCTTTCTCGGCATTAC
>Ga0209415_10006068_pt1 | contig 21596 bp, 14 predicted proteins | sample PeaSoiSIISIP2007_FD_187696 | JGI IMG/M metagenome (GOLD analysis project Ga0209415, IMG submission 187696) | Peat soil microbial communities from Weissenstadt, Germany - SII-SIP-2007 (SPAdes) (version 2) | ecosystem: Environmental > Terrestrial > Soil > Wetlands > Peat | place: Germany... | reverse complement strand
GTTGATGTCGTGAACGTCGCCATCCCGGCAACGAGCGTCTCCGAGTCGATCGTCGTCCCGCCATCCTTGAAGTCGACGGTGCCAGTCGGGGTGCCCGCGTTAGGGTTCCCCGATACCGATGCGGTGAACTTGACAGCCTGCCCGTGAACCGATGGGTTGTGGTTGCTGCCGAGGCCGGTGGTCGTGGATGCGGGGTCGACCACATGGCTCGTTCCGCTGCTCACGCTGCCGTTGAAGTCGTCGTCTCCTTCGTAGGTCGCCGTGATCGTCTTGGTGCCCGCCGTCGTGTTTGGCATCGAGCAGGTGCCGCTTCCGTCGGTCAAGGTGATCGGCGGACATGTCTCGCCAATGCCGTCGCTGACGGTGACCGTGCCGCTCGGAACCCCGTCCCCTGGCAGGATTGGATCCACCTCGACCGCGACGTTGTAGGCCGTGCCGGCGTCCGTGTGCCCGGACAGATCATTCGTGATGGTGGTCGTCGTATCGGCAGGATCGACCTCCTGATCGAGGGCGTCGCCGCTGGTCAGGAAGTACGTGTCTCCGCTGTAAGTCGCCGTGATGTGGTGCGTCGCGACGGTGAAGTTCGACACCATCATCTGGGCAGTCCCGGCTGTGAGCGCCACCGACCCGAGATCGGTCGAGGTCGTCGTGTCCTCGAAGTCGACGGAGCCAGTTGGCGTTCCGCCGGCGCTCGTCACGTCGGCGGTGAAGGTCACCGTGTCGCCGAAAACGCTCGGGCTCCCGTCCGTGGAGAGGGCCGTTGTGGTCGCGGCGTTGTCCACGACCTCTGCCAGCGGCGGCGTTGACGTGCTTGGGGCCGCGGTGTCGTCCCCTTCGTAGGCCACCGTGATCGGATGGGAGCCGGCGAGTAGGAGGGAAGTCGTGAACTGAGCTTGCCCAGAGCCGTCGAGCGTCTCTGAGTCGATCATCGAGCCGTTATCCAAGAAGTCCACGGTGCCGGTTGGGGTGTATAACCCGTTGTCTGTGTCGGTGACGATCGCGGTGAACGTCACGCTCGTGCTGAAGTCGACCGGGTTGTTGTCCGGCGACACGGTCGTCGTCGTGTTATCGCCACCCGCCAAGACGCTCTGGACGCCGATCAGGCCGAAGAGGAGGACGCCGGCCATGAGGCTGGCGCGGCCGACGCGACGGATCCAGAGGCGGCGTGCGGCGGATCGGTTCATGCCCAGGTCACCTTGATGGATTCAGGTCAGTCGGACCGACGATTGTCTGCCCGCCGGGCGATCAGCGCCATACGTCGTTCAGCTGACTGTCGGGTAGGCATACACGGTGTTGGACTTGTAGCCGGGTTTGCTCACTGTCAGTGCGATCGTGTGGAATTGGCCTGACGACAGCCCAGTGATGTCAAGAGAAGCTGAGTCAGACCCCACCGGGCTGCCGTCCATGGTCCATTGATAGAGCACGCCCGAACTGGGGATGACGGGGCTGGCCAAGCAGCTGATCTCTCCCGCCGTCGGGGATTGGCAGCTCATGGCCAGTTGGATGGTGGGCTGGGTCGGCTTGGGCGTGGGCTTCGGGGTATGGGTCGGCCTCGGGGTCGGGGCAGGCGTGGGCCTCGGCGTGGGCGCCGGCGTCGGCCGGGGTGTCGGGGCGGCGGTCGGGGCGGGGGTCGGCGTCGACAGGTCGACCGTGCCGACACGTGGATCGAGCGTGCCCTCCGGGGCAGGGGAGGGTGTCGCGAGCGGCGTGGCAGTCGGTCCGAGGGCGAGGAACGTGGCGGTGGCGCTGGGGGAGTCGGCCGCGTTGACGGCGAGCGGCCCCTTGGCCGTCTGGGAGGACGCGATGTTGACCACGACCAGGAGCAGGACGAGCGCTGAGAGGGCCACGGTCGTGCGGCCCGGCCAGCGGCTCCGGCGGCGAGACCCTGCCTCGGCGCCGGCTGCGACAGCGCCACTCGCGGCCGCGGTCGCCAGTCCGGCCATCGGCCGCGTGATCGGCGGGCCGTCCGGATCCAGGCTCGGGGCCACGGGACCCTTGGCCGCGCGTGGGCCGGCCGCGCGGATGGCCTTGCGCGGGGCGCAGGTCAGGCACTGGCGCTGCGTGTCATTCCAGCAGTCGGAGCAGACGAACTGGCGGCAGTTATGGCAGAAGCTGAAGCTGCGGCGGAAGCGGTCGTACTCGGCGTCGGCGATGACCTGACCGATGCGGCGGGTCGCCTCGGTGAGGTTCTCGGCGTACGAAGCGTCGCGCCGTAGCACGGTGTGACGGGCCGCCTCCAGGCCCGCGCGGACCTTGGTGGACGGGCTCAGCTTGCCGGCCGACAGCGCGAGCACGAATCGGGTGTGACAGCGCTCGCAGACGTATTGGACCAGACCCTCGCTCACGCTGGCGACGTTGCGTTAGCCCCGTGAGCCCCGCAATGACGCAGTAGTCCTGCCCCGCGACCGGCTAACGGCGGAGGGTCAGCGGCGCGTCACGAGCACCAGGCCGGCGAGCAGCACCAGGGCGATCAGCCCGATGCCGATGGGGCCGGCGGTGAGCACCGTCCGGACGAGTCCGTCGGCGAGGCGCGAGAAGCCATCCGTGACGGTCAGGATGGCGTGGCCGAGCCCGTCGGCGAGGTTGCCGATGCCGCTCCCGATGCTCGAGCCCAGGCCGCCGAACATCTCGCCAGTTTGCGACCGCGGTCAATGCCTCGATCTGATGGGTGGGAGGCCCGCCGCGGCGGCCGGCGGCGTTGTCGGGCGGCCGGGACAGCGCGGCCCGGGCAGGGCGACCGCCGGGTGCCGTACCATTCGAGGCGCAGCGGATGCCCGTGCGGTGCCTCTGCATCCTTCCACTGTGACCCGGTCCAGAGAGGCCGGCGATGGCGGCCCGAGAGGCCGGCAAGAGGAGGACTCGCTTGACCCTGCCCGTCCCCGCCGAGGCGGTCGTGGACCCGCGCCTGGGCGCTCGTGGTCCCGCGCTGCTGGCGCTGGAGGACGGCTCCGTCTTTCCGGGCATCGCCTTCGCGGCGGCGGTGGCGGCGGGCGGCGACCTCGTCGCCAATACCAGCCAGACGGGCTACCAGGAGGTCTGCACCGACCCCTCGTACGCCGGCCAGGTGGTCGTCATGACCTACCCCCTGATCGGTAACTACGGGCGTATGGAGGGCGACGACCAGTCGGCTCGGCCGTGGCTGCGGGCGCTCGTCGTGGCCCATGCCACGGCCGGCGTCACGGGCCGTGCCCGTCAGCTGGCCCACCTGCTGCGGGAGAGCGGCGTGCCGGCGATCGCGGGCGTGGACACGCGCGCCGTGGCGCGCCGTCTCCGCGAGACGGGCACGCAGCGGGCCATCGTCACGGCCCCCGGCGAGGTCGACCCGGACGCGGCGGTGGCCGCCGCGCGGGCGTTGCCCCGGTGGGAGGACCAGGACTTCGTCGAGCACGTCTCGGCGCCCGACCCGTTCGAGGTGCCGCCAGCGAGCGGGACCGTCGCCGGGACCGCCCCGCTCGTCGTCGTGGTGGACTACGGCCTCAAGCACAACATCGTGGCCGCGCTGGCGGCGCGCGGCGCGCGCGTCCGCGTGCTGCCGCACACCTCGACGGCCGCGCAGGTCCTCACCGACGACGTGGCCGGCGTGGTCCTCTCGCCCGGGCCGGGTGACCCGGTCCGGCTCGCCGGGCCGGTCGGCCTCGCGGAGGCGATCCTGGCCGCGCGTCGACCGCTGCTCGGCATCTGCCTGGGCCACCAGCTCGTGGGCCTGGCCGCCGGCGGGCGGACGACGCGGCTCCGGTTCGGCCACCACGGCGCCAACCATCCGGTCCAGGACGTCGACACGGGCCGGGTCCAGGTCACCGCTCAGAACCACGAGGTGCAGGTCCTGGGTGACAGTCTTCCCGCGGCCGGCGGCTTCTACGTCAGCCAGCGCAACCTGAACGATGGCTCGGTGGAGGGACTGCGACACCGCGAATGGCCGGTCGAGACCGTGCAGTACCACCCCGAGGGCTCGCCCGGACCGCTGGACGCGCTGGAGGTGTTCGACCGGTTCCTGGCCGCGTGCCGGGCCGCCGCCTGATGCCCCCGGCACGCTCGCCGAAACCGGCCAGCGTCCTGCTCATCGGCTCCGGGCCGGTCGTCATCGGCCAGGCGGCGGAGTTCGACTACGCCGGCACGCAGGCCTGTCGCGCCCTGCGCGAGGAGGGCGTGCGGACGATCCTCCTCAACTCGAACCCGGCCACGATCATGACCGACCCCGGGGTGGCCGATGTGGTCTACCTGGAACCGCTGACCCTCGAGTCGGTCGACCGGATCCTGGCCCGCGAACGCCCCGCGGGGCTGCTGGCCGGCCTGGGCGGCCAGACGGCGCTCAACCTGGCGGCGGAGGCGGCCCACGCCGGCGTCCTGGCCCGCCACGGCACGCGACTCCTGGGCACGCCGCTCGAGGCCATCGAGATGGCGGAGGATCGCCTGCGCTTCCGCGACCTGCTCGACCGGATCGGCCAGCCCTACGCCCCGTCGGCCATCGTCACCGGTGCGACCGACGCCGAGCGCGCACGCGCCGCGGTCGCCGCCCTCGCGGAGATCGGGCTGCCGGCCATCATCCGGCCGGCCTTCACCCTGGGCGGCTCGGGCGGCGGCATCGTGACCACCGCGGCCGAGTACCGGGAGCGCATCCGGGCCGGCCTGCGCGCCAGCCCCATCGGCCAGGTGATGGTCGAGCGGTGCCTCGTGGGGTGGCAGGAGATCGAGTACGAGGTGATGCGCGACGCAGATGACACGTGCATCGCCGTCTGCTCCATGGAGAACGTCGATCCGCTGGGCGTCCATACGGGTGATTCGATCGTCGTGGCGCCCGTCCAGACGCTCCCGGATCCGGTCCACCAGCGGCTGCGCAGCGCGGCGCTGGCGATCATCCGGGCGCTGGGTGTCGAGGGCGGCTGCAACGTCCAGTTCGCCCTCTCGCCGGACAGCCGCGAGTACGCGGTCATCGAGGTCAACCCGCGCGTCAGCCGTTCGTCGGCCCTGGCCTCCAAGGCCACCGGCTATCCCATCGCCCGGGTGGCCGCGCAGATCGCCGTGGGCCGGCGCCTGGCCGAGATCCCCAACGCCATCACTCGCACGACCGTGGCGGCCTTCGAGCCGGCCCTGGACTACGTGGTGGTCAAGCTGCCGCGCTTCCCTTTCGACAAGTTCCCGTCAGCGGATCGGTCCCTGGGCAGCCAGATGAAGGCGACCGGCGAGGTCATGGCCATCGATCGCACGTTCGCTGCGGCCCTCAACAAGGCCTTCCGCAGCCTGGAGCAGGCCGGGGCAGGGGTGCTGGCTGAAGATCCCGCCTGGCGCCCGACCCTGGACTACCTCGGCGCAGGCGGCGGCCCGACGGCCGTGGACGAGGAGGGCCTCGTGTGCGAGGCGGAAGCCCACGCCACGCGGGTCGCGCGACCGATCGTCCTGCACCGCTTCCTGCGTCCCTCCGACTCGCGCGCGTGGCGCCTCCTGGCCCTGCTGCGGCGCGGCGTGGCGGAAGCGGAACTGCACGAGGCGACCGGCATCGCGCCGTGGTTCCTGGCCGAGATGGCCCGCCTCGTGCGGCTCGGTGCTGCGCTCGGGGCAGCGCCTCGCGTCGACGGGGGCGAGGCCGTGGACCTGCCCGTCGGCCTCCTCGTGAGCGCCAAGCGGGCCGCGTACGGCGACCGCGACATCGCCACGCTGAGCGGGCGATCGGAGGCCGCGGTCGCGGCGCAGCGCGGGGCCCTGGGCCTGCAGCCGGGGTTCGCCATGGTCGACACGTGCGCCGGCGAGTTCGCCGCGGAGACGCCCTACTTCTACGCCACCTACGCCGCCGCCGGCTCCCCGCCGGAGGCCCCGCCCGTGGCGCGTCCGGCGGCGCTCGTGATCGGCTCGGGCCCGGTCCGCATCGGCCAGGGGATCGAGTTCGACTACTGCGCGGTGCAGGCCGCGGCGACCCTGCGCGAGATGGGCTGGCAGGCGGTCATGGTCAACTCGAACCCAGAAACGGTCTCCACCGACTTCGACGCCTCCTCCCGCCTCTACTTCGAGCCGCTCGACGTGGAGAGCGTGCGGGCCGTGGTCGCCGCCGAGAGCCCCCCGGGGACGGCGCTGCTCCCGGCGCTCATCCAGTTCGGCGGCCAGACGCCGCTCAACCTCGCCGCGCCGCTGGCGGCGACCGGCGTGCCCCTCCTGGGCCTGGACGTCGACGCCATCGAACGGGCGGAGGAGCGCGTGCGCTACGCCGCGTTCGTGGAGCGGCTGGGCATCCCCCAGCCGGAGGGCGGACGCGCGACCTCGGTGGAAGAGGCGCTCGTCGTCGCCGAGCGGATCGGCTACCCGGTCATCGTGCGGCCCAGCTACGTCATCGGGGGCCTGGCCATCGACTTCGCCTACGGACCCGGCGACCTGGCCGCCCAGCTCGCGGCGGCGACCCTGGTGACGCCCGACCGGCCGGTGCGCCTGGACGCCTACCTGGAAGGCCTGGAGGTGGACGTCGATGCCATCTGCGACGGCGAGCGGGTGTGCATCCCGGGCCTCATCGAGCACGTCGAGCGGGCGGGCGTGCACTCGGGCGACTCGGTCGGGATCTGCCCGCCCCAGCACATCAGCGAGGGCGACCAGGGCCTCCTCGTGTCGACGATGCAGCGGATCGCCCTGGCCATCGGGGTGCGCGGCCTGATCAACGCCCAGTTCATCGTGCGCGAGGACGGCGTCTACCTCCTGGAGGTCAACCCGCGCGCCTCACGGACGGTCCCGTTCCTGTCCAAGATCACCGGCGTCCCACTGGTCGAGCTGGCGACCCGGGTGGCCCTCGGCGAGCGGTTGGCCGACCTGGGCTGGCCGGACGGCCTGCTGCCCGAGCCACCGCTGGTCGCGGTCAAGGCCCCGGTCTTCTCGACCGCCAAGCTGCGCGGGGTGGATCCGTCGTTGGGGCCCGGCATGCAGTCCACCGGCGAGGTCATCGGGCTCCATCATGACGTGCGCGTGGCGCTCGCCAAGGCGCTCCTCGCCGCCTCGCTTCGCCCACCGCTGCCGGGCCCTGAAGGCGCCACGGCCCTCGTCTCCGTGGCCGATCGCGACAAGGGCGGCCTGGGTCAGCTGGCGGCCGCCCTGGCCGTCGGTGGGTACCGCCTGGCGGCCACCTCCGGCACCGCCGCGGCGCTGCGAGACCTCGGCCACGACGTCATGGAGGTCGCGCGCCTGGGGGAGACCGGCTCGGCGGAGCGCCCGGATATCCTCAGCCTGATCGAGGGCGGCTCGGTCGGCCTCGTGGTCAACACCCCGTCACCGCTGCCCGGCCCGGTGCGTGACGCGGCCGCCATCCGCCACGCGGCCGTGGCAGAGGGCATCCTCTGCCTCACCGCCATGGAAACGGCCATCGCCGCGGCCGAATCCCTGGACCCGGCCTTGCGGGCCGCGTCGGCCGAGGTGCGCCCGCTGCACGAATGGGTCCCGGCCCGCCGTCAGGCGGTCGGCCGAGGGGCGCCCAGGGAGTAGCCGGCGCGCACCAGCAGGGTGCCGATGCGCTTGCGGATGCGTGGTGTCGCCGGGTCGGCCTTGCGGCGGCTCGCCGCGGCCAGGCGCTGCTCGGTGGCTTCGCGCAGGCGGGTACGCTCGGTGAAGCTGACGTCGTCGATGATGGGGTGGCGGAACAAGTCTGGGACCTCGGGATGCGGGGTGCTGGGATGGTGCGTCATCTGGGTTGTCCTCCTGTTAGTCGTTTGTCTAACTTGTGTTCGTTCGAAACGCGCATGTGCTCGAGGGGGATCAGTGCAGGAAGCGGAGGAGTTCGGGCCCGGCCTCGGCCAGGCGCGAGCGACGCAGGCTGTAGTAGGTCAGGTTGCCCTCGTCGGTGACCGTTACGAGACCGGCGGCGCGGAGCGCGGCGAGGTGGTGCTTGACGGTGGGCTTGGAGAGCTCCATCTGCTGGGCGATCTCGGTGAGGTACAGGTCGCGGTCGGTGAGCAGGCGAAGGATGCGCAGGCGGGACGGGTCACCCAGGGCGCGGTAGAGGCGCAGCACGCTCTCCGGCGGGGCCAGCTCGTCGGCGCGACCGAGCGCGTCCTCGTGGACCGGATAGGCGAAGAGCCGGAAGTCGGCGCCCGACGTGATGTTGTTGTAGGGCCGGCCGAAGTAGCTGGGGGCCAGGATGACGCGCTGGATGCCCGGTTCCGGCAGCCAGCGCAGGCCGCCGGTGGTCCGCTCGATGAGTTCGGCCGGGGCCAGGGCGTCCCGGTCGGCGCGCCGCAGGTCGACATCGCGCCGCTCGATCTCCGCGATGCGCGACTCGATCGGCTCGAAGGCCACGAGCCAGTCGGCCAGCAGGCCGCGCAGCTTGTCGATCCACATCGAGGGGGCCTGCAGGAACTCGACGACCGGCGCGCATTCCTGGTCCGAGAGATGCGCGGGCAGCTCGGCGAAGGCGGCCTGGTCGCCATCCAGGGCGCGGTCGATCAGCTCCATCACGGGGACGCTGAAGCCGTCGCCGGCCATCTCGCGTGCCAGCTGCCGCGTCGGCATGGTCGCCACGAGGGTCACGAGGTCGCGCGCGGTCCGCGCCTCGGGATGGAGCACCGGCAGCACGGAGAGGCCGTGGCCGAACCCGCCGCGGGACTCGCTGAAGAGATCGCCCAGGTCCTGCGTGCGCTCGCTCGACAGCGCCGCGCGGGACCGCTCCAGCCACGCCCGGTCTTCGGGCAGGAGGTCGTAGTCCAGCCCGTCGATGGTCACCAGGCTGAGGATGAAGTCATACACCGGGCGGGCGTCGAACTCGATGCGGTAGTCCGCCCCGCGGCCCCGCACGAGGGCGCGGGGTTGCGGCGCGGGGGTGCTTTCGGTTTGGCTGATCGTGCGAGGCATGTTAGACAGTAATCTAACACATGGGTGATGAGTGTCAAGACCCCCGAGGATGGCACAATCCGCGCGATGGTCGCCCCCGACCCCACCCATCCACGCATCGGCTTCACCGAGCGTCGCCTCGCCAACGGCCTGCGCGTCATCGTCGCGCCCGACCACCTCGTGCCGGTGGTTGCCATCAACCTTTGGTACGACGTGGGCAGCAAGCACGAGGCTCCGGGACGGACGGGCTTCGCCCACCTGTTCGAGCACTTCATGTTCCAGGGCTCGGCTCACGTGGCCAAGGCCGAGCACATGAGCATCGTCCAGGGCTCGGGCGGCGTGTGCAACGCGACCACCTGGTTCGACCGCACGAACTACTTCGAGACGCTGCCGTCCAACCAGCTCGAGCTCGGCCTGTGGCTGGAGGCGGACCGCCTGGCCACGCTGCTTGACGCCCTCAGCCAGGAGAACCTGGACAACCAGCGGGAGGTGGTCAAGAACGAGAAACGGCAGAGCTACGACAACCAGCCGTACGGCTCGTTCTACGAGAAGCTCATGGCCGCCGTCTACCCGCCGGGCCATCCCTACCACCACACGCCCATCGGGTCGATGGCCGACCTGGATGCCGCCAGCCTGGCCGACGTGACGGCCTTCTTCCGCACCTATTACGCGCCCGACAACGCCGTCCTCACGATCGTCGGTGACGTGGAGGAGGAGACGGCCTTCGCGGCCGTCGAGCGCTGGTTCGGGCCCATCCCGGCCAGCGGCGCCAGCCGCCGGTTCGTGGCGCCGGTCACGCCGGCGCAGATCGGCACGCGCCTGCGCGAGACGGTGCCCGATGCCGTGCCCCTGGTGCGGATCCACTTCGGGTGGCGCACGGTGCCGTTCGGCACGTCGGCCTTCGACGCCCTCGAGGTGGCCACCCAGATCCTGGCCGGGGGGCAGGGCAGCCGCCTCTACCGGCACCTCGTCCGCGAGCGCCAGATCGCGCAGGACGTGTCGCTGTTCTCCATGCCGCTGGTCGCCGGTGCGGCCCTGCTGGCCGGGTGGGTCACGGTGCGCCCGGAGGCCGACCCGGCGGACGTGGAGGCCGCGTTCCTGGCCGAGATGGAGCAGGTCACCCGCGAGCCGGTCACGGCTGACGAGCTGCTCCGCGCTCACGCCCTGATCGAGTCGAGCGAGCTCTCCGCGCTGGGACGCGTGGAGGAGGTGGCCGATCGCCTGGGCATGTACGCCACGCTCTTCGACCGGCCGGAGCTGATCAACGAGCAGCTCGGGCGCTACCTTGCCGTGGGCGCCGACGACGTGCTGGCGGCCAGCGCGGCGACGTTCCGCGAGGACAACCTGGCGGTCATCACGTACGTGCCCCGCGAAGGCGAGTCGGCGCAGGCGGACGCGGCGTGAGCGGCCCGGCGATCCTGGCCCACCGCCCGTCGGCCGGCCCGGCCCGCCCGTACCACTTCCCCGGTTTCCGCCGCACCCGCCTCGACAACGGCCTGACGGTCATCGCCGCCGATGTGCCGAGCCGCCCGCTGATGGCGGCGGCCCTGCTGCTGCCGGGCGGCGCGGGCCACGAGCCGGCACGGCTGGCGGGGGTCAGCCTGCTCGCCGCCCGCGCGCTCTCCGAGGGCACCCGCCGGCGCGACGCGGTCGCCTTCATCGAGGCGTCCGAGCGGCTCGGGGCCTCGCTCGGGGCGAGCTGCGACTGGGAGATGCTGTCGCTCTCGGTGACCGTGCCGCGCGGCCGGCTCGAGCCGGCCCTGGAGCTGCTCGGCGAGATGCTGCGTGAGCCGGCCTTCCCCGCCCAGGAGGTGGACCGCCTGCGCGAGCAGCGCCTCAACGAGCTCCTCCAGGCGGCGGCCCAGCCCGGACGGCGCGCGGAACGCGCCTTCCTGGCCCGCATCTACGACGCGGCGTCCCCGTTCGCGCGGCCGCTCGGCGGCGACGAGGAGACGGTCCCTCGCCTGGATCGTGCCGAGCTCGTCGCCCGGCACGAGGCCCACCTGGACCCGGCGCAGGCGACGCTGATCCTGGCCGGTGACATGGAGGGGCTGGACCCCGTGGCCATCGCCGAGGCCCGCTTCGGCGCGTGGCGGGCGGCGGCGGCCGTCCCCGGCGCGGCGCTCGCCCCGGTGCCGGCCGAACCTGCCACCGGCGCCCGTGGCACGGTCGTCGTGGATCGCCCCGCCTCACCGCAATCGGAAGTGCGCATCGGCCACGTGGGGCTGCGCCGCCGCATCCCCGACTACCACGCCACGATCGTCCTGACGACGATGCTGGGCGGCCTCTTCAACTCGCGGCTGCAGCGCCTCCTGCGCGAGGAGAAGGGCTACACGTACCACGTCGGCGCGAGCTTCGATTTCAGGCGCTCCCCCGGGCCGTTCGCCGTCCGCACGGCCGTCCAGTCCGAGGTCACCGCCCCGGCGGTCGCCGAGGCGCTGGGGGTGCTGCGCCGCCTGCGCAGCGACCCGCCCACCCCGGCCGAACTGTCGGATGCGCGCGAGTTCCTCATCGGCGTCTTCCCGCTCCGTTTCGAGAGCCCGGAGCAGGTGGCCGGGGCCATCGCCGGCCTGGTGGCGCAGGACCTGCCGGACGATGAGCTCGACCGGTACCGGCCGTCGGTGGCCGCGGTCACCGCATCCGATGTCGTCGCCGCGGCCGGTCACGTCCACCCCGATGAGGCCGCCGTCGTCCTCGTGGGCGATGCCGAGCGGGTCGTACCCGATCTCGAGACGGCCGGCCTGGGTCCGGTGCAGGTCGTGCCGGCCGCGTGATCGTGGTCGTCGGACGACCCGCCCTGGGGGCCGCGGCGGCCGCTGGGCGGGACCGGCCGGCCGGTCCCGTGGCCCAGATCGCGCTCGCCGCGGCGGCCGCCGGCGCGTCGGTCGAGTTGCTCGGGGCGGTCGGCGACGACGATCGTGCCGATGCCCTCGCGGTCGCCCTCGGCCGTGCCGGCGTGGGCCACGCCGCGCTGCTGCGGCTGGCCGGCGCGACCACGCCCCGATGGGGCGACGGGCCCGCCACGTGGCCCCGCCTGGACGCGGCGGACCTGGACCTGGGCCTCCGCTACCTGCCCGACTGCCGCGTCCTGGTCCTGGCCGAGCCGCTCCCGCCGGCGGTCCGCGAGGTGGCCCTGGAGGCCGCGGCGTACCACGGCGCCGCTATCATCGCCATCGTCGCGGACGACGAGCCACCCGACGAGCGGCTGGCGCAGGTCGCCACGGTGCTCATCGCCCCCGACGATGCCGTGTCGCCGTTCGCCGACCTGATCGGCCGGTTCGCTGCAGCCCTCGACCGCGGCGAAGCGCCCGGCGCCGCCTTTCGCGGGGCGGTGGAGGCCGTCGGCTGGGAGCCCAGCTCCTGAACGGGCCGCAGCCGCTCCTCGTCTTCGGGCCGCGGTCCACCGACTACGACTTCGGGCCCGATCACCCGCTCACGCCGCGACGCTTCGGACCGGGCATCGAGCTCCTCCGCGCGCTCGGTGCCGCCGACCTCCTGGCGCCGGAACCCGCCACGGTCGCCCAGCTCGAGCGCGTCCACGAGCCCGCCTACATCGAGGCCGTGCAGCACTTCGCGGCCCACCCCGCCGGCGTGCCGCTGCGAGGCATCGGCCCCGGCGACTGCCCCGCCTTTGCCGGCATGCACGACGCCTCGGCCGCGGTCGCCGGTGGGTCGCTGACCGCCGTGGCGCGGATCCTGAACGGGTCGGTCGAGCACGCGTTCCATCCCGGGGGCGGCCTCCATCACGCCATGGCCGGCTACGCGTCCGGGTTCTGCATCTACAACGACGTCGCGCTGGCCGTGGCGGCCGCCCGCGACGCGGGCCATCGGGTCCTCTACGTGGACCTGGACGTGCACCACGGTGACGGCGTCGAGGCTATGTTCTGGGACGATCCGCAGGTCCTGACGTGTTCCTTCCACGAGACCGGGGAGACGCTCTTCCCTGGCAGCGGGGCCGTGGAAGACCGTGGCGGCCACCTGGCACCGGGGCGGGCGGTGAACGTGCCGCTCCAGCCCGGGACGGGCGATGCGAGCTGGCTGGAGGGGGTGCAGCGAGTCGTGCCGGCCATCGCCGAGGTCTTCCGCCCGACCTTCCTGGTCACCCAGCACGGCTGCGACACGCATGCGTTCGATCCGTTGGCACACCTGCGTCTCACGACCGCCGCGTATGCCCAGGCGGCGACGCTCATGCACGACCTGGCCCATCGCCATGCCGATGGGCGCTGGCTGGCCACGGGCGGTGGCGGGTACGACGCCTATCGGGTCGTGCCGCGGGCGTGGGGCCTGGTGTGGCTGGCGCAGGCGCATGCGGCCGTGCCCGGGGTGACCCCGGAGGCGTGGCGCGCGCGATGGGCGGCCGAGGCGGCCCGCTACGGCCAGGGCCCGCCGCCGATCGACATGGTGGACCCGCCGGGCACCGTCGGCTCCGAGTCACCGACGGTCGCCGCCCGCAACGCCCGGACGCTGGCGCAGGTGCTCGACGCGACGCTGGAGCTGTTGGCCGCGGGCTGACCGGGCCGCGTGCTGACCGCCTGATGCTCGCGCGGCCATTTGGGGCGACTCGGCCCGCCTGATGCGGTCGAAGTCATCGGCCTGTCGTGGCAGGAGCGACAAGACTCCCTCACCGGGCTGAGCCGACGACTTCGCACGTCAAGTGCACAGGCCTCGGCGCCCGAGGCGATCCACCGGGCCACAAAGGGGCGAGCGTCCCCGCCGACGTCCGCGGCCTCGAGCGGGGACGGGCTGGCGACGCTGCCGGGAACCGGGCGGAGCGCGCGGGCGGGCTCGGGCCGGGTGTTTCGGGCCAGCGAGGGGCGCCGATCGCTGACTTGACGTGCGATCCAGTCGCCCCGGGCCGAGGGTGCGGAACCAGGGCTCTGATGACGTCGACCGCATCAGCCGGGAGGGCTTCAGGGCTTCTTCAGGGCGGGGAGCACAGGCCTGGGACCCTTCGGGACAGCCGACCGAATGCCCGGGCGCCGGCACTGCTTTCGACCGTCTGTTCTAATCATGGCCGGCGCCCTATACTCGCCGCCCGTGCCCACGAGCCGACCGTCCGACCGTCGACCAACGACCCCGACCGACCCCCTCGACCCCCTCGAGCTCTTCGGCCCGGCCGCGCAGGCGTGGTTCCGCGGCGCGTTCGGGGCGCCGACGGCCGCCCAGGCCCTGGGCTGGCCGGCCATCGCGGCCGGCGACCACACCCTCATCTGCGCACCGACGGGCTCGGGCAAGACCCTGGCCGCGTTCCTGTGGTGCCTGGACCGCCTGGGGTCCGAGCCGCCCCCCGGCGACCCGCTCGCGGCGCTGCGCGTGCTGTACGTCTCGCCGCTCAAGGCGCTGGTCCACGACGTCGAGCGGAACCTGCGGGCGCCGTTGCACGGCCTGACGCTCGCGGCCCAGGGGCTGGGCCTGCCCGAGCCGCACATCCGGGTGGGCATGCGCACGGGCGACACCCCGGCCGAGGAACGGCGGGCCTTCGGCAAGCATCCGCCCGACATCCTGGTGACGACGCCGGAGTCGCTGTTCCTCCTCCTGACCTCCCAGGCACGGGACGCCCTGCGCAGCGTGCGGTGGGTGATCGTGGACGAGATCCACGCGCTGGCCGGCACCAAGCGCGGCGCGCACCTGGCCCTCTCGCTGGAGCGCCTCGACGCGCTGGCCCGCACGCCGCCGCAGCGTATCGGTCTCTCCGCCACCCAGCGCCCGCTGGAGGCGGTCGCCGCGTACCTGGGCGGCCGGCAGGCCAGCGCCACGGCCGCCGCCGGCCCACCGAGACCGGTCACGATCGTCGACGCCGGGGTGCGCAAGCCGCTGGAGCTGCAGGTCGTCGTCCCGGTGGATGACATGAGTCGCCTCGGCGAGGCCATGCCCCTCGAGGAGCAGCCGGGGGGACCGGCGACCGCGTCCGAGGCGCGCACCAGCATCTGGCCGGCCATCCACCCCCGGATCCTGGAGCTGATCCGGGCCCATCGCAGCACGATCGTCTTCGTCAACAGCCGCCGCCTCGCCGAACGCCTCGCGCAGCGCCTCAACGAGCTGGCGGGCGAGGAGTTGGTGCGAGCGCATCATGGCTCGCTCGCCCGCGAGCAGCGGGTGGAGATCGAGGAGGCCCTGAAGGCCGGTCGGCTGCCGGCCCTGGTGGCCACCAGCTCGCTCGAGCTGGGCATCGACATGGGCGCCGTGGACCTCGTCATCCAGGTGGAGTCGCCGCTGTCGGTGGCGCGGGGGCTCCAGCGCATCGGCCGGGCGGGCCACCGGGTCGACGAACCCAGCCGCGGCGTGATCTTCCCCAAGTACCGCGGCGACCTCCTGGAGGTCGCGGTCGTCACCCGGGCGATGCACGAGGGAGCCATCGAACCCACGGTCGTGCCCCGCAACCCACTCGACGTGCTGGCCCAGCAGCTCGTCGCCATCGCCGCCGACCGGCCGTGGCCGGCCGACGAGCTCTTCGCCCTCGTCCGCCGGGCAGAGAACTTCGCCGACCTGGGCCGCGACATCTTCGACGCCACCCTGGGCATGCTCGCCGGCCAGTACCCGTCCGACGAGTTCGCCGACCTCAAGCCGCGCGTCGTATGGGATCGCGTGGCGGGGACGGTGGCGACACGCCGCGACGCCCGTACCGTCGCCCTCATCTCGGGCGGCACGATCCCCGACCGCGGCCTGTTCGGCGTCTTCCTCGACGATGGGCTGGAAGGGCCGGACGGGCTGCCCGCAGGAGCCCGGGCCGGTCGAGCGGGTCGAGCCGGCGGGCGCCGGGTCGGCGAGCTCGACGAGGAGATGGTCTACGAAGCGCGGCCGGGCGAGGTGATCCTGCTCGGCGCCTCCGCCTGGCGCATCGAGCGCATCACGCACGATCGGGTGCTGGTCAGCCCGGCCCCCGGCCAGCCCGGCAAGGTCCCCTTCTGGAAGGGCGACACGGCGGGTCGACCGGTCGAGCTCGGCCGGGCGATCGGGGCCTTCACGCGCGCCTTCGGCGAGGCCGCGGTGGGCACCACGCGCCAGCGGTCGGCCGCGATCAAACGCCTCCAGGCGGAGCACGACCTCGATGCCCGGGCGGCCGACAACGTCCTGGGCTACCTGGCCGAGGAGCAGGAGGCCACCGGTACCCTGCCGACCGACCGGACCATCGTGCTGGAGCGGTTCCGCGACGAGCTCGGCGACTGGCGGATCTGCCTGCTCACGCCGTTCGGCGCGCGGGTCCACGCCCCCTGGGCGCTGGCCATCGAGGCCCGCCTCCGCGAGCAGCTGGGCCTGGAGGTGCAGCCCATGTGGTCGGACGACGGCATCGTCATCCGCCTGCCGGCGACCGACGGCTTCGCCGGGGACGGTCGGGGCCCGGGCGGGGCGGCCGTCGGCGATGACGCGTCCTGGGACGGATCCGCCGCGGCAACGCTGGACTTCGACGGCCGGCGGGGCGCGGCCGCGGCCGAGGCCGCCGTCCGCATCCCCGCGGACGAGGTGGAAGAGCTCGTCGTGGGCATCCTGGGCGGCTCCGCCCTCTTCGCCAGCCGTTTCCGCGAGAACGCCGCGCGGGCGCTCCTGCTGCCCCGGCGACGCCCCGGCGCGCGGACGCCGCTGTGGCAGATGCGGCAGCGGGCGGCCCAGCTCCTGGCCGTGGCCAGCCGCTACGGTTCCTTCCCGATCATCCTCGAGACCTATCGCGAGTGCCTCCAGGACGTCTTCGACCTGCCCGCCCTCAAGGCCTTGCTCGGCGCGCTCGAGCGGCGCGAGATCCGCCTCGTCAGCGTCGAGCTGCCGCGGGCGTCACCGTTCGCCGGCTCGCTCCTCTTCGACTACATCGCCGCCTACATGTACGAGGGCGACTCGCCGCTGGCCGACCGCCGGGCGCAGGCGCTGGCCCTGGACCGCGACCTCCTGCGCGAGCTGCTGGGGGCCGATGAGCTGCGCGAGCTGCTCGACGCCGGCGCCCTGGCCGACCTGGAACTGGAGCTCCAGGCCCTCACGCCGGAACGGGCGGCGAGGTCGGTCGACCAGGTCCACGACCTCTTGCGTCGACTCGGTGACCTGGGCCCGGATGAGGTCGCGGCGCGGATCCAGGCCCCGGATGGCGCCGAGCGCGGGCCGACCGCGGCGGCCTGGCTGGCCCGCCTTGAAGCCGACCGGCGCGCCATCCGCGTGCGGGTGGCGGGCACGGACCGGTGGATCGCGGCCGGGGATGCCGGGCGTTTCCGGGACGCGCTTGGCGTGACGCTGCCGGTCGGCGTGGCGGCGGCGTTCCTTGAGTCGGGCATGGACCCGCTGGCGGCGCTGTTGGCCCGCTACGCCCGGCGCCACGGTCCCTTCCTGACCGATGCGCCGGCGACTCGCTGGGGTCTGCCGGCCGGGGCCATCGAACCGGCGCTGGAGCTCCTGCTGGCCGCCGGGACGATCGTGCGCGGCGAGTTCCGGCCGGGCGGCACGGAGCGCGAGTGGTGCGATCCGGAGGTCCTGCGGATGCTGCGGCGGCGCTCGCTGGCTCGCCTGCGCCGCGAGGTCGAACCGGTCGAACCGGCCGCCCTGGCGCGGTTCCTGGTGGGTTGGCACGGCGTCGGCGGGTCCGCCGGGGGCACGGGTCGGCTGGCCGAGGTCGTGGCGCAGCTGGAGGGCCTGCCGCTGCCGGCCAGCGTGCTCGAGCGCGAGATCCTGCCTGCACGGGTACGTGACTACGCCCCGCGACTGCTTGACGAGCTGGGCGCCGCGGGCGAGGTGCTGTGGGTCGGGCAGGGGAGCCTGGGGCAGGACGACGGCCGGGTGGCGCTCTATCGTCCCGACCGGCTGGCACTGCTGCTGCCGCCCACGCTTCCACTCGCCGACCTGGGGTGGCTGGCCGGCGTGATCGTGGGGCACCTGGAGGCGCGAGGTGCGTCCTTCTACCGCGACCTGCTGGCCGCGGCCCTGCGTGAGGCGGCCGCGGGGGACCGGCGCGCGCCGGGCGCACGTGAGCTGCTGGATGCGCTGTGGCAGCTCGTGTGGGCCGGCCAGGTGACGAACGACACGTTCGCCCCGCTGCGCGCGCTGCGGTGGAAGCGGCGGGACCGGCCGGCCGGGCGGCCCCGCCCTGGCACGCTCCGCATGGGCCCGCCGGAGGCAGCCGGCCGCTGGTCGCTGGTGAGCGAGGCGGTGGCGACGGCCGTCGCGCTGGGTGGTGACCCGCCGTCGGACACGACGCGGCGCCACGCCGTGGCGAGCGTGCTGCTCGACCGCCACGGCGTGGTGACGCGCGACGGCGTCGCGGCCGAGGGGACGAGCGGGGGCTTCGGGGCCGTCTACCCCATCCTGCGCGAGCTGGAGGACCGTGGGCGGGTGCGGCGCGGGTACTTCGTCGAGGGCCTGGGTGGGGCCCAGTTCGCCCTGCCGGGCGTCGTCGATCGCCTGCGGGCCGCGCGCGTCGAGCCGTCGGCCGGGGCGGACGGCTCAGCGGATGGGGAGATGGTCGTGCTGGCCGCGACCGACCCGGCCAACCCGTACGGGGCGGCCCTGCCATGGCCGGCGACCGCGGCCGGGACGACGCCCGCGCGGGCGGCGGGGGCCCACGTCGTGCTGCTCGACGGCCGGCCGATCCTCTACCTCGAGCGCGGCAGCCGCTCGCTGCAGACGCTGCCCGGGGCAGAGGCCGCCGGGGCGTTCGAGCTGGGGCTGGGCGGGCTGGCCGGGCTTGTCGTGGAAGGCCGGCTGCGGTCGCTGGAGATCGCGCGTGTCGACGGCGCGCCGCCCGCCGACACGGCGTGGCGCGGTCGGTTCGAGGGGGCCGGCTGGCGCGCGGCCTACCGGGGCTGGATCCCGCCGGCGGGCGTGGCCGCGGGTGGCGGCCGCTACCATCGCTCCGATGTGTGAGCTCCTGGTCGCCCGCGCGACGCACCCCTTCGCGCTTGGCGACCTGTGGCCGGTCGCGGCGCGGATGGAACAGGACGGGCTGGCCGGGTACGGCTGGGGCGCGGCCTGGTCGGGCGGGGACGGTCGCCTCGAGGCGCACCACTCCGTGGCTGCCTTCCGCGACGATCCACGGGTGGTCGACCTGGGGGCGGTGCGGACCGTGGCTGTGCTGATCCACCTCCGACGGCCCTCGCGCCTGTCCACCCACGCCCTGCCCGACACACAGCCGTTCGTCGATCCGGCCGGGCGCTTCGCGCTGGGGCACAACGGGGATTTCCGCGATTACCGCGCGGCGCGCGAGTCCTATGTGGCCCAAGGTCGCATCCGGGGCCGGGCCGACTCGGAGGTCGGCGCCCGATGGCTGGAGGACCACTGGAGCGCGCCCGGCGGGGCGGATCCGGGTGGTGCGGCGCTGCTGGTCGCCCTGCATCAGGCCCTTGGCGGCCAGGCCAACCTGGGCATGCTCCAGCCCGACGGTTCGGCCGCCATGTACGCCGGCAACACGGAGAACCCCGTCTTCGCCTTCCGCCTGGGCGAGCTGCAGGTCGCGGCGACCGGCCTCTACTCGCTCGACCGCTCGTTCTTCCGCCTGGCCGCCCCGGGCGCCACGGACCGCCGCCTCGTACGCCTTGGCCGGACGGCCGTCCTGGCATCCAGCTCCCCGACTGCGGCGGGGGCCAGCCGGCCCTAACGTTCGCGGCTGCTCGCTCCATGGGCGCTGCGAACGCATGGGCAAGCGCTAATGTCGAGGGCCGGATCTCACCCCCTCTGGACAGGGCCGACCCTGTGGCGCCATATGCTCGAGGGAGCTCAGATCACCGTCCTTCTGACGTTCTCCGTCGGGCTGGTCCGGCCCGAACGACCCGAGGCGACCGCGCAACGTCCCTTGACACGGTTGATCGAGCTTCCAGCGCCCATGCAGCGAGCACGGGGCCGGGTAGACCCTCGTCGAGCCCATGACCAGGGCTTGGCCGGACGGCCGTCCTCTCCTAGCCGAGGCCGAAGAAGGCCCGCAGGCGAACCCGGGCGGCATGGCGCGCCACGACCGTGGCCCGTTCGGGGTCGCGGCGCCAGCGGCGAAGCAGCGTCTTGACCCGCTGCGCGGCGGCCCCTGCCACTCGCGGTAGGTCGCGCCGGTTGACCCACCAGAGCGGGTCGGCGTGGCGCCAGAACCAGGGCACCGTGGCCCACAGCAGGAGCAGGTAGTCAAGCCGCAACGGACGCGGGAAGTTGATCGCGAGGTCGATCTGGACCAGCGTCTGCGGCCAGGTGGCCAGGGTCAGCAGCAGCGCGACCGCCGCCGCGGCCAGCCCCCACAGGCGGGCGCGGGGCGGCAGGAAGACGAACAGCAGGACGGGGAACCACTTCATCGACGTCGCGATCACCCACAGCGAGGCGCTCAGGCGCGGCCCGACGAACTGCGCGGCCCACACGGCAAGGGCGAGCAGGAGCGTCACGTTCCCGGTGTCGAGGGTGGCGATGAGGGGCAGGAGCAGGACCCACACGATGACCGCGGTGGCGAGCGGATAGCGGCGGTAGGCCCACTCGGCCGTCCAGAGGAAGAGCAGGACGTTGAGGCCGCTCCAGACGAACCAGGCTACGCTCCACGGCAGGAGCGCCCATGGCACGAACAGCGGCAGCAGCCACGGGGCATAGACATAGGGCAGGAACGGCCCGGTCGGGTGATAGGGATCCCCGCCGTCCAGCCACGTGCGGACGCCGACCCAATAGGCCCGGGCGTCGGCGCCGACGAGGTCGCCGCGGGAGACCAGCCAGACGACGGCCGCCGCACCGGCGAGGCCCAGCAGGACGATGGCCAGGAGCCGGCGCGGCTCGTGGAGCCGCTGCCACTGGGCCCGCGCCGACCGGCGCAGGAGGCGCCTGCGGGCACCCGGCCGCACCCCGGTCCGGCGTGGGGACGCGGTCCGCGTGCGGCCGGACGTGGTGCTGGCGGGCGTGGTGGCGGTCATGGCGATACCCGATGGATGGTAGCAGTCGAGGGGCCCCGGAGCGCCGGTATACTCGGACGATGCCCAAGGGTCACGTGATGGTCATCGGCGGAGCCGAGGACAAGGTCCGCGAACGGGTCATCCTCAGCCGTTTCGTCGAGCTGGCCGGCGGCCCGGCGGCGCGCCTAACGGTCATCAGCACGGCGTCGTCGCTCGGGACCGCGGCCGGCGAGCTGTACCGGCGCGTCTTCGGGGAGCTTGGCTGCAGCCACGTCCGGCCCATCCACGCCGTGACCCGCGCGGAGGCCAACGCCGAGGCCAACGCCCATGCCCTGCGTGACGCGACAGGCATCTTCCTGACCGGCGGCAACCAGCTACGCCTCAGCTCGACGATCGGCGGGACGCTGATGGCCCACATCATCCAGGAGCGCCACGCGGCGGGGGCCGTCGTCGCCGGCACGAGCGCCGGCGCGTCCGCGATGAGCACGCACATGGTCGCCTTCGGAGCCAGCGGGGCGTCCCCGCGGCAGCGCATGGCCCAGCTGGCGGCCGGCCTGGGCGTGCTCCCGGACGTCATCGTGGACCAGCACTTCCAGCAACGCAACCGGCTGGGGCGGCTGCTCTCGATCATCGCCCAGAACCCGGCCCTGCTCGGCATCGGCATCGACGAGGACACGGCCGGCGTCGTGGGGCCGGACCACGTGATGGAGATCATCGGCCGGCGGAGCGTCACGATCGTGGACGGGGGCCGCTCGGACACCGACGCGTGGGAAGTGCCGGCGCACCGGCCGATCATGATCAGCAACGTCGTGCTGCACTCCCTGCCCAGCGGGTACCGCTTCGATCTGCGCCGCCGGGAACGCGTTGCGACGCCACTGCTGCGGGCCCTCGAGGGGGGCGAAGCGGTGGCGTCGGGCTAGCGGCAGGGGGAGGGGCGTGAGCAGGTCCGACGCGGCGACCCTGACGGCCCAGGCGGAT
>Ga0209415_10006067_pt1 | contig 21598 bp, 25 predicted proteins | sample PeaSoiSIISIP2007_FD_187696 | JGI IMG/M metagenome (GOLD analysis project Ga0209415, IMG submission 187696) | Peat soil microbial communities from Weissenstadt, Germany - SII-SIP-2007 (SPAdes) (version 2) | ecosystem: Environmental > Terrestrial > Soil > Wetlands > Peat | place: Germany... | reverse complement strand
GATTCCTCAGCCCCCCAGCCCCCCGGGGTGTGGACGGACCGGGCCAGAGTTTCTGGTAAGGTATAGTTCCAGTACGGTTCAATCCCCGATTTGCGTAAAGGCCGGCATCGCGCCGGCCTTTTTTATTCTGCCGCAAAACGGATGATGACGATGCTTATCTGATTTCCGTCGCATGCCGCCCGATGGGCGCGTATGCGGTGCCGAGGATAATGCCCGGCTTCTCTTTCGTCCCTTGCTGCACCATGACGGCAACGGAATCGCCCTGTTCGCCGGCAATTTCGGTAAGCGGGACAGTCCAGGTCTCTTCACTTCCGCTATAGTCGCCAAGCTTCAGCCAGCCGCGTACCACGTCATGGTAAGTGATCATGCGGCCGTGGTTCTCGCCACGGCCGATTTCGACCGGGATGGCTTTGGTGAGTGGACACAGCCAAACCTCGCCGCTGAGATGCTCTTTGCCGGCGGCGATTTTCACGTTCAACTGGCCACCGCCGACCGATAGCAGGACCGGTACCGACATGATCGCTGAGTTATGGTCGGTCTGCGCAATCGCGTGCTCGACCGCAGCCTTATCGCTGCCAAGCACGTGCACGGCGCCGTTGACGACGATTTGCGGCGTGTAGACCTGCCGATCGCCGCGCACGCGCGCATAGGCGCGCTGGCGCGCCGAATGCCCCGGGCTGGCGAGCGTATCCTTCCAGCCGAGATAGTCCCAATAGTCGATGGGCAGACTGAGCGCGACCAGCGACGGATCGGCCGCCAGCTCGCCGAGAAGCTTGTCGGCCGGTGGGCAGGACGAACAGCCCTGACTGGTGAACAGTTCGATTAGCGCGCGCGGCTCACCCGCGCCGGCGACCACGCAACTCGCGGCCAGCAAACCGGCGACGAGAGGTGCCGAAACAAGGCGACCACACAGCATTCCAATCTCCGCCCCACGGCCCCTGAGTTCAGGATTGGCGAGCGGCATTGTTATCGGGCGCAGTCCTCACCCGCCACTCAATTCACGGTGAGCCGCCCCCCTCCGTCAAGCCGCGAGATGGCGCAAGACATACTGCAATATGCCGCCATTCCTGTAGTAATCGAGCTCATCGACGGTATCGATGCGGCAGATTAGCGGCACGCGCTTTAAGCCCCCGTCGGCGGCAATGATTTCGGCGATGAGCCGCTGGTGCGGCTTGAGATCGCTATGCAGTCCGCGAATGGTTAACTGCTCGTCGCCCTTGAGGCCCAAACTCTGCCAAGAGGTACCTTCCTCGAACACCAGCGGCACCACACCCATGCCGACCAAATTGGAGCGATGGATGCGCTCGAAAGATTGCGCGATCACGGCGCGCACGCCGAGCAGAACCGTGCCCTTGGCCGCCCAGTCGCGCGAGGAGCCCGTGCCGTATTCCTTGCCGGCGAAGACGACCAGCGGCACGCGTTCGGTCTTATAACGCATGGCCGCATCGTAGATCGTCATGCGCTGGCGGGACGGGTAATGGATCGTGAAACCGCCCTCCACCCCGGGCACCATCTGGTTCTTCAGCCGGATGTTGGCGAAGGTGCCGCGCATCATCACCTCGTGATTGCCGCGCCGGGTGCCGTATTGGTTGAAATCGATTGGCTTGACCTTGTGGTCGACCAGATATTTGCCGGCCGGCGAGTCGACCTTGATCGAGCCCGCCGGCGAGATGTGATCGGTGGTGATGGAATCGAGGAATAAGCCGAGCACGCGCGCATCGATGACGTCGGTCGGCGCCTCGGGACGGCGCGACATGTGAGAGAAATAGGGCGGATTCTGCACGTAGGTCGATTTCCGATCCCACGGGAATGTCAGCGCGCCCTGCACGCTGATCTTGCGCCAGTTGGCGTCGCCCTTGAACACGTCGCCGTATTTGCGCGTGTACATCTGTTTGTTGATGTTCTTGCGGATGAATTCGTTGACCTCCCGGCTCGACGGCCAGATGTCGCGCAGATAGACCTTGCGGCCCTTCTGATCGGTCCCGAGCGGCGCCTTGCCGACTTCGACCTGCATCGAGCCGGCGATAGCGTAAGCGACCACCAGCGGCGGCGAAGCCAGATAATTGGCGCGCACATCGGCATTGACGCGGCCTTCGAAATTGCGATTGCCGGAAAGCACCGCGGCGGCGACGAGATCGTGACCGTTGATCGCCTTGGAAATCTCCGGCGGCAGCGGGCCCGAATTGCCGATGCAGGTCGTGCAACCGAAGCCGACGAGATTGAAGCCGAGCTTGTCCAAATCCTTCTGCAAGCCTGATTTGGCGAGATATTCGCCGACTACCTGCGAACCGGGCGCAAGCGATGTCTTCACCCACGGTTTGACCGACAGGCCCTTGGCCACCGCCTTGCGGGCAACCAGCCCGGCCGCGATCATCACGCTCGGATTCGATGTGTTGGTGCAGGAGGTGATCGCGGCGATCACCACGTCGCCGTGACCGAGCGTGTCTTTTCGGCCCTCGACCGGAAAGCGCTTGTCCGCCTCCGCGCCTTTGCCGAATTCCTTGTCCAGAGCCTGGGCAAAACCGCTCTTGACCTCCTTGAGCGGCACCCGGTCCTGCGGACGCTTCGGCCCGGCGAGCGAGGGCTCGACCGACGAAAGCTCGAGCTTGAGCACCTCGGTGAAAACCGGATCTTGCATCGTCTTGGTGTGGTACATGCCCTGCGCCTTGGCATAAGCAAGCACCAGCGCGACGCGGTCCGCCGGACGGCCGGTTTCGCGCAGATAGCGGATGGTGTCGTCGTCGATCGGAAAGAAGCCGCAGGTGGCGCCGTATTCCGGCGACATGTTGCCGAGCGTGGCACGGTCGGCAATCGACAGGCTCGCCATGCCGGGACCGAAATATTCGACGAACTTGCCGACCACGCCGCGCTTGCGCAGCATCTGCGTGACGGTGAGGACGAGATCGGTGGCGGTGACGCCTTCCTTGAGCTTGCCGTTGAAGCGCACGCCGATCACTTCCGGCAGCAGCATCGAATAGGGCTGGCCCAGCATGGCCGCCTCGGCTTCGATGCCGCCCACGCCCCAGCCGAGCACGGAGAGCCCGTTGACCATGGTCGTGTGGGAATCCGTGCCCACCAGCGTGTCCGGATAAGCAAGCTCGGTGGCGACCGTCTTGTCCGCGAACTTGATCTTGGTCTTTGCCGTCCAGACCGTGTGCGAGAGATATTCGAGATTGACCTGGTGGCAGATGCCGGTGCCGGGCGGCACCACCCGAAAATCCTCGAACGAGCGCTGCGCCCATTTGAGGAAGCGGTAGCGCTCCTGATTTTGCTTGTACTCCTCCTCGACGTTCTTCTTGAACGCGCCGTTGTTGCCGAAGAAGTTGACCACCACCGAATGATCGATGACGAGATCGACGGGCACCAGCGGATTGATCTTCTTCGGATCGCCGCCCAACATCTTCATGGCATCGCGCATGGCGGCCAGATCGACCACCGCCGGCACGCCGGTGAAGTCCTGCATCAGCACGCGGGCCGGCCGGAAGGCGAGTTCGCGGTCCGACGTCTTGGTCTTGAGCCATCGCGCGACCGCCAACAGGTCGTCCTTGGTGACCGAGCGGCCGTCCTCGTTGCGCAGCATGTTTTCGAGCAGCACTTTGAGCGAGAAGGGCAGCCGCGAAATCCCCTTAAGACCGTTCTTTTCGGCAACCGGCAGGCTGTAATAGGCGTAGGTCTTGGAGCCGACCTTGAGCGGCCTCAAGCACTTGAAGCTGTCGAGCGACGTCATGACTATTTTCCCATCCTGCCGGCCCGCCAGCCGGCGCAATTCGAAGGTAATTTATTGCCGGAACGGGCGCCAACGAACCGTCGGCGACCGGACAAAGCAGGCGTCCCCGACGCGCCGTTGTCCGCGCCTCGGCTTATAGGGTCTTTTCAAGACTTGTGCCAGATCGGCAAGAAATGGTCGATAACATGCCGGGAATGGCTGGGTTGTTCGCGCTGCGCGAACGGGCCGGCATAGCTTTGGCCCTTGCTCCGGGACCTCAAGGATGCGGCTTTCCGCTACTGATCTCGCCTGCCGGCGTGGCGGCCGCGAGGTATTCGCCGGGTTAAGCTTTTCGCTCGCCTCCGGCGAGGCGATGGCTATCCGCGGCCGCAACGGCGCTGGCAAATCGTCGCTGCTGCGCATGGTGATGGGCCTCATCCGCGTCGCCGCGGGCAGGCTTGCATTGGAGGGTGGCGATCCGGAAATGACGCTTGGCGAGCAAGCCCATTATCTCGGCCACCAGGACGCGCTGAAGCCTTCGCTTTCGGTCGGCGAAAACCTCCGCTTCTGGGCAGGCTTTTTCAGCGCCGCCGAAGCCGATATCGGCGCGCCGCTCGCCGCCGTCGGGCTCGAGGAGCTGATCGACCTGCCCGCGACGTATCTTTCCGCGGGGCAGCGCCGACGGCTTTCGATCGCCCGGTTGCTCGCGGTTAAACGCCCGATCTGGCTGCTCGACGAACCGGCCAGCACTTTGGATGCCGCGGCGCAGGAAAAGCTTGGCGAATTCATGCGCGCGCATCTCGCCGGCGGCGGTCTCATCATGGCCGCAACGCATGGCGTCCTCGGGCTCGACGGCGCGCAGGAACTGCGGCTTGATCAAAGCCCCTCCCCGCAAGTGGTAAAGGACGGATCACCGTGAGCCCGCTGGCGGCCATCCTCTTCCGCGATCTGCGCATCGCCGTGCGCGTCGGCGGCGGTGCACTGATCGGCGTGTTGTTCTTTTTGGTCGTGGTGACGCTGACGCCTTTCGCGCTCGGGCCGGACATCGCGCTCCTTCAGCGCATCGGCCCCGCGATCCTCTGGCTCGCGGCGCTGCTCGCGAGCCTGCTGGCGCTCGATCGGCTGTTTGCGGCCGACCACCAGGACGGCTCGCTCGATCTCATCCTCATGGGCCGCGCGCCGCTCGAGCTCGTGGTCGCGGCGAAGGCTCTCGCCCATTGGCTCACGACCGGCTTGCCGCTGATCATCGCCGCGCCGCTCATCGGCCTGCTGCTCAACCTCGACGGCCGGGCTGAAGCCGCGCTGGTGCTGACGTTCCTCGTCGGCACGCCGGCGCTGACCTTCATCGGGCTGATCGGCGCCGCCATCGCAGTGACACTGCGTCGCGGAGGACTGCTGCTGGCGGTGCTGGTATTGCCGCTGACCGTGCCGGTGCTCATTTTCGGCGTCGCCGCGGCGAATGCCGCAATGGTCGGGCCGGTGCCGTTCGGCACGCCGTTTACGATTCTCTGCGCGCTGACGCTGGCGAGCCTGGTGGTGGGACCATTCGCCGCCGCCGCGGCATTGCGGCAGGAAATGGAATAGCAATTTCTGCTGCGTTGTACTGGTGCGCCGAAGTGGACTAGGAAAACTGCGATGGCTGTCATCGATCTCGCCAATCCGACGCGTTTCTTGCAATTCGCCAATCGTGCGATTCCGTGGCTCGGCGGCGTCACGGTGGTGGTGTTCGCGTTCGCGATCAATCAGGCCATGGTGGCGCCCGACGACTATCAGCAAGGCGCCACCGTCAAGATCATGTTTCTTCACGTGCCCGGCGCCTGGCTTGGCATGCTGGCCTGGGGACTGATGACGATTGCCGCGCTCGGAACTTTGGTCTGGCGCCATCCGCTCGCCGATGTCACCGCCAAGGCGGCCGCGCCGATCGGCGCTGCCTTCACGCTCATGTGCCTCGTCACCGGCTCGTTGTGGGGACGCCCGATGTGGGGCACCTACTGGGTGTGGGATGCGCGGCTGACGTCGGAGCTGATCCTCTTTCTGCTCTATCTCGGCGTCATCGCGCTCTGGCGCACGGTCGAGGACCCGTCGCGCGCCGCGCGCGCGGTGGCGATTCTCACGCTCGTCGGCGCGATCGATCTGCCGATCATCAAATTCTCCGTCGATTGGTGGAACACTTTGCACCAGCCGGCGTCGGTCTTCCGCCTCGCCGCTCCGACCATCGACCCGTCGATCCTCATTCCGCTCCTGATCATGACGGCGGCGTTCACGTTGTTGTTTGCCACGCTCCTGCTCGCCGCCATGCGCAACGAAATCCTGCGCCGGCGCGTGCGAGCGTTGCGGCTGATGCAGGCGAGTGCGGTGAGTTGACGATGGAAGCGACCAGCCACATGGCCTTCATCGTGGCCGCTTATGCGGCGGCCGGCGCGGTCGTCGGCGGCCTGACGGCGTGGGTGATGCTCGACTACCGCGTGCAGTTGGGGAGGCTCGCCGATCTCGAAAAGCGGGGCTTCGCGCGCCGCTCGGCGTCGGCGGCCTCGGCGCCGCCGGCAGAACGGGCGAGGGAAAAATCGTGACCGCAGCAGCGAAAGACGGTGGCAGCACCGGCCGGCGCCGTCTTATCGTTTTGGCGCCGCTCGTGATTTTCCTCGGGCTCGTCGCGTTGTTTCTGATCCGCCTCTATTCCGGCGATCCCTCGCGCATTCCCTCGGCGTTGATCGGCCAACCGGCGCCGCAGACGAACTTGCCACCGGTCGCCGGCCTCAATCGCAACGGCATGCCCGTTCCGGGTATCGACGCGGCGAGTTTCAAAGGTGCGGTGACGGTGGTGAACGTCTGGGCGTCGTGGTGCGTGCCCTGCCACGACGAAGCGCCGCTGCTCATGGGACTCGCGCAGGACGCACGGCTGCGCATCATCGGCATCAACTACAAGGACGAGCCGGAGAATGCCCGGCGCTTCCTCGGCCGCTACGGCAATCCGTTCGCCGCGGCGGGCGCCGACCGCAACGGCCGCGCCGCGATCGAATGGGGCGTTTACGGCGTGCCTGAAACCTTCGTGGTCGGGCGCGACGCCAGCATCGCCTATAAGTTGGTCGGGCCGATCACCCCCGACAATCTCGACAAAGTGCTCAAGCCCGAGATCGAGAAAGCGCTGGCGGCGGGATCGTAGTCGTCATTCCGGGGCCGCGCGAAGCGAGGAGCCCGCTTCGCAGCAATCCGCAATGACGGCTACTCCGCCGGCTCCGCGGCGTATTTCTTCAATAGCGGATATTGCAGCGCGCCGAACAGGAAGGTGAGCGGCAGAAAGCCGAACACTTTGAACTCCACCCACACGTTGGTGGAGGTATTGCGCCAGACGATTTCATTAAGCAACGCCAGGGCAAAAAAGAACAATGCCCAGCGCCAAGTCAGCTTCCGCCAGCCTTCGTCGGTGAGGTGAAACAGCGAATCGAACACCACGCCGAGGAATGACTTGCCGAAGAAAAGCCCGCCGAGAAGCACCCCGCCGAACAGCGCGTAGAGGATCGTCGGTTTGATTTTGATGAACAGATCGTTGTGCAGGATCAGCGTCAATCCGCCGAAAACGAGCACGATGACCGCTGTGACCGCCGGCATGATCGGCAGCGCCCGCGTCAGCACATAGGATGCCGCCAGCGCCGCCAGCACGGCGATCATGAAGGTGGCCGTGGCGACAAAGATGCCGTAGCGGGAATTGGCGAAGAAGAACAACGCCAGTGGCCCGAGGTCGAAGGCGAGCTTGAGGAGCGGGTTGAGCTGCGGCTTTGTCGTTTCGGTCATGTCAGGGCCCGGCATCATTAACTTATGCGTCCGTCCCGGCGATCGCGCGGGCAAAATCCCGCGCCGAGAACGGGGCCAGATCGTCGACGCTCTCGCCGACGCCGATGAAGTGAACCGGAACCTTAAAGCGCGCGGCAATGGCTACGAGGATGCCGCCGCGGGCGGTGCCGTCGAGCTTGGTCATGACCAGGCCGGTGACGCCGACCACTTTGCGGAAAATCTCAACCTGCGACAATGCATTCTGACCGACGGTGGCGTCGAGCACGAGCAGCACGGCGTGCGGCGCGGTCGGATCGACCTTCTTCATCACGCGCACGACCTTCTCCAGCTCATCCATCAGTTCGGTGCGGTTCTGCAAGCGGCCGGCGGTGTCGATGAGCAACACATCGATGCTACGCTCCTGTGCCGCGCGCAATGCATCGAAAACAAGACCGGCCGAATCGGCACCCGGCTCGCGCGCGATCACCGGTGCCCCGGTGCGCTCGCCCCAGATCTTGAGCTGATCGATGGCGGCGGCGCGAAACGTGTCGCCCGCTGCCAGCATCACGCTGCGGCCTTCGGCGCGGAACTTGGCCGCAAGCTTGCCGATGGTCGTGGTCTTGCCGGAGCCGTTCACCCCGGCGACAAGGATCACGAAGGGCTTTTTCGCAGCCTTGATCACCAGCGGCTGCGCCACCGGGGCAAGCGTCTTCTCGATCTCGGCGGCCATCACCGCCTGGACCTCGGCCGGGGAAATCCCCGCCTCGTGGCGGCTTTCGCCGAGAGATGCGGCGATGCGGTCGGCGGTATCGGGGCCGAGATCGGCGCGGATGAGCACGTCCTTGATCTCGGCAATCGTCGCGGCATCGAGTTTGCGCTTGGTGACGAGGTCGGCGACAGCGCCGCCCAGCGCCGAAGACGTGCGCTTGAGCCCGCCGGTCAGGCGCTGCCACCAATTGCCTTTGGCGCTGTCGTTCATCAATGGCCCGTGATAGCGGTTTCGCCGAGGTAAGCAACCATGACCCCGGAAGAAATGGTGTCGCGGGTTCTCTACCGCGACGCCCTGATGCTGGTGATCGACAAGCCCCCCGGGATGTCGGTGCATGCCGGCCCGCTAAACAGCGCGAAACGCCGTGAAAGCGTCGAGGACCATTTCGACGCCCTGCGCTTTGGACTGCCGCGGCCGCCGGCGCTGGCGCACCGACTCGACCGCGACACCTCCGGCTGCCTGATCCTCGGCCGGCACCGTAAGGCGCTCGCCGAGCTCGGCAAGCTGTTCCGGAATGGCGCGGTCGGCAAGACCTATTGGGCCGTCGTCGAAGGCGAGCCCGAGACCGAGGAAGGCGTCATCGCGCTGCCGCTTGGCCGCCTCGATGCGACGCGCGGCTGGTGGATGAAGCACGATCCGCTGGGCCGCCCGGCGGTAACCCAGTGGAGAGTGATGGGACGGACTGGGAAAATCACCTGGCTCTCTCTCGAGCCCCAGACCGGGCGAACGCATCAGTTACGGGTGCATTGCGCGGAAATGGGCTGGCCGATCCTCGGCGATGCCGTCTATGGCAACGCGCCGCGAAGCGGCGGACCAGTGCTGCATCTGCACGCGCGCGAGATCGTCGTGCCGCTCGACGAGAACCGTGCGCCGGTCCGCGTCATTGCGCCAGTGCAGCCGCACATGCGCGCGGCCCTGGCGGAGTGCGGCTGGAGGGACGACCCACAAATGCAGGCGGCGGAATAGCGCCGCACTCACGCCGCGAGCAATTGCCTGCCGTCATGCGCGGCGATTCTCAGTTCAACGAGCGTGCCGGGTTCGGCCGGTAGCGCAAGCTTTACCGGCGTGAACTGCTCGGTCCTGCCTTGCTCGCGCGATTCGACCAACACGCGGCGCGTGGCGCCAACCTCGGCATCAAGATGCCGCTGCAAGGCGCTCGCCCCGCGCTCGCGCAAGCGCCGCGCCCGCTCCTTGACGATCGCGCTCGCAAGCTGCGGCATGCGCGCAGCCGGCGTGCCCGGCCGCGCCGAGAACGGAAACACGTGCAGATGCGTCAATCCGCAGTCGTCGACGAGCGCGAGCGAATGCTCGAACATGCTTTCGGTCTCGGTCGGAAAGCCGGCGATGATGTCGGCGCCGAAAACCATGTCCGGCCGCAATCGGCGCAAGGCGGCACAGAACGCGATCGCATCACTGCGCGAGTGCCGGCGCTTCATGCGCTTGAGGATGAGATCGTCGCCCGATTGCAGCGACAGATGCAGATGCGGCATCAGCCGTTCGTCGTCCGCGAATGCATCGATCAAGTCGCGGTCGGCCTCGACCGAATCGATCGACGACAGGCGGAGCCGTTTCAACTCGGGCACATGCTTGAGGATCTGCTTGACCAGCATGCCGAGCTTCAGCGCGCCCGGCAGGTCCGCGCCATAGCTCGTGATATCGACGCCGGTAAGGACGACTTCGCAGTAGCCGTTGACGACGAGTCGACGCACGTCGGCAACCACGGCGCCCATCGGCACCGAGCGCGAATTGCCGCGACCGTAGGGAATGATGCAGAAGGTGCAACGATGATCGCAGCCATTCTGCACTTGCACGAATGCACGCGCGCGGCCGGCAAAGCCTTCGATCAAGTGCGCGGCGGTATCCCTGACCGCCATGATGTCGTTGATCAGCGCCTTCGGCGCGTCGGCGAGACCGAATGCATCACGCGCTTGCGCCCACGCCGCCACACTCAGCTTCTCGGAATTACCGAGCACGCGATCGGCCTCGGTCATGGCGATGAAGGTTTGCGGCTCGGTCTGCGCCGCACAGCCGGTGACGACGATGTTCGCCTGCGGGCGTTGGCGCCGCAGCGCGCGGATAGTTTGCCGCGCCTGACGCACCGCTTCCGCGGTCACGGCGCAGGTATTGACTACGACGGTATCGGTCAGCCCGGCGCGTTCCGCCTCGCGGCGGATTACTTCCGACTCGGCGGCATTGAGCCGGCAACCGAAGGTGACGACATCGACGCTCATCGGATCACGGCGCTCCAACGCCGGCGAACAGCGCGGCATCGAAACGTCCGGCGTGCTCGTATTCGACCGGGCCGGTCATCAACACGTGGTCGTCGCTTTCGCGCCATTCGATCGCAAGATCGCCGCCGGGCAAGGTAACCGTCACCTTGCGGCCGGTTCGCCCAAGCCGCGCCGCGGCGACCGCGACGGCGCAAGCCGCCGAACCGCAGGCCTTGGTGAGTCCGGCGCCGCGCTCCCAGGTACGGATAACGATGCGGTCGCGCGACGGCGTTGCCGCCAGCGTGATGTTGGCGCGCGCGGGAAACAGCGGATGATGCTCGAGCCGCGGGCCGATTTGGCGAAGATCGTAGCTTTGCGGATTCTCGACCCAGAAGATCGCATGCGGATTGCCCATATTCACCACCGACGGCGAGCACAGGATCGGCGCCCCGGGCGGCCCAAAATCAAGCTCGATGGCGCGCGTGTCGGGCATCGCTCTAGCCAGCGGGATTTCGTCCCAGCGAAAGCGCGGCACCCCCATGTCGACGGTGAACAGCCCGTCACCGTTGCGCCAGCAGGAGACGAGGCCGGCGGAGGTCTCGAAATTGAGCTTCGCCTTGCCGGTCTCGCCGCTGACCAGGAAGGCCACGCAGCGCATGCCGTTGCCGCAGGCGCCCGCCTCCGACCCGTCGTTGTTGTAGATGCGAATGGACGCGTCGATTGCACCGTGCCCGGGATAAAGCGCCATCAGCTGGTCGTAGGGCTCCTGGCGCGCCGCCGCACGCGCTTCGCCCGCCGCGATCGCGCCCGCCGAACGGCGCAGATCGACGATCACGATCTCGTTGCCGAGGCCGTTCATCTTGACGAAATCCCGATCCGCCAGCGTACCCATGATTAAGCCCGAATGTGCGGACTTATATGAGGACTTCGGTCTTGTGCGCCAGTACCATGATCGCGTCCGCCGGCGGCCGTGCTAACATCAAACGGGGACGACGAAACACCCCGACCCGGCGCCGAGCCATCGCGCCGGTACGCAGACGGAGAACTTTGGATGTTGCTGCGCTTTGCGCTCTTCTTGTTTGTCGCGGCCGCAGCCGTCGTTTTCGCCGCGCCGCAGCCTTGGGCGCAAACGCCGCCAGCAGCCGCGACCAAGCCGGACACGGCGCCGGCCGTATCCCCGCCCGGCGCCACCACCCAGCCCGGCGACCCGTTCGGCGAGGACACGACGCTGACGGCAAAGCCGATTGTGTATGTCAAAGGCTCCGGCACCTGGGACAATGCCTTCGAGACGATCACCAAATCATTCAAGACCGTCAAAGCCTACGTCGATAAAGAGGGCCTCAAGGTCGACGGTCAGCCGATGACGCTGTTCACCTCGACCGATGACACCGGCTTTCAGTTCGAGGCCGCCATACCGGTCGCCGCGCCGCCAAAAAATCCGCCGCGTGGCGATATCGCCATCGGCACCTCGCCGGAAGGCCGCGCGCTCAAATTCGTCCACCGCGGATCGTATGACGGATTGGACAATACCTATGAGGCGATCACCAATTACCTCGATGAGCGGCGACTGGAAGCCAAGGACATGTTCATCGAGCAGTATCTGACCGATCCCCTGACGACCAATGAGGATCACCTGGTCGTCAACGTCTTTGTCATGATCAAATAACGGCCGGATCGTCCGCTGACGCGGACGACGAATGCCATACCTCCCCGGGCCGCAAAGCTCGGAAACGCTCGGGCGGAATTCCGGCGCGCTTGAGCGCATTGGCCAGAGCCACGAGCGGTGCGTCGATAGCTTCGTCGGTGAGCTGGAACGTGCCGTAATGGTGACCGAGCGCGAGCTCGGCGCCGCAATCGACGAAGGCCCGCACCGACTCCGCCGGATTCATGTGCTGATCGGCCATGAGCCAGCGCGGCTCGAAAGCTCCGATCGGCAGAACGGCGAGCTTGAACGGTCCATACCGCTCGCGCGCGGCGCGGAAATTGCGGCCGTCGCCGTAGCTCGAATCGGCGACGAGATAAATTCGTCCTCCCGGCGCTTCGACGACGAACGACGCCCACAGCGACATGTTGCGGTCGGAAAGTGTGCGCGCCGACCAATGACGCGTCGGCACCAGCGTCACCGCGACGCCCGCCCCAAGATCGACCCGCTCGTGCCAGTCGTAAGCTTCGGCGGCAATCGCCGGATCGCTATTGCGCATGATGGCGTCGTTGCCGAGCGGCGTTACGACGCGAGGGCGATGCGCGGCCGCGAGCCGCGACAGCGTGGCGATATCGAGATGATCGTAATGCGCGTGCGATACCAGAACGGCATCGATCGGCGGCAGGTCCGCAAAAGCGACACCCGGATCGTTCACCCGCCGCGGGCCAACGTGGCGGAACGGCGAGGCGCGTTGCGACCAGACCGGGTCGAGCAGGATATTGAGCCCGGCCGTCTGCACGAGGAAGCTGGCGTGGCCGACATAGGCAATGCGCCAGGACGCGCCTTCGACGCGCGCCGGCGGGCGGTCGGCATAAGGTGAAGGTGCCCAGACCGGCCACTTTGCTTTTGTGCCCCGCCAGTAACGATCGACCATCCAGCGCAGTAGAACGCCTCGGCTGCGGGGCGCTACGCCGTGCCGATCGAAGAACCGCTCGCCGTCGAAATGATCGGAAATGGGGCCGTTGTAATAGCGCGACATTCAGTTTGGATTATACCAGCCCGGCCCCACGGCGCGGCAGCAAAAGGCCGCGGTTGACGGCAGCGGGGTCTGCACCTATTTTCCGCACGCTTTCGTAAGAGACTTGAAAGTTCATCTGCCGACCGGCTTAAGGAGGCCGGAGGTCACCGCCCGACAGCGCGATGCGCCCTCGGGCGTATGACGTGTTTGGTTAAGGCACAACGAATGTTCGACAGTCTTTCCGAGCGTTTGAATGCGGTCCTCGACCGCCTGACCCGGCGCGGCGCGCTGGCGGAGGCGGATGTCGAGGCGGCGCTCCAGGACGTGCGCCGCGCGCTGATCGAGGCCGACGTCGCGCTCGATGTCGCGCGCGCCTTCGCCGAAGGGGTGAAGAAGCACGCGGTTGGGGTCGAGGTCGTCAAGTCGGTCACGCCCGGCCAGATGGTCGTGAAGATCGTGCACGATCAATTGGTGGAGACGTTGGGATCGAGCGCCCAGCCGATCGATCTCAATGCGCCGGCGCCGATCGCCATCATGATGGTGGGATTGCAGGGCTCGGGCAAAACTACGACCACAGCGAAAGTGGCCAAGCGCCTCGCCGAGGCCAACAAGCACAAAGTGCTGATGGCTTCTCTCGACACCCGCCGGCCGGCGGCCATGGAACAGCTCGCCGTGCTCGGCCGCCAGGTCGGCGTCGACACGCTGCCGGTCGTTGCCGGACAAACGCCGGTGCAGATCGCCACGCGCGCGCTGCAGGCGGCGCGACTCGGCGGTTACGACATCGTGCTGCTCGATACTGCCGGCCGCCTTACGCTCGACGAAGCGATGATGAACGAGGCGGCCGAGGTGCGCCGCGCCGCTTCGCCGCACGAAGTCCTGCTGGTCGCCGACGCTCTGACCGGCCAGGACGCGGTCAATCTTGCGCGCAGCTTCGATCAGCGCGTCGGCCTCACCGGCATCGTGCTCACCCGCGTCGACGGCGACGGCCGCGGCGGTGCCGCGCTCTCGATGCGCGCCGTGACCGGCAAGCCGATCAAGCTCATCGGTACCGGCGAAAAGCTCGACGCGCTGGAGGATTTCGACCCGGCCCGCATCGCCGGCCGCATCCTCGGCATGGGCGACATCGTCGCGCTGGTGGAAAAGGCCGCAGCCACCATCGACGCTGAGAAGGCGGCGCGCGTCGCCGAGAAGATGCGCAAAGGCGCTTTCGATCTCGCGGATTTGCGCGAACAGCTCACGCAGATGCAAAGCATGGGCGGCATGAGCGGGCTGATGGCGATGCTGCCGGGCGTCGCGAAAATGAAAAATCAGCTCGCCGAGCGCAATCTGGACGAAAAAGTGCTCAAGCGGCAAATGGCGATCATCGATTCGATGACCCCGCAAGAGCGGCGCAATCCCGATGTCCTCAAAGCAAGCCGCAAGCGGCGTATTGCCGCCGGCTCCGGCACCAAGCCCGAAGACATCAACCGGCTCCTGAAAATGCATCGCACCATGGCCGACGTGATGAAGGCCATGGGCGGCGCCAAGCGCGGGCCGATGACCGGCCTCGCCAATATGCTCGGCCTCGGCGGCGGCATGCCGAGCGCGGAAGAGATGGCGATGCTTGCGGCGAAGATGCCTGGTGGTTTGCCGCCCGGTATGCCGGGTGCCGGCGGTCCACCGTCATTACTTCCCGGCCTGCCGCCGAATTTTCCCGGCTTCTCCGGGCCTGGCGGACTTCCGAAACTGCCGCCTGGATTTCCCGGTCTGGGAAAGAAGAAATGAACCTGACTCGCTGACCCCGTTTTCAACAAAGGAACCCAAAAATGCCAGTTGTCATCCGCATGGCCCGCGCCGGAACCAAGAAGCGGCCATTTTATCATATCGTCATCGCCGACAGCCGCGCGCCGCGCGACGGACGCTTCATCGAGCGTATCGGCTATTTCAATCCACTGTTGCCCAAAGACAAACCCGAGCGGCTCAAGCTTGATCTCGATAAGGTCAAGGCCTGGATCGCCAAAGGCGCGCAGCCTTCGGACCGCATCATGCGTTTTCTCGACGCCGCCGGCATCATGAAGCGACAGCAGCGCAACAATCCGCAGCGGGCGATCCCGCGCAAGGAGCGCAAGGCCAAGGAAGAGGCCGCTAAAGCGGCGGCCGGAGCCGCACCGGCGGTAGCGCCCGCCGCGGGCGCCGCACCCGCGGCGGAAGCCGCGCCGCCGGCTGCCTAAGAGGGCGAGCGATGGCGGGCGGAGCGCGTGTCTGCCTCGGGCAAGTCGGCGCCGCCCACGGCCTGCGCGGCGAGGTTCGGCTGCGTTCCTTCACATCCGATCCGGCGGCCATTTCCGGTTACGGTCCGCTCGAAACCGAAGACGGCCGCGTCTTCGAGATCGAGCGGCTAAGGCCGGCGAAGGACCATTTCGTCGCGAGCTTTTCGGGCATTCGCGACCGCTCCGCCGCCGAGAAATTGGTCAACCTCAAGCTCTACGTGCCGCGTGAGCGGCTGCCCGCGCCGGCCGACGGCGACGAATTCTATCACGCCGATCTGATCGGCCTCGCCGTCGTCGACCGCGCCGGGAAAAATCTCGGCACCGTCGTCGCCATCCATAATTTCGGCGCCGGCGATCTAATCGAAGTGCGGCCGGTCGCCGGCAACCGGACTGAACTGGTTCCATTTGACGCGATCAACGTGCCGACGGTCGACGTCGCGGCGGGACAAATCGTGGTGACGAAACGAGGGTGAGATGTGGCGGGCGAGCGTCCTCACCATCCTCCCGGATATTTTCCCGGGACCTCTGGGCGCGAGCCTTGCCGGTAAGGCAATGGCTGCGGGCGCGTGGTCGCTCGATGTCGTCGACATTCGCACCTTTGCCACCGACCGGCACCGCACGGTTGACGATACCCCGGCCGGCGGCGGCCCGGGCGTGGTGATGAAGGCCGACGTGCTCGGCCGCGCGATCGACGCCGCGGCGGCGGATGCGCGCCCGCGTCTTCTGCTCTCGCCGCGCGGAGCACCCTTGACGCAAGCGCGGGTTGAAGCGCTCGCCGGCGGAGCGGGCGTCGTCCTGATTTGCGGCCGGTTCGAGGGCGTCGACGAGCGCGTTATCGCCAGCCGCTCCCTCGAAGAAGTCTCCATTGGTGACTATATCCTGTCCGGCGGCGAGATCGCGGCCATGGCCTTGATCGACGCGTGCGTGCGGCTGTTGCCCGGAGTCATGGGCGAACCGGCCTCACGTAATGAGGAGAGCTTTAGCGAAGGGTTGCTAGAATATCCGCAATACACGAGGCCGCAAGTCTGGGAGGGGCAGCCGATCCCCGAAGTGCTCGTTTCCGGCGATCACGGCAAGATCGCCGCCTGGCGGCAAGCGGAGGCGGAAAAGCTGACACGCACGCGCCGGCCCGATTTGTGGACGGCCTTTTTAAGCCGTTTCCGCGGCGGCTCGCGGACCGGGTGACGGGAAGGTGACAAAGCCGGCGGGGTAGCGTAGAAGCTGCGCCAACCCGTTTAGCCCCGGTCGGACCGAGCGCCTGACGCGCAGCCGCCTGACGCGCAGCCGTTGGAGAATTCGCCATGAACCTGCTCAAAGAAATCGAAAACGAACAGGTGGCAAAGCTCACCGCCGGCAAGGAAATCCCCGACTTCCAGCCGGGCGATACCTTAGTGGTCAACGTCAAGATCGTCGAAGGCGAAAGGAGCCGCGTCCAGGCCTATGAAGGCGTTTGCATCGGCCGCGCCGGTTCGGGCCTGAACGAGAATTTCACCGTGCGCAAGATTTCCTACGGCGAAGGCGTCGAGCGGGTGTTTCCGCTCTACTCGCCGATGATCGACTCGATCAAGGTGGTGCGAAAGGGTCAGGTGCGCCGCGCCAAGCTCTATTACCTCCGCGGCCGCCGCGGCAAGTCGGCGCGCATCTTCGAGCGGCAGGATCACAGCGGACAAACCGAGACGGGCCCCGCGGAGGAAAAGTCTGCGGAGTAGTCGATGGTCAAGCCGCGTACCCTTTACGATAAAATCTGGGACGACCACCTCGTCCACGAAGAGCCGGACGGTACATCCCTCATCTATATCGACCGGCACCTCGTGCATGAGGTGACGAGCCCGCAGGCCTTCGAGGGCTTGCGGCTCACCGGCCGTAAGGTGCGCGCGCCGGACAAGACGTTGCTCGTGGTCGATCACAACGTGCCGACGACCGATCGGCGGCAGAAAAATCCGGACCCGGAGAGCGCGGCGCAGATCGCCTATCTCGCCGAGAACGCCAAGCTGTTCGGGCTGGAATATTTCGACGAATTCGACAAGCGCCAGGGCATCGTCCACATCATCGGGCCGGAGCAGGGCTTCACGTTGCCCGGCGTGACGCTGGTTTGCGGCGACAGCCACACCGGCACGCATGGCGCCTTCGGCGCGCTCGCCTACGGCATCGGCACGTCCGAGGTCGAGCATGTGCTGGCGACGCAGACCCTGATCCAGAAGAAGTCGAAAAACATGCGCGCGATCGTCGACGGCAAGCTGCCGCCGGGCGTCACCGCCAAGGACATCATCCTCGCTATCATCGGCGAGATCGGCACCGCCGGCGGCACCGGCTATGCGCTCGAATATGCCGGCGAGGCGATCAGCGCGCTGTCGATGGAAGGCCGCATGACCGTGTGCAACATGTCGGTCGAAGCCGGCGCCAAGGCAGGCTTCATCGCGCCGGACGAGAAGGCGTACGCTTACCTCAAGGATCGTCCCAAGTCGCCGAAGGGCAAGAGCTGGGACGAAGCCATGCGATATTGGAAGACGCTCCGCTCTGACGACGGCGCGCATTTCGATCGCGAGATCAGGCTCGATGCCACTAAATTGCCGCCGCTGGTGACCTGGGGCACCAGCCCCGAACAGGTCGTTTCCGTGACCGGCCGCGTTCCGCGCCTCGAAGAGATCGCGGACGCCAATAAGCGCGAGGCGGCGGAGCGCTCGCTCGCTTACATGGGATTAAAGGGCGGCGAGAAGATCGCCGACATATCGCTTGACCGGATCTTCATTGGCTCGTGCACCAATGGGCGGATCGAAGACTTGCGTGCCGCCGCGCGCGTCGTCGACGGCAAGAAAGTGCACGCCAACGTCAAGAACGCCATGATCGTCCCCGGCTCCGGCCTGGTGAAGGAGCAGGCCGAGGCCGAGGGGCTCGACAAGGTCTTCCTCCAAGCCGGCTTCGAATGGCGCGAGCCCGGCTGCTCCATGTGTCTTGCCATGAACCCGGACAAGCTCGCGCCCGGCGAGCGTTGCGCCTCGACCTCGAATCGCAATTTCGAGGGCCGCCAGGGCTATAAGGGCCGCACCCACCTCGTGTCGCCGGCGATGGCCGCCGCCGCCGCGATCGCCGGCCATTTCGTCGACGTGCGCGAGTGGAAGTAAGCTAGTCATTCCGGATCGACGCCAAGCGTCGAGTCCGGAATCCATAATCACGGTCCTTATCGAGAACGGCACCGGCCGCCGTGAGCCTCATCTTTCGTGGTCTTGGATTCCGGGCTCGCGGGTCAACGCCCGCGCCCCGGAATGACGGAACGGGCTTACCCGCGCACCCACCAGCAATGCTTTTCCGGAAATAGCACCGTGCCGCTCGGCCGGTATTGGATCACGTACCAGCTGGTGCAGCGCCGGTAGAGCAGCGGCCGCGGGTTGATCTCGATGCGCGGACGCGAACCGGGCGGGCGCGGCGCAGGGTTTTGTGCGGCGGCCGGCAAAGCGGCGCCGACAACCAGCAGCGTCGCAAGACCGGCTATCAAGCGTTTCAACGACATCGCTGCCTACCTTAGCCGATCCACGCTAAACTACGAATATGGCCGATACGGCATCCGATCCGCTCGCCTGGCGGGGCATAAAGGCGCCCTCGCTCGCCGCGCTCGAGGTTCTCGCCGGCGACGTGTTTCGCCGTTTGCCGCGGCGGTTTCGCGACTTATGCGTCGATCTCGTCATCCAGGTCGACGATTTTCCCACCGACGAAGTGCTCAGTCAGATGGGCGCCGAGAGCGAATTCGACCTGCTCGGTTTGTTCCAAGGGGTCGGCCTGCCGTTTCGCGCCGAGAGCGCGCCGGTGCAAATGCCCAATATGATCTGGCTTTATCGCCGCCCGATCCTCGATTACTGGGCCGAGCACGATGAAACGCTCGGCGCCATCGTCAAGCACGTGCTGGTGCACGAGATCGGCCATCACTTCGGTCTCTCGGACGCGGACATGGCAGCGATCGAGAACGCTACGGAATAGGATTCGATTTGAGGGAGCGATGTCATGAAAGTCGATGGCAAGTGTTCTTGCGGATTTATCGCCATCGAGGCCGAGGTCGATCCGGAGAAGGTCTCCATCTGCCATTGCAGCGATTGTCAGACCACGACCGGCACGGCGTTTCGCGTCTCCGTACCGGCTCCGGGCGCAACGTTCAGGATGACCGGGCAGCCGGCGATCTACGTGAAGACCACCGCGGAAAGCGGCAATCCGCGCGCCCAGGCCTTCTGCCCGAAATGCGGCACGCAACTTTATTCGACGACCCCCGGCGACGGTCCGCAGGCTTTCTACATGCTGCGTGTCGGACTATTGCACCAGCGCGATCGGCTTGTTCCGCGCCGGCAAATCTGGTTTCGCTCGGCGCAACCATGGGTCACCAAGCTTGGCGGTCTGCCGCGCGATGACAAGCAGAAAGACACCTCGCATCTGCGTTAATCGGACAGGGTTGACCCGCGCCCGGCAACGCGCCATTTAGAGCATGAACCGGAGCTGGACGCCGGTTTTACGACCGGATCATGCTCCATTAAAAACGCGACATGGAAAAATTCACCGTTCTCGAAGGCGTCGCGGCGCCGCTGAAGATGATCAACGTCGATACCGACATGATCATCCCCAAGCAATATCTGAAAACCATCAAGCGCACCGGTCTCGGCAAGGGTTTGTTCGCGGAGAAACGCTATCGGGACGACGGCAGCGAGAATCCCGACTTCGTGCTCAACAGACCAGCATATCGCAAGGCTAAGATCATGGTCGCCGGCGACAATTTCGGCTGCGGCTCGTCGCGCGAGCACGCACCCTGGGCGCTGAAGGATTTCGGCATCACTTGCGTGATCTCGACCTCATTCGGCGACATTTTCTACAACAACTGCTTCAAGAACGGCATCTTGCCAGTGCAGGTTTCGCCGGAAGATCTGGAGAAGCTGTTCGACGACGCCGAACGCGGCGCCAACGCGACGTTGACCATCGATCTTGAGAAGCAGGAAATTCGCGGACCCGACGGCGGCGTGGTGAGGTTCGAGATCGACGCGCATCGCAAGCACTGCCTGCTCAACGGCCTCGACGACATCGGCCTGACCATGGTCAAGAGCAATCAGATCGAGCGCTTCGAAAGCCAGTCCAAAGCGGCGCGGCCTTGGGTGTGACGGCCCGCGGCCGTCATTCCGGGGGCCGACAGAAGAAGCGCAATGACGCCCGCCATTTCCGTCTCGCATCTCAACAAGACCTACGCCTCCGGTTTCCAGGCTCTGAAAGACATCAACTTGGAGATACGCCCCGGCGAGATCTTCGCATTGCTCGGCCCGAACGGCGCCGGCAAAACCACGCTGATCGGCATCATCTGCGGCATCGTCAATGCCACCAGCGGCAGCGTCACGGTGGCCGGTCACGACATTATCGCCGAGTACCGCGCCGCGCGCTCGCTGATCGGCCTGGTGCCGCAGGAACTGGCGACCGACATGTTTTCGACCGTCTGGGCGACGGTGTCATTCAGCCGCGGCCTGTTCGGCCGGCCGGCTCATCCCGCCTACATCCAGAAAGTGCTGAAAGACCTGTCGCTCTGGGACAAGAAGGACAACAAGATCGCGACTTTATCCGGCGGCATGAAGCGCCGCCTGATGATCGCCAAGGCATTGTCGCACGAGCCGCAGATCCTTTTTCTCGATGAGCCGACCGCCGGCGTCGATGTCGAACTGCGCAAGGGCATGTGGGAGATGGTGCGCGCGCTGCGCGCGTCCGGCGTCACCGTCTTTCTGACCACGCATTACATCGAAGAAGCCGAGCAGATGGCCGATCGCATCGGCGTGATCAACCGGGGCGAGCTCATCCTGGTCGAGAACAAGGCCGAGTTGATGCGCAAGCTCGGCCAGAAGCAACTGACGCTGGAGCTTCGCAAGCCGATCGCGGCGATACCGCCCGCGCTCGCCAAGCATCACCTGATTCTCGATGACGATGGCAGCAAGCTTGTCTACAGCTACGACACGCAGCGCGATCCCACCGGAGTCACCGACCTGCTTGACGATCTGCGCAGCGCCGGATTGCACTTCAAGGACCTGGTAACGACGGAACGCTCGCTGGAGGACATCTTCGTTGGACTGGTGAGGCAAAAACAATGAACCTTTACGCCGTCGGCGCGATCTACCGGTTCGAGATGGCGCGCACCCGGCGCACCTGGATGCAAAGCATCGTCTCGCCGGTGCTCTCCACCTCGCTCTATTTCGTCGTCTTCGGCGCCGCCATCGGCTCCC
>Ga0209415_10006066_pt1 | contig 21598 bp, 17 predicted proteins | sample PeaSoiSIISIP2007_FD_187696 | JGI IMG/M metagenome (GOLD analysis project Ga0209415, IMG submission 187696) | Peat soil microbial communities from Weissenstadt, Germany - SII-SIP-2007 (SPAdes) (version 2) | ecosystem: Environmental > Terrestrial > Soil > Wetlands > Peat | place: Germany... | reverse complement strand
CTTTGCGGACTCTCCGCCCTTTGATTCCTCTCAACAAATTGGCTTTGATTTGCAAATTTTGTTTTTCTGGCGCCGCTCACTCCGGCTCGCGATTTTCGGGGGCATCCGAGCCGGTCTTCCGTGCTTTGCCGACGAATTTGGCTTTCTTGCCGAAAGCCAAGCCGGTCACGCTTCTGAGTCGACGCGCGAGTTTGGCTTCGTTTCGTAATTTCGCCGTTTCGGCGTCGCCGGCTGGCGCGGCGGCGGACGGTACGCGGTAGTGGGCGATACATGCTGATGGCCTCCGGATCGGGCTCGACCAGCGTGAACGCTATTTGCGTTCATGTCAAGTACGCTCGTCGCGGTCCGATTGACATCAAGACATCAGTTTCTTTATGCTTTGATGCATGCGAACCACCTTGACGCTTGACGACGATGTCGCTGCGGCCTTGAAGCGATTGCAAAAGGCGAAGCATGCCGCGTTCCGGGAGCTGGTCAACGAAGCCCTGCGACGCGGCATCAAACAGATGACCACGCGGCCCAGCCCCCGGTCGCATTTCCAGACCCGGTCGGTCGCGCTCGGGCGACTGCGCATCGCGAGCATCGACAATATCGGCGAGGCCTTGGCGATCTCGGAGGGCGAAGCCTTCAAGTGATCCTGGTTGATGCCAATCTGCTGGTTTATGCGCATGTCGAGTCCTTCTCCGAGCATCGTGCCGCGCGGGAATGGCTGGATCGGCAATTGAGCGGACCCGGCAGGGTCGGATTGCCGTGGGAGAGCCTGCTGGCGTTCCTCCGCCTCGTTACGAATCCAAGAGTGTTCGAGTTGGCGGAGCCCATGACCGACGCGTGGCGGCAGGTTCGAGCGTGGCTCGGGTGCGAGACCGCCTGGACGCCCATGCCGACCGATCGGCACGCGGAAATCCTGGATGATCTGCTTTCCCTACCGGGTGTGCAGGCCAATCTGGCGCCGGATGCGAATCTTGCAGCGCTGGCCATCGGGCACGGCCTGGAGCTGTGCTCGACCGATGGCGACTTCGCGCGATTTCCGCAGTTGAAATGGCGCAATCCTTTGTCGCGGGATCAGTGACGCCGCCTGCGGCGGTGGTAGATCGACTCCAGCTATGGGATTAAGATACGCCGTCTGGTGACTAGCACCTTGAAACATTTGCTTTGGGATAAACACGATGACCGACATCACGATCCGGAAGAATGAAAAATGCATCATCGGACTTCCAAGTTGCGATTTTGTTTTCTCGTCGACCCGGAGCTGCTTCATCGCCTACGGTTTCACGACAAGCGCTCTCGAGAAAGACGTTCTCGGCAGTGTCCTGAAGGAACGCGGCATAGAGGTAGTGGAAGCAGGGAGCGATATCCAACCCGCGAAGTACGCGTTCTGTACGAAGATTTGCTCAAAAATAATAACATCCCAGTTTTGCATTGCGATCCTAAACAACGATGTCATCACTACGAACGGCGGGGATCACGAGCGCCCCAACGCGAACGTTAACATCGAATACGGCCTGATGCTCGGGCACAATAAGTACATCATCCCGTTTCAGAGGGAAGACCAGTCTCTACCTTTCAATGTCGCCGGACTGGATACGATTAAGTACACCACGAAGAATTTTGCCGAACTGGCCCGTCGCGCGATCGATCTGGCCATCACGGAGACCACACAAAACAAGACCGCAGCGTCACAGCTCGACCAGTTAGTGGGCGCGTTTCTTCTATCACGCGACGCGATAGTCGTTCAGATAACGAATGACGGAGAAAGGAATCTATACAATTTAGGATCACCGTGCGGATTCAACCTACTTATGCGATTTGACGGCCTGCGCTTCATCTTTTTCGGCAATTTCCCTGCGTTCCGCAGTGAGGTCACGACTTGGAGGCTCGCCAAGCTCAAAGAGATAATCGACGCGAGATTTGGTTCATTCGAGAAGAGAAAAGCGTTGGGCCTCGTCACGGAGAAGCAGGTGGAGCTAGGAACGCATCTGATAAACACTCTGGAAATTTGGATTCTTGTCACGGGCGCGGAGCAAAAGCGCGAGCTTGAGAATTGGACGACCAAGAACCCCATGGGGGTTCCGCTAAAAATATTTACTATTGAAGATGTACGCGCGACCGCTGATGAGAATATTTCCTGAATAGCTCGCCTACTAAACTTCAGCAGCACGCGGGAATAGGGGGAACAGGGAACAGACCACGAATTCTGATGCTGTTGGTATCCGCTGCGGGCTACGAGCATCCGGTGCCGCAGCCGATCGCACTGCTCGCACCCTCCACTCGAGCGCCCCGGGAGGCGCTGGCTATTTCCCCCAGCCCAGCACCAGCGGGTCGAGGCGCCGCGCGATCTCGAGGAGCCCCGCGCGCGCCGCGGGGTGGAGTGGCGGCCAGGGATGGCGCGCGGCATCGGAGGCGATGATGCCGCCCTCCTTCATCAGTGCTTTGCACGCGAGCAAGCCGCACTGCCGGTTCTCGTAGTTGATCAGCGGCAGCCAGCGCTCGTAGCCAGCGACCGCGGCGTCCCGCCGGCCGGCCGCGAAGTCGTCGACGATGCGGCGGAGGGAGTCGGGATAGGCGCCGCTCGGCATGGTGCCGGTGGCGCCGGCGTCCAGGTCCGCCATCAGCGTGATGGCCTCCTCGCCGTCCCAGGGGCCGACGATGGCATCGCCGCCGAGGCGGATCATCTCGCGGAGCTTCGCGGCGGCGCCGGGCACCTCGATCTTGAAATAGGAGACGTGCTCGATCTCCCGCGCCATGCGCGCGAGGAAGGCGGCCGATAGCGCGGTGCCGCTCACGGGCGCGTCCTGGATCATGATGGGGATGCCGATCGCGTCCGAGAGCGCGCGCAGGAAATCGAAGATCGCGGGCTCCGCGGCGCGGATGCTGGCGCCGTGATAGGGCGGCATCACCATCACCATCGCGGCGCCCGCGGCCTCAGCGCGCTTGCTGCGCTCGATGCAGATCCGGGAGCTGAAATGCGTGGTGGTGACGATCACGGGCACCCGGCCCGCCACGTGTTTCAGAATTATCTGCATGAGCGTCTCGCGCTCGTCGTCGGCGAGCGCGAATTGCTCGGAGTAGTTCGCGAGGATGCAGATGCCGTTCGAGCCGGCGTCGATCAGGAAATCGAGGCAGCGCCTCTGGCTCGCAAGGTCGAGGCCGCCGCCCTCGTCGAAGGTGGTCGGCGCGACCGGGAATACCCCTTTCAGGGCGGCGCGCGGCGGCATGGCCGGGCGTTCCCGTGCCGGCGGATCAAACCCGCGGCCGCAGGGAGCGGTGCTCGACCACGACCGCGCGCGCGCGTGCGGCGGGCCGGGCCTCGCGCCGCTCCACCCAGGCGCGCGAGGGCGCCGGGCCCGGTATGGTGATCGACATGGCGGGATCGGCGCGGCGGACCTCGATCTGGCTGCCACCGATCACGGTGCCGTTCATGGCGGCGATGGCGGCGTCGGCCGCCTTCTGGGGCGCGATGTCGACGAGGCCGTGGTTCTTGGCGGCGCCGGTCTTGTCGCGCGCGAGCAGCGCGCCGATCACGAGCCCGAAGGCGTCGAATGTCTGAGCCAAATCCTCGTCGGTGAATCCCGGCGGCAGATTCGCCACGAACACGTTGCCACGAAAGCTTTGCTTTCTCATATCGGCTCCTCGCTGCGCCCCGAATCGCCGCACGCCAGTGCTCGCATCGACGCGCATGATCATGATCCCCATCGCGCCGGAGATCGACGATGCTCTCGCTGGTCCATGAGTACGCTAGCATCGATCGGCCGAACGCGCATCTATGCGCGCGCAGATCAGACCTGCGTCCCCACCCGGGGCTGCGCGGCCGCTCACGATAGAATTGATATGCATCAAGGACATATCCGGCGGAGTCGCTAGCCTTGACTTAGATTTTGCACACGGGCCGAGCGGCTGGATGAGCGATCACGGCACAAAGCCAGAGAGGGCATCACCGGGCGTGCCTACGCCCGCGCATCCCGAGCGGCGTCGGGAGCCTTTGCCCTGGCATCGCCCGAAGCCGATCGAGGAGGATCCGGGCGCGGCGGAGCGAATCGAGGCTATCCTGCGCAGCCGCGCCTACCGGGAAGCGGACGAGGACATCGACTTCCTCCGGCGATCGGAGACTCGCGGGCTGCGGCTCCAGCTCGATTACCTCAAGGCAGAGGTGCTGCTGGAGCAGCAAGGCATCGAGCACACGATCGTTGTCTTCGGCAGCACCCGCATTCCGGAGCCAGCCGCCGCCCAGCGCGCGGTGGAGTCGCTCGCGGGCGCGCTTGCCTCGGATCCCGAGAATGCGGACCTGCGCCGCCGCCTCGACGTCGCTCGGCGGATTCTCGCGAACAGCCGCTATTACAACGTCGCTCGCGAGTTCGGGCGACTCGTGGGCGCCGCGGGAAACGACCGGTCGCGCCCGCGGATCGTCGTGGTGACCGGCGGCGGGCCCGGCATCATGGAAGCGGCGAACCGCGGCGCCCACGATGCCGGCGCGGAGAGCATTGGCCTGAACATCACGCTGCCGGAGCCGCAATACCCGAACCCCTACGTCTCGCCCGATCTGTGCTTCCGGTTCCACTACTTCGCCAATCGAAAGCTTCACTTCATGCTGCGCGCCCGGGCGCTCGTCGCCTTCCCCGGCGGCTACGGCACGATGGATGAGCTGTTCGAGATTCTGACGCTCGTGCAGACCCGCAAGATCGTCCCCTTGCCGATTGTCCTGGTCGGCGAATCCTATTGGCGCAAGGCATTCGATCTGGAGTTTCTGGCCCAGGAAGGCGTGATCGATCCCGAGGATCGCGAGCTCTTCTGGTTCGCCGAGACCGCCGAGGAGGCTTGGAGCGGAATTCTCCGCTGGTACGACGCGGCGGGACGGCCGCTACTCCCGGCGAGCACCGCCCAGGAGACATGAGGCTCTCCTTTCACGGCGCGGCGCGCGGCGTCACCGGCTCTTGCTTTCTGCTGGAGGCCTCCGGCCGGCGCATCCTTGTGGATTGCGGTATCTTCGAAGGCAGCCGCGAACTGCACGAGGAGAATGCGGACCCGTTCGGCTTCGAGGCGGCCTCGCTCGACTTCCTGCTCTTGACCCATGCGCATCTCGACCATTGCGGTCGCTTGCCGCTCCTGGTGAAGCGCGGATTCCATGGCGAGATCGTCACCACGGCGGCCTCGCGAGATCTCGCGCGGCTCGTCATGCTCGACGCCGCCCATCTCCAGGAGGAAGAGGCGCGCCGGCGCGGCCGCACCTCGGCGCGGCGGGGCGTCGACATGGCGGCGGAGCCGCTCTATTCCACGCTCGACGCGTTCGGCTCGCTCGAGTATTTCGGCCGAACCGCCTCGTATGGGCAGGCGCTCGAAATCGCGCCGGGATTGCGCGCCACGTTCCTGGACGCCGGCCATATCCTCGGTTCCGCCAGCATTCTGCTGGAGGTTGAGGAAAGTGGCAGCCGGCGCAGCGTGGTGTTTTCCGGCGATCTCGGCAATGCCGGCCGCCCCCTGCTCCGCGCGCCCGTGGCGCCGGCGGCGGCGGACGCCATCGTGATGGAGACGACCTACGGCGACCGCCGCCACCGCCCGCTCGACGCCTCCGTGGACGAGCTCTTCAAGGCAATCCTGGAGACCTTCGCCCGCGGCGGCAACGTAATCATCCCGACATTCGCGCTGGAGCGCGCTCAGGAGATCCTCTTCTATCTGCGCCAAGGCGTCGAGAACAGCCGTCTCCCCGCATCCATGCAGGTGTTTCTGGATTCGCCGATGGCGATCTCGGCGACCGAAATTTTTCGACGGCACCCCGAGTCCTGCAACCCGAACCTGTTCCGCGGCAACCAGGACCCCTTTGGCCTGCCGGGCCTGCATCTGGTCCGAGAGACCGCGGATTCGATGGCGATCAATCACATCAGCGGCGGCGCGGTCATCATGGCGGGATCCGGCATGTGCACGGGCGGTCGGGTGCGCCACCATTTCAAGCACAATCTCTGGCGCCGCGAGTCGAGCGTCGTCTTCGTGGGCTTCGCCGCCAAGGGCACGCTGGCACGCGAGATCATCGACGGCGCCCAGCAGGTGCATGTGCTCGGCGAGGACATTCCCGTGCGCGCCCATGTCCATACCATCAACGGCTTCTCCGCCCACGCCGACCAGGCCGAGCTCTTGGACTGGCGTGGCCGGATCCGGTGTGCCGGAACGACATTCTTGGTGCACGGAGAGAGCAAGGCCATGGAGGCGTTTGGACGGACACTCGGGACATCCAGGGTTGAAATGCCCGAGCTGCATCAACAGTTTGAGATCTAGGCGGCGCCGGCGTCGACGACGGGCGAAACCCCTGCGTTTCCGTGGCTTGACCCATATCAACGCGCCGCGATCCCGATCGCGCCAGACTTGTTCACAATTGGACGATGGAGGCCGGCATGAAACGCGAAGAGAAACCGGTACCGATGCCCGCAGAGGGCCGGCGGCGCTCGGGTCGTGTGCAACAAGACCACGTCATCGACCCCTATAAGCGCGTTCAAAAGCTTCCGGAGCCCAGCTTCTGTCGGCAATGCGGCGCGGTCTACCACGCCGGGCGCTGGCAATGGGCCCCGCAGCCGAGCGGAGCTCATGACGTGTTGTGCCAGGCCTGCCACCGCATCAACGACAAATATCCGGCCGGCGTGCTGACGCTGACGGGATCGTCGGTCGCCGAGAACAGCGCGGAGCTCAAGCGCGTCGCGCGTCACCAGGAAGCGAGCGAGAAGCAGGACCATCCGCTCAACCGCATCATCAACATCGTGGAAAATGCGGACGGCCTCGTCATCAACACGACGGATATCCACCTCCCCGTCCGGATCGGCAAGGCGATCCACCGGGCGTTCCGCGGCAAGCTCGACGAGCATTTCGACGAAGCGGGGTACTTCGTTCGAGTGAATTGGCATCGGGACGACTGACGTCGTCGTCGATCGCACTGGGCAGGAGCCCATGCCGTATCGCACGAACCGCGACCTGCCCGCTTCGGTGCGCGCCCATCTCCCGCCGGAAGCGCAGGACATCTATCGCTCCGCGTTCAACAATGCCTGGCGGGAATACGCGCATCGCGAGCCCGAGCGCCTGGAAGAGATTGCCCACCGCGTCGCCTGGGCGGCCGTCAAGCGCCGGTTCCACAAGGGCGACGGGGACTGGCTGCCGGGCACGCTCGACGCTTAAGTCGACGCCTTTTCCCCCCGCGCCTCCGCCGGCATGGCTGAGCTGCCGATCGCCGGACTTGATCTTAGCGGCCACTCCACTCCTTATTAGGTGCTGAGGTCGAGCCTCGCGAGGGGCTCGCCCGCTTGGTCGCGACTTCCGAGAAGATCGATCGCCGTCGATGCGCCTGGCCTCCTTGTTTCACCCTGCCGTCGCCGCGTGGTTCGAGCGCCGCTTTCGCGCGCCCACGGCGGCCCAGGTCCAGGCCTGGCCGGCGATCGTGGCGGGCCGGCACGTCCTCATTTCCGCGCCGACGGGCTCGGGCAAGACGCTGGCGGCTTTCCTGGCGGCGATCGACGGGCTGGTGCGCCAAGGGCTCGCCGGCGAGCTCGAGGATGAAACGCAGATCGTCTACGTCTCGCCGTTGAAGGCGCTCTCCAACGACATTCAGCGCAATCTGCAGGCGCCGCTCGCCGGCATCGGCGAATGCCTGCGCGAGCTCGGCCTGCCCGAGGTCGAGATCCGGACCTGGGTGCGGACGGGCGACACGCCCTCCGGCGAGCGCGAGCGCATGCGTCGCCGTCCCCCGCACATCGTCGTCACCACGCCCGAGTCGCTCTACATCCTGCTGGGCTCGGAGTCCGGCCGCGCGATGCTCCGGACCACCCGGACCGTGATCGTCGACGAGATCCACGCCGTGGCGCCCAACAAGCGCGGCGCGCACCTGGCGATCTCGCTCGAGCGCCTCGCCACGCTTTGCGGCGACCGGCTGTTGCGCATCGGTCTCTCCGCGACTCAGAAGCCGATCGAGGCCGTCGCGCATTTCCTGGTGGGCGCGGGCCCCGGCGGCGAGCCCGCCGCCCCCTGCACCATCGTCGACACCGGCCACCGCCGCGCCCGCGACCTCGCGCTCGACGTGCCCGACTCGCCGCTCGAATCGGTGATGTCGGCCGAGGTCTGGGAGCAAGTCTACGACCGCATCGTCGATTTGATCGAGGCGCATCGCACCACGCTGGTCTTCGTCAACACGCGCCGCATGGCCGAGCGGGTCACCCGGCAGATCTCGGAGCGGCTGGCGGCCAGAGGCGTGGGCGGAGAGCAGGTGACCGCCCATCACGGCAGCCTCGCCAAGGAGCGCCGGCTCGACGCGGAGCAGCGCCTCAAGGGCGGCGCGTTGCGGGCGCTGGTGGCGACCGCCTCGCTCGAGCTCGGCATCGATATCGGCGAGGTCGACCTGGTCTGCCAGCTCGGCTCGCCGCGCTCGATCGCGAGCTTCCTGCAGCGGGTCGGGCGCTCCGGTCATGCGGTCGACGGTACGCCGAAGGGGCGCTTGTTTCCGCTCTCGCGCGACGAGCTCGTGGAGTGCGCGGCCCTGCTGGACAGCGTGCACCGCGGCGAGCTGGACCGGCTCGCGATTCCCGAGCGGCCGCTCGACGTGCTGGCGCAGCAGATCGTCGCCGAGACCGCGGCGAAAGACTGGAGCGAGGACGAGCTCTTCGTGCTCGCCCGCCGCGCCTGGCCGTTCCGCGCGCTCGCACGCGAGGATTTCGACGAGGTGCTCGCGATGCTGGCGGACGGCTTCAGCACCCGCAACGGCCGGCGCGGCGCGCTCGTTCACCACGACGGCGTGAACCACATCGTGCGCGGGCGCCGCGGCGCAAGGCTCACCGCCCTCACCTCCGGCGGCACGATCCCCGACACCGCCGACTATCAAGTGCTGCTGGAGCCCGAGAACCACGTCATCGGCACGGTAAACGAGGATTTCGCCGTCGAGAGCATGGCGGGCGACATCTTCCAGCTCGGCAACAGCGCCTATCGAATTATCCGCGTCGAGCGCAGCGTCGTGCGCGTGGCGGACGCGCAAGGCCTGTCGCCGACCATTCCGTTCTGGCTCGGCGAGGCGCCCGGCCGCAGCGACGAGCTTTCCGCGTCGGTCTCCCGCCTGCGCACGGAGATCGCGGCGCGGCTTGCGGCCGAGCCCGAGGGCGACACGCTGCGCTGGCTCACCGACGAGATCGGCATCGCCGAGCCCGCAGCGCGCCAGCTCATCGAGTACCTCGCCTCGGCCCGGGCGGCGCTCGGCACGCTCCCGAGCCAGGACACCCTCGTGCTCGAGCGGTTCTTCGACGAAGCCGGCGGCATGCAGCTGGTCATCCACTCGCCCTTCGGCAGCCGGATCAATCGCGCCTGGGGCTTGGCGTTGCGCAAGCGCTTCTGCAGAAAGTTCAATTTCGAGCTCCAGGCAGCCGCGACCGAGGACAACATCGTGTTGTCGCTCTCCACGGCGCACAGCTTCGCGCTCGAAGAAGTACCGCGCTATCTGCACTCCGCGAGCGCTCGCGAGGTGCTCATGTCGGCGCTGCTCGACGCGCCCATGTTCATCACGCGCTGGCGCTGGGTTGCGGGCGTGTCGCTGGCGCTGCCGCGCTTCCGCGGCGGCAAGAAGGTACCGGCGCAGCTTGCCCGCATGAACGCCGAGGACCTGATCGCCTCGATCTTCCCGGACCAGATCGCCTGCGCCGAGAACCTGGTCGGCGACCGAGAGATCCCCGACCATCCGCTGATCGAGCAGACGATCACGGACTGTTTGACCGAGGCGATGGACGTCGAGGGGTTCGAGCGGCTTCTGAAGGGTCTCGAGTCCGGCGACATCCGCGTCCGGACCTGCGACCTCACCCAGCCCTCGCCGCTCGCGCTCGAAGTGCTGTCGGCGCGGCCTTATGCCTTCCTCGACGACGCGCCGCTGGAGGAGCGCCGGACCCAGGCGGTCCTGAGCCGCCGTTGGCTCGCGCCGGAAACCGCGAGCGACCTGGGCCGGCTCGATGCCGAGGCGGTCGCCCGCGTGCGCGCGGAAGCCTGGCCCGACGCTGGCACCGCCGACGAGCTGCACGATGCGCTGGCGTGGCTCGGCTTCCTCAGCCCGGAGGAGGCCGCGGTGGACCCACGCTGGGGCGATTGGCTCTCGGAACTTGCGCGCCAGAAGCGGGCCGCCCAATTGGTAGGGCCGCGCTCGACGCTGTGGATCGCCGCCGAGCGCCTGCCCGAGTTCCAAGCGCTCTGGCCCGCGGCGACGCTGCGTCCCGCGATCGCCGCGCCGGCCAGCCACGCTCAGCGGAGCTGGTCGCCGGAGGAAGCGCTGATCGAGATCCTGCGCGGCCGCCTGGACGGCCAAGGGCCGGTGACGCCCGAGATGCTTGCGGTGCCGCTCGGGCTCGAGCCCGACGAGGTCCGGGTGGCGCTGATGGCTTTCGAGACCGAGGGCTCGGTGCTGCGCGGCCGCTTCACGCCGGGCGCCCAGGCCGACGAATGGTGCGAGCGCCGGCTGCTGGCGCGGATCCACCGCTACACGGTGAAGCGGCTGCGCGCCGAGATTGAGCCGGTGGCCGCGCGCGACTTCCTGCGCTTCCTCTTCGCGTGGCAACGGGTGACGCCGGACGCGCAGATGGCGGGGCCGGACGCGCTCGAGGCCGTGGTGGGACAGCTCGAGGGGTTCGAGGCGGCGGCGGGCGCTTGGGAGACCGAGATCCTGCCCGCGCGCCTCAAGGGCTATGAGCCCGCCTGGCTCGACGAGCAGTGCCTTGCCGGGCGCATCGCCTGGGCACGACTCCGGCCGCGCACCGCCAAGGCGAACGGCAGCGACCGCACCGTCGCGCCCGTCCGGTCGACGCCCATCACGCTGTTGCCGCGGCGCCATTCCCCCTTGTGGGCGACCCTCTCCGCCGCGACCGAAGCTCCGCGCCCGAGCGCCCCCGCGCAGGCGGTCGCCGATTACATCCGGGAGCATGGCGCGTCGTTCTTCGACGAGCTCGCCGACGGCACCGGATTGCTGCGGCCTCAGGTCGAGGTGGCGCTGGCGGAGCTGGTGGCGCTCGGTCTGGTCAATTCCGATAGCTTTGCAGGCCTGCGCGCGTTGCTCGTGCCGGCCGAGAAACGGCGCCGGCGCCGCGTTTCGGTGTTCGGCATGGAGGACGCGGGCCGCTGGGCGCTCGCCCGCCGAGCCCGGCCCGCGTCGGCTCCGGCCCAGGGTCAGACGGACCCGGTCGAGCATCTCGCGCGCACGCTGCTCCGCCGCTACGGCGTGGTGTTCTGGCGCCTGCTCGAGCGGGAGGCCGATTGGCTGCCGCCGTGGCGGGACCTGCTGCGCGTCTATCGCAGGCTCGAGGCGCGCGGCGAGATCCGCGGCGGGCGCTTCGTCGCGGGCTTCACGGGTGAGCAATATGCGCTGCCCGACGCGGTGGGCGCGCTCCGCGACGTGCGCCGCAAGCCCGCGTCCGACGTGTGGGTCTCGCTCTCGGGTGCCGATCCGCTCAATCTCGCGGGCATCCTGACGCCGGGGCCGAAGCTCGCGGCGCTCACCACCAACCGGTTGCTCTACCGCGATGGGCTTCCGACCGCGCTGCTCGCCGGCGGCGAGGTGCAATTCCTGGAAACGATCGAGCCGAGCCTCGAGTGGAAAGCCCGCAAGGCCTTGTTGCGCGGCGCCGTGCCGGCGTCGCTCATCGACGTATCGTAAGGTGAGGACATGACGCAAATCCCACGAGACACCGATTTTCAACCGCACAGCTCCCACTGGGGCGCGTTCTCGGCGGCCTGGCAGGGCGGCCGCCTCGTGGTGAAGCCCCATCCCGGCGATCCCGACCCCAATCTGCTGCTGCAGAACTTCCCGGGGGCACTGCGCCACCGGGCGCGGGTCGCCCGTCCGATGGTCCGGCGCGGCTGGCTCGAGCGTGGGCCGGGGCCGGACGATCGGCGCGGCCGCGACGAGTTCGTGCCGATGGCGTGGGATCGCGTCCTCGACCTGCTGGCGCGCGAGCTTACGCGGGTGCGCGATACCCATGGCCCCCGCGCGATCTTCGGCGGCTCCTATGGCTGGTCCAGCGCCGGTCGCTTCCATCATGCGCAGAGCCAGCTGCACCGGTTCCTGAACACGTCGCTCGGCGGCTACGTCCGCTCGGTCAACAGCTACAGCGCCGGCGCCTCTAACGTACTGTTCCCGCATATCCTGGGCCCGCTCGAGACCATCAGCCGGCGAAACGTGACCTGGGAGCAGATCGTCGAGCATTCCGAGGCGGTGATCGCCTTCGGCGGCATGGCGCTCAAGAACAGCATGGTCGCGAGCGGCGGCATCAGCCGGCACATCGAGCGGCAATCGATGCGGGCGGCGCGCGAGCGCGGTTGCGAGTTCATCCTGGTGAGTCCGCTGCGGCCCGACTTGCCGGAGGAAGCGCGCGCCGATTGGATCTCGCTGTTGCCCGGCACCGACACCGCGCTGATGCTCGGGGTGGCGCACACGCTGGTATCGGAAGGCCGGCACGATATCGGCTTCCTGGAGCGCTATTGCACGGGCTGGCCCGTCTTCGAGGATTACCTCATGGGCCGCGCCGACGGGCAGCCGAAGACGGCGGCTTGGGCCGCGGGGATTTGCGGACTCGCTGCCGAGGCGATCACGGCTCTCGCGCGCCGCCTCGCGGGCAAGCGCGTGCTGGTGGTCGCCTCGCACTCGCTGCAGCGCGCGGAGCACGGCGAGCAGCCGATCTGGATGGCGATGGTGCTCGCGGCGATGCTCGGCCAGATTGGGCTGCCTGGCGGCGGTTATAGCTACTCGCTGGGTGCGCTCGGACACACCGGCCGGCGGAACACCGCAGTGGTAACGGCGGCGCTGCCGCAAGGCAGGAATGGCGTCCGCGACTTCATTCCGGTCGCCCGCATCGCCGACATGCTGCTCGATCCCGGCGGGAGCTTCGACTACGACGGCAAGAGGCTCGCCTATCCCGACATCCGGCTGATCTACTGGGCGGGCGGCAATCCCTTCCACCATCACCAGGACCTGAACCGGTTGCGCCGGGCGCTGGCGCGCGTCGACACCTTCGTGGTGCACGAGATCGCCTGGACCGCCTCGGCGCGCCACGCCGACATCGTCTTGCCCTCGACCATGACGCTGGAGCGCGAGGATATCGGCGCCGGCCCGACCGAGCCGCTCATGATCGCCATGCACAAACTCGCCGAGCCCCATGGCGAGGCGCGCGACGATTACGCGATCTTCACGGCGCTCGCGGAGCGCCTGGGCACCGCACAGGCCTTCACCGAGGGCCGCAGCGCCCGTGACTGGCTCAAGCACCTCTACGGCCCGACACGGAAGGCGCTTGCCGACCGTGGTCTGCCGGCGCCGGATTTCGACACGTTCTGGGAACTTGGCGAGCTCGCCCTGCCCGCCATGCCGGACGACGGCGGCGTGCTGCGCGCCTTTCGCGAGGACCCGGTCGCGCACCCGCTGTCGACGCCGAGCGGGAAGATCGAGATCTTCTCGCAGGAGATCGCCGGCTTCGGCTATGCCGATTGCCCCGGCCATCCCGCTTGGCTCAGCCCGACCGACGCGCCCGATCCGCGCCGGCCGCTGCGGTTGGTCGCCAATCAGCCGGCGACGCGGCTGCACAGCCAGTTCGACTTCGGCGGACACAGCGCTGAGCTGAAGCAGCGGGGACGCGAGGTCGTGCGCCTGCATCCCGCCGACGCGGCTCGGCGCGGCATCGCCGATGGCGACATCGTCCGCTTGTTCAACGAACGCGGCGCCTGCCTCGCCGCGGCGAAAGTGACGGCGGACGTACGCGAGGGCGTCGTGCAGCTGCCGACCGGCGCCTGGTACGACCCCGAGGATCCCCAGGAGGAGAAGCCGCTCTGCGTCCACGGCAATCCCAACGTGCTCACGCGCGACGTCGGGACGTCGAGGTTGGCCCAGGGCTGCACCGGTCAGCTCACCACCGTGGAGGTCGAGCGCTTCGCCGGCAATCTTCCGCCGATCCAGGCTTACGAGCCGCCGACACCCGCGACCGCGGCGGAATGATCCGGTAACTCCGCGAGATGGCGCCGTCGGGCGAGCACCTTACTCTCCAGCAGGCGTTCCAGCAGGCGGTCGCCTTTCATCAGCAGGGCCGGTTGGACGAGGCCGAGCGGCTCTACCGCGCGGTCTTGCACGCCGACGCGGGTCACTTCGGCTCGCTGCACAACCTCGGCTCGCTCAGCACGCAACGGGGACAGCCGGCCGAGGCCGTGCCCCTCCTGCGAAGCGCACTCGCGCGGCAGCCCAACTCGACCATGGCGCATATCAGCCTCGGCAACGCGCTGCAGGGGTTGGGCCGGTTCGAGGAGGCGATGGCCTGTTTCGAGCGCGCGCTCGCCATCGACCCCAATCTGCCGGAGGCCTATCACAACTGCGGCAATGCGCTGCTCTCGCTGAAGCGCCACGCCGAGGCCATCGCCCGCTACCAGCGCGCCATCGCCATGCGGCCGGATTACGCCGAGGCGCATTATCACATGGGCTACGCGCTCCAGGCGCTCGACCGGCAGCAAGACGCGCTCGCCTGGTACGAGAAGGCGATCGCGCTGAAGCCCGACTATGCCGAGGCCTACAACAATCTCGCCAACGCGCTCCGGGCAGTGGGCCGCGAGACCGAGGCGATCTCGCGGTATGAGCAAGCCGTCCGCGCGCGGCCGGACTATGCCGATGCGCACATCAACCTGGCGTCGACTCTCCTGTCGCTCAATCGCTCGGAGGAGACGATCGCCCGCTGCCACGCGCTGATCGCGATCAGGCCGGATTTCCCCGAAGCGCATCATGTGCTCGGCCGGGCGCTGCAGGGGATGAACCGGCATCGGGAGGCGATCGTCGCCTACCAGCGGGCGACCGCCCTCAACCCGCAGCACGTCGAGGCGCATTGGCACGAGGGACAGGCGCGCCTGGCGATCGGAGATTTCTCGGAAGGCTGGCGGCAGTGGGAATATCGGCTGCTGCTGCCGAGCTCGAAGCGGCGGGAGTACCCGCAGCCTCAGTGGCAGGGCGACACGGATCTCGCGGGCAAGCGGGTATTCCTCTATGCGGAGCCCGGCGAGGGTTTCGGAGATACGATCCAGTTCGCGCGCTACGCGCCGCTGGTGGCGCGGCGGGGCGCCACGGTCGCGCTGGAAGTCCAGGCTCCGCTCGCGCCGCTTCTGGGCGGGATGGAGGGCGTGTCGCGTCTCTGCGCACCGGGCGAGGCGCCGCCAGCCTTCGACTATCACTGCCCGCTCATGAGCCTGCCCTTCGCGTTCCGGACCACCTTGCCGACGATTCCGGCGGAGGTTCCTTATGTCGCACCGCCGCCCGAAAAGATCGAGCGATGGCGGCGCCGGCTCGAGGGCGGCGATGCTCCGAGGATCGGCGTCGCCTGGTCGGGCCGACCGCGGCAAGGCGAGTTTCGCAATCGGCCGATCCCGCTCCGGCTCTTGACCTCGATCCTGGAGACGCCGGGCCTCCGCTTTGTGTCGCTGCAAAAGGAGCTGCGCGAGGGCGACGCGGATTTGCTGCAATCATTTCCCGGCGTGACGAACCTCGGCGCCGAGCTCGAGGATTTCTCGGACACCGCGGCGGTCATCTCGCTGCTCGACCTCGTCATCTCCGTCGACACCTCGGTCGCGCATCTCGCGGGCGCGCTCGGCAAGCCCGTATGGATTCTGCTGCAGTTCGCCGCCGACTGGCGCTGGCTGCTGGACCGGCACGACAGCCCCTGGTACCCCTCGGCGCGCCTCTTCCGGCAGCCCGCGGTCGGCGATTGGGAGAGCGTCATCCCTCGCGTGCGCGAGGCCTTGCGGGCGATCATACCGGGATCGGCCCTCCCATCGTAATAGATTGAACTATAATGTTTATTCTCGCGCACTCGCCCCGACCTCACGGTCGAGAGTGGAGGTCACGCGCGCGATCACCGGGCCCCAGTCACCCTGGTTCTGCTGACGGAAGAGACGCAGGCTCGCGTACCACGGACTGTCCTCGCGATCCCGCATCCAGCGCCAGTCCGCCTGGCGCGCGAGCAGCAGCCAGGTCGGACGCCCGAGCGCGCCCGCGAGGTGCGCCGCGGCGGTATCGACGGTGATCAAGAGATCGAGTTGAGAGAGCGCTGCCGCGGTTTCGGAAAAATCCGAGAGCTCGGCGGCGAGATCGACGACGCCTGCGAATGCCGCGGCGGCGGCGAAGTCCCGCGCGCGCTCGCCGATTTGCAAGCTGAACCACGCGACGTCGGCGCGGCGCAGCAGCGGCTCCAGCGTCGCGAGCGCGATCGAGCGATAGCGATCGTCCCGATGCCGGGGATTGCCGGCCCAGATGAGTCCGATCTTGCGGCGCCTGTCCGAGCCGAGGCGCTCTTTCCAGCGCTGGGCGCGAGCCGGGTCCGGCCGCAGATAGCCGCGAGCGTCGGGAATGGTCGCCAGAGACGTGCCGAAGATGCCGGGCAGATCCGGCAGGCTCGCCTGCAGATCGAATGGCGGCAAGGGGTCGGCGATGGACATGACCCGCTCGAGAGCCGGCAGCTGCGCCAGGAGCGACACGACGACGGGCTGCACGGCGAGAATGACGCGCGCGCCCTGCCGCCCCACCAGCGGCGCGTAGCGGGCGAGCTGAATGGTGTCGCCGATCCCCTGCTCCGAGTGCAGCAGGACGGTCTTGCCGGCGACCGGCTCGCCGCGCCAGCGCCGCTCGAGCACCTTGACCTCCGCGCTCTGCACGAGCTCGGGGATGCGCCAGCGCCAGTCGTAGTCGCGCCAGGCCGCGGGGTAGTCGCCGAGCGTCAGCAAGGCGAGCGCGCGGTTCCAGTGCGCCGCCCCGTTATCGGGCGCGAGCGCGAGCGCGTGATCGTAGAGCGGAACCGCCTCGCCGAACCGCTCGAGGCCGGCCTTGAGCGACCCGTAATTGATCCAGGCCGCGACGAAATTCGGCTGGAGCTCGAGCGCGCGCTTGAAGCTCGCCTCCGCCGCGGCCGTCTCGCCCTGCGCCTGGCGCAGGAGGCCGAGGGCGTGCCAGGCTTCGGCGCTCCCGCCGTCGGCCGCGATCGCCTGGCGGAGCGTCGCCTCGGCCTCGGAGAGGGCGCCGCGCTCGCGCTGCATCTCCGCCAACTCCAGAAGGGCGCGCGTCGAGCGCGGCCCTTGCTTGGTCCCGCCGCGGAGCGCGGCCTCCGCCTCGCCGTGGCGGCCGGTGCGCTTGAGGATGGCCACCAGCGCCGCGAGCGCATCCGCGCTTTCCGGGCGAAGCGACAGCGCCCGCCGAACCGCCGCCTCCGCATAGAGCAGGTTTCCCGTCTGCACCGCGATCACGCCCAGGAGAAGCCAGGCTCCGGCGTCGCCGATGTTGCGGGCCAGCACCGCGTGGCAGAGCGGCTCCGCCTCCGCGGGCCGTCCCGCACCCAGCAGCGCCTGCGCCTGGGCGAGATCGGCGGGCCCTGTCATGACCGTGCCCGGTCAGACACCGGCAGACCCAAGCTCGAACGCCCGGCGGAATTGGCTTTGACCGGCCCAATCTGGGTTTGAATTGGCTTTGTCTCGCCCTCGATCATTGAAATCGCTCGGAAAATTGGGTCTGATTTGCGGATCTTTGTTTTATCGGAAACGGCCACCACTCCGTCGGCCGCAGGACCGCCCGGTGCCGCTGTCTCCAATTGACCGCATATTGCGTACGATGTCCAGCGTCAAATCCGGCTCTCCCCTCGTCGGGAGCGATCGCCTTGGCATCGCCCGCTGCCTCACGGTAGCATCCACGCGCAAGCGAGCCGACAGCCTCGAGGGTCCATCATCCCTGGTTCATCGCGCATCGAGACGACCGCGGACGCGGACGCCGAAGGCCGCGGGACGCGCCTGAGACCGGAGGTGCCGCCGCCATCGGCCTCGCTGGACGCGGTCGGCGAGCAGCTCCTCGCCGTGCAGCATCAGCTCAGAGAAACGCAGGATTGGCCTCCAGAGCGGCTTCTGAAGCACCAGCTGCGCCAGCTCGGTCTGCTGACGGAGCACGCTTTTCGAACCCGGCCATTCTATCGCGAGCGGCTTACGGCATCCGGCTACCAGGCCGGCCAGGAGATCACCGAGGAATTCTGGCGCACGCTTCCCGTGCTCAGCCGACGAGAGGTCCAGGAGCACCACGCCGAGATCACGGATGGCCCGGTTCCAGCGGACCACTTGCCCTATTCGTGGGACTCTACCTCCGGCTCATCGGGCATGCCGCTCAGGGTCAAGACGACGCAGCGGTCGCTGTTGATGTGGCTGACCGCGACCCTGCGCGAAGAGCTTTGGCATCGGCGCGACTTCAGCGCAAAGACCGCCGTGATCCGGCGATTCAGCGACAACGATGCCTTCCCGCCGCACGGCAAGCGCGTCCCCGATTGGGGAGCGCCCGTTGCCCTCATATATTCGACCGGGCCGGCGGCGCTGCTCGACATTCGCTCGACCATCGAAGAGCAGGCCGCATGGCTGCTGCAAGAGCAGCCGGACTATCTTCTGAGCTTTGCGTCCGTCATACGCGAGCTTGCGCAGCATTTCCGGAGGGCGGGCCTTCGCCTGCCGCGGCTCAGGTCCTTGCGCACCTACGGCGAGGCGAACGGGCCGGATCTCGCGGAGCTATGCCGGGACACGTTCGGTGTCGACACCGCCGACGTTTATTCCGCGGCCGAGGCGGGCTACATCGCGCTCCAATGCGCCGAGCACAAGCGCTACCACGTGCAATCCGAGATGATCCTGGTCGAGGTGCTCGACGATGCCGGCCGGCCCTGCGAGCCGGGCGCCGTGGGCACGGTGGTGGTGACGCCGTTCTATAATTTCGCGATGCCGTTGTTGCGCTATGCGATCGGCGACGTCGCCGAGGTGGGCGCCCCCTGCCCATGCGGCCGCACCCTGCCGGTCCTGGCCAGGATCCTCGGCAAGGCTCGCGACCTGGTCGTGCTGCCTTCCGGGGCCCGGCGCTTTGCCTATTTCGGTTCCAGGACCATCGCGGACTTTGCGCAGATCATGCAGCTTCAGCTGGCTCAAAAAAGCCTCTATGACCTGGAGGTGCGGTTGGTTACGCGCGGGACCTTCGGGCCGGCGAACGAGGAGAAGCTTCGGAACATGCTCAACGAGAATCTGGGCGCGCATTTTCGGATCACCTTCGACTATCGCGACGCGATCGCCCGCTCTCCGAGCGGGAAATATTTCGATTTCGTGAACGAGCTTCCGGCTTGACCGCCTCGATGCCGGGAATGCTGCGCAGAGCCATCCTCCCGCTGCTGCTCTTGCTTGCGCTGCCGGCGACGGCGCAGACCCTCGCCGTCGGCATCGATTTGGAGCCGCCGTCCCTCGATCCGCACTTTCGCATGGTGTCAGCGGATGAGGCGGTGTCCCGGCATTTCTTCGATTCTCTCATTCTCCAGGACCCTCAGCAGCGCATGCTTCCCGGCCTTGCTCTCTCCTGGCAGGCCGTCAACGACACAACCTGGGAATTCCGGCTGCGACCCGACGTCGAGTTCTCCGACGGCTCCAAATTCACCGCGGAGGACGTGGCGTACTCGCTCAAGCGTCCGCCGACGGTACGAAACGCGGCCGGCGGGTACCAGCTCTTCACGCGCGGGATCAGCGAGGTGGAGATCCTCGACCCGCTTACGGTGCGCGTGCATACCACCGTCGCCGATCCCGCGCTGGCAAGAGAGCTCAGCGTGATCTGGATCGTGTCGCACTGCGCGGGCGACGCGTCCTCGGCGGATTTCGACTCCGGCAAGGCGATGCTCGGCACGGGGCCGTTCTCGCTCGTGGAGTGGCGCAAGGGCGAGCGCATCGCGATGACGCGCAACGACCATTACTGGGGCCGAAAGCCCGCCTGGAAAGAGGTGGTTCTGAAGGTAATTCCGAACGATTCCGCGCGCGTCGCGGCGCTGCTGGCGCACGACGTGGATGTGATCAACGCGGTCGCGCCGAGCGCCATTCCCGAACTGAAGAGCCGTCCCGATATCCGCGTCGTCGAGACGCCGGGCGCGAGGCCGACCTTCCTCGACTTCGACACCTTCAGCGACCGCTCGCCGTACGTCACCGATCTCACCGGCGCGCCCCTGGACAGGAATCCCCTGAAGGACGCGCGAGTTCGCATCGCCATTTCGAAGTCCATCAACCGGTCCGCCATCGTCGCAAACATACTCGAGGGCGCCGGCGAGCCGGCCAGCCAGATGCTGCCGGACGGCTACTATGGCGCGAGCCTGACGCTCAAGCCCGAGGCGTACGATCCCGAGGGCGCGCGCCGCCTCCTCGCCGAAGCGGGATATCCCCAGGGATTCGGCATCACCCTCCACGCATCGAACTCGCGCACGCCGTTCGACGAGAAGGTCGCCGTGGCGGTGGCGGAGATGATGGCCCGAGCGGGCATCGCCACCAAGGTATCGGCCGTGCCCGAATCGATTCTGCGCACGCGCTCGGCCAATTACGAGCTCAGCTTCATGCTATTCGGCTACTACTCGGAGACGGCGGAGCCGTCGCCCTGGCTCAAAGCGATCGTCGCCACCATCGATCCCGCGCGAGGCTGGGGCTACGTGAACCGCGGGCGACATTCGTTTCCGGAGCTCGATCGCGTCCTCGAGGAGGGATTTGCAACGATCGACGATATTAAGCGCGAGCAGTTGCTGCGGAAAGCGACGGAGATCGCGATCGGGCAAGCCGTGATCGTGCCGCTGTTTCACGCGGATGCGGTCTGGGCGCTGCGGAGCGGGCTCACTTACGTCCCGCGCAAGGACACCTACACGCTCAGCCAGGACATCCTGCCGGCGCCCTAACGGGGAGCGCCGGCTCCGCGCCGCGACGACGCGGGTTCAGGATTTCGGAGCGGCCGCGGCGCCGGGCTTCGCTGGCCCGAATTGCACGCCGCGCTTGGCGTAGGCATCGACGATCGCCTTCGCGTCCGGATCCCCCTTGTCCGCGAGTTGCGCGGTCTTGGTGGCGATGGTGGCGAGCTGCTGCCGAAGCTTTTGCGACTCGACGATGGCGGGGTTCTGGCCCTCCCGCTGGGCGATGAGCGCGCCGTGAACCCCCCAGAGCTCCACCGCCTGGAACGCCAGAAGCCCCGCGAGCGCCACCAGGCCGATCAGGACGGGGATATAGACCGAGTGCTGCTGCGTGGGCATGGAAAGATCGTCCTGCATGGTCATGGCTTCTTCAACGGAACCGGCGCGGGGTTTGCCTGCCCGGCGGCCGCCGGAGCCGCCTGTCCGGGCGCCGGGGCTTGCCCGACGACCGTGATGCCGCTCTCCGCGAGGAGCTGCCGGATGGCGGCATTGCTCCTCAGGGCAAAGCCGCCGAGGTCGTTGACCAGCTCCTGATTGAGCCGGGATAGCTGGACCGACTGATTGATGTACTGCTGCCGGCCGACGACCTCTTCGCGGATGGACGTGTTGGACGTCACCAGCCAGCCGTCGATCACCACGAGCACCACCGCGAGGCACGCCAATGCCGTCGCGGCCCAGAAGCCAATTGTCCTGAAAGTCCACATGCCCCAAAAATTCCGAGTTCGATTGCGCCGCGGCGCGATTGTGACGATCTCCAGCCCCAGGTCAAGCGACCGTAATGGGCCTCAGAAAATGAATGCGGCCAGGAGTTCCCCCCCGGCCGCATCCAACCGTCCCCCCGAGCCTAGGGCAGTGCGATGGTGGCGCGGCGGTTG
>Ga0209415_10006065_pt1 | contig 21603 bp, 16 predicted proteins | sample PeaSoiSIISIP2007_FD_187696 | JGI IMG/M metagenome (GOLD analysis project Ga0209415, IMG submission 187696) | Peat soil microbial communities from Weissenstadt, Germany - SII-SIP-2007 (SPAdes) (version 2) | ecosystem: Environmental > Terrestrial > Soil > Wetlands > Peat | place: Germany... | reverse complement strand
AAACCCGCGCTCAAACTGTACCGAAGTGTAAAGGATGTCTGGAGACAAACTGTAAAGGATGTCCGTGCACTTGACAGAGGAGGGGTTGGGGGCACCCAGCTTCAGTAGTTGGATTTACTTCCCCCGGCACCCGGGCCACCCGCCGATTGGTGCCCAGGTGCCGCGCGCATCTCGACTTTCAGTGATTTCTTACGCCCAGCGCAAAAAGAGTTACTGGTTCAGCTCGCTCAGCAGCACCTGGGCTTTTACGGCCAGGGTGTGCGCGCCGTCTACGTCGCCGGAGACCAGGGCGGTGCGCGCCTGCTTGATAAACGCGTGGATTTGCCCGGCCGTGTTCTGTTCCTGATCGTTCAGCTTGCGGCTGATGCTGTTCAGGCTGCGCTCGATGGTGGCGATCATATCCGAGGTCTTGATGTGCAGGTCGGAGGAGTCACCGGAAGAAAGCTGGCCGACTGCGCTTACTACCGGTTTATCAAGGGCCGCCACTTGCCTGGAATCCGGCGCGGCGGCCGGCTTGCTGGTCGGCTTTTTGCGCTTGGGCTGCGGCTTGGGTTTGGGCGGCTCGGGGGCAATCACCGCAGTCGTATCGGGCTGGCCCGGAATGGTCACGACGGGCGGCGGAAGATTGGTCGGCGAAGGCACAGGCTTGGGCGGCGGCGCATCCTCAATGGGCGGCGCCAGCGGCTGGATCTGCGGCTGATTCGACTTATGAAGGCAACCGGTCAGCAGCAAAAATGGCAGCAATGACGCGATAATTTTGGCCGGCAATTTCATGCCTTGAGCCCTTTCTCGTTCTCTTCGCTCGCCGATTGTGAATACCGGCGTCCCCAATCCGTTGTGGAAAGCGGGATTCGCAGTTGGAACTCTGTCCCTTGATCTTGCATTGATTGTACTTCGATACTGCCGTGATGCAACTGAAGAATGCGATAGGTCATTGCCAGCCCGATTCCGCTGCCTTCGCTCTTGGTGGTGAAGTAAAGATCGAAGATCTTCTCGCGAATCTCGTCGGGAATTCCGCAGCCTTCGTCGGCAATGCGCAGCACCGCAGTTTTGCGGTCCTCTTCCAAAATCACTTCCATCCTGCCGCCGTTGGGCATGGCCTGCGCGCCGTTTTGAATCACATTCAGCGCCGCCTGCTTCAACAAATCGGCATCGATATAAACGATCAGGGGCTTGGACGGCATTTGGCTGGTCAAAATCACATTGCGAGTGGATAACTCCGCCGTGGCCAGGGCCAGAACGTCGCCGATGACCGCGCGCAGATCCTGCTCCTGAAGTTGCAACTCGACCGGGCGAGAGAAATCGACCAGAGTTTGCACGACGCGATCCAGGCGGTGAATCTCCGCATCGATAACATCGAGGTGAGGAATAGCGGGGGTGCAGGCATCATTGAGTTTGCTTTTGAGCAGTTCCAGATGCACGACGATCGCATTGATGGGATTCTTCACCTCATGCCCCACGCCGGAGGTGAGCCTGCCGATGGCCGCCATGCGGCGAGAGAGTTCGAGTTCCGACTCGATCTGCTCGACCGATTCGAGATCGTGCAGGGTAACCAGCGCGCCCAATCCCTGACCGGTCTGGCCATCGTGAATAAAGTCGAGTGAAACCTCGAGGCGACGCCAGGTTTCAGTGAGCACTTCCTGCTTTACCAGTGGCCTGCCAGACTCAAAGGCATCCAGCAAGACTCTTCCCAGCACCGTGGTTTCGTCGAAAATTTCCTGCGTATGCTGGCCCAGCAGGCTGCCTCGATCCACGTTGAGAATGCGCCGCGCCGCCTCGGAAACCAGCACTGCGCGGCCATCTTCGGTGAACAGCAGGATTCCATCCTGAAGATTGCCGAGGATCTGGTCCATATTCACTTTCAACGCGGAGAAGACCTCTTCCACGTTGCGCATACGCTGGCCGATGATCTCGATCTTGCTGGAGACGCGTTTGGCCATATCCTGGCTGTGCGCCTCTTCGCTGTGCGCCTCCTCGCCCTTTTCCGCGTTGGCCGCCGTCCAGTAATCCAGTTGCATACTGATCTCTTCGAGTGGTTCCAGAGCCAGATTGCTGAGCAGGAAGGCGGCAATCAGCGCGGTCCCCAGCACGAATTCCATGAGCGTGAGCGTCGAAGAGAGCCAGGGCGCATATACGGCGCGCAGGAGCGTGGTGCGTACGCCGACGTGTATCGTCACAAACGGCGAACCGTTGCGATCAAGCGGCTCCACAACATCAAAGACCTTGGGCGGGCCGAAGACCACCATCATGAACTCGATGGGATTGGCGTCCAGCAGCTCCTTGTAGTTGGGACGCTTGGGCAGCGTTTTGTCTTGATTGGCCGGATTGGTGCTGAGCAGAGTGCTGGACTGGCTGTCGCCGACGTTGATGTCGTAAATGGTGAAGGAGTAGCGATTGGCCGAGTCCACGACGGCCTTCAGCGCCGCGTTGTCGCGCACTGCCGAGGCAGCCAGGGCGCGCAGTTCAGCGGGATTGTTGGGATCGACCTTCTGATCCTGCAGGCCTGTCTCCAACGCCTGCTGCACGGCAAAGCGCACCTGATCGGCCACCATGTGATTGGTATCCCACGATTGCTGCACTGCGGCATGAAGCAACTGGCTAATGTAGACCAGCGACAACAGCCCGGCAATGACGAATACCAGGGCGGTGATGGCCAGTACGAGTTTTGTCTTCAGGCGCATGGGGCGAAAGATTCAGAACCTCAGAAACACATTTTCATTCTTGGGCGATTATATGGGACGCTTCAACGGATGACAGAAATGTCAATCTCCAGCGGGAGGTTCTTCCAAATCCTGTCTGTGGTGAAGACCTCTGCGCGCCGTTGAATTGCCAGCGCCAGACATGCCCGATCTCCCAGCGAAAGTCCGTACGAACGGGTTACAGTGACCAAACCACCGGCGATGCGTACCTGTCCCTCATCAAAGGGAACCGACGCGCATCCAAGTTCGGCAATGTGCCACCAAGCCGCCCCTTCCTCAATTCCCGCAGCAACCAGCTTCGTTTGCACCTCGGCCAGGTTGACTGTGCTGATGATCGCTCGCGACAAACAGGCAACCACCGCTTCCGCCCCCTCCTCGCCGCGCAGGACGGCCATAAGCGCCGAGGCATCCAGTACGACGGTCTTATCCAAGCGGCTGCTCCATCTCTCGCCGAGCCTCTTCGCGCCGCTCAGCAATCAACTCGTCGGAAAGGCAGCGAGCCGGCGGAATCAGCTGGCTCAGACTCTGCTGCACGCGGCGAATGCGCATTTTTTGCGACTCCATCCGCAGCACACCGTCTTCAACGCTCAAAAAGAGAGTATCGCCCGCGTTCAGTTCCATCAGCTTTCGCATTTCCACGGGAATCACCACGCGACCATTCTCATTCAAGCGCGCATTGCCGTGCAGCACTTTTCCAGAGACAGATTCCATAGATTCTCCTGGGACGATTATGACAGAAATGTAATTCGTGTCATAAGGTATATCGCGACAAAACCACGCTAATGACAAATTCGACCGCCTGACCATTCTGAAATCAGGCCAGTTTTTTACGCTGCTCAGGCAGGGTGATCTTCGCCCATCATGCCGTATCCCTTGGATTTGTTGTGCATGGTCTTGACGCTGATCCCCAGAATCTCCGCCGCACGGGTCTTGTTGTGGCCGGTCGATTCGAGGGTGCGCAGAATCAGCTGGCGCTCTACGTCCTCGATCGTCGATCCCACACGCACAGGCACCAGGCTGGCATCGAAGACCGGTGCAGTGATCGTCTGGCTCTTGCCGAAGCCGGGAGGCAGGTGGCCGGCATCCAGCGGCGCGCCGTCGGGGCATAGAATCACCGCTCGCTCGATGGTATTGCGCAGTTCACGCGCGTTTCCTGGCCAACCCCAGGTCATCAGCCGGTCCAGCATCGAAGCGGCCACGCCGGAAACCCGTCGGCCATGCTTTTTATTCATCTCGGCCAGCATCGCCTCGACCATTGCGGGCAGATCGTCAATATGCTCGCGCAGCGGCGGCATATTCACGTTGAAGACGTTCAGTCGATAGTAGAGATCGGCGCGGAGGTGCCCATTGGCAACCGCCGTCTCGGGGTCGCGATTGGTGGCCGCCAGTACGCGAACATCCACCTCCTGCTCGTTGCGCGCACCTAGACGGCGTAGCTTGCGCTCTTCCAGCACACGCAGCAGCTTGGCCTGCGTACCGGCCGGCATCTCGCCGATTTCATCCAACAGCAGCGTTCCGCCCTCGGCCAGCTCGAAGCATCCGGCCCGGCGCTCCGCGGCACCGGTAAATGCGCCCTTTTCGTGGCCAAAGATTTCGCTTTCGATCAGCGTCTCCGGAATCGCCGCACAGTTGACCGCGACGAAAGGCCGGGATTTGCGCGGACTCAGATCGTGCAGCGTGCGCGCCACCAGTTCCTTGCCGGTCCCGCTCTCACCGGTAATCAGTACGGAGACGTTCGACGAGGCAATCTGCTCGATGAGGCCGAATACCTCGCGCATGGGCTTTGAGTTGCCCACCATCGCGCCCAGAACGCCGGTTTCGCGCAGTCGTCGCCGCGCTACTTCCAGCTCAATCTGCATCTCTCGTTGCCGCGTTGCGTTGGCCAGGATGGTGCGCAGGCGGGTCGAATCCACCGGCTTCTGCAGGAAATCGTAGGCTCCCAACTTCATGGCTTCGACGGCCAATTGGATCGAGCCCATCGCCGTCAGCACCACGACCGCCAAATGGCCGCTCAGCCCCGAACCTTCTTCGGTCAGCTTGGTCAGCAGGCCAATGCCGTCCAGCCGTGGCATCTTCAAGTCCGTCACCACGATGCCGGGATCCCACGCCTGAGCCTTTTCCCAGCCCTCCAGTCCGTCGCGTGCCGTCACCGTCCGATACCCCCAGCCGGAGATCAGCTCCGCCAGCCCCATCAGCGCATGAGGCTCATCTTCAACAATCAGGACTTTCACATCGTTGGGCATGGTTTGTCTCTCGTCGCATGCTCGCAGATCGGCCCGTGAGGCCAAAACGCGGGATTCTACCTTAGATTACCTTTCTACCACGAGGGAGCCATTTTGCAGCGGATAGATTGACCTTCGGGATAAATATCCTTCACTTAAACGTTTTGGTAACGTTTACATTTTAAAAACAAGGTGCCCAATCTGACCGCATTTAAGTTGAATACAACCAGATTGGGGCACCACAACCTTCAAACCAGGTCCCGGTCACTAGGAGTAGCTGAAGGAAAAAGTAGTTTAATCATCGCACTTTACGGCAACAAATGACAAATCATTCTGCAATCCGAAGTTGGCCGTAATGTGATTTTTTGTTCCTATTTCTCAAATAGCTGCCATTCTGAGCAACCGTAAATGAATTCGGGGCGAAATCTCGCTTGATTCTACGTTCTTTATGCGCCCCCCGCCTCTCGTCTCAAGTTTTTCCGCAGTCTGTAAAGGTTTGCCTCTCCCGGTCTCTGAAGACCCTGCTCCCTCCCTGTTTCATCTACCGTGGGTCGGTAACACCGGTGGGGAACACCCAAGAAAAACCGGACCTGGGAGATAACTCCCAGGTCCGGCGATTGCTTCCGATGCTTCGAATTACTGCTTGGGAGTAGCATCCGGAGCGGGCGGCGTGGTGCTTGCGGGTTCCGCCGACGCATCGGGCTTCTTGTTCTTGTCGCTCAGGCGGGTCTTGTCGCCTGTGGTGGTTGCCTTTTTCTTCTTGTTCTTGGCGGTATCACCGGCCAGGCCCAGCGGACCGGCCTGCGACTGGCGATCAGCAACTTCGGCCGCATCCGGCGCGGAGGGTGCCATGGTATCCACCTTCGGCCCGGTCGGCTTGGGCTGCTTGACCACCTTGGCGCGTGCGCTGAAGCGGGTCTTCTGAGTTGGCTTGCCGCTGTTTTCCAGCGGATTCACCGGCTCGTCAACGGAGGCTGCCTGCGCGGCACCCGCATCCTCGGTCTTGACCTGCGTCGCGGCCTCGGGCAGCGTCTTGGAAGGTGCCTGGCCGTAGCGGATCTTTTCCTTTTTACCGGGCTTCATGGACAGGTCGGCGTTCTTCTTTTTAGCCTTCTTGTCCGTTGCCGGAGTCGCCGCAGCCTCCACAGGCTCGACCTGCGCCGACTTCTGCCGGAAATTGCGGGTGTTCTCGCGGAAGCGGGTCCGCTCCACCTTCTTCTTCTTCTTCGGTGCGGGCGGCGCGTAGGCGCTGTAGATCGGCTTGGTTTCCTTGGCGCTGGCTCCGGTATCCGTGTAGCCCGGTTTGATGTCAATGTACGCGTTCTCGCGCATGGTGGTCAGATACTCACGGATCGCCGGGGCCATGCGGCTCATATAGAAGTTCTGTTCCACTTCTTCCAGCACGTCCTTGTAGGCCGGAATGCCGCCTGGAACGTGATCGATCACCTTGAAGATGATCAGGCCCTGGCGGGTGCGGATCGGATCGGTAAACTGCCCCTTCTTGAGCAGAAAAACCTTATCCTCAAAGACCTTGGCCAGCTTGCCGCGCTGGAACGAACCCAGATCGCCACCCTCGGCCGCCGTGGTGCCGTCGCTGAAGGTGCGCGCCAGTTGGCTGAAGTCGCCGCCCGCGTTGAGTTTGGACTCAATGTCAGCCGCCTTGGCCTGAGCCGCCGCCAGCTTGGCCGCATCGTCGGTCGTTGCGCCGTCAGCCGCAGGAGTTCCGGTCGAGATCAGAATCTCGCTCAGATGAATGCTCTCCTGGCGCTCGTACTCCTGCTTGTGCGCCTCAAAGAAGCGCTCCGCCTCGCCTGGAGTGAACTGCAACTTGCGCCCGATCTCCTGGCGCATCACGTCCTGGGAGATGATATCGTTGCGAATCTTGGCCTTGAAGTCCTCGAACGAGATGCCCTGCTCCTTGGCGGCCTTTTCCAGGTCCTCCAAAGTCTCCAGGTTGTACTGCTTGCGAATCTCGTTGAGGCGCTTGATCAGATCCGTATCGCCATTGATGCCCAGTTCCTTGCCCTTGGAGAGCCAAAGCTGCTGGTCAATCAATCCACGCAGAAGATCCTTGTGGCTTTCGGAGATTTGCTGCATCGTCGCGCCGTGCTGGCGCGCATCCTCGTCCATCTCCTTCTGCGCGCGGTCGTAGTCCGAGCGGGTGATGATCTGGTCGTTGACGCGGGCGATGATCTCTTCGACCGTATTGCCGCCGAACGGACTCTCCGGCGCGGCTGTGCGCGTTTGCGCCAGGGTGAAACTTGCGAGCAGCAGCGTGCCGAACACGAAAGCCGCGGGAGTGCGAAGGATTCTTGGATTCATAGGGTCTTGAACACGACAGGAGACGATACTTCGCCCACCTGATGCTTAGACGCCATTGTAAATGGCTGGGGAGCAGCAACGCGAAGAATGCTTCGTTTTCGGGAATTTTCGGGAATTTTCCCGGCTCCCGCGCGCCAACTTTCGCGTTGGAAACGCGATGATGCGCCAGTCGGCCCGGAAGCTCGACCCCTTACTCTTTGCCCAGCGTAGACTTTCCCCGCGTGGTCACACGGTGCAGGAAAAACTCCTGAATCAGATTGCCTACCGCGCCCTCCGCCGTGCCGATCAACGAATTATCCACGGTCAGCCAGGCTCCGTTGCGATTGCTGGCTGGATAGTAGAAATTCGAAATTCCCGATGAAGCCAGATTTCCAAGAACATTCGAGAAATTCGGCTGCCAATGCCCGTTATCGCCCTTGCAGATCACCACCGTCGAGATGGCATACAGCGCCCGCGAGCGCACGCTGCCCGTCCCTTTGTAGAAGTAGCGCGGGTCCTGCCGCAGCAGGGCTGGAAACAGCGCGCCGCCGATCATTGTGCTTGTGAACTCGTCGCCGTACGAGGCCCCGTAGCGCTTGGCAAAGCCCGCAGCGCCCTGCCCGAAGCCGGAAAAATCGTTCTGCCCCTGCTCGATGCCCGCTACCACGGCTGGCCCTACAAAGGCCATCGGATCGACGATCACCCGCGCCGCCAGCCGGAACTTCTGCCGCGCCGAGAGTGGCGGCGCATTCCAGTCGTAGGTGACATAAAAATTCGGAAAGACTCCCAGGACGCGCTGCTTTTCCTCGATGCGCATCTCGTCCTCGGCCATCTCCTCTTCGGTATACGAGACCTGCACGTCGGTTGTGGTGGCCACCTTCAGCGTGATCCCCGCAACCTCCCGATGCTCGCCTGCGCCCAGCGCAAACGCTGGCGATTTCCATGGCGCAAAGCCGTTGGCCGCAACCTCCAACAGATAATTTCCAGGCATCAGCCCAGTGAGACTGAAGCTGCCCTCATCGTCCGCAGTCGCCGTGCTGCGCGCGCCGGTTGCCTGGTTGGTCAGCGTCGCCTGCGCGCCCGCCGCCGCGCCGCCGTTGGTGTCGGCAACCGTTCCGTGCAGGCTTGCTGCCGTAGCGCTGGGCGCGTCCGGCAGGTTCTGCGCCGCCATGCTGCCCCCGCAAAGCCCCACCATCGCCACCAGAAGAAAAAAAGCGATTCGCCCCTTCAACTCAAAGCCCCAAACGCGCAAACCGCCTCCTTGATACTGCTGCCAACAACTTTGCCATGATTGCCTTTATTGTTGGACGAAATCCAAGCGCAGAATTTCCTGATTTCAAAATATTTTTTAAGAAATTTCAGCATACTCGTCCCAAACAGTCGGAGGCGCGATGAAACTGGATGCCCCAGAAGCCTCCTGCAAGATTCGGGGAGATGGACGCGGAAGAGTTTTTCGAGGCTGCAAACGGGGGAGAAAGAGGCGTTTTTCAGGTCAAAATCGGGATTTTTGGGGTCAAAAAGGGCCAAAAATAGGCCTCTCTGTTTACTGATTGGTAACGATGCAATATTTACAAATGGTTGATTCGTTGGGAGTTATTTGATTTCCGAGGGGTGGAAAAACGATTTCCACAGGGGGAGGGGGTGGGGGTACGCGATAAACGGGGCAATTTTCAGGCAGACTGGACTCTGTAGAGGGGATTTGCCTCAACATTTCATTGTGCGCTTCGGCTGGGGAATTTTCGGCAAGAGGCTGTGCTTTCTCTGACAACTGAGGTCTCCCAGGTGCCCAAAAGCGAGGCACCTGGGGCAACCAGCTTCTGTGGTTGGATTTACTCCCCCGGGCACCTGGGTCACCCTGCCCACCCTTCGATAGAAGGAATCGAAGGATGGGGCACTCAACAGTTGTGCTGATTCAAGGGTGCGGCACACGCCATTCCCGCTGCACCAGCCCGAAGTTACTCCGGCTTGCCTACGGCGCTCTCTTGCCGTGCCAGCTTGGCGCGGGCGCTATCCAGCTTCTTCTGCACCTTGGCCACGTCGCCCGGCTCCACGTCGGCTGGAGAGGACTTGGCAAAGGCCACAATCGATAGCTCCCACTGCTGCGCGGCCAAGCGGATGCGTCCGGTCTTCTCGTACAGTTCGGCCAGGTGATCGTGGACCGTCGGGTCGGTCGAGTCGCGCTGTACGGCCTGACGCAGGTTCTCCTCGGCCAGCTCGTACTCGCCCATCTTGAAGTACACCCACCCCAGCGAATCCAGATAAGCGCCGTTCATCGGCTCGATCTCGACGGCCTTGCGGATCATCTTCAACGCCTCCGGCAAGCGCATATTTTTATCGGCCAGCATATACCCCAGATAGTTGAGGGTCATGGTGCTGGTTGGGTCCAAATCCAGGACCTGGCGGAAGAACTGCTCGGCCGGCTCGTAATGCTTCTGCCGCTCGGCCATCTCCCCGCGCAGAAACAGCAGGTAGCTGCGATCTTCCTTGCGCGTGGTCAGCGGTTCGGCCTTGTTGAAGGCCTCCTCCGCCTCTTTCCAGCGTCGCGCGCGCACATAAATCTGACCCAGCCCGATCCAGACCGCCCGATCATCCTTCGAGTTGGTCAGCAGCGATTTCGTCAGCGCCAATCCCTCGTCGGTCTTGCCCTGATCGGCCAGTTCCCCGGCCAGAATCAGCTTCATCTCATTGTCGGTGGGGTTGGCGGCCACAGCCTTGCGCGCCACTTCCACGGCCTTGTCGAACTGCTTGGCGTCGGTGTACGCGCCCACCTGCGCCTTGTAGCCGTTCACCGCCGTTTCGCCGCCCATATCGATCAGCTTCTGGTACGTCGCAACGGCCTGATCAACCTTGTTCTGCTCCTGATAAACCGCGCCCAGCCGCTCCAGGAAGATGCCACGATTGTTCTTCTCATCGGCCTTGTATGCGCCGTTGGCGTGCGAGGTCAAATCCACCATCTTTTCGTAGACCTCGACCGCCTCGTCAAAGCGTCCCAGCACGTCCAGCAGCAGACCCTCGTGATAGCCAGCCTCCAGCGATTCCGGGTCCTTCTTGCGCGCCTGACGAATCGTCTTCAGCGCCTCGGCGTACTTCTCCTGGCGCTGCTGCACCTCGGCAATGTGAATCAGCGCGCCCGCGTCCTCGGGATCGGCCTTGGCCAGTTCCTGAAACTCCTTCAGCGCCTCGTCCAGTTGATTGTCGTTGAACAGAGCCTGCGCCAGAGTGCCCCGCGCATGGGCGTCGTCGTTGTCCTGATCCACCGCGCGGCGATAGGCGGCAATCGCCTCCTTGGGCTGCTTCAACTGCTCGAAGGCCGCGCCCAGAGCCAGCTCCATCTTGGGGCTGCGATCCGCCTCCGGAACGTCTTCAATCACCTTGGCCGCATGAGTCAGGTCGCCGCTCTCCGCATAAAGACGCGCCAGATTCAGCACCACGTCTTCGGAATCCGGTTCCACGGCCTGCGCCTTTTTGAACTCCTCTTCCGCCTTCTTCGCGTCGTGCTTGACCGTATAAAGCTGACCCAGAACCATGCGGTCCTCGACGCTCTTGGGTTGCAGCGCAATGATCTTCTCAAACTCGACGATGGCCGCATTCAGCGCGCTGGTCGTGGCCTCCGCGTTGGTCCCCTCGCTCAACTGCCGCAGGTAAATCTTGCCCAGCAGCTTATGCGCCTCCAGATTGTCGGGCGAACTCTTCAGCAGCTCCCGCGCCGTATTCTCCGCGTCGTGCGCGCGCCCAATGCGGAAGTACAGCTCCGCCAACCCGTTGTTCAACTGCGGCGAATTCGGATCGCTGTTCAGCGCCAGCTTGTACTCCTCGATCGCCTTGGTCGCAAATTCCGGCCTGCCCTGCGCCTCGGCCTGCTCCACGTAGATGGTGGCCAGCGCCGCATGAAAATAAGCCTGTCCGCGATCCGGCGCGGGCGTGGTGGCCTCAGCCGTCGGCGTTACCGGCACAATCTTGATCTCGGTGGGCTGAAGCTTTTCCGCGGGCGTCTGCTGCGGGCTGGCCGCCTGCGGGTTGGCCGCCGCGGGGCTGGCCGCTGCGGGCCTGGCCGAGCTGGTCTGAGCGCACAGGGGCATGGTCGTAAAAAGGACCAAAGGGGCGACGGCAAAAGACAGCCGGTACGGCAACGAACGAGTCTGTATTTTCATCATTCTGGGGATTCCAAGCCTTTCATGCCCGGCAACTTCCACCGCGCCGAACCACGCAAGGCAGCACAGGCAGTCCATAAGAGAAACGCTGCCTGCTTGTACAGACGATTTTACCTGCCAATCGTTGCAGCGGTGCGGTTTTTCCCCGTTATCGGCGGAAAAGGCGCACGAATGATGCTTTGGTGCCGCGCCATTTACCCTTTCGGCACCCCCGGCAGCCAACCGTGCTGGCGCAGGGTATTCAACTGCCGATAGAGCACCTCGGTCTGCCGCTCCAGCCTCTCGATGAGCCGTTCGCCGGGATGGTCCTGCGCTGGCAACAGCGTCGGCAGCGGCGTCAACATCTCGCGCACACTGGGCAGTGGCCAGGGCGCGGCCACCGGGTCGGCCCCGGCGCGCGTTTGCTCTTCCAGCCAGCTCATGCGCCGATCCAGCAGTTCCAGGCGGCTCTGCACCGGTCCCGACTGCTTCCAGCCCCATTCGCCCTCCAGGCTGGCCAGCGCCGTCACTGACTGCGCAAACCGCCGCAGGTAGGTGACAAACGCCGCCACAAACTGCGCAAACGGCCTGCGCCGCGGCCAGCTCTCGGCCAGCAGCCGCTCCATCGACTCCTCGGTATCGTTATGCGCCAGCCCCGTCGCACGCCGCGCACTGGCAATCACCCGCGACGAGCGCGTTCCGCCGCGCCACGCCGTCGCCAATTGCAGCAGATAATCGCGGTCAGCGCGGATGCTGGTGCGCAGATACTCCGGCGCGCGGTCCCGCTCATACGACGGAAACAGAAACAGCATCGCCGCCACCGAGATCGCCGCCCCAAAGACCGTATTCGCCGTCCGCACCAGCGCCAGTTGCCAGTCGCCCGAGTACGGCAGCCACGCCAACACGAACGTCGGCGTCAAAAAGAAGGCAAAGGCCGCATAACTGACCGGCAACAGCGCCAACGCCAGCAGCGCCAACGGAAATAGCACCGCCGCCGTCCCCAGTTGCGAGTGCAGCGCCACGGCCAGCAGCGCCGCCAGCACTCCGCCGGCCACCGTTCCGCCAATCCGCTCCAACCCCCGCCGCATGGTGCCGGAGATGTGCGGTTGCAGAACAATCAGCGAGGTCAGCAGCAGCCAGTACCCGTGATCAATGCGCAGCAGCCGAATCAGCGCCACATCCAGACCGCAGACCAGCGCCACCCGCGCGGCATGGCGCAGCAGCAGCGAGTCACGCGTGAAGTTCGCATAAAGCTGGTCCACGATGCGCCCCGGATTCCAGCCCTGGCGAAGCTGCCCCAGCCGCTCGTACACGTAGCCCATGTGGCTGGCCGAAGCCATCACCGGCGCGGAATACCTCTTGCCGATCCGCAGCAGCGCCGCGCTCTCGATCGCCGTCTCCATCAGCGACGCGGCCTCGGTGGCCTGCGCCAGCAGAAACCGCCCCGTCGCATCCGGCCGTCCCAGGCACTGCTCGACACGGTTCGGCAAATGCTCCATCTCCACGTGCATCGTCCGCGCCGTGGCAGCGCTCTGGCCCCGCCCGCGCACCAGCATGGCGGCCACGCCCAGTTCGCTATTGCGCAAACCCACCAGGCAGGTCAGCCCACACTTCAGGCAGGGCGAACGAAACGCATCTTCTGTGGTTGCGCGGTTTTGCGATTGCGTCTCCATGTGCTCGGCCAAGGCCACCGTGCGCGCAATCAGCAGGTCCGCATGCTCCAGCAACACCACCAGATGATGCCCCTGCGCCGTATCCGACTGCCTTCCAGCACGGATCGCCGCCACAGCCTCCCAGCCCTTCTCTACAGCCTGCCGCAGCCGGTACTGATGGTGCCGCGCCAGCCTGTGCCAGAGCGAGGACGTCTGCCGGTCCTGATTGGAAAGCGAGGAAACCGACTCTAGAAACGAGGCCAGTTCCAGGTAGCAAGCACTCACAGCCGCCCGCGCCGGTCGGTAGGCATCCAGCGGCCAAAGCAGCAAACAAAGTAGCGCCGCCCAGGCACCACCGGCCAGCAATAGCAGAGCGTGCGTAAGTGCCTGTCTCCAAGATACCGTCGGCGCGCCGATCCCACAGAAGTACACCACCTGTACCAGAATGCCCGCCGAAGAAAACGGCTGCCCCAGCACCGCCAGGTAGCTCCACAGAAAGCACCACAGCACCGTTACCGGCAGAGCCCAGGCCAGATTGCCCCCCACGATCGACCCCAGAAACAGCCCCGCCGCGCCGCCCAGCGAGAGCGTCGCCAAACTGCTCAGCCGAGACCGGTACGGCCCGCCCGCATCGGCAATGATCGCCTCAAAGCCGCCCAGTCCCGCCCAGCCCAGATCCGCAATCCCCGCAAGATCGCCCAGCACCATCGGCCCGCATAGCGCCACAGCCGCCCGCAGCCCCCGGAACCAGTCCATGCGCCGCGCCAGCGAGGCAATCCTCGCTCGCCGACTCGTCCGATCCTGGCCGTTCTTTGGCATCGTTCAATCCCACCTTCTGGAATGGAAACCCGGTAGATGAAAGCACAGTGTACTCCAGTTTTGGATTACCCTATAGAGTTCACAGGAGCTTCCCCTCATGACCATCGTCCGCCAGCAGGATCTTATCGCCAGCGTCGCCGCAGCCTTGCAGTACATCAGCTACTACCACCCTGAAGATTTCATCGCCAGCCTCGCCAAGGCCTACGAACTGGAGCAATCTCCCGCAGCCAAGGACGCCATCGCGCAGATTCTCATCAACAGCCGCATGTGCGCCGAGGGCCACCGGCCCATCTGCCAGGACACCGGCATCGTGACCGCTTTCCTCAAGGTGGGCCTGGACGTTCATTTCGAGTCGAACCCCGGCGAAGAGCGCATGGATGTGCAGCAGATGGTGGACGAGGGCGTGCGCCGCGCCTATCTGGACCCGGACAACAAGCTGCGCGCCTCCATCCTGGCCGATCCCGCCGGCGCGCGCACCAACACCAAGGACAACACCCCGGCAGTGGTCAGCGTCGAGCTGGTCAAAGGCAACACCGTCTCGGTCACCGTCGCGGCCAAAGGCGGCGGCTCGGAGGCCAAGGCCAAGTTCGCCATGCTCAACCCCTCCGACTCCATCGTCGATTGGGTGCTGAAGACCGTGCCCACCATGGGCGCTGGCTGGTGCCCGCCGGGAATGCTGGGCATCGGCATCGGCGGCACCGCCGAGAAGGCCATGCTGCTGGCCAAGGAATCGCTGATGGACCCTATCAACATGCAGGAACTCATTGCCCGCGGCCCCCGGAATCGCGCCGAAGAGCTGCGCATCGAACTATACGACAAGGTCAACAAGCTGGGCATCGGCGCGCAGGGGCTGGGCGGCCTCACCACCGTGCTCGACGTGAAGGTCTGCGACTATCCCACTCACGCCGCCAATCTGCCCGTCGCCATGATCCCCAACTGCGCCGCCACGCGCCACGCGCACTTTGTGCTCGACGGTTCCGGACCCGTCTATCTCGATCCGCCCAATCTTGCGATCTGGCCCAAGCTGACTTATGACGTCTCCGCCGCGCGCCGCGTCAATCTGGACACGGTCACCCGCGAGGAAGCCGCCGCATGGAAGCCCGGCGAAGTGCTGCTGCTCACAGGCAAGCTGCTGACCGGACGCGATGCCGCGCACAAGCGACTGACGGAGATGCTCGACCGCGGCGAGGCGCTGCCCGTCGACTTCCGTGGCCGCTTCATCTACTACGTCGGCCCCGTCGATCCCGTCCGCGACGAGGTGGTCGGCCCCGCCGGTCCCACCACCGCCACGCGCATGGACAAATTTACCCGCCAGATGCTGGCCGAAACCGGTCTGCTCGGCATGGTTGGCAAATCCGAGCGTGGTCCCGCAGCCATTGACGCCATCAAGGAGTTCGGCGCGGTCTACCTGATGGCCGTCGGCGGCGCGGCCTATCTCGTCTCCAAAGCCATTCACGGCTCGCGCCTGCTGGCCTTCGGCGACCTGGGCATGGAAGCCATCTACGAGTTCGATGTGCGCGATATGCCCGTCACCGTCGCCGTAGACAGCAAAGGAACCAGCGTCCACCAGACCGGACCCGCTGAGTGGCAGCAACGCATCGCGGGGATACCTATACTGCAGTGAAAACAGAGATCAGAGGTCAGGGGTCAGTAAAAACAGTGGCCGACGAAAGAATGAGGCTTGAATATAAATGGGGTAGAGGAAGCTGTTCAGCCTTCCTCTACCCCGGTTTTACTGAAAACTGATCACTGAAAGCTGACCACTGTCGTTACTGCTTTCCGAACCGATACACCATGCCGCCCGTGAATCCCAGGCTGTTCTGGGTCGTCGAACCGAAGGTGGTGGCGAAGTATTCCGGCGCAACGCGCAGAGACAGGTTCGGACTCAGGTTGTACTCGGCAATTACGCTGGCGCTCGCGGCAAAGGCCGTGCTGTCCTTGTAAAGACCCAGCGCCGGGCCGCCGTAACCGTTGGTGTCGCCTGAGAAGTTGCCGGTGGTAAAGCCGCCCAGCACGCGTCCGGAGATCGCGTACTTCGGTTGCAGATAGAAGCGGTAGGTCGGCCCCACCAGCCCTGTGTACTGGCTGATGGCCGGCTTGGTAATGCCGCTGTCCGTCACGCCGCCAATGCCGGTAAAGACCGTGCCGTAGTAGCCGCGGCCGTCCACGCTGACGCCCAACCGCTCGTTGTAATAGCGGGTAATCCCCGTATCCCACGCGTACAGCATCACGCGCTGCACGGCTGGGCCGGGTGTAAAGCGCAGAAAGCCCATGCCCAAGTTCACATCGTAGCGATGGTCGTAGACCTCATGAATCGCGGCGGCGCGGCGCTGGGCGCGGCGGGCACGAATGCGCGCCTGCACGCTCAGTTGCCCGGTCGTGGGGCCTGCGGCCTGTGCCTGCGCGGGCGGGTTGCTGGACGAGCTGGAGTCCGGGCTGGTGCTTTGGGCCTGGACAGCCAGGCAAGCTGGCAATCCAAACGCCAGCAGAAGGGCAAGACGGCGAAATGAGTACATCGGTTTCGGGTTTCCTCCACGGGAATGCGAAAGCAGACCACCGCTCACGGCGGCGCTTCCCCCAATAGGTATTAAACCATCCTTGGGGCGCCTCGTGCCTGTGCCGCTTCCCTTTGGACGCACAAACCACGATTTCGGCTTTATTCTCCCCCGCCTCCACCGTCCCAATTCGGACTTCCCTGCCCACAGAAAACTTTTGTCGTCAGCCCCTCCCCGCTTTTCGCCCCCACCCTGCCCATAAATGCTCTACGATGGAGGGCGACGGAGGTCATGCGCGTCCATGAACTTTTTTCGCATCGTTCTCGGAATCCTGATCGGTATCCTGCTGGTTCCCATTGCGCTGGTTATCTGGTTCTGGTTCGGCAAGGTGCCCGTTGCCGTCGTGGACCCGCCCCTCCCCTACGAAAAAATGATCGTCTCCATTCCTCTCCGCGCCCGCATCGAGCACGAGATGATCAAGAAACCCCCCATTCAGCCCACCGAAGACGATCTTGTCGCCGGCGCGCACGTCTACAGCGAGAAATGCGCCTCCTGCCACGGCTTCCACGCCAAACCCGCCTCCTTCGCCCGCTTCATGTTTCCCCCCGCGCCCCAGCTTTGGGAGAAGCACGGCAACAGCGCCGTCATCGGCGTCAGTGACGATCCTCCTGGCGAGACGTACTGGAAGGTGGCCAACGGCATCCGACTCACCGGTATGCCCGCCTACAAGATGCAGCTCACCGATGCCGAGATCTGGCAGGTCAGCCTGCTGCTGGCCAACGCCAACAACCCCCTGCCCCCGGCCGCCGTCGATCTTCTCCGTGGCGAAGTCGCCCCCAACCCCATCATCGTCACCCCCCAGAACACGACCCAAAGGAAGTAGCCCGAGCCGAGTGCCCCAGGTGCCGGGGTGAAGTAAACATCACCACAAAAGACGAGTGGCCCCGGTGCCTCGCATTTGGGCACCTGGGAGAGCACAGAACTTGCTGTCCGATTTTGGCAAGTTGCCAGGTGACCCTGTCTTGGAGTTATACCCCCACCATCAGGAGGGCACCCGCCACAAATCACGCGTTACTGCGCGAACTTTTCTGGGTGAAAACGTACCCACTGAGCCGCACTTTTTCAGCCTTCCGCGCAGGCTTCCGCTCCTGAACCTCATTCCCACGAAAATGCAATTGCCGGGTTTTCTGTTCATTCCTGCAAGTCGCTCAGAGGCAAAGCTTGATATGCTTGCTGGCAGATGGATACAGCGGCGATTCAAACTCAGGGACTTACGCGGCGCTTCGGCGATCTGACAGCAGTGGAGAATGTAACGCTAAGTGTGGCACCAGGGCAGTTTTTTGGCTTTTTGGGGCCAAACGGGGCCGGCAAGTCCACCACCATCAAGATGTTGACCGGCCTTCTGGAGCCGACCGAGGGTGCCATTCAGATCCTTGGTAAACCGTTTGGTTCGAATGCGTTGGAGCTGAAGCAACAGATCGGCGTGGTGCCCGAGGGGATGGCCCTGTTCGGTCGTCTGACCGCTTCGGAGTACCTGCATTTTGTAGGCCGCATGTATGGCCTGGACCGCGCCACCACCCTGCAGCGCACCGAAGAGTTGCTGGACTTCATGCAATTGGCCAACGAACACAAGAAATTAGTCACAGATTTTTCTCACGGCATGCAAAAGAAATTGGCATTAGCCGCGGCAGTGATTCACGGACCCAAAGTGCTGTTTTTGGATGAGCCTTTCGAGGGCGTGGATGCTGTGGCTGCGGGAATGCTGAAGTCGATGCTCTCCGGGATGCTGACGCGCGGCGTGACGATCTTTCTGACCACGCACGTGCTGGAGATCGTCGAGCGGTTATGCAGTCACGTGGCCATCATCTCCAAAGGGCGACTGGTGGCCAATGGGCCGATCGAAGAGCTGAACAAGGGCGTGGTTTCGATGCTGCCGGATGCGGCCAGGGAACAGCGGCTGACGCTGGAGGAGATCTTCCTGGCGATTGTGGGCGCAACGGGCGGGCGGGAGCAGCCGACGCAGGAGCTTTCATGGCTGGCGTGAATCTGGAACCGGCAAAGGAGTCTGCCTCGCGCAGTTTGCTGGGCAGGCGGGCGCGGGCACAGTACGCGGCGCTGGCGGGGTTGCGCTGGCACATGCTGAAGAATGGCCTGCGCACCGCGGGCGGGGTCTTTGAGCTGGGCGCACGAGCTTTTGCGCTGCTGTTCATCTTTGGCGTAATGGGGCTGGGACTCAGCATCCTGATGGGCGTCACCGCCTACCAGTTGATTCTGCGCGGTCAATGGATTTTTCTCCCGCTGTTGTTCTGGGCAGTGTTTTTGCTGTGGCAGGTGGTTCCGATACTGCTGGCCTCCTTTCAGGAACAGTTTGATATGAGCAGCCTGTTGCGTTTTCCGTTGAGCTTTCGGCTGTTTTACCTGCTTTATATTGTGTTTGGATTGACCGATATTTCCACGATTCTCGGGGGAATGTGCTGCATTGGGCTTTGGGTGGGCACCAGCCTGGCGCGCTCCGATCTGATGCTCTGGTCCGCGCTGTCGCTGGGCTGCTTTGCGACGTTCAATATTCTGATGGCGCGCGCTGTCTTTGCGTGGATTGACCGCTGGCTGGCGCAGCGCAAGACGCGCGAGATTATGGGCGCTGTGTTCATGCTCGGCTTTCTGGGGCTGCAACTGCTGAATCCAGCTTTTTACCAGAAGAAGATCGTGGTGCCGGTGAATGCCGAGCAGCGGATCGCACGGCAGCAACAGTTGGTTGAAGAGTATGGACCCTGGGTGAATCGAGCCAATGCGGTGCAGAAATGGTTTCCACCGGGTCTGGCTGCCGTTGCGCCACGCCGGTTTGCCGAGCAGCATACGGTGACGGCAGTGGGATCGGTGGGGATGCTCGGAGTGTATGCGCTGGCCGCCGGTGGTCTGCTGATGGTGCGGCTACGGGCTGAGTATCGCGGGGAGAATCTGGGTTCTGCCCCCCACCGCACTGATGCGCCGCCCAAGCGAAAAGAGACCGTTCTCGCTGAAGACACATGGGTTCTAGGCGGTTCCGGGGTGATCGGGGCAGTCATGGCGAAGGAACTGCATTGCCTGCTACGCACACTGCCGCAACTATACGCATTGGGTGCGCCGCTGCTTCTGGTTTTGATTCTGTCTGGCGCGGGACCTTCGTTAAGTCACCCGTTTATATTGGCTTTTCCGGTGAGTTTGATCTACGCGCAGTTAGGTTTCACCAAAATCATTTACAACAATTTCGGCGCAGAGGGGGCTGGGTTACAGATGATGTTCCTTTCGCCGACGCCGATTCGGACGGTGCTGCTGGGCAAGAATATCTTTCATGCAACGGTTTATGCAATTGTGCTCTTGATTGCAAGCGTGTTTGCCGCGTTGCGCGTGGGAGTTCCGACGGGCGTCGTACTGGCAGCTACGGTGGCCTGGCTGCTGTTTGCGTTGCCGAGCAATCTGGTGGCCGGAAATCTGTTTTCGCTGCTGGTTCCATATCGCGTCAATCCGGGCCGGATGACGCGGCAGCAGGGATCGCGGGCCAATGCGCTGGTGAGTCTGCTGGCACAGGGGGCCATTCTTGCGGTGGGGGCAACGGTCTTCGGGTTGTGCGCTCTATTTGACCGGCTATGGCTGGCGATTCCGATCTTTCTGGGACTGGCGCTGTGCGCTGTGAGCTGTCTGGTCTGGGTGCTGAGCCTTGCGGACGGCATTGCCAACCGCCGTCGGGAAGCGCTGCTCACCACGCTGGTCAAGCGGGATTAGAGTCCAGCACGTCGTTTATTTTTCTTTTGACAGAAGGAAGCAGACGTGGACCAGGAGGTCCACGTTCCAGCCGACCAGAAGGTCGGCGCTACAGTTTCATACGCGGCGGGTCAGCAACGCCGGTGGGGACTATTCCCTATTCCCTAGTCCCTAGTCCCTATTCCCCGCTCTCTCCCTCCCGCCAGCCAGGAAACGGCTGCGCAGAGGGCGAGGATTGCGCCCATGATGGCCAGCGAGAGGGTGATGGGCACCTCGATCCAGTGTGCTGCAAGCATTTTGAAGGCGACAAAGGCCAAAAGCGCGCCCAGTCCGTAGTGCAGATAGCGCAGGCGATCCAGCAGCGAGGCCAAGGCAAAATACAGCGAGCGCAGGCCCAAGATGGCTGCAATGTTCGAGGTATAGACGACGAAGGGATTGTGCGAGACGGCCAGGACGGCGGGAATCGAGTCCATGGCGAAGAGAACGTCGGTGAATTCAACGGCGAGAATAACAGGCAGCAGAGAGCCTTTGGCTGGCTGCATACGGCGAATCCAGGCGGGAACGGCGGCGTTGGCCGAGCCGCCACGGACCAAACGCCAGGCAGCATAGAGCAGAAAGAGGCCGAAGACCCATGGAATCCATTGGATGCGGCGAATCAGGGTGAGGCCAACGGCGATGAACAGAGCGCGGAGCAGGACCGCGCCGGCCACGCCCCACAGCAAGGCGGCGTGCTGACGGCGCGGACCGATGCGGAAACCTTGAAAAATCACCATGAAGACGAAGAGGTTATCGACACTGAGCGAGGTCTCAATGGCGTAGCCGGCAACAAATTCAAGGGCCGACTGGTGGTCATGGGCGACGGCAATCCAAGCGGCAAAGGCCGAGGCAATGAGCACCAGCAACGCCGTCCAGCACCAGGCAAAGGCTTGCGGATGAGCGACTTGGCGGGGAGCGACGGAAGCGGGCGCGCTCCCTGGAGCGGCTCCCTGGAGCAGCCACTCAGCCAGCAGAAGCGCCGCCACCACCGCATGAAACCCCAGCCACCAAATCCATGAAACGCCTGCAACCATAAGTAAATGCTACAGGAAGACGAAAACAGAGATCAGAGGAGGCGGTTGGGGGGTGGACCTCATCCCAATCTACGACGAAGAATGGGTGCCCCATCCTTGACGCGTTCTTGTTTTTTGCGCCAAGGGTGGGAGAGCACGAAATTTCGCGGGAGGCCGTACTTGGTGACCCACCCGAGATTCGTACTCTCACGTGAGTGGTCAGAGAGAAGAAAAGGACAGCAGGTTGAGCTTCGTGGTTCCCACCCTTTCCACAATGAGAACGTTTTACGCGGGCAAGGTCAAACCGCGCAAACAAACCAAGAAATTCCAAAGTTCACAATAACAATTGGGGCTTTCAGGCCGGTGGTCACTTCTGGAGAAGCCATTGACATTCAGATTGTTGTAAAAAATATCTCTGATAATAGAGCCTCTTGCAAAATTGACTTTTGTTAGCCGATAAGCGTCAGGGCATGACTTCAGTCGTGCCGCTTAGGT
>Ga0209415_10006064_pt1 | contig 21604 bp, 19 predicted proteins | sample PeaSoiSIISIP2007_FD_187696 | JGI IMG/M metagenome (GOLD analysis project Ga0209415, IMG submission 187696) | Peat soil microbial communities from Weissenstadt, Germany - SII-SIP-2007 (SPAdes) (version 2) | ecosystem: Environmental > Terrestrial > Soil > Wetlands > Peat | place: Germany... | reverse complement strand
CGCACGAACGCAAGCAGCGAGGATTCGATGGTCATGGTCAACCAGACGGTGGTACCCGACGAGGACGAGCAGGAGGAAACTGCGCGTGCCGCATATGCGCGGGCGGTGGGTTCGCGCCTGCGCGCCGTGCGCAAGCAGATGCGTCTCTCTCTGCAGGCCGTCGAGGCCATGTCCGATCAAGAGTTCAAGGCGTCGGTTCTCGGTGCCTATGAACGAGGCGAGCGCGCCATCTCGGTGCCGCGCTTGCAACGATTGGCGAAGCTCTACGACGTCCCCGTCGATCAGTTGCTGCCGCAGGACGACGACGCCAACCGTTGGGGCCCCGCCGGTGAGCGCGAAGGTGGCAACGGCCAGGCCGAGAGCCCGGCCCGTGCACGGCGTCAACTACGGCCGTGGGACGGACACGAGAAGGTCACCATCGACCTGACCAAATTGAATTCCGTCAGCGGTCCCGAGCGTGATCTACTGCGGCGCTTCCTAAGCATGATCCAGGTGCAGCGCCAGGACTTCAACGGCCGGATGATCACCATCAGGGCCGAGGACCTCCGGGCCATCGCCTGCCTCTTCGGGGTCACGCCCGACGCCATGAGCCGCCGCCTCGACGAATTGGGGCTGCGCGTCACCTCCTGAGTCGTTCCCCGCGGCGGCCCCGCCGCGGCCTGTGTCATCTTCGCTGCCTGCCGTCACCAGGCCTCTCGCCGTCGTCGCGCGTGCGGTCGTTGACGCGCGTGCGGTCGTTGACGCGCCGCCTGCCGTGGCCGCCTTCCGCGTCGTGGCGCCGCCACCACCGCCTCCTCACAGGTCGGCGCCGCGGCAGAACCGTCACAGGTGCGAGATAGCATCGGAATGCACGGATGGGTACGGTGCCCTCAGGGCAAGGGATGCAGGAGACTGGTGGACGAACAGATTCATTGGATGAGCACCAAAGAGGCGGCCGAGCACCTGGGCGTGACGTTGCGGAGCCTGTACCGGTTCATCGACGAGGGAATGGTGACGGCCTACAAGTTCGGCCGGGTGATCCGTCTCCAGCAGGCGGACGTGGAGCGGTTCATCGAGTCGAGCCGCATCGCCCCCGGGAGTCTCGAACACCTCTACCCCGAGTTGAAGGGGTCACGGGCCGACGTCCACGCCGGCGGTTCTGCCGAGTGAGCGCGTGAGCGAGACGACACCTGCGAAGGACTGCATCTTCTGCCGCATCGTGGCCGGTGAGATTCCCGCCGACATCGTCGACCGGACCGAGCACAGCGTGGCGTTCCGCGACCTCAGCCCGCAGGCGCCCGTCCACCTTCTCGTCATCCCCCGACGGCACATCGAGAACGCGGCCACCGTCGAGGACACCGACGCCGCGGTGGTGGCCGACATGATCACCGCGGCGCGCCGTGTGGCGCAGAACGAGGGCGTGGCCCACAGCGGCTACCGGCTGGTGTTCAACGTGGGCGAGGACGCCACCAACTCGGTGCCCCATCTGCATCTGCACGTAATCGGCGGTCGGGCCATGAGCTGGCCTCCCGGGTGAGTGCCACCCCGGTCAAGATCCTCGTTCCCGGGAACCACCTCATGGTCGGACTCCTGGGCGAACGAGACGAGTTGCTCCGGCTGATAGAGGACGCCTTCCCCGACGCCCGCATCGTGGCGCGCGGCAACGAGATCAGCATCGAAGGCGACGACGCCGAGCGGGTGGGTCGTTTGTTCGACGAGCTCGTCATCCTTCTCGAACAGGGTCAACGCCTCGACGCCTCGGACGTGGGCCGGACCATCGTCATGGTGAAGGACGATGTGAGCCCGACCGAGGTCCTCACCACCGAGCTCCTGCGTTCGGCGCGCGGCCGCACCGTGCGGCCGAAGACGGCGGGGCAGAAGCGCTACACCGACGCCATCGCCCACCACACCGTCACCTTCGGCATCGGCCCGGCCGGGACGGGCAAGTCGTACCTGGCCGTCGCCCTCGGCGTGCAGGCTCTGCAGGCCCACGAGGTGGAACGGATCATCCTGACCCGGCCGGCCGTCGAGGCGGGCGAACGCCTGGGCTTCCTTCCCGGCGACATCATGGCCAAGGTCGACCCCTATCTCCGGCCCCTCTACGACGCCCTCTACGACCTGCTCGGCCCCGAGGGATCGCAGCGGCTGCTCGAGCGGGGCACCATCGAGGTCGCCCCCCTGGCCTTCATGCGGGGCCGGACCCTGAACCGGAGTTTCATCATCTTGGACGAAGCCCAGAACACCACACCGGAGCAGATGAAGATGTTCCTCACCCGGATCGGCTTCGGGTCGAAGGTGGTCGTCACCGGCGATGTCACCCAGATCGACGTGCCCGGGGGTCGCTCGGGACTGCCCGGGCTCGAGCAGGTGCTCGGTGGTGTCCCCGACGTGATGTTCGTGAACCTGACCCAACGCGACGTGGTCCGGGCCCGCATCGTCGCCGATATCGTCGCCGCCTACGAGAGGGCGACCGACGGGGGCACGGGGCGGACGGGACACGACGATGCCCGCTGACATCTTCGCCGCCGACGAGCAGACCGACCGGGCGGTCGACATCGGCCGCTTCGCCGAGCTGGCCCGCAACGTCCTCGGTGCCCAGGGCGTGAAGGACGACATCGAGGTCTCGCTGCTCTTCGTCGACGAGGGCACCATCGCGGAGCTCCGCCAGAAATTCCTCGGCCAGGCCGGGCCCACCGACGTCCTCGCCTTTCCCATCGACGAGGAGCCCGAGCCCAGTGGCCGCTCTCCCGACGAGGGGGGGACGGGACCGGGTGCGGGGGCCCCGGACGAAGACGACATACCCGTCCTCCTCGGTGACGTCGTCGTCTGTCCGGCCGTGGCGGCGCGCAACGCCGTCGAACACGGCGTGAGCGTGGACGACGAAATGGCCCTTCTCGTCGTCCACGGTTTGTTGCATCTTCTGGGTATGGACCATGACGTCGACGAGGAAGCCGAACGTATGGAGCGCCGCGAGCGTGAGCTGCTGGCCCGTTTCAACCGGGCGGTGGGGTAGCTGGTCCCCGTGACCGTGTTGGTCGCCTCCTCGCGTTTTCATCCCACCGACTGGATCCTGATCGCCGTCGTCCTGCTGCTCCTGCTCTTCTCGGCCGGCCTGGCGTTGGCCGAGACCAGCCTGGTCCGGATGAGCAGGACCAAGGCCATGGCGCTGCAGGGCGACGGCCGCCGGGGGGCCGGCGCCCTCCTGCGCCTCGTCCAGGATCCGGAGGGCTTCCTCAATCCGGTACTCCTGCTCGTGCTCATCAGCCAACTGGTGACCGCCACCCTGGTGGGGATCCTGTCGGAACGCTGGTTCGGCGCCGTCGGCGTGATCGCCGCCACGGTGTTCGAGGTCGTGGTCATCTTCGTCCTGGCCGAGGCGCTGCCCAAGAACTGGGCCGTGCAGAACCCCGAGCGATCGGCGCTGCTGCTCGCCCCCATCGTGTCGGCCGTGGTGCGATTCCCCCCCATCCGGATCCTCTCGCGGGGGTTGATCGGACTGGCCAACATGCTCCTCGGTCCCCGCGCCCGGCGGATCGGGGTCAGCGAATCCGAGCTCCTGGCCATGGCCGACGTGGCTATGGAGGAGGACGTCATCGAAGGCCACGAACGCGAGCTCATCCACTCGATCATCGAGTTCGGTGACACCGTCGTGCGCGAGGTCATGGTCCCCCGTCCCGACATGCGCTCCCTGGAAGGTGATCTCACGGTGTCCGAAGCCCTGGGCGTGGCCATCGAGGCGGGCCTGTCGAGGCTGCCCGTGCACGCCGGCAATGTCGACGACATCGTCGGTGTGGCCCACGCCAAGGACCTGATCCGGGCCGAGCGCGAGGGCCACGGCACGGAGCCCGTGCGCGACTACGCCCGGCGCGCCCACTTCGTCCCCGAGACCAAACGGGTGGCCCGGCTCATGCGCGAGATGCAAGACCTCAAGTACCACCTGGCCATCGTGGTCGACGAATACGGGGGCACGGCCGGGCTGGTGACCCTGGAGGACCTGATCGAGGAGCTGGTCGGCGAGATCGTGGACGAGTACGACGTGGAGGAGCCGCCCGTCGTCCCCCTCGACCACGGCACCTACTCGGTGTCGGCCCGCCTGGCCGTCGACGAGTTGGGCGAACTGGTCGAGGCCCATCTGCCCGAGGGGGAGTGGGACACGGTGGGCGGTTTGTTGTTCAACGTCCTCGGCCGGGTGCCCGTCGAGGGGGAGTCGGTCGAGGTCGACGGGCTGACCCTCGTGGCCGAGCGGATGGAGGGCAACCGTGTGGGCCGCATCCGCATCATCCCGCGTCCGTCGGACCGGCCGGAGACCACGGAGGAAACCGGTACCCCGGCCCGCCGTGAGTGAGCGCGCCGGCAGTGAGCCCGCCGTGAGTGAGCCCGCCGGGAGTGACGAGCCTGCGACGGACGGCGCCCTGCGGTCGGGATTCGTCACGGTGGTGGGCCGGCCCAACGTCGGCAAGTCGACATTGATCAACAGGATCCTCGGCACCAAGGTGACCATCGTCTCGCCCCGGCCGAACACCACCCGCCGCTCGGTGCGCGGCGTGCTGCACCGGCCCGGCTTCCAGGCCGTCTTCGTGGACACACCCGGTCTGCACCGGCCCCGCACCGCCCTCGGCCGCCGCCTCAACGAGCAGATCGGCGAAGCGCTGGACGAGATCGACGTGGTCGTCCCCGTCATCGACGCCACCGCGTCGATCGGACCGGGCGACCGACTGGTTCTGCAACGCGCCGCGGCATCGTCTCGTGCCGCCACGAGAACGCCGGAGGTGCCGGCCGGCGATCTGTCGCGGCTGCTGCTCGTGGTGAACAAGATCGACAAGGCCTCACCCGGTCAGGTCCTGCGCCAGCTGGCCGACGCGCAGCGCATTCTCGAATCCACCGATGCCGTCGACGCTCTCGAGACCGGCGCGGCCGATACCGGCGCGGTCGAGGTCGGTGAGACCGGCGGCGGGGGGGAGACCCTCGACGGATCGGTGGTGGTGGCCGACTCCGGGGCGCAGTACTTCCCCATATCGGCGGTCAACGGGCGCGGCGTCGACGCCCTGGTGACGGCCGTCCTCGATCTGCTGCCCGAGGGCCCGCCGTACTACCCCGAGGAGATGACGAGCGATGTGGGCGAGTGGTTCTGGGTGGGCGAGCTCGTGCGCGAACAGTTGTTGGCCACGGTGCGCGAGGAGCTGCCGCACTCCATCGCCTGCCGGGTGACCGAATGGGAGTGGCCGCGGATCCGCGTCGAGATCCTGGTGGAGCGGGAGTCCCAGAAGGGGATCGTCATCGGCCAGGGCGGTCTGGTGTTGAAGGCGGTGGGGACCGCCGTGCGGGCCCAGCTGCCCGAAGGCGCCTTCGTCGAGCTCTTCGTGCGGGTCGAGAAACGGTGGCAGCAACGGCCCGAGACGATCGAGCGCCTGGGCTACTGAAACGGCCGGCTGGTCCTGGCGGCCGTTTCAGCGCACGACGCTGCCGACGGTGGCCGGGGCGGCGGCGGCGATGGAGCGGAGGAAGTCGAGGACCTCGGCCCGCTTGGTGGTCAGCCGCATGGGGGGTAGCGCCTCGAGCATCGTCCGGCGGTAGCCGGCCTTGGCCAGACGGGGGTCGAGGACGGCCACCACGCCGGTGTCGGTGGACGACCGGATCAGGCGACCGGCCCCCTGCGCCAACAGCGTCGTCGCCCGGGGGAGATCGACGAGACGGAAGGCCCCGTCGCCCGCCCGGGCCCGGCGCGCCTCGAGCAGAGGATCGTCGGGACGGGGAAAGGGCAGGCGGTCGATGGTCACGAGGCTCAGGGTGGCCCCGGGTACGTCCACCCCCTGCCAGAACGAGACCGTGGCGAAGAGGCACGACGACTCCTCGGCGCCGAAGGCCTCGAGGAGCTTGGCCTTGGGCAGGTCGTTCTGGGCCAACACCCGGTATGCCAGCCGCGGCCGGAGCGCCTCCACCGCGCCCTGCATGGCCCGCCAGCTGGTGAAGAGGGCGAGGGCCCGGCCGCCCGCCGCCGTGATCAGGGCCTCGAGCTCGTCGTGCAGCGCCGCCGGCGCATCGGGGCTGCGGCGGTCGGGGAGGTGGGCGGCGCAGTACAGCACGGCGTGTTGCCGGTAGGGGAAGGGGCTGCCGACATCGAGCCGGACGGTGCCACGGGGCAGCCCCAGCCGGTCCTCGACCAGGGGCGGGACCGTGGCCGAGGTGAGGACGGCCGTCACCTCGGGCCACAGCACCTCGGCCAGGACCGGTCCGACCTCGATCGGCGCCCGGCGCAGGGTCAGGAAGCGGCCCCCCGATCCACTGGCCTCCACCCAGGCCACATGGTCGGCATCGAGGGTGGTGACGGCGGCGAGGTCGTCGACGAGGTGCCCGGCGGCCAGGAGGATGCGGGTGCGTCGGGCCGAGAGGTCGGCACCCTCGCCCGGCCCCGCCGTCGTTCCCTCGCCCAGGGGGCCGCCCAGGGTGCTCTGGTCCGCCTTCTGGCGCCCGACGGCGGCGGCGAGCGCCCTCACCCGTCCCTGGGTCAGTTCGAGGATGCGGCCGAGCTCGGCCGTGTCGGCCGGCCGGGCGCCGGAGGCCGGTCGCCCGCCGTTGCCGGCCGAGCCGGCGTCGCCCGGCAGGAGCCGCCGGCCGACGAGCGGGCGCAACGCCCGTTCCAGGCGATCGGCGGCGTCGGTCGCCCCGTCGACGAGGGCGCCGTCGTCGGCCGCCAGCAGGCCGCGCGCCCCCTGCCCCAGGGCGCGCACGCGGCCGGCGGTGACCTCGAGACCGAGACCGGCCGTCATGATGTCCTCGACGGCATGACACTCGTCGAGGATGAGAACGTCGTGATCGGGCAGGACCGTTCCCCCGCTCGCCACATGGGTGGCGTAGAGGTGGGTGTTCACGACGACCACATCGGCCGTGGACGCCCGGGTGCGGGCCCACTCGGCGAAGCAGCTCGTCCCCGACGGGCAGCGAAAGGCCCCCGGGCAGTCGCGCGCCGTGACCGACACCGCCGCCCATGCCCGGGGATGCGGTTCGAAGTCGAGCTCGGCCCGGTCACCGGTGGCCGAGGTCGTCGACCAGGCGATGAGGTCGCGGATCTGGGACCCCAGGTGGCCGAGCCCGGCCGCCGGGGCGTCGTCGTCCCGCCCGGCGTCATCGGTGCCGCTGTCACCGTCGTCGCCACCGTTGCCACCCTCGGGGGGGGCGAAGAGGGCGGCGTCGCCGGCCCCAGCGATGTCGGGGGTGGCGAAGACCTCGGCCGCTCTCTGGCGGCACAGGTAGTTGGACCGTCCCTTCAGCACGGCGAACGAGAAGCGGGGGCCGTCGCTGAGATGGGCGGCGAGGAAGGGCAGCTCCTTGGTGGCCAGCTGGTCCTGGAGTGCCTTGGTGGCCGTGGCCACCACCACCCGCCGTCCCGAGCGGACGGCGGGAACGAGATAGGCGAGCGACTTGCCCGTCCCCGTGCCCGCCTGGACGACGAGGTGTCGTTCCTGGTCGATGGCCTCGGCCACGGCCTGGGCCATCTCCACCTGGCCGGGTCTCTCCTCCCCTCCGCCGGGCAGTTCGTGGGTGACCTGGCGCAAGAGGGCGGCCACGCCGACATCGCCATCACCGGGACTCATCCGGTGGACGCTACCGAATGGGCGACCCTCCGCCGACGGAATGTCAGCCGCTCGTGATCCCGACGACGGGGGCGGCCAGAGCGCTCCCGGACATTCCTCCCAGGTAGGGCACGCCTCCCAGGGCGAAGACGGCGCCGTCCGAACTGGTGAGCCAGTAGGCAATCCCAGAGCGGGCGATGCCGACGACGGGGCGCAGCGGCGAGATGTGGTCGGCCGGAAGAGACCCGTCGAAGGGGGCGTTGCCGAGGGAGAACACACCGCCGTCGGCACCGACCAGGTAGCCGTTCTCGATCCCTGTCACCGGGCGGCTGAGAGAGCTGAAACCGGGCCAACCGGCGAAGCCGTCGGGACCGAAGGTGAAGACGCTGCCGTTGGCGCCGGCCAACGAGTAGTCGCCCGAGTAGTCCTGTGCGATGCCGACGATGTTCTTCGCCACGATGCCCCGCGCCGGCAGCGATCCGTCGTAGGTGGCGTCGCCGAAGGCGAAGACGCCGCCGTCCGCTCCGACGAGCCAGTACCCGCGCCCGTCCAACGTCGACACGATCCCGACGATGTCGTGGACGTCGATCCCGAGGGCGGGCAACGAGCCCTCGAACTGCGCCGAACCGAAGGCGAAGACGCCTCCGTTGGTGTCGGCCAGCCAATAGCCGTTGCCGGCTGCCACCGTGGTGATACCGACGATGTCGTGGACGTGGATCCCGAGCTCCGGCAACGAGCCGACGAACGAAGCATCGCCGAAGGTGAAGACGCCGCCATCGGCACCGACCAGCGAGTAGCCATAGGGGTGCTGCGCCGGACACAAACAGTTGGGCAGGGCTGGCTCCAGTTCGATCGCTCCGATGTCGCAACCGCTGCCCTGCGGTCGAGACGTGCCGATCTCGTCGACGGTGATGCCGGCGGCTCCGTCCGCCTGACACTGCGCAATCGGGATGGCGTCGACCAGGGGTGATCCCGGCACCCAGTACTGGGTGCAGGCGGAAAGGTGACAGGACGTCGAGAAGTCGAGTGGGGGTACCCGGTTCTCGAGGTCACCCGGGGCGGTGAACCCACAGCTGGCGTCATCCGACGCATTGAAACCGTGCGACGTGGTCGATCCTCCCACGGAACAGTCGGGGGCACCGTCTTGGGTGAAGGCCATCACGGACCCGAATGACGAAAGATCACCGCCGGCCGTCCGGACATTGGCATCGGGGGAACCGCTGGGGGCGTTGTCCACCACGGTGGCGTAGACGAGACTGACGTCGCCCGCGGCCGTGAGGATCCCGCTTCCCTGGTTGCCGGAGATCGTGGCATTGATGACGGTCACGTCCCCGCCGCTGTCGTGGATGCCGTCGGCGCCCCCGGTGACCGTCATCTGCGAGACGGTCAGCGAACCCGAGCTCGTGCTGACCAGGACGTCCGACGACGACTGGCCGTAGACGGTGACGCCGCCGCCGTCGATGGTGAGGGAGTGGTTTCCTCCGCCACCGGTGTAGGAGGGCAGGGCCGCCGTTAGGGGAATCCCCAGCAACCCCGCCTGCACGTCGATCTCGACGTCGTCATTGGTGGCGTCGGCCGTGGTGAGGGCGAAGCGCAGGGTCCCCGGGGTATTGGTGTCGGCCGTGCTCGTGACGGTGAGAATCGTCAACGCGTCGGCCGCCGGACCGGGCAGGGCCACCGACGTGAGAAGGGCTCCGGCCACGATGAGGAGCGCCAGCCATGGTCTCAGTCGCCTGGATACCGGACCCTCCCTTGTCCCCGAAAGGGAATCACCCGCCGACGTCTGGTGGCCGGTTTACGACCTCGCCGCCCCCGGGCCGGAGGTGCCGCCCTCGGGCACGGCGGCGAGCACCGACCGCAGCGCCTGGGCGGCGCCGAGGAGCCCGGCCGTCTCCACCGGCACCACCAGCTTCGAGTTGGGGCTGGCGGAGATCGTGGCGAGCGCCTCGAGCTGCAGGACGGCCAGCAGCTCCGGGGTGGGGTTGCCCTGGTGGATGGCCTCGTAGACCGAGGTGATGGCCCCGGCCCGGCCCTCACCGGTGCGGATCTGGGCCTCCTTGTTGCCCTCGGCCCGGAGGATGGCCGACTGCTTCTCGCCCTCGGCCCGCAGCACGTTGGCCTGCTTCTCGCCCTGGGCAGTGTTGATGGCGGCCTGCTGCTGACCTTCGGACTGCAAGATGGCGGCACGCTTCTGCTGGTCCGCTTCTTTCTGCAGGGCCATGGCGTCCACGATGTTCTGGGGCGGGACGATGTCGACGATCTCGATCCGGTTCAGCCGGACACCCCACTTCTCGGTGGCCGACGCCATGTGGGCCTGGAGCTCGGCGTTGATCCGCTGGCGCTCAGACAGGGCCTCGTCGAGGGTCATGCCGCCGAAGACGGCGCGCAGGGCGGTCCGGGCCAGCTGGTCCACGGCCACGTGGTATTCGCTGATCTCGTAGAGCGCCAGCCGGACGTCGACGACCTGGCTGAAGATGGTGGCGTTCACGAGGACGCTGACGTTGTCCTTGGTGATGACGGCCTGCAGGTCACCGAGGCGCGGTTCCTCCCGCATGTCGACGCGGACGATGGTGTCGACGAACGGCACCAGGAAGGTGACGCCGGGCTGGCGGATCGAGTTGAACTGGCCGAGCCGCTTGACGACGCCGACGAAACCCTGCTGGACGAGCCGGACCGAGCGCGACAGGACGAGGACGACGAGGACGACGACGACGATGCCAATGATGATGCCGGTGGCCGTCCCGGCGTTGCTTGCGAACATGGAAGGTTCCTCCTGCCGACGGGGCGACGGTTACGACGCGGTGACCACGAGCCGGGTCTTCTCGATGTCGATGACCTCGACCACCTGGCCGGGCTCGCAGGGCTCGTCGTCGTAGGTGATGGCGGGCCAGTCCTCGCCCCGGGCGTGGACGCGTCCGGCCGGCTCGGCCTTGTCGACGCGGTCGACGACCGTGGCCCTTTGGCCGACGAGGGCGGAGACCCCGGACTTGAGGGCACCGGCCCGGCGGTGGCCGAAGGCGCCGAGCAGGGGCCGGCGCAGGAGCAGGAGCCCTCCCAGGGCCACCACGGCGAAGGCCACCACCTGGAGCAGCGGGGCACCCCCGAGGCCCGAGACGATGGCGGCGGCCAGGGCCCCGGCGGCGGCGAAGAGGGCGAAGAAGGCGAGGTTCGTGACCTCGATCACGAGGAAGACGACCGCCGCGAGGACCCAGAACCAGGCGCTCATGGGCGCAGGCGGCCCGGTTGGTCGTGCGTGGCCCGATCGTGCGAGCTGACCAGCGTGTCGTGCATTTCCACGCACCACGCTACTCCCACGCGCTGTCCGACGCGGCTCGGGAACGGCACCGCCGAGGAAGTAGGTTCGGGTCAGTGTCACGCGCCCTAACGCCCGCTCCGGACGGCGTCGATCTCAGTGGTGTGCCCGCCCACGTGGCGTGCGTGATGGACGGGAACGGCCGGTGGGCCAGCCTGCGGGGCCAGCCCCGGACGGCGGGGCACGCGGCGGGCGAGGAAGCGCTGCTCGACACCATCGAGGGGGCGCTCGAGATCGGGATCCGCTGGCTCACCGTCTTCGCCTTCTCGACCGAGAACTGGCGGCGTCCCCCGGACGAGGTCCGCTACCTGATGGGCTTCAACGAGTCCCTGCTCGTCCGGCGGCGTGACGAGCTGCACGAGAAGGGCGTCCGGATCCGCTTCGCCGGCCGGCGGGACTGGCGGGTGCCACGGCGGGTGCTGCGGCGGATGGACGAGTCGACCCGGCTGACGGCGGGCAACCGGACGATGACGCTGACGATGGCCTTCAACTACGGCGGCCGGGCCGAGATCGTGGACGCCGTGCGGGCCCTCGTGGCCGAGGGCACCCCGGCGCAGAAGATCGACGAGAAGGCCATCCGGCGCCATCTCTACTATCCCGATCAGCCCGACCCCGACCTGATGGTGCGGACGTCGGGGGAGTACCGGATCTCCAATTTCCTGCTGTGGCAGCTGGCGTACTCCGAGTTGGTCTTCACCGACGTCCTGTGGCCCGACTTCCGGCGGGAGCACCTCTTCGAGGCGGTGGCCGAGTTCCAACGACGCGAGCGTCGCTACGGAGGGGTGCGGGGATGAAGGTGGTCGTCGGGGCCGGCGCCGTGGTCGTCGTGGGCGGGCTGATCGTGCTGGCCGTGGCCGGGATCGCCGGGGCCACGGCCATCCTCGTGACCGTGGGGGCGCTCTTGGCCATGGTCATCGTGGGGGGCCAGATGGGCGGTCGACACACGCCGAACGTGGCGCCGGTGGCCCGTGGTCCCGAGTCGCCTCCGGCCGCCGATCCCCCCGGAGGCCCGGCACCCGCCGCCGGCGGCGCCGGACCCGATGCCGGTGAGGCGGCACCGACGGAGCCGACGACGGACCGGTGAGGCGGTGACCCTCTACCGCGACGAGGGGGTGGTGCTGCGGACGTTCCGTCTGGGCGAGGCCGACCGGATCGTGACGCTGATGACGCGGGGCCGGGGGAAGGTGCGGGCCGTGGCCAAGGGGGTGCGGCGGACCCACTCCAAGTTCGGGGCCCGGCTCGAACCGCTCAGCCACGTGACGATGTTGTGCTGGCAGGGACGCGAGCTCGACATCGTGAACCAGGCCGAGGTGGTCGACACCTTCCGGGGGATACGCGAGGACCTGGGTCGGGTGACGAAGGCCTACACGCTGCTCGAGGTGGTGGATCAGCTGGCCCAGGAGGGCCACGCCAACGCCCGGCTCTACGACATGGTGGTGGGTGCGCTGCGGGCCCTCGAGGAGAGCGACGCACCGCTGCTCGTCCCCGCCTTTCTGTTGAAGGTACTGGCCTTGGAGGGATCGGCCCCCACCGTCGACGTCTGCGTGTCGTGCGGCGCCGTCGACGACCTGGTGGCCTTCGACCTGAACGAGGGCGGGGTGCTGTGCCGGTCGTGCCGGCGGGGCCGGTCGCTCTCGCCCGAGGCGCTCGAGCTGCTGCGCCGGATCCTGGGCGGCGGGCTCGCCTCGGCGCTGCGCGAGCCGGCCGGGGCGTTGGCCGACGAGCTGACCGACCTGGCCACCGAGGCGACGGAGGTCCATCTCGACCGGCGGCTGCGCAGTGTCCGGACGAGCGCGGCCGAGTAACGGAGCCGTGCCCGACGAGTTCGGTGTCTACGTGCACGTGCCCTTCTGTGCGGCGCGCTGTGACTACTGCGCCTTCGCCACCTGGACCGACCGCGATCACCTGATGGAGCGCTACGCGGCGGCCTGTGTGACCGAGATCGGCCGGGCCCGTCGCGATGAGGCCATGGGCTCGGCCACGAGCGTCTTCGTGGGCGGCGGGACGCCGTCGCGGCTGCCGGCCGAGTTGCTGGCCGAGATCCTGGGTGTCGTGCCCCGGGCCCCGGGGGCCGAGGTGACCGTCGAGTGCAACCCCGAGGACGCCACGGCCGAGATGTTCGGCGTATGGCGGGCCGCCGGTGTGGGCCGGGTGTCGTTCGGCGTGCAGTCGATGGTGCCCCATGTGCTCGCCGGATTGGGCCGGCGGCACGAGCCGGACACGGTGGCCCGGGCCGTCGCCCTGGCCGGGGCGGCCGGCTTCGCGTCGGTGAACGTGGACCTGATCTTCGGATCGCCGGCCGAGACGGACGACGACTTCCGGCGGAGCCTGGAGGCGGTGCTCGCCCTCGAGCCGACGCCGGGCCACGTGAGCGCCTACGCCCTGACCGTGGAACCCGGCACCCCGTTGGCCGCCGATCGCAGCCGGCATCCCGACGACGACGTCCAGGCGCAGCGCTACGCGCTGGCCGACGGATGGCTCGGGCGCGCCGGGTACGAGTGGTACGAGGTGTCGAACTGGGCGCGGCCGGGACAGAGGTGCCGGCACAACCGGCTCTACTGGGCCCAGGGGGACTACCGGGGCTTCGGCGCCGCCGCCCACTCGCACCGTCGCGGACGGCGCTGGTGGAACATCCGGACCCCGGAGCGCTACATTGCCGCCGTCGATGCCGGCCGGACGACGACGGCGGGCGAGGAGCGGTTGTCGGCCGAGCAGAGACGCTTCGAGGGCCTCGCCCTGGCCGTGCGGACCTCGGGTGGGGTGCCCGCATCGGTGGTGCCCGACGATCCCGATCTGGACGGCCTGGTCGAGCGACGCGGCGAGAGGGCGGTGCTGACGGTGCGGGGCCGTTTGTTGGCCAACGCCGTGACGACACGGCTCCTGCCAGGCACGACGAAGGCACCCGGTATCCTGCGGCGATGACTGAGGAGCCCACCGTGTCCAACGACCTGATGGAGAAGGTCGTCAACCTGTGCAAGCGCCGGGGCTTCATCTTTCCGTCGGCCGAGATCTACGGCGGCTTCCGCTCCACCTACGACTACGGACCGCTCGGGGCCCTGATGTTGCGCAACGTGAAGGACGCCTGGTGGCGGGCCATCGTGCAGCAGCGCGACGACGTCGTCGGCATCGACGCCGCCATCCTGTCGGTTCCGAGGATCTGGGAGGCATCGGGTCACCTGAGCAATTTCACCGATCCGCTGGTCGACTGCCGGAACTGCCACGAACGGTGGCGGGCCGACAAGATCGACGGGACCTGTCCCAACTGCGGGTCCACCGACCTGACCGAGGCCCGGGCCTTCAACCTGATGTTCAAGACCTTCGCCGGGCCCGTGGAGGAGGACGCCACCGTGGCCTACCTCCGTCCCGAGACGGCTCAGGGGATGTTCGTGAACTTCGTGAACGTCCTGCAGACGACGCGGAAGAAGCCGCCGTTCGGCATCGCCCAAGTGGGGAAGTCCTTCCGCAACGAGATCACGCCCCAGAACTTCGTCTTCCGGACCCGCGAGTTCGAACAGATGGAGTTGGAGTACTTCGTCCCGCCCGACGACGCCCAGAAATGGTTCGAGTACTGGCTCGACGAGCGCTTCCGCTGGTATCTCGACCTCGGGATCCCGGCCGAGAAGCTGCGGTTGCGCCACCACGATGCCGACGAGCTGTCGCACTATTCGGCGGGGACGGCCGACGTCGAGTTCCTCTTCCCCTGGGGCTTCGACGAGCTCGAGGGGATCGCCAACCGGACCGACTTCGATCTGTTGGCCCACAGCGCGGCGTCGGGGGAGAAGCTCGAGTACTTCGACCAGGCGACCGGGGAGCGCTACGTGCCCTACGTGATCGAACCGGCGGCCGGGGCGACGCGGACGATGATGGCGTTTCTGCTCGCCGCCTACGACGAGGACGAGGTGGGGGGGGAGAAGCGGACGGTGTTGCACCTCGATCCCCGGCTGGCGCCCTACCAGGTGGCCGTGCTGCCGTTGTCGAAGAACGACTCGCTGGTGCCTCTGTCGCGTGAGGTCCTGGGCCTGCTGCAGCCCATCTGCATGTGCGACTTCGACGTGACGCAGTCCATCGGTAAGCGCTACCGCCGCCAGGACGAGGTGGGGACGCCGTTCTGTGTGACGGTGGACTTCGAATCTCTCGAGGACCGGGCCGTGACGGTGCGCGAGCGCGATACGACCGAGCAGGTCCGGGTGCCCATCGACGCGCTGGCGTCGGAGTTCCGCCGCCGCCTCGGCTGCTGAGGCCGCCCCGGCCGGGGGCCGTGGGCCCCGGCGGCCGGACCCGCCGGGCGGCCAACCGGGCAGGTGGCGACCGGTAGGCTCGGGAGGTTCCGGAGGACCTCAGGAGACCCCATGCCGTTCGTCTACGACTTCGACCACACGCACCGTCGGCCGCCTATGGAGATGAAGGATCTCCTCGGCGGCAAGGGCGCCAACCTGGCCGAGATGACGTCGGTGCTCGCCTTGCCCGTGCCGCACGGCTTCACGATCACCACCGACGCCTGCCGGGCCTACATGGAGGACGGCTGGCCGGCGGGGTTGGCGCAGGAGGTGGAGCGGGCCCGGAGCCGGCTCGAGAAGAAGATGGGCAACGCCCTCGGCGACAGTGCCGACCCGCTGCTCGTGAGCGTCCGGTCGGGGGCCAAGTTCTCCATGCCGGGGATGATGGACACGGTGCTGAACCTCGGTCTGAACGACCAGTCGGTGGAAGGACTGGCCAAGCAGACCGACGACGAGCGTTTCGCCTTCGACTCCTACCGCCGATTCGTGGCCATGTACGGCCGGATCGTGCTCGGTATCGACGGCGAGGAATTCGACGCTCTGCTCGAGGCGGCCAAGGAGCTGGCCGGGACCAGCTCCGACGCCGGAATCCCCACCGAGTTGCTGCGGTACCTGGTCGACTCGTACAAGGCGATCGTGCAACGCCATACCAGCGCCCCGTTCCCCCAGGAACCCGACGCCCAGTTGCGCGGTGCCATCGAGGCCGTCTTCCAGTCCTGGAACGGACCGCGTGCCATTGCCTACCGCGAGCACGAGGGCATCGCCCACGACCTCGGCACCGCCGTCAACATCCAGGCCATGGTGTTCGGGAACCGTGACGAACGGTCGGGCACCGGGGTCGGCTTCACCCGCGACCCGGCCACCGGGGCCAAGGGCGAGTACGGCGACTTCCTGATCAACGCCCAGGGCGAGGACGTGGTGGCCGGTATCCGCAACACCGAGCCCCTGTCGGCGCTCAAGAAGAGCTTCCCCAAGATCCACACCGAGCTGCTCGGCATCTTCGGCCGGCTCGAGAGTCATTACCGCGACATGTGCGACACCGAGTTCACCATCGAGCAGGACAAGCTCTGGATGCTGCAGACGCGGGTGGGCAAGCGCACCGGCAACGCCGCGCTGCGGATGGCCGTCGACATGACGAAGGACCCGGCGATCAAGCTGAGCCGGGCCGAGGCCGTGCAGCGGGTGACGGCCGAACACCTGGAGCACGTGCTTCATCCCCGCTTCGCCGGCTCCGGCCAGAAGGTGCTCACGACCGGGCTCGGGGCCTCGCCCGGCGCGGCGGTGGGTCGCGCCTATTTCACCGCCGACGACGCCGCCGCCGCGGCCGAAGCGGGGGAGAAGGTCATCCTGGTGCGCAGCGAGACCTCACCCGAGGACGTCCACGGCATGCTGGCCGCCGAGGGGATCCTGACGGCGCGTGGCGGCCTCGTGTCGCACGCCGCGGTGGTGGCCCGGGGATGGGGGAAGCCCGCCGTGGTGGGGGCCGAGAAGGTCCGGATCGAGGGGAAGTCGTTCGCGGTGGGCGGCGCCACCGTGTCCGAGGGCGACTGGCTCTCCATCGACGGCACCGCCGGCGACGTGATCCTGGGTCAGGTGGCGCTGACCGCGCCCGAGCCGAGCAAGGAGTTCGCCGTGGTGCTCGGCTGGGCCGACGAGATCAGGGCGGGCCGGCTGGCCGTCCGGGCCAACGCCGACACCGGGGCCGACGCCGCCAATGCCCGGTCGCTCGGGGCCGAGGGGATCGGTCTGTGCCGGACAGAACACATGTTCATCGCCGAGGACCGGCTCCCCATCGTCCGCCGGATGATCCTGGCCTCCACCCCCGACGACGAGGAGGCGGCGCTCGAGGAGCTCCGGCTGGCCCAGCGGGCCGACTTCGTGGAGATCCTGGAGGCGATGGACGGCTTGCCGGTGACGGTGCGTCTGCTCGACCCGCCGCTGCACGAATTCCTGCCCCCTACGGGCGACCTGGCCATCAAGGAGGCCACCGTCGGGCTCACCGACGAGGAACGGGCGCTCTACCAGGCGGCCAAGGACTGGCACGAGTTCAACCCCATGCTGGGCACCCGGGGGGTCCGGCTCGGGGTGTTGAAGCCCGGCCTCTACGCCATGCAGGTCCGCGCCCTGATGGAGGCCGCCCTCGACCGGGTGGCGGCCGGTGGGACGCCCATCGTCGAGATCATGATCCCCTTGATCATCGGCCGCGAGGAGATGGCGTTGGCCCGGTCGTGGGTGACCGCGGCGGTCGAGGCGGCCTCCGCTCCGGCCGTGACCTCGGCCAAGACGGCCAAGACGGCGACCCGGGGACGGGCCGGGGCGGCCAAGGTCGAGGTCCTCATCGGCACCATGATCGAGACGCCGCGCGCCGCGCTGCGGGCGGCCGACATCGCCGGCGACGCCGACTTCTTCTCCTTCGGCACCAACGACCTCACGCAGATGACCCTGGGCTTCAGCCGCGACGACGTCGAGGGCCGGATGATGGCCGCCTACCTGGAGAAGGGCCTGCTCCCGCACAACCCCTTCGAGACGATCGACGCCGCCGGCGTGGGGGAGCTCGTGCGGATGGGCGTGGAGCGGGGACGGTCGACCAAGCCCACGCTCAAGATCGGCGTCTGTGGTGAGCACGGCGGTGACCCCGAATCCATCAGCCTGTTCGCCCACGCCGGCCTCGACTACGTGAGTTGCTCGCCCTTCCGGGTCCCCATCGCCCGGCTGTCGGCCGCCCAGGCCGTGCTCGCCGCCGGTCCCGCTCCCGGCGCGACGACGGGATCCACCAGGACGAAGAGGCAGGCCTTGGCGCGGCGGACGCCATAGTCGCGCCCGGCCGGTAGCGTCGCTTCCGTGGCCATACCGGAGGAGGACGTGGCCCGGGTTCGGGCCGCCACCGACATCGTGGCGCTGATCGGCGAGCATGCCGCGCTGAAGCGTCAGGGACGACGCTTCGTCGGGCTGTGTCCGTTCCATCAGGAGAAGTCGCCCTCGTTCAGCGTCAACGCCGAGGAGGGCCTCTACTACTGCTTCGGCTGCCAGCGGTCGGGCGACGCCATCAGCTTCGTCCGTGACGTCGAGCACGTCGACTTCGTCGAGGCCGTGCGTCGTCTGGCCGACCGGTCCGGCATCACCATCACCGAAGACGCCGCCGTCACGGCCGAGCGTCAGAAGAGAAACCCTCTCTACGACGCCATGTCCGACGCCGTCGACTTCTATCACCAGCGGCTGCTGGCCGCCGCCGACGGCGGGCCCGCCCGCGACTACCTGCGCTCGCGCGGCTACGACGGGGACGTGGTGCGGGCGTTCAAGCTGGGCTGGGCCCCGTCCGGTTGGGACGCGTTGTGCCGTCACCTGAAGGTGTCCGACCGGGTGCTCACCGATTCGGGCCTCGGCTTCGTGAACCGTCGGGGCCGGCGCCAGGACGCCTTCCGGGGCCGGGTGATCTTCCCCATCTTCGATCCCTCGGGCAAGGCCATCGCCCTCGGCGGCCGGATCCTGCCCCCCGGGGCCGGGGTGCTGTCCGCCGCATCCGACGGTCCCAAGTACAAGAACTCGCAGGACGGTCCCATCTACGCCAAGCGCCGCACCCTGTACGGCCTCAATTGGGCCAAGTCCGACATCGTGGGCAGCGGTGAGGTGATCGTGTGCGAGGGGTACACCGACGTCATCGCCTTCTTCGGGGTGGGACTGCGGCGGGCGGTGGCCACGTGTGGCACCGCCTTGGGGGAAGAGCACTTCCGGGTCCTCGGCAATTTCGCCAAACGTGTGGTGCTCGCCTACGACGCCGACGCCGCCGGCCAGGCCGGGGCCACGCGCGTTTACGAATGGGAACGTCATCACTCCGTCGACGTGGCCGTGGCGGCGCTGCCCGCCGGTGCCGATCCGGCCGACCTGGCGCGCACTGATCCGGAGGCCCTCAGACGAGCGGTGGCCGACGCCCAACCCTTCCTGCGGTTTCGTATCGACCGGGTGCTTGACGCCGCCGATCTGCGGACGAACGAAGGTCGGGCCAAGGCAGCGGAGGCGGCGCTGGAGGTGGTGGCCGGACATCCCGACGCGCTCGTGCGCGATCAGTATCTGATGGGTGTGGCCGACCGCTGCCGACTGGAGGCGACATCATTGCGCCGTCTGCTCGACGAGCTCGTCCGCCGCGGACCGCGCGACTCGTCCACCGGCGACCCGGCCACACGGGGCCGTCCGGCCACCAACGGGCAGAGCCACGACCAACGGTTGGCGGGCCCCGGGGCCCCGGCCGCCACGAACGGGGAACGGTCCGGTCGCCGGGGCCCCGCCGGTCACGACGGCGATGCGCAACGGGCGGGGCTCGAGGCGTTGCGGCTGCTCGTGCACCGTCCCGAGTCCGTCGCCGGCCGGCTGCACCCGTTTCTGTTCGGTGACGAGCGGCACCGGGCCGCCTTCGTGGCCCTGAGCCGGGCAGGCAGCCTCCACGAGGCGATCGGGGCGGCCGAAGAGGAATCTCCCGATGTTGCGATACTTTTACGGCGGTTGGCGGTTGAGGAACCGGCGGCTGATGCCGATGACGTCGTTGTGCAACTTGTGTGGATCGCGTCGCGTCGCGCCCTGGCCGGCCTCGAATCCGAGGTCAGGCTGTCTCCCGGTAGTTTGGCCGAGCTGGCACCCGTCACGGCGCGCGTGAGCCGTGATGTCCAGGAACTCGAAGACCGCGAGCGGGCATCCGCAGCGTCGCAGCGGTTGGTAGCCTGGCTTGTTGAAAGGGGCGAGGAGAACGCATGAGTGAGGTTCACCCGCCGGCCGGTTCGGTTCGGCCGGCACCGATCGGTGTCGCTCTCGAGGGCTTCGAGCAATTGCTCGCCGTCGGACGGCAACGTGGATACCTCACGCAGGACGACCTGATCCTGGTACTGCAGTCGGTGGAGTTGTCGCACGACATCATCGAAGATGTCGTGGCGCGCGTCCGCCTCGAAGGCATCGAGTATCTCGAGCAGAACAGCGTCGGTGCGGCCCCGGTTGCCCTGGCCGAAGCAGTGGCCGTGGCCGTGGCCGAAGTGGTCGTGGACGCACTGCCCGACGAGTCCGGCGCCATCGACGACGTCGATCTCGTCGATCTCCCCGACGACGCCGTCGCCGACGCCGATGGTGCCGGTGTGGACGCCGGGCCCCTGCAGAGACTGGCCCGCAAGGCCTTCAAACGGGAGCCCGCCGACGAGGTCATGGACCGGCAGCAGCCGCGGCCGGGCCGGGCCCGGGTGAGCTCCTACTCGTCGCCCGATCACGCCGGAGGGGCCGCCGCCGACCCCGTGCACACCTATCTGAAGGAGATCGGCAAGGTCCCCCTGCTCACGGGCGAGCTCGAGGTCGAGCTGGCCAAGCGCATCGAGGCGGGGACGGCCGCCGCCGAGGAGCTGGCCCGGCACGAGGACGGCCAGAAGGCGTTGGCGTCCGACGACCGCGCCAAGGTGCAGCGCCAGGTACGGCGCGGCCAGCGGGCCAAGGAAGCGCTCATCGAGGCCAACCTGCGGCTGGTGGTGTCCATCGCCAAGCGCTACCGCAACCGCGGACTGGCATTCCTCGACCTCATCCAAGAGGGCAATCTCGGACTGATGCGGGCGGTGGAGAAGTTCGACTACACGAAGGGCTTCAAGTTCTCGACGTACGCCACGTGGTGGATCCGTCAGGCAATCACCCGCGCTCTGGCCGATCAGGGACGGACGATCCGTATCCCGGTGCACATGGTGGAGACGATCAACAAGGTGGTGCGCGTGCAGCGCCAGCTCCTGCAGGAGCTCGGCCGCGAACCGACCGTCGAGGAGATCGCCAGTCGTGTGGAGTTCCCCATCGAGCGTGTCCGCGAGATCCAGCGGATCAACCAGGACACGGTGTCGCTCGAACAGCCCATGGGCGACGAGGAGGACTTCAGCCTGTCCGACCTGATCGAGGATCAGGGAGCCGAGGTTCCCGACGACGCGGCCACCCGCTCCATGCTCCACGAAGCCGTGCGCGATGCCCTGGCCGGTTTGCCGAGGCGTGAGCGCGAGGTGATGGAGTTGCGCTTCGGCCTCGAAGACGGTCGGGTGCGGACCCTCGAAGAGGTGGGGAAGGCCTTCGGGGTCACGCGGGAACGGATCCGCCAGATCGAGGCGAAGACCCTCGCCAAGCTGCGCCACCCGAATTCGGCACAGCCGCTGCGGGACTTCCTCGACGAGGCCTGAGCCTCCACTCGTCGCCGAACGGCGACGAGACCGCTGCTATCTTCGCGAGGCCGTCGCGGCGGCATGATCCGGGGTAGCTCAATTGGCAGAGCAAGCGGCTGTTAACCGCTAGGTTGAGAGTTCGAGTCTCTCCCCCGGAGCCAGGCCCGATCTAACGGGCCGACAACCGGGTCCGTCGCGCCGGCTGGCGCAGAGGGTGCCCGGCGAGGGGCCGTAGCTCAGTGGTCAGAGCAGGGGACTCATAATCCCTGGGTCGCAGGTTCGATCCCTGCCGGCCCCACG
>Ga0209415_10006063_pt1 | contig 21605 bp, 23 predicted proteins | sample PeaSoiSIISIP2007_FD_187696 | JGI IMG/M metagenome (GOLD analysis project Ga0209415, IMG submission 187696) | Peat soil microbial communities from Weissenstadt, Germany - SII-SIP-2007 (SPAdes) (version 2) | ecosystem: Environmental > Terrestrial > Soil > Wetlands > Peat | place: Germany... | reverse complement strand
TGCGAGGCCTGTCAGGGCGACGGGATGATCAAGATCGAGATGCATTTCCTGCCCGACATCTATGTCCAATGCGACACCTGCAAGGGCCGGCGGTACAACCGCGAGACCCTGGAAATCACCTTCAAGAACAAATCCATCGCCGACGTTCTCGATATGACCGTCGACGAGGGCGTTGAGTTCTTCAAGGCCGTGCCGGCGATCCGGGAAAAGCTCGCCATGCTCCAGGAAGTCGGCCTCGGCTATATCCACATCGGCCAGCAGGCGACCACGCTTTCGGGCGGCGAGGCCCAGCGGGTGAAGCTGTCCAAGGAGCTGTCGCGCCGGGCCACGGGCCGGACGCTCTACATCCTGGATGAGCCCACGACCGGGCTTCATTTCGAGGACGTGCGCAAGCTGCTCGAAGTACTCCAGCGCTTGGTGGAAGCCGGCAACACCGTGGTGGTGATCGAGCACAATCTCGAGGTCATCAAAACTGCCGACTGGATCATCGACCTCGGCCCGGAAGGGGGCGACAAGGGCGGGCGCCTGGTCGCCAGCGGCACGCCCGAAGACATTGCCGGCGAGCCAGCGAGCTACACCGGCCAATATCTTCTGCCCTATGTCGGCGCGGCCGGCCGGCGCAAGGCCCGGGCCCGTGGCTGAGCGCCATCGGATCATCATCGATACCGATCCCGGAATCGACGACGCCCTTGCCATCCTGCTCGCCTCAGCCTCGCCGGAGATCGACATCCTCGGCCTCACCACCGTGGCCGGCAACGTGTCCCTGGCCCAGACGACCGAAAACGCCCTGAAACTCTGCGCGCTCGCCGGCCAAGCCGACATTCCCGTCTACGCCGGCGCCGATAGGCCCCTGGTCCGGGCGCCACGCATCGCCACGGCCCATGGGACGACGGGCTTGGATGGCGCCGATCTGCCCTCGCCCCGCGCCAAGCCCCAGGCACGTCACGCCGTCGATTGGATGATCGAGACCCTACGGGCCGCTTCTCGCGCCGGCCTGCGATTGGTTGCCATCGGCCCGCTCACCAATGTCGCGCTGGCGCTTCAGCGCGCGCCGGACATTGCCGCCGCGCTCGCCGAGGTGGTGATCATGGGCGGCGCAACGCCCAGGATCGGCGGCAATATGAACCCCTACGCCGAGTTCAACATCTACGTCGATCCGGAGGCTGCCGAATACGTGTTCGCGCGAGGCCTGCCCATCACCCTTGTACCCCTCGACCTAAGCCATCAGATGGCGGCGACCCCTGAGCGTATCGAGCGTTTCGCCGCCATTCCCGGCCCGGTGGGCAGGGCCGTGGCCGGCATGCTGCGCCATTTCCACAAGGGCGATGGGAATCTGCACGATCCCATCACCATCGCCTGGCTGCTCCGGCCCGCGCTGTTCGTCGGACGCCGTGCCGCCGTCACCATCGAAACCAAAGGTGAGCGAAGCGGCGAGACCCGCTTCGATTGGCGCGATGACGGCCCCTGCCGCGTCCTGCTGGAAGGCCAGGCCGAACCCTTCTTCGATCTGCTGGTCGAACGGCTGGCCCGGCTCTGAGAGCTGGCGCCCCCACCCTTCAGTGGGGCTGATTGCAGCGCCCGAGATAGGGCGCCATGCGGGAATCCTTCATGCACAGGTCGTAGGCGCGCGCGAGGTAAGGGCGCAGGGCCTCTCCGGTCGCCGCCGTGTCCATGATCTTCCGCTGCATGACACCAAGCCGGTCCCGGATCTCGGCCATGATCGCCGCCTCATCGATGCACGCAAAGTGGCCGCCGGCGTAAATCTCCTGCCCCGCCACGACCACCCGCTCCAGGGACCCGCCTTGTTCGCAATAGACCAGCTGATTGACCGCATGGTTCAGAGGCAGAAAGGCGTTGCTCGATAGATTCCATTGCAGGAAATCGGCCTGCTTGCCGGATTCAAGGGAACCCAGCGACTTGCCAAGCCCGGCGCAGGCAGCGCCGCCCGCCGTCGCCATGCCGAGCGCCTCCCGGGCGCCGATCCAACGGGCGTAGTCGCTGTCCGGACAGGTATGGATCAGGCCGGCCAGCTTGAGGGCCTCCAGCATCGAGCAGTTGTCGTTTGCGTTGTGATTGTCGGTGCCCAGGCCGACGGCAATGCCCCGGGCGCGCATCGCCCGCACCGGCGCGACGCCGGAACCGAGCTTCATGTTGCTGCCCGGGTTGTGGACGATGCCGGCGCCATTCTTGGCGACGAGGTCCAGGTCACTGGACGACATCCAGACTCCGTGGATCAGCACCGCATGGCGGTCGAGGATCCCCAGGCCATGCATATGCTCCACCATGCTGCGGCCATAGAAGAGGTCGGCCGTCAGGGCCTGGATGCGGGTCTCCAGGACATGGATCAGCACCGGCAGGTCCAAGTCCCGGGCCAGCTGCCAGGTTTCTTCGAGGAAGCCGTCGGTGCAACGCTGGGGTCCTGAAGGCGAAAGAACGGCGCGCACCCGGCCCTTCCAGCGAGACGCCAGGTCGCGCCACAGGGCCAGAATCTCCGCCGATGTCGGCACTGGATGCTCCGAGGGCGCCTTGAACGCAGCCGGCAGGCATTCCTCCAGATAGGGCATCCCGCGATAGAAAGGCTTATCTGCGTAGGCCACGCTCACATCGGCGCGCAGGCCCAAATCGTCATAGGCCCGATAGACCGCATCCACGTTCTCACGGTGGAGCGGCAGGCCGTGATGCACATCGTCCAGCACCATGGTCGTTCCCGCGCGGATCATTTCCATGCCACCGAGGAGCGTGCGCAAATAGACCTCTCGCGGCGTCCATCCGCGGCTCGACATCGGCGGATTGTAGAGAGCCATCCAGATCTCGAGCGGCAGCGGCGAAAATCGGCCCTTGTCGAACCGGTCATGGGAATGCTGGTGGGCGTTGATCAGGCCGGGCGTGAGAAGCTTTCCACCGCCATCCTCGACCCGATCCACGCCATGCGCAGCCGGATCGAGGTTGCGGCCGACCGCCGCGATGCTATCGCCCTCCACCACGAGATCGAGCCGCTCGGGTTCATGCTCGGCGCTCTCCAGCACCAGGGCGCCGCGGATCATCCAGGCCAAGGCTGCGCTCCCCTTAGTCTTCGCGCTTCGAAGGTGCCGCCGGGCGCGCGGGCGTCTTGCGCTTCAGCCGCCGGCGAAGTTCCAGGTTCTCCTTTGTCAGCCTGTCCCGCTCCTGCTCGGCCTTGGCCAGGCGCGCCTGGGACCGGGTCAGCTCCCGCCGGAGCTGTATGAGATATCTGTCGTCGCTTTGCATCAATGGGAGCGGGCCGCGACGGCATCCACCTCGATCAGAAGTTCGGGAAGCGCCAGGGCCGAAATGACCAGCATGGTCGAGGCGGGTGCCGCACCGGCGAGAGCCTCGTCTCGGATTTGGCGCGAGGCGGCTACGTCGCCGGCCCGGGTCAGGTAGACATTCACCATGACCAGGTCTCCCGGCTCCATCCCGCCGGCCTTCAGCACCGCCAGCAAATTGGACCAGCTTCGCTTGGCCTGGGCTTCGAAGCCCCGCTCAAGCGTTCCATCGGGGCGGGCACCCACCTGACCCGAAATATGCAGCCAGCGGGCGGGGGCCTCGACCAGCGCACCATGGCTGTAGCGCGAATAGGGCTTGACGATATCGGGCGGATTGAAGAAGCGCGGCATTGGCCTGGTCTCCCGGGGCTGTTCTCCTTGCGGGGCGTCGCAGGCGACGCTATCTGTTCGAGCCATGGAGGACAACCCGGTGCATGTGGTGGGCGGCGGCCTCGCCGGCAGCGAGGCGGCCTGGCAGCTCGCCCGCGCCGGTGTTCCCGTCATCCTCCACGAAATGCGGCCCTTGCGCAGCACCGAGGCCCATCACACCGACCAGCTGGCGGAGCTGGTGTGTTCCAATTCCTTCCGCTCCGACGACGCCCGCAACAACGCCGTGGGCTTGCTTCACGAGGAAATGCGCCGGGCAGGCTCGCTCGTTCTTGCCGCCGCGGATCGCCACAAGCTTCCGGCCGGCGGGGCGCTTGCGGTCGATCGGGAAGGCTTCGCACGAGAAGTGACCGAAAAGATTGCGGCTGAACCCCTGATCTGGATCGAGCGCGGCGAAGTCTCCGACCTGCCGCCGGAGGCCTGGGGATCGACGATCATTGCCACCGGCCCACTCACCTCGCCATCGCTTGGCCAAGCCATCCGCGCGCTAACCGGCGAAGAGTCCCTCGCCTTTTTCGATGCTATCGCGCCCATCGTCCATCGGGAAACCATCGACTTCGATGTCGCCTGGTTCCAGTCGCGCTATGACAAATCCGGACCGGCCGGCGACGGCGCCGACTACATCAATTGCCCGCTCGACCGCGAGCAGTACGAAGGCTTCCTCGATGCGCTGCTCGCTGGCGAGAAGACCGAGTTCAAGGACTGGGAGGCGAGCACGCCCTATTTCGAGGGCTGCCTGCCCATCGAGGTAATGGCCGCGCGCGGCCGCGAGACCCTGCGCTTCGGCCCGATGAAGCCGGTCGGCCTGACCGACCCCAAGAGCAGCCGGCGGCCCCATGCCGTGGTCCAGCTTCGCCAGGACAATGCGCTCGGTACCCTATTCAACATGGTGGGGTTCCAGACCAAGCTGAAATACGCCGAGCAGGCCAGGATTTTCCGCATGATCCCGGGGCTGGAACGGGCAGCCTTCGCGCGGCTTGGCGGGCTTCATCGCAACAGTTTCATCAACAGTCCGCGGCTTCTGGATCCACAGCTTCGCTTGAAGGCGAGGCCAGCACTGCGATTTGCGGGGCAGATCACCGGCGTCGAGGGCTATGTCGAGAGCGCCGCCATCGGGCTCGTCGCCGGACGCTTCCTGGCGGCTGAGCGCCACGGGCGGTTGCTGCCGGAACCGCCGGCAACGACGGCGCTGGGTGCGCTTCTCGGCCATATCACCGGCGGCGCCGATGCCCGCAGCTTCCAGCCGATGAACATCAATTACGGCCTGTTCCCGCCCATGCCGGGAATTGCCGACAAAAGGCACGGCCGGTCCGAGCGCAAGCCGGCGCTGGCCGCGCGTGCTCTTGCCGATCTCGACGTCTGGCTAAATCGGTTCTGTCTCGCCGCGTGAACCGACCTCACCTTGCGCTTCGACCCTTATCCCCTCGATATGAGGCAAGAACATGGTGATGAGGCCGATGGCCGGCATGAAGGCGCAGAGCCGGTAGACGAATTCGATGCTGGTCCGATCGGCCAGTCCGCCGAGTGCCGCCGCGCCCAGCCCGCTGATCCCGAATGCGAACCCGAAGAACAGACCGGCCACCGTGCCGACCCTGCCCGGCATCAGTTCCTGGGCATAGACCAGGATAGCCGAAAAGGCCGAGGAGAGGATGAGGCCGATGGGTACGACCAAGACCCCGGTCCAGAACAGATTGGCGAAAGGCAGCATGAGGGTGAAGGGCAGCACCCCCAGGATGGAGAACCAGATCACATATTTCCGGCCGACCCGGTCGCCCAACGGCCCGCCTGCAAGGGTGCCGAGCGCGAAGGCGCCGAGATAGACGAAAAGATGAACCTGGGCGCTCTGTACCGAGAGATGGAATTTCTCGATCAGGTAGAACGTGAAATAGGTGTTGAGGCTCGCGGTATAAATGTACTTGGAGAAGATGAGCACCAGCAGGATCCCCACGGCGGAAACGACCCTGCCGCGAGGGAGGCCGGGGCCGCGGATCGGCCTCGCGCTCGCCTTGGTCTTGCGCCGGGCCGAGAGATGGGCGCCGTACCAGCGTCCGACATTCCAGAGCACCATGATCGCCAGCAGTGCCGCGATCGAGAACCAGGCGACGCTCGCCTGACCTCGCGGCACGACGACGAAGGCCGCCATGAGCGGACCCAGGGACGATCCGACATTGCCGCCGACCTGGAACAGGGACTGGGCCAGACCATGGCGTCCGCCCGAGGCAAGGCGCGCCACCCGCGAGGACTCGGGATGGAAGACGGACGAACCGGTGCCCACAAGGGCAGCCGCCACCAGAACCATCGGGAAGTTGGATGCCTGGGACAGGAGCAGCACGCCGCACATGGTTGAGCCCATGCCGATGACCAGGGAATAGGGCAAGGGCCGGCGATCGGTATAGAGGCCTACCAGCGGCTGCAGCAGGGAAGCTGTCAGCTGGAACGTGAGCGTGATGAGGCCGACCTGTGCGAAGCTCAGCTCGAACCGCGTCTTCAGGATCGGATAGATCGACGGGATCAGCGATTGGATCAGGTCGTTGAGCATGTGGGAAAAGCTGATGGCCGCCAGCACGGCAAACAGCGTGCCCTCTGCAATCCCATCCCGGCGTAGAACGACGTTCTGGCTCACGAATCCTCCGCTGCCTAAGCCTGTCGGGGAGAATAGGTTGGCCGTGGCCCCTCCACCAATGCGTCCGGCCCATGGGTGCCGCCCGTTTTTGCCAGAGGGTGGCTAGAAAATGCCGATCAACCGTCGCCAGGCCAGGCCCCAGATCCGCCCAGGCGGTGCCCGCTGAATCCGGGCATCGAAGGGGTCATAGGCGGCTGCTTCCAGGCGCCGGAGATGGCCCGCGGCCAGGGTCGCCTGAAGGAACACGGGATGATATCGCCGCGGCAGCCGGGCGCTCGTCCGGCGAACCGCAGCCAGCCGGCGCCGCGCTTCTTCGGCCAAGGCCCCCACGACGGGGCGGAGCGCCGGCGAAGAACCCCTCTCGAACAGGTGTCCCGCCGATAGACCCGCTTTGGCCGTCAAATCCGCCGGTAGATAGAGGCGGCGCTGGGCGGCATGAAAGGGAACCGCCCTGGCGATCCCGATCAAGGCCCAGGCAATACCCAAGTTGCGCCCGGCCTCTTCGACCGCGGGGTTGGGCGGCCCTAGAACCCTCAACGCCAGCAAGGCCAATGTCGCCGAGCTGGCGTCGGCGTAGTCCACCAAGGCGGGGAAATCGGCCGGCGGTTCGTCCGCCATATCGCGCTCCCGGGAGTCCACCAGGCGCTCCAGGAGCCGGAGTTCCAGGCCATGGGCGGCGATCGCCTCGGCCAGCGGCCGTATCACCGCATGGGCGCGCGGCCTGCCCTCTTCGATCTCCCGTAGCGCATCCCGCCACCACTGGAGCCGCATCAGGCCCATGAACGGCTCTTTCACCGATTCCCGCGCCCGCGCCAGTTCCTGGTTGAAGGCGTAGAGGGCGAACAGCGCGCCGCGCCGATCGGGCGGGGCGAACAGCGCCGTCAGATAGCGGTCATGATCCTGACGCCGCAAGGTTCGCGCGCAATAGGCAAAGTCGGTTTCAGACATGACCCGATAGTCTGTGGGGCCATATGGCCGTTGAAGCACCCGGGCGTTAAGATAGAATGATTATAGTTCCGCTGTCGCAAGCCATGGGGTCGCTCGATGAAGAATAATCCGCTGGAGAATCTGCATAAGACGCTGGGCCTCGGCCTGATCCTGGCCTTTGTCGTGTTCCTGATCAGGCATCCCTTCAACATGCTCGGCCAATCCGACTTCTGGGCATTCATCTTCCGCTGGATTCATGTGGTTGCCGGCGTCCTGTGGATCGGCCTGCTGTACTACTTCAATTTCGTGCAGATCCCTTCGATGCCGAAGATTCCCGACGACCAGAAGCCTGCCATATCCAAGGTGATTGCCCCCGCGGCGCTGTTCTGGTTCCGCTGGGCCGCTGCGACGACGGTCCTGTTCGGCCTGTTGACCGCCGGCGCCAACGGCTATCTCAGCAGCGCTCTCACCTTCCAGTCGCCGACCGTCACCATCGGCATCGGCATGTGGCTCGCCCTCATCATGGCGGCCAATGTCTGGTTCGTGATCTGGCCGAACCAGAAGAAAGTGCTGGGCATCGTCCAGGCTGATGCGGATGCTAAGAAGAAGGCAGGCCGGATCGCCATGCTGGCCTCGCGCACCAACACCATGCTTTCGATCCCCATGCTGTTCTGCATGGTCGGGCAGAAGCTTCTGTTTTAGTTCGTCAAACCGAGACGAACAGGAGACGGGGCCGCCTCTAGCGCCTGATCGTCTCAAGCCAAATCGGCTTGAGACGTGAATCAGTCGCTACATCTATGAATTGGAGCAAGATTCACCGATTAGGTTGATTCAACCTAATCGGCTCTTGCTCCAGGGCCCCGTCTTCGTATCAGGGCACGGCGATCAGGGCGGCAGCAACCAGCCGGCCCTCGGCCATCAGCACATTGTAGGTCCGGCAAGCGGCGCCCGTGTCCATGGGCTCGACGACCACGCCGGCGGATTTCAGGCCGTGGCGCAGGGCCGGGGCCACCGGCAGCATGCGCCGGCCTTGCCCGAACAGAAGCAGGTCGACCTCGCCATTCCGCCCCGCTTCCAAAACAGCGGCGAGGTTTTCCAGGCTAGCCTCCGCCGCTTCAGTTATCGACCAGGCGAGGCTACGCGTCGGGAAGACAAGCAAGGCGCCGGCATGAACCTGCCCGCCCACGCGGAAGCGGCCATCGCCATAGCTCTCGATGATCTGTCGGCCACCCGGGATGAGAGGCGTCAGGTCCAAGTGACCGGCGCGCTCAGGGCCGCGCGTCGGTCACGAGCTTCGGCTTCGGCCCCCGGCGCAGCTTGTTCTCACCCAGGAACAACAGGATAGGCGCGGCGATGAAGATCGAAGACGAAGTGCCGACGACGATGCCGAACAGGATCACGAAGGCGAACTCCCTGACCGCGCCCGTTGCCACTACGGCCAGCGGCAGGGTGGCAAGGAAGGTCGTGAAGGAGGTGTTGATGGTCCGGTTCAGGGTCTCGTTGATCGAGAGATCGATGAGCTGGCGCAGCGGCATGGCCTTGTACTTGCGCAGGTTCTCCCGCACCCGGTCATAGACGACCACCTTGTCGTTGATGGAATAACCCATGATGGTGAGGATAGCGGCTAGGCTGGTCAGGTTGAACTGCAGGCCGGTGATGGCGAAGAACCCGACTGTCTTGGTCACGTCGAGGACCAGAGTGACCACCGCCCCGACGCCGAACTGCCACTCGAACCGGAACCAGATGTAAATCAGCATCGCAACCAGGGCGAGACCGAGCGCGATCATTCCATTCTGGAAAAGCTCGCCGCTGATGGTGGCACCCACCGCCTCGACCGAACGCAGTTCCGTGCCCGGGAACTTGCTCGTCAGCATCTGGCGCACCAGCTCGACCGCCTTTTGCTGCGCCTCGTCGCCGCCGGGCTGACGTTCCAGCCGGATCAGCACGTTGTCGGGCGAGCCGAACTGCTGAAGCGCCGCTTCGCCCAGCCCGAGCCCGTTCAGCGCCGAACGCAAGGCGCCGAAATCCGCCGGGCCTTGCGTCCTGGCCTCGATGGCGATGCCGCCGCGGAAGTCAATGCCGTAGTTGAGGCCCGGGTAGAAGAAAAGGAATATGGAAGTGGTGCTGAGAATCGCCGAGACAACCAGGCCGGCGATGCGCCCGCGCATGAAGGCGATCTTGGTGTTGTCCGGGACAAAGCGGAGACGGAACATGAGCCCAGCGCCCCTAGACCGGCAGCGTCGCCGGGCGACGCCGGCGCAGCCATACGGACATGATCCATCGCACCAGCACGATGGCAGTGAACATGGAGGTCATGATGCCGAGGCTGATGGTGACGGCGAATCCCTTCACCGTGCCGGAGCCCAGCACATAGAGTAGCGCCATCTTGATCAGGGTCGTCAGGTTGGCGTCCAGGATGGTGGCGAAAGCGCGCCGGAAGCCGGCGTCGAGCGCGGCGATGGGGGACCGCCCGAGCTTCGTCTCCTCCCGGATGCGCTCGTTGATCAGCACGTTGGCGTCCACCGACATGCCCAGCGTCAGCAACATGCCGGCGATGCCCGGCAGGGTCAGCGTCGCCTGGAGCAGTGACAGCGCGGCGATGGTGAGGATCAGGTTGAAGATCAGCGCGGCATCGGCGAACAGGCCGAACAGGCCGTAAGCCAGGACCATGTAAGTCGTGACCAGCGCGAAGCCGACGGCGCAGGCATAGACGCCGGCCCGGATCGAATCGGCACCCAGGTCCGGCCCGACCGACCGTTCCTCGATGATTTTCATCGGCGCAGGCAGCGCCCCGGATCGCAGGAGCCGCGCGAGCTCCGTGGCGGACTCCGAAGTGAAGCTGCCGCTGATCTCGCCCGATCCGGCACAAATGGCATCCCGGATCACCGGCGCGCTGATCACCTTGTTGTCCAGCACGATGGCGAAGAGCTTGCCCACATTGTCGCGGGTCGCCTCGCAGAAACGAGTGGCGCCGAGGGAATCGAAATTGAATTGCACAACCCACATGCCGTCGTGGTTGCTCGGCTGGGCGTCGGTGAGGTTCTCGCCGCTCACCATGACCCGCTTCATGATCACGTAGGAGCCGGGTTCTCCCGGCCGAGGCGAATCGGGGGGCAGAACTTCGTCGGTGGGCGGCAGATTCCCGCTGGTGGCTTCTTCGGGTGTTACCGAGGTGTCGACGAAGCGGAACGTCATCTTCGCCGTCTTGCCCAGATACCGCTTCACCTGCTCCGGATCCTGGATGCCCGGGAGCTGCACGAGGATGCGGTCCTTGCCCTGGCGCTGGATCGTCGGCTCGCGGGTGCCGGTCTCGTCGACACGCTTACGCACGATATCGATCGACTGATCCATGACATTCTGGGTCAGTTCGGCAATGCCAGCGTCGCTGTAGCTGGCAGTGACCGAGCCGTCGTCGGCGATCGTCAGGTCCAGGCCCTTGGTTTCCGCTTCCAGCAATGGCCGGGCCGTTTCGATGACGGAAGGATCGCGCAGCTTCAGCTTCACCGCGTTGCCCTGAACGCCCAGATCCGTGTAGCCGATATTGGCCTTGCGCAGCGCGGACCGGATGCCGTCGACGATGCTCGTCAGCCGCTCATGGACAACCGAATCGATGTCCGCCTCGAGCAGAAGATGAGAGCCACCCCTGAGATCGAGGCCCAGGCTCACCCTCTCATGGGGCAGCCAGCCGGGAATGGCGTCGCTGACCCGAGTGGGCAGCAGGTTGGGAAAGGCGAAAATGCATCCCAGCGCAAGCAGCGTCAGGATGGCCGTCACCTTCCATCTTGCGAAATACATCATGGCGCGAAGCTCGCCCGGGCTATGAGCGGCGGCCTAGCGGCCGTCGCCACTCTTCTTGTCGGGCGAATTGTCCTGGACGGCCTTGGCGGGCTCGGTCCGGTTCAGGACTTCGTTGATGCTGCCGCGAAGCACCCGGACGCGCACGCCCTCGGCTATTTCCAGCTGGACCTCGTTGTCGTCCACCACCTTGTGTACCTGGCCGATCAGGCCACCGGTGGTGATCACCCGATCGCCGCGCTTGACCGCGGAGACCAGGGCCTTGTGCTCCTTCATTTTGCGCTGCTGCGGGCGGATGAGCAGAAAATAGAACACGACAAAGATCAGCACCAGCGGCAGGAACTGCAGCATGCCTCCAGTGGCGCCTCCCGCCGCGCCGGAAGCGGCTTGCGCATAGGCATCGGTGATGAACATCAGTCGTCCCGCAGGGTTTCTTCGAGCGGCGGACTATAGCGGCCCGACCCGGAAATGCAATGCCGGCAGGACGCCAGGGATTTCAGCGTGCTAGGCTCCGTCTTGCCATGAATGACGCCCCTTTGCTGCCCCTCCTGCAACGCATCGCCGGCGCCCTGGAGCGGCTCGCCCCCGCGGCGGCGGCCTCCGATCCCCTGGATAAGGCGGAGGCCTTCATCTGGCACGCCGAAGGCGGGAGACTGGAGTCCGTGGCCAGGGTGAGCCGGGTCGACCTCGACCTGCTGCGCGGCGTTGAGCGCGCCCGCGATACCCTGCTCGAGAACACGCGGCGCTTCGCCAAAGGCCTGCCGGCCAACAACGCCCTGCTCTGGGGGGCGCGGGGAACGGGCAAGAGCTCCCTGGTGAAGGCCGTCCACGCCGCCGTCAACGCCGAGACCGGCGGCGGCCTGGCCCTGATCGAGATCCATCGCGAGGATCTCGCTTCCCTGCCGACGCTCCTCGCCCGGCTGCGGGCCAGCCGGCGCCGCTGCCTCTTGTTCTGCGACGACCTTTCTTTCGACGCCGCCGACACCAGCTACAAGTCCCTGAAAGCCGTGCTCGAAGGCGGCATAGAGGGGCGGCCGGAGAATGTCGTCTTCTATGCCACGTCCAACCGCAGGCATCTGATGCCCCGGGAGATGATCGAGAACGAGCGCTCGACGGCCATCAATCCGGCCGAGGCAGTGGAGGAAAAGGTGTCCCTTTCCGACCGCTTCGGCCTCTGGCTTGGCTTCCACAACTGCGATCAGGACACCTATTTCGCCATCGTCGAGGGCTATGCCCGGCGCTTCGCCCTCGGCCTGCCGGTCGAGACTCTCCGTAGCCAGGCCAACGAATGGTCACTGACCCGCGGCGCCCGCTCGGGGCGTGTCGCCTGGCAATTCATCCAGGACCTGGCTGGCCGGTTGGGACGCCGGCTCGACTGAGGGTGCCTGGAGCGAGACCGGGTAAGCCTGAATTCGGCTGACCGACAAAACTGGGTCCGCGCCTGGGATGATCGGGTTCCAGTGCCTCGGACTCTTATGCCGCCTTTATTCGTCGAGAACAGTTGTTTCCCCAACCTAAATTTGCCATGCTCCGCGCCAGTTCGGACGGGCTAGACGATCGAGTTGGGGATACGGCAGGCCGCCGTCCAAAGCTTCGGCAATCGACGCCGAACGGCCGCCGAATGAATAACTGTGGGTTTGGTCCGAAGGTGATGCAGGTCGTCAAGGCCTGAGCGCCATGCTGTCGGGCGTAGTGCCTGATCAGCGAGGCGAATTGCCTGAGGCAGGCCCTAACATTGGGGGGGCGTTCATGGACTTCTCTGTCGGGGTCGAAGCATGCGTCGGGTGAAATCCACACCGCCGCCGGGAAAGCGCGCCGGGATAGGTGCGGCGCGCCGACGTGACCTGATCAGGGGCACCATCGCTTCCATCGCCCGGCTCGGCTACCACAACTCAACCGTTCAGACGATCTGCGATGAGGCGGGATTGTCTCGCGGGCTGATCGGGCATTACTTCAAGGGCAAGGACGATCTCCTCCTCGAAGCCTTCCGGTTCCTGGTCAGGCAGCTCAGACAAGAGTCCCGTCGCGCGATGAACGCCGTCGGCGCGGACTCGCTGAAGCGTCTCTTGGCCGTTATCGATATAACGTTCCGAAAGCCAATCATGGGCCGTGACGAGGCGGCGGTTTGGCTGGCCTTCTGGGGAGTGGTCTATTGGCATCCCGGATTGCGCAAGGTGCACCTGAAGGTCTGGCGGAGTTACCGGAAGTCGATCAGCGGTCTATTGGAAAGCGCTGCGCGCGAGCGGGGCATCGCGCTCGACCCCCGCATCGCCGGCTGGACTTTCGCCCAGATGGTCGACGGCCTGTGGATGGGCTGGGTCATGGATGAGACCGCCTACACGCCGGAAGAAGCCAGGAACATCATGCGCGAATGGGTCTTGAATACGCTGCGCGAAAGCGATTCGCGGCAATCGTCTGCCGGGCGACGCTAGGACTACCCCGGGCGGGGTCCACTGCTTCGGCTTTTCACCGGGTCGCCGCGGCCGTTAGGCCGATCATGCTCCTTGCGGCGCCAGTTCGGTCATTGGATCGACCGCCTGAGCGCCCTTGCGCAGTTCGAAATGCAATTGGGGGCTATCGACATTGCCCGTCTGCCCGACCCGGGCGATCACCTGCCCGCGCTTTACCTGGCTGCCCCGCTTCACCAGCAGCGTATCGCAATGGGCGTAGGCGGAGACCCAGCCGTCGGCGTGGCGAATCAACAGCAGGTTGCCGAATCCCCGCAGCTCATTGCCGGCATAGACGACGACCCCGTTCTCTGCCGCCTTAACCGGTGTGCCGAGGGGTGCCGCGATGTTGATCCCGTCATTGTGCTGGCCGCCATCCTTGGGCCCGAAAGGCGAGATGACCTTCCCGTTTACAGGCCAGAAGAATTTGCCGGAGCTGCGCGGCGCCGGCTCGGTAAGATTTTGGCTCGCCTGAGATCCCAGCGCGGCCGTGGCCTGGCCGATGGGCGAGACGGCGGTGGGCTTGGGCGGAGGCGGCAGAACGCCGGCGTCCGTACCAGCCCCGCTTTCAGCCGAACCGACCGCCGGCTTCAGCTGAGGTTGGATGGGGACGGCAGTGGGCTCATTTGGAGGTGCTGCGGCCGGCGTCACAGGGGTCAAGATCGGCGGCGGCAGTGCCTGGCTCGCGGAAGACGTAGCGGCCGGCTGTGCCGCGGTTGCAGCGGGCGCGCCGCTGCCTGGCGCCGGCGCCACGCTGACGCCAGGCGGTGGCGCCAGGCTTTCGGTCGTCATGCCAGAGGAGCCGGCCGCGGGAAGGCTGGGTGCTGGCTGTGCCGGAGGCACTGCAATGTCCGACGCGGTGGTTTCGGCGCTGGCGCTCTCCATGCCCGGGGCACCCGGCAGCTGGATTTGCTGACCGATCTTGAGAACATAGGGAGGCTGAAGCCCATTGGCGGCGGCGAGCGCGCTTACCGTGGTTGCGTGCTCGCGGGCGATGTGGAAGAGCGTATCCCCGGCGACAACGGTGTAGATGCCGCCCGGTGAAGCGCTCGCATGGGGAATTGCCAGCTCCTGCCCTGGCGTCAGCTCGTAGGGCGGAGCCAGGTGATTGGCGTCGATCAGGCTTTGTACCGGCACGCCGAACAGCTGGGCGACGCTGTCCACCGTGTCGCCGGATACGGCAACGTAAAGTTGATCGCCCGGCTGAACATTGGCCGGAAGGACGCCGGACGGCGAACCCGTATCGGCCGAACTCCCGGCGCCGTAGTCGCTGCACCCGGCAAGCAGCAAAGCCGCGACCAGGCAACCCGCGATGCCGCCTATCCTCATCCGCTCGCCCGTTCCGCGGGTAACCCGGGCAGAAGCGGCACGAACCGCACGTCGCATAGCTTTTCCGTCGTTATTTCCGTTTCCAGGCGTCGCACTCGCATCAACTCCTGATCCGCGCGCTCCGGCCCGAGAGGCAGCACCATGATGCCCCCGACGGCAAGCTGGGCCAACAGGGTCTCTGGCATGCCCGCCGCCGCCGCCGTAACGATGATGCGGTCGAAAGGCGCCTGGGCGGGCCAGCCCTTCATGCCGTCGCCGGCGATGGCGGTGATATTGTGGATGCGCAGCGCGGCGAATCGGCGCTCTGCCTCGGCCAGCAGCGCCCTGTGGCGCTCGATTGTGTAGACGCGCCTGGAAAGCCGCGCCAGCACCGCAGACTGGTAGCCCGACCCGGTGCCGATCTCCAACACCTTGTGGCGCGGCGTCAGGTCGAGAGCCTGGGTCATCAAGGCGACAACTTGCGGCTGGCTGATCGTCTGGCCCTGGCCGATGGGAAGCGCCTTGTCCTCATAGGCCTGGTCGTGAAAAGACTCCGGCACGAAGGATTCCCGGGGAATCCGCTCGACGGCGGCGAGCACGGCGGTATCGGTGACACCGCTCCGGCGCAGCGCCATGATCAACCTGATCTTGCGCGCCGCCAGACTCACCCGAAGGCTTCCGAGAGGCGCCGTACCATGGCCCCGTGGGTGAGATCGAGGTGAAGCGGCGTGACGGCGATGGCGCCCTGGCGCACGGCCCAGAGATCGGTCCCCTCGCCCACCGGATTGTCGCTGGTGAAGTCGCCGATCCACAGATATTTCCGGCCCATGGGATCGGTGGCCTGAGCGATCTCGATATTGGCCGCCCGCCGCCCCTGGCGCACGACCCTCATGCCGGTGGCCTTGCCCTTGGCGAGATAGGGGAAGTTGACGTTGACCAGCACGCCTTCGGTCCAGGGAACGGAAACCAGACGCCGCACCACTTCGGCCCCATGCTGCTGGGCCACATGCCAGGATAGCACCTGGCCCTGGCGCATCTGGCTGAGCGCGATGGCGCGGATGCCGAGCAGGGTCGCTTCCATGGCCGCCGCCACGGTGCCGGAATAGGTGACGTCCTCGCCCAGATTGCTGCCCCGGTTGACGCCCGAGAGCACCAGGTCCGGGCGCCGGCCTTCGATCAGGTGATTGACCGCCAGCAACACGCAGTCGGTCGGCGTGCCGTCCGCCGCGAAGCGCCTGGGCGCGATCCGGCGCACCTGGAGCGGCCGGCGCAAGGTCAGCGAATGGCCGGCACCACTCTGCTCCATCTCCGGCGCCACGACCCAGACATCGCGGCTCAAGGACCCGGCGATCTTCTCCAGAACCTTCAGGCCCGGTGCATTGATGCCATCGTCATTGGTGACGAGGATACGCGCTTCGGAGAGCTTCAGCGGGGGTTTGCTCATGGCATCTCGATCGCCGCGAGCCCTCCCATGTATGGATGGAGGACCTCCGGCAGCGCAATCGAGCCTCCGGGCTGCTGGTAATTCTCCAGGATGGCGATGAGCGTGCGTCCGACGGCAAGGCCGGAGCCGTTCAAGGTATGGACAAAGCGAGTACCCTTGGCGCCGGCCTCGCGGAAACGGGCCTTCATCCGCCTGGCCTGAAACTCGCCGCAGTTCGAGCAGCTGGAGATCTCCCGGTACCGGTTCTGGCCCGGCAACCAGACCTCGATATCGTAGGTCTTGCGGGCCGCGAAGCCCATGTCGCCGGTGCAGAGCACGATGGTGCGGAACGGCAAGCCCAGGCGCTTCAGCACCGTCTCGGCGCATTCCGTCATCCGTTCATGCTCCGCCTCGGACTGCTCGGGCCTTGCGATGGAGACCAGCTCAACCTTGCTGAACTGATGCTGGCGGATCATGCCGCGAGTATCCTTGCCGGCCGCCCCCGCCTCGGATCGGAAGCAGGGTGTATAGGCGGTGAGGCGCTGGGGCAGCGCCGCAGCCTCGAGGATGCTGTCGGCCGCCATGTTGGTCAGCGGCACTTCCGCCGTCGGGATCAGCCAATAGTCGCCTGAGACGCGGAACAGATCCTCGGCGAACTTCGGCAACTGCCCCGTCCCATAGAGTATCTGATCCCTGACCAGGAACGGCGGTGCGACTTCGGTGTAGCCGAACTGGCCCACATGGAGATCCAGCATAAAGGCGGCCAGCGCCCGCTCGAGCCTGGCGAGCGCACCTTTCAGCACCACGAAGCGCGCGCCTGATAGCTTCGCCGCCATGGTGAAGTCCATCAGGCCCAGGGCCTCGCCCAGCTCGAAATGCTGAAGCGGCTTGTTCAGGCGCGGCGTCTCGCCGTGTCGGCGGAGTTCTCTGTTGGCGGTCTCGTCGGCCCCATCGGGCACATCGGGCGCGGGCAAGTTCGGAATCGTTGCCAGCAGGGCGTCTATCTCGCCACCCTTCCGCCGCTCGGCTTCCTCGGCCGCAGGCATCGTTTCTTTGATTCGGGCGACCTCGGCTACGGCAGAGGCCGCGGCCGCCTCGTCGCCCTTTGCCTTCAGCCGGCCGATGTCCTTCGACAGCGAATTGCGCCGCGCCTGCATCTCTTCCAGAGCCTGCTGCAGCCGCCGGCGCTCCTGATCGACGGCAAGGATCGACGCCGCCAGGGGCGGCAATCCCCGCCGCTTCAGGCCCGCGTCGAAGGCAGTGGGGTCGTCACGAATGAACTTCAGATCATGCATCGGGCGCTCGAGTCGCCATGGGCCGGTGCAGGGTTATAAGACGGCCGACTCGTTCTAGTCCACCCAAGGGACCGTTGGCGCCGTCCTCAGACGGTGCCGGAGCCCTTCAACTCGTCATCGATCTCCTTGTCCCGCTCCGCCTTCTTTTTCTCGACCCACCGCGCCGACCAGATGGAAATCTCATAGAGAACCACGATCGGCAGGGCGAGGCTCATCATGCTGAATGGATCGGGCGGCGTGACCACGGCGCAGACCGCGAAGACGCCCACGATGGCGTAGCGCCGCTTCTTGCGCAGGCCCTCGGATGTGACGATCCCGACCCGGGCCAGCAGGGTCAGTAAGACCGGAAGCTGGAAGCAGAGGCCGAAGGCGAAGATCAGCTTCATCACCAGGGAGATGTAGTCGCTGACCTTGGCCTCGAGCTGGATCGGGAGGGAATTCGGGCCGCCATGTTGCTCGAAGCCGAGGAAGAACCGCCAGGCGACCGGCAGCATCACGTAGTAGAGGACGCTGGCGCCGATGATGAACAGAACCGGCGTGGCCACCAGGAAGGGCAGGAAGGCCTGGCGTTCGTTCTTGTAAAGCCCCGGCGCGACGAAGGCCCAGATCTGCCCGGCGAAGACCGGGAAGGTGACGCAGGCCGCACCGAACAGGGCGACTTTGACCTGGGTGAAGAAGACTTCGGTCAGGTCCGTGTAGATGAAGCGATGGCCCGTCTCCTTGATCAGTATATTGGCCAGCGGCTGGGCAAGAAAATTGAAGATGTGCTGGGCGAAATAGAAGCAGCCGAAGAAGGCGATCAGCAGGGCCAGGCACGCATAAAGCAGGCGACGTCGCAGCTCGACCAAATGGTCGAGCAAGGGCATCTTCCTGTCGTCTTCAGCGCCGGCCAAGTATCTACGCGCTCTTCTTCAAGTCCCCTGCGGCACCCGCTTCCGGGGCTTCGGGTGCTTGTGGCTCGGCAGGGACTTCACTCACCGCGGGTAGCTCGCCCGGACGATCGGTCGCTGCGGCAGCGAGTTGCTCGCCTGGCGCGGGCGGCTCCAGGGAATGGGGCGGTGCGGGCGGCGGCTCGTGAATGACGATCTCGGCTTCGGCCGCCTTCTCTTCCGCCGCGGCTTCGGTCAGGGGATCGGCTTCGATCGCCGCCTTGATCTCGCCGGAAGGATCGACCTGCTTGGCGATCGTGTTCTCGACCCCTTCGGACATGGCTTGCTGGATGGAGCGACGGGTCTCGTCCAGCTCCGCCTCGCGCACCAGCTCATCGACGCCGCTGCGGAACTCACCCGCCATCTTGCGCGCCTGGCGCAGAAGCGAGGCGCCGGTACGGATGGCGTTGGGCAATTCCTTAGGGCCGAGCACCAGCAAGGCGACCACCAGCAGGATGGCGATATGCGACCAGCTCAGGTCGAACATGAAAGACGTCCCGGCCGATGGCTCAGCCGGCGGCTTTGTCCTTGCCGCCCAGATCGGCCTCGATGGCCTTGTCGCCGCCCTCGGCGGGCTTGGTCTCTTCCTTCATGCCCTTCTTGAAGGCCGTGATGCCCTGGCCCAAATCCTTCATCAGATTGGGAATCTTGCCGCGCCCCCCGAAGACGACGAGGACGATCAAAAGCAAGATAAGCCAGTGCCAGATGCTAAACGATCCCATGCGGGTCTCCTGGAACGCGCCGTGCGCGATTGAGGGCGGACTATGGCAAAAACACCTGTCGGCCGCAACGCAACTTATCTGGCGTCGCTCATGGCAAATATAAAGACGGGCAACTGTCCCATTTCACCGGCGGCCGCCTTCGTCGTCATCTTCGGCCTCCGCTTCGGCAGCGGCAACGGTGGCTTCGAAATCCCCGGCCCCTTTGTCCTCGCTTACGTCTTCCCCGTCCTCGTCTGCTTCTTCCGGCGGTGCGACAGCCGCCATGGCTTGCGCGCCCAGGGTCGAGATGGCGGAACGGGCGTCCAGCAGCCCGGCGGCGCGAAGCTCTTCCATTCCCGGCAGAGCCTCGCGGCTTTCCAGGCCGAAATGATCGAGGAAGGCATCGGTGGTGACCCAGGTGACCGGCCGGCCTGGGGTTTGGCGCCGGCCCTTGGGCTTGATCCAGGTCGCTTCCAGCAGGGTGTCGAGGGTACCGCGGGAAAGGGCGACGCCGCGGATTTCCTCGATCTCGGCCCTGGTCACAGGCTGGTGATAGGCGATGATCGCCAACGTCTCGATCGCCGCCCGGGAGAGCTTGCGAGGGACGATCGTCTCCAGCTGCAACCGGCCAGCCAGGTCCGGCGCGGTACGGAAGGCCCACCGGTCATTGAGCTGCACCAAATGCACGCCGCGATTGGCGTAGAGCCCCGCCACTTCCTGCAGCAGCCCCTTAATATCCGCGTCCTCGGGCAGCCTGGCGGCGAGGGTCTTCTCGGCCATAGGTTCGGCCGAAGCGAACAACATGGCCTCCACGAGCCGCAAAAGCTGGAATCTGTCCTCGCCCATTGTTTCAGGTCTAAGCCGTCACAGGAGAATCGGAAACCCCTTGATTTCCCGGTGGTTATAGACTCGGGGCCGTTCGGGCGCCAGCCGATTTGACTTGGCGGGGCGGTTCTCTCCAGGCGAGGATGGAAAAGGTAGCAAGCATGGCCGGCAAACGACCTTCCCCCAGTCACCCGTCGGGCGTCGCGTTGCTGGGCGACATAGGCGGGACCCATGCGCGCTTCGCGCTGCTGGCGCAAGGCCGCATTTCGGAGGTTACGACCCTAGATGTGGCCGACTACAGCGGACCCTATCCCGCGATTGAGGCGTTCCTCGGCAGGCAGCCGCCCGGCGCGCAAATCGACCACGCCTGCCTTGCCATCGCCGGCTGGATCGAGGAAGGCCGCGCCACCCTCACCAACGGCAATTGGACCCTGGGCGAAGCCGAAATGTGCCGGTCGTTCAAGTTCAAGTCCGCGACCCTGGTCAATGATTTCGAAGCCATCGCCTGGTCCCTGCCCCATCTGGCGCCGGGCGATCTCCACTATCTCGGCGGTCCGACAAAACTCTCCGAGCCGGCGCCCATGGCTGCCCTCGGACCGGGAACCGGTCTTGGGGTCGGCTGTGTTCTCCCCGAAGGAGAGTCCTGGCGGGCGCTCGCCAGCGAGGGCGGCCACGCCACCCTTGCCGCCGGAGACGATCGGGAAGCGGCGGTCATCACGTGGCTCCGCCAGCGTCACGGCCATGTCTCGGCCGAGCGAGCGCTTTCCGGCGACGGTTTGATCAACCTGTACGACGCCATCGCCTCGCTCGATGGCCGCGACGTGCCGCCCTTGAGCGCCCCAGAGATCGCCGACGCGGCGCTTTCCGGGCGAAACCCCGCGGCCAAAGCCGCCCTCGACATGTTCTGTGCCTTCCTCGGTGTCGTGGCCGGCAACCTCGCCTTGATCTACGGAGCCCGGGGCGGGGTCTATGTCAGCGGCGGCATCGTGCCGAGGTTTCCCGACTACGTGGCCCAATCCGAATTCCGCCGACGCTTCGAGGACAAGGGCCGCCTCAGGCACTATCTGGAGGTCATTCCCGCAGCGGTCATCCTCCATCCCAATCCAGCCATGGTAGGCTTGGCGGCCTTGCTCGCCCCGGCACACCGACGGCATCTGGCCCGCTCCTCTTTGATCTAGCGCAAGGCCTGCAAACCCGGCGTAAGCCAATGATGTATAGTCGCATGCGGCGGCGGGATCAGTGTCCTGCAGCGGCGCGCGCTCGGCATCACGCACCTGCAACAGAAGGAGCAGCCACACCATGCGCAGCACATTCCTGATTGCGGCGGTTCTTGCCGCCTTGGCCGGCGGCTGGTCCCTGGCCGCCGAAGCCAAGGACAATTTCGTCATCGGTCTCAGCAACGGCTGGGTCGGCAGCGAATGGCGCACCCAGATGATCGACGAGGCCGAAGCCGCCGCCCAGGCCTGGGCGGCCAAGGGCGTCACGGTCAAGACGATCGCCCAAAGCGCCACCGTCGACGTGCCGGGTCAGATCGCCCAGATCCGCAACTTCATCAACCAGGGCGTCGACGCGATCCTCATCAATCCGAACAGCCCGACCGCCTTTGACCCGATCATCGCGCAAGCGAAGGCCAAGGGCATCCTGGTCATCGCCACCGACCA